>Ga0307417_10000540_pt1 | contig 15370 bp, 18 predicted proteins | sample SalMarWE160210MG_2_FD_202514 | JGI IMG/M metagenome (GOLD analysis project Ga0307417, IMG submission 202514) | Salt marsh sediment microbial communities from the Plum Island Ecosystem LTER, Massachusetts, United States - WE1602-10 | ecosystem: Environmental > Aquatic > Marine > Intertidal zone...
AATTCAAGACCGCCCGGGCAGATTCTCACTTTTTCAATCAACCCCACGATCCCTTTTTCCGATGAAAACGCAATCATCGGATTCCACAGAAAAACAGCGAGGGCAATAGCGATTAACCCTAGCAGATTCACCTTGCGCATTCTTGTCATTTTCTGTACCAATGCGGCCAGATGCCCAGGCCTGTTTCTTGTTTCCGCCGGCAACTCCGGTGATGGCAAGGGATTGCCAGAAATAGTCCTATGCATATGATGACTTTTTTCGTAATATATATGCATTATATGATAGCTTGGATGGAGCATGAAAACAATGGATATTGTCGAATCTGCTTCCGGATTGGGATCCTTTTGGCGTTTTTTTGCAGGGCCGCTGTCCGCCTTGAGCGGCAGATCAAGGGCTATTCCCCTTATGGTTGGGGTACGGCTGGTAATCTTGGATATGATGAGTGATTAATGAAATGGCTTCATTGACGAAAAGAGCTGCAGGAGGAGATAAGATGGGACCACTTCAAAAGCACTCACTACCGAGGTGTCAGATTTGCGGTGAGAACAACAGAGATCTATTGCGGCAAGCGGCCCTGGTCAGGCCTGCTGTTTCCGGCTTGATCCAGAAGGAAATCGGGAGTTGGGACGATGACGGGTTGATTTGCTTGAACGACCTTGAAAAATACCGGAATAAATACGTTCAATCACTCCTCGTAACCGAGAAAGGTGAATTGGGCACACTGGAGCAGGAAGTACTCGAAAGTCTGAAGGATCACGAGGTGCTCTCCCGGGATCCTGCAGCCGATTTTGAAACAGAACTTACTTTCGGTCAGCGGGTCGCTGATAGGGTCGCCGATTTCGGCGGCAGTTGGTCCTTCCTTTTTGTCTTCGGGTTTTTTCTTGCCGCCTGGATGGCCGTCAATTCATACCTCCTTATTACCCGCCCGTTTGATCCCTATCCTTACATCCTCCTGAATTTGATTCTGTCATCTTTGGCCGCGATCCAAGCGCCGGTAATTATGATGAGCCAGAACAGGCAAGAGGCCCGGGATCAGTTGAGGGCACAGCATGATTTTCAGATAAATCTAAAGGCAGAACTGGAAATAAGGCAACTGCACCAAAAAATCGATCACATGCTCTCGGCCCAGTGGGAAAGGCTGGTGGAAATACAGCAAATCCAGATGGAACTCATTAACGAACTCAGATCCGCGAAATAGGCGGGCTTCCAGCGACAAATATCAGGGTTTTGGCCCCTCTTACGGTCAAAGAAGCTGTTCTGTATTGCATTCCGATTGTTTCCCTACCGTATATCCCTCCAAGATTACGGCCTGCCTGCCTTTCTCTCTGCTGAGAATGCCTTTGACTTCTATCTCCATGCGCACAAAAGCCGGCAATTCCACCTCAGACAAATCATTCGGTGTTTCTGTCTCTTTTTAATAGCAAGTGGTATGTTAGTTTTTGTCCTTTTGATTATTCTATGATTTCGTCATCAGGTACCAGGACATGAGAGGTCAGACGATGATTGAGGTTAAGACATGGAAATGGATGGGCATTGCATTGTTTTTCCCCGTTTTTTTATCCCTTTTCTTTTTTCCTCCCGAGGCTTTCTCGCAAGAAGCGGGAAAGAATCCGCCTGCTGTGCCCGAGCAGAAGAAATTGACTCTGGTGGATGCAGCAATGTGTGAAGGTATCAGAGAGCATAATCCCTGGAACCGATCCGTAGCAATTTCCGCTTCAGGGGGCCAGGCCTGCTGCTTCACCTCTTTTGATCCTGTACCGGAAAACACCTTTATCTACCACAAATGGTATTTCAGAGATAAGCCCATCTATAAAATCAGGCTGACCCTTAATGCCCCTCGGTGGTCGACGTTCAGCGAGATACACCTCCGGTCCAGCGATAAAGGTCCGTGGCGCGTGGAGATAAGCGATCACGAGGGGACAATTCTTGCTGTCTTGAGATTCAGCATAGTGGAGTAACGAGTCGTGGAAAATTTTGCAGTGACCTTTTTTCAGGCGATGCGCTGGCAGGACGTGGTTGATATCACGCTCAACAGCTACATCCTTTTCCGTCTTTATGTACTGTTCAGGGGAACCAATGTTTTCAGAGTCTTGCTGGGCATGGCATCCCTCATATTTGTGCAGCGGCTGGCCGTCTCGCTGGGGTTTATTGTGACCAGTTGGGTCATTCAGGGGATTACGGCTGCCGCCGCAGTATTGATCATTGTTGTTTTTAGGAATGAAATCCGTGCCTTGCTTCAGGCAAGGAATGTAGGGAATATCCTGTGGGGGTTTCCCAAGAGTACGGTCGAGACCCCGGTGGAAATCATCGCGGACAGTGTTTACGAGTTGGCGCAAAACCGAACAGGGGCATTGCTCGTCTTCCCGGGGAAAGAAGACCTTGAGGAATTCATCCATAGCGGGATCCCCTGGGGCGGACAATTGTCCAGGGAAATGATCTTGAGCATTTTCTGGCATAACAATCCTGTCCATGATGGCGCCGCTATTGTTGTAGGAAATCACGTGAAAGAAGTCGGGGCGGTTCTACCATTGTCTCATAATAAGGATCTCCCTTCCTATTACGGGACACGCCACCGGGCAGCCGCCGGCCTCACTGAAAGTAGTGATGCCCTGGTTGTTGTAGTTTCAGAAGAAAGGGGAAATGTGGTGGTTGCAAAAGGCACCGGCATGAAAACCATCACTGATAGAGATAGTTTCATCAGGATCATGAAAGATCATGTAGGTTTGCCGGAAGAAGGAAATAGACAATCAAGAAAAAACAAACTTGAATTTGTCAGTGCTGCCCTGGTTTCCGTCTTCCTTGTGTCCGGATTATGGTTCAGTTTCATGAGTGGCTTTGAGACATTCATCACCCTGCAGATTCCGATACAATATACGAATCCCGACCCTCGCATGCAAATCATCAATACATCCGCCAATGCGGTCGGCCTGCGCCTGAGTGGTTCCGGCCCTCGGATAAGGTCTCTCAGCCCTGATCAAGTGAGTGTAACAATAGACCTGAATAAGGCCGGTATAGGAACCAATACCTTTACTATCACGGACAACAATATTAATATACCCCGCGGTATCCAAGTCAGCCAAATCGAACCTCAAAGCGTTGACGTAACGCTGGACGTCCTTATGAAGAAGGAATTCCCGGTCCAGCTTGACTGGATAGGGAAGCCGGCCGAAAATTTCGTAATATCTCAGGTTACTGTCAGGCCCAAAAAAATTGGAATCGTCGGCCCTTCCCATGTCTTGGAAAAAATGACGACCATCTATACACAGCCGGTTCCCATCAATAACCTAAAAAAATCGGGGAAAATGACAGTCAAATTGGCGTTGCCCCAGGCACTCACAAAATTGGCAGCTGATGCTAAAGACAGCGTCGAAGTGCAATATACTGTAGTTCCCAGACAGAGATGAAACACCGGGCTTCTTTACGGCCACGAACCAAGATCTTTCAATATCAGATCAGAGGGGTGAGGATGACCTATGCCTGAAACTATTCAGGAGATATTCAAACGAAAAATCGTTCCTGTCCGTTTTCAGACCACCATGGGCCTGTTCGGGGCAACCACACTCGGCATTGGCGCCCTTATGGGTGCGGGGATATATGTGCTGATTGGCCTGGCTGTGGGCCATGCCGGACCCTCAGCCTGGATGTCCTATGTAATTTGTGGATTAGTCAGTTTCATCTCCGTGTTCATGTATGGGGAACTCGCAAGGAGGGTACCCGTTACCGGAGGAGGATACGCTTATGCTCACAATGAACTTGGAAGCTTTGCCGGGTTTATGACCGGCTGGCTCTTGGCCTTTGGTAGCATATTCGCCTGTGCCATGTATGCCTTGGGGTTCGCTTTCTACGTTACCTCCACCCTGGCGCAGAACCTCCCCGGATTCATGATCAAAGGAATCGCTCTCTTGATTGTCGTCCTCCTGACCATCATCAATTGTTGCGGCACAAAAGGGAGTGACAGGATACTCAGATTTTTTACCTTGGGCAACCTGCTTGTCCTTTTGACCCTGATGCTCTCTTCCCTACCTCAGACACAAACGGAAATGCTAAAGCCTCTTTTCCCGAGAGGACTCGCCGGAATCGCTGAGGCCATCCCAATAATCTACGTATCCTTTTTTGGATATCAACTCATTGCCAATAACGCCGAGGAGATAAGGGACGCACGGAAAACCGTTCCAAAGGCCATGATTCTTTCAATGACGGTAAGCCTCATATTCTATGTCGCCATCGCCCTTGTTTCGGTCATGGTCGTACCCTGGCAGGTGCTTTCCAGATCCAATGCCCCCCTGGTGGAAGTGGCCCTCAAAGGAATCGGCAGGCTTGGCTGGTTCCTGGTAGCTATCGGCGGCATTCTCGCTGCCGGCGCCGCATTGAACAGCACACTCCTTTCCCAGTCGAGGCAGGTCTTTGCTATGGGCAGGGACGGTTTCCTGCCCCCTCTTTTGGGGCGTATTCACCATACCCGCAGGACCCCCGTGGCCGCATTGTGGCTCGGAGGACTTGTTACCATCATCGCTGTGGCCTTTGGTAATCTCACGTTTATCGTCAAGTCCGCCAATTTTTGTCTGATCGTATCGTCATTGCCCGTTTCTCTGGCCTTGGCAAAGCTTTACAAAACGTCCGACCCTGAGAAACGCCCAAGCTTCCTGAGGCGCTGCATTCCCTGGGCTGCCTTGATCGCCAATCTTTCTCTTCTTCTCACCTTTGATACCATTTCTATCTTCGTCGGGTTGCAGTTGACAGGAATCGGCGTTCTCGTCTTTTTCTTCTATTCCAGAAAGACGGCTGCTCGCTTCCGGGCGGGCACAAGCATTGTGCTTACAGACCAAAAAAGACCCATTCTTAAGAAAGGCTACCGAATTTTGATACCTCTAGCCAATCCCCGAACCCAAAAGGCCCTTTTTTCCATTTCCGAGGCCTTACTGGAAGGCCGGGGGGGAGAATTGATGCCTCTCACGGTTATAGAAGCATACGACCAAATCGACCTTAGTGGGGCGCTTGATAAAATCGACGAGCCCCTGCGGATTCTTGATGAAAGCACACACTCAGCTACGACGACTCACACAAAAATCAGACCGATTCTGCGTGTTTCCAGGAGTCTTTCCAGAGGTATTGTAGATGCTGCTGAAGAGGAAGGCTGTAGTTTGATCGTTATGGGTTATGCAGGGGACGAGGCTGCCAGAGCCTCTCAAATCATGGAAGAGGTGCTCAACCTTGCACGAACGGATACGGTATTGCTCAAACTCAGGGACGAATTTTCTCCGAAGCGGATCGGCGTGGCTTTGGGGAGCAGTCTTAACCTTCCCCTCATGGTCAGGGTTGCCGGAGCTGTTGCAGACCGTTTCGGCGGAGAAATCACCTTCCTCAACATTCTTCCCTCCCAGTACACTCCTGAGCAAAAGACACATGCCGACAAAGTGCTCGTTGAGGCCATCAAGAGGCACGGTTCCAGTGCCCTTTATCAGACTCAGGTGGTAAGCGCAGACGATCCCTTGACATTTTTGGTGCGGAAGTCCGGAGACCTTGATTTTCTTATTGTGGGGACCGTCAAAGTCGGATTCCTGCAGAGAGCAACCGTCGGCACCTTTTCATCACAACTTGTTGGAAGCAGTAAATGTTCCGTGGCGGTTGTTCGGGTGGTCCCCCCGGTAAAGAAACTGGTAACCGTACAAGGAGTGTCCAGGGAGACAACTTCCTGAAAAGCTGGTTTATGCCGCGAGCCGCAGCCTATGAGGTACGAAGAGGAGCCGAACCTGACAATCTTTTTCAAATGCTTCCGAAAAGAATCCTGATTCAGCATCCCGACTTTTTAATTTGCCTCAAACCTTTTGACAACTTTTTCCACATCATCTCTCTTGCCAATGACAATGGCCTGATCGCCTGTTTTCAGTTGCGTATTGCCATCCGGGATAATCACTTCCTCGCCCCTCTTGATGGCAGACACCAGGGCTTCCTTAGGCAGTAGAATTTCCTTTAATAATTTATTAACGACATTGGACTTTTCGGAAATAATGACTTGATCAATAATTGCATTGACCGCAGAGAGGTCCTCGCTAAGCTTGTTAACGACATAATTGCTGGAATGTTTCATCTTTAATTGCTCGTATTCACCCTGCTTCGTTCTGAAGGTTTTATCCAATTCCTCAAGCTTTTCTATCTGTTCCCGGAACGTTTCGTTTTCCAGGGAAAATTCGCCACTGCGGCGAAGGTCTAATACCGCTCTTCCGAGATTTAATAATTCCACCCCTAACTGTTTCGAAAGAGAGGCCAATTCATGTTTGAGTTTGGCCAGAGCAGTAACATCGGATGTTCTTTCACTGATGTTCATGAAAATGTCCCTGGTGACTTCCACCCCTCCACTACCAACCCTTTTCCCTCTTTCAACAATTTTTCCGGTAACGTCGGCGATCTTTTCCGTCCCCTGAAACACGCTCTCCATTATTTTGTCTAAAAAATCCATAGCATGACTCCTTACTTATCCTCTCTTGATGTTATTCTTTTTCTTTATCCAGTTGCTTGCCGATTTCGATGATTTTCTTATCCAACATTTCAATTTGATTGAATTGATCGATTATCTCTTCTTTATTGAAAAAGGATTCTGCAAACCTACCTCCTGCAAGATGGTGTTTAAGAATAGATTGACCCAGTTGAGTCATCAGCTCATCTTTCTCGCCTTTCAGTTTCCTAATTTCTGATTCAGCCTTGTACTTTTCAACATATTTCTGGGCAGCCCGGGACAGATCATCGACGACTTTTGCTCCAGCCTCGTATGCGTGCGAAAATCCTACGTTCAATTTATCGACCATAATATCGGTTAATTCAGTCGCTTTTTCCCCTGCCATTCTCGCGCCTTCTCCGATATTTTCCGCCACCTCACCTAAAAAACCTTTTCCTTTCTCGATTTCAGCGGTGGCTTGAGGAGTTTCGATTCTTTCCTGCTCGGGCATTTCTCGGGAAGATATTTTATCTTTACCAATTTCTTTCCCGTCGGGAGGTTGATTTTTTGTATTTGTGTTTTTTGTTTCTGACATTTTAAGCCTCCGTATTTAACAATCCTTTGATACAATCAATTTTATGAAGCCTCCCAAACCGGGTTCGGACCTCGGGCTATCCCATTATCTTTTTCACGAACGATTTGACCGGACCTTCATAGCGCTGCACGATCATTACCGGTGTATGGGCGTAACGGGCAACTTTTTCGGGGATTTCACCGAACAGAGCATTTGAGAAGACCCCTTCCCTGGATGCCCCCAGGACAATCAAGTCGTAATCCTCCGCCGCAAGGATCAGCGTTGTCGCCACTTTCCTGCCTTCCAGGAGGCGCACGTCGGCCTTGCCTTCAAGATGAGTGAGATGCATAGTCTTTTGAATCCATTGACGGGCGGCTTCTTGACCGTCTTGGCCGGTACCGGGTTTCACCACGTAGCAGCACGTCACCTCGTATCCTTCCGCGTCGTGGATTATTCCTACATATTCAGCGGCAAGGGTTGCATGGGGACCGCCGGCCGTTGTCATTAATATGCGCCGCATAGGATGATCTCCCATCAGTTTCACGGTGATAAGATCACAGGGAGCATGCCTCACCACTTTGTCGGTGACTTCGCCCATAATCCGGTCGCGTGTGGTAGTGTATCCTTTCCAGCCCATCAGAACAAGAGTTGCTTTTTCTGCTTCGGCCGTACTGAGAATGCCGTCCCACACCTGATGCGCAATGCGCATCGCCGATCGGGTTTCCACCCCCTGCTCGTTGCCGTATTCGATCGCTTTTCGCAAAAGCGGCGTTTTGTGATGGACAAACCGCATGCCTTCGTGGGGGGGAAGGTTGATCGAAACGTCGATGACGCCGAGCACAATGATTTCACCCCCATTGGCCTTGGCAATGGGGATGGCCAATTTCATCAAGGGGATCACGTGATCGGGATGGTGCAGTGGAATCAGGATCCGATATGAATAGGTGTTCGCACTTTTCGCCTGCGCCACTTCGAGTACCTGGGGCATATCCGCAGCCGTAACTTTCTCGAAGTAAATAAAATAAATAAACAGACCGACGATGATCCAGGCAATGGCGATGTACCACGCCCGGGGATCGAAATTGAACTGATAGACCGCCAGGAACATGTTAAGTACCATGGCGGCAATCGGAGTTGCCGGGTAGAACGGCACCCGAAATCCGCCCTTCAATTCAGGGAACTTGCGGCGCAGCGCAATGAGCGAAAGATTGACCAGGGTAAATGTCAGCAAAAACATAACACTAGCAGCGGAACCGATCACGTTAATCGGAAAAAGCAATGCCATGACAACTACAATCGCTCCGGTGACCGCAATTGCGATATGCGGGGTGCGGCGCTTCGCATGGATCTTGCTGAGGGACAAGGGTAGCATCTTGTCGCGACTCATGGAATAGGCCACCCGCGATGACGCCAAAATGGTTGCGTTCAAGGCGGATACCGTTGAAAGCAATCCCCCGAAGATAATCAGCACCACACCAATTGACGGCATGAAGTTCTCAGCCGCCCTGGCAATCGCCGTTTCCTGATATTGACCCAGAAACTGCCAGGATTTGCCCGACTCGGGTTGAATGGCTCCTATGCAGACCAGCAGCACCATCAGATAGATGAAGACGGTGACGGAAAGGGAAATTAATGTGGCCCGGGGAATGGTTTTTTCAGGTGCCTTGATCTCCTCGGCGACAGTTGCGATCAGGTCATAGCCTTCAAAGGCGATGAATGTCAGCCCCATGGCAATGACCACTCCTCCGGCGCCGTTTGGAAGAAAGGGCGTGAAGTTTGCCGCCGCTTCGGTGGGAATTTGAAAAATCCGCTTCAGCCCATACGCGATAAATATCCCGAGAATAATGATCTTGGCCATGGTGATGATATTTTCGACGCTGCCGGTTACGGCCGTACCCCGCATATTGACGAGAATAAAAACGATGCTCACGAAAGCGGTCATCGTCAGTGCCGGGGCCTTGTGACCTGCGAGGTTGAAGACAAGAGTAGCGATCGGAGGGAAGTATCTTTGAATAAATTCCCAGAAATAGCTGCCGAATCCGAGGGCATAAAGCGCACACGCAATGATGTAGCAGAACCACAGCATCCAGCCTGAAGCGAATCCCGCGGGACCTGGGAATGCTTTGGTGATAAAGGCATAGCCGCCGCCCGATTTGGGATAGACCGAGGCCAGTTCGGCATATGCCAGAGCCGTCAGCAGGGTTACCACACCGTTGAGGGCGAACGACAGCACCGCAGCGGGTCCCGCTTCACCGGCAGCGATCCCTGTCAGCACGAAAATACCGGCGCCGATCATGGCCCCGATGCCGATCATGGTGGCATCAAAAAGACCGAGGTCGCGGGCAAATGTAACTTCAGTTTCTTGTGAGGTGAGTTCTTGGGGTGATGCCATGCTCAGGGTCCCGAATATTCAAATGCCTGGAAAGTGTTATCCAATTTTGCACTGCCCCATTGCGGCTTGGGAACAAAAGGAGGCGCGGTCGATCAACCTCGCTGCCGATAAATTGTTTTAGAGGTATCCATTGTCACCTTTCCCGATCGCCTCCAGCACATACTGCGGAAGGGCAAAGGCTGCGTGGTGAACTTCCGGGTTGTAGTAGCGGGTTTTCAGGCCGCTGCCGGCGAAGCGACGTTTAAGCGTCTGCACATCCGTATGTCTCAATTCAGGATTGTCCGTGGCCCACGCGAACGCCATAATCCCGCCCACATAGGTGGGCACCGCTGCGGAAAAAAAATGGTAGTCTTCAAAGATATCCTTCAGGAATCCCGCGGTGGAGGCAACCTCCCCCAGCTGGGTAAAGGCCACCCCGTTCTGTGTAACGAATACCCCCCCCGGATTCAATCGAAGGCGGCAGGAGGCATAGAAATCTCGTGTGAACAGGACATCCCCGGGACCTATGGGATCGGTGGAATCGGAGATGATGATGTCATAGCAATCCGACGCATTTTGAATAAAGTGAAGGCCGTCGTCGATAACCAGGTTGACCCGAGGGTCTTCAAAGGCCCCTTGCGAGTGATCGGGCAAATAGCGCTTTGAGGTTTCTATGACTTCCCGATCGATTTCAACCTGGGTTATCTGTTCAATTCCCCGGTGCTTGGTGACTTCCCGTAACATGGCGCCGTCACCTCCCCCGACAATCAGCACACGCATCACGTCCCCGTGAGCTAAGACAGGCACATGGGTCAGCATTTCGTGATAAATGAATTCGTCCCGCTCTGTGGTCTGGATAATGCCGTCCAAGGCCATGACGCGGCCGAAGATCTCGTTGCGGAAAATGACAAGGTGCTGGTGTTCGGTCCTGTCTTCAAAAAGGAGTTCATCAACCCTGAATTCCTGGCCGTAGGCTTCGTACAATGTTTCAAAGAAGGTTTTCATTGTTGAGCATACCCCTACGTTTCTCGAAAATATCGATTCTGCGCGGAACAAAGACGCGTTTCAGGACCTCGAGGGCCTCTTGAGGCCGGGTGTCCCCACACATAAAGATGTCGAAAGCGGCGAAATCCCTTTCCGGCCAGGTGTGGACACTGATGTGAGATTCAGCCAATACCGCAACGCCCGAGATGCCGCCCGCAGGTTCAAAGTGATGCAGGTGGATGTGCAGGAGGGTTGCACCCGCCTTTTCCACACACTCCCGCAATGCCCGTTCCATCAATATCAAGGCATTGAGATGCATGGCGCCCCAAAAATCAATAATGAGATGTGTGCCGGCAAAAATCACGCCATCGCGTTCAACAAAATGATCATCATGGATTCTATCGGCTGAAATATTGGAAGGATTTGATGCGTCTTTCGCAGTGATTACCGGCTGGACCGGAGGACTGAGTCCCCCCTCGAGAGATTTGATGATATTCATCCTGGCTAAACTCCTCTGCAAACAGCGGATCAATGGTTTCTGCGCCGTTGCCAGAGCGTTTATCCTGGGTCTCGGCGCTGTTATTGGGTAAACATAAATTCCTTTCTTCTTGAGGTTAACTGAATTTTCTATAATCCAAGATTCACAAAAGGGCAAGGGATTTTATTCTAGCAATGCTGATAACTTTTTTCGAAATCATCATGCCTGTGGACGGGATCTTTTCATTTCCCGGTCCTGAAATCCTCTTTACGCAAACCGTATTTTTTCATCTTGTCGAAAAGGCCCCGCGGATGAATGCCTGCCAGTTCAGCGGCCTCGCCCACGTGCCCGCCGGTCTCAGCCAGCACGAGTCGGAAATAGGATTGTTCCACCGCTTCCAGTATCCGTTCGCGTATCTCCGGAAGGGTCTTGTGATGCCATTCGGTGGAAATCAACTTGGTCAATGAGTCCGGCAGTCCCAGGTGGGAAAGGGGCTCACAAGTGCTTTCGGGCAGATCTCTGGACGTGATCGTATCCCCCTGACAGAGAATCACCGCCCGTTCAATGACGTTGATCAGTTCCCTGACATTACCGGGCCATTCATACTGCTTCAGTGCCTGAAGCGCGTCCTCTCCAATTCCATGCACCGCTTTGTTGAGCTTTCCGGCGAACTCAGAGACATATTTCACCGCCAAGGGAGGAATATCTTCCCGCCGCTCTCGAAGGGGAGGGACCGACAGGGTGAAAACACTCAGTCGATAATAGAGATCCTGGCGGAATGACCCCTCTCCTATGGATTTTTCAATATTGCGGTTGGTCGCCGCAATGACCCTGATATCCACCCACATGGATTTTTCGCTTCCGATTGGACGGAACTCGTATTCCTGGAGGACCCGTAACAATTTGGCCTGCATGTGTGGAGGCAATTCGCCGATTTCATCCAGAAAAATAGTGCCGCCATGGGCCAATTCAAATGCTCCGCGCCTGGACCGGACAGCCCCGGTGAATGCGCCTTTTTCGTGTCCGAAAAGCTCGCTTTCAAGGAGGTTTTCAGGTAACGCCGCACAATCCACTGCAACAAAAGGGCCTGTTGCCCGTGGTCCTTCGCTGTGAATAATCTTGGCCAGGTGTTCCTTTCCGACACCCGTCTCCCCCAAAAGGAGTACCGGCGTGTTACAGGGAATGACTTTTCGGACGGTCTCCATGAAGACCTTCATGTTGGCTGATTCGGAGATAAATGTGCTGATCATTGTGCGGCGGGGGGCGCTTCCATTGGGCCAGTTTTTTTTTGCCAGCTGAAAGCGCGTCTCGATAGTGGCTTCGATAGCCTCTAGGAGCGTCTTTTTCGCCAGTCCCGAATACAGCGCCACATCAGCGCCCAAGCTGAGAAGATCAGCCTGCTGCTCTGGCGAATCGTTGTCATGGAGCAGGATACTCGTAGGATTCTCCGGCAAATCGTTCACAAGGGCAATGGCCGATTCAATTGGCTTCGGCATCAATTTCGTGTCAATAACAAAGATGTCACCGTTTGATCTCACGGCTTTCTGGAAGGCATTCTTGAGACGTCCGAGACTTTCCACCCGGAGATCCGGCTGGGTGAGATGCACTCTTAAAAAGGCCTCCATACGCTCATTTTTGATGACGAGAACCAGGCGCAACAGCATAATGAAATATCCTTTCAGGGGCGGCGGGACCCGTTCGGTAAATCCATACCGAACAATATTTTCGTCTCACTTTCAAGTCCTCTATTTTCCCATCCCGGTTGTAAATCCCAAGAATTGAGTTGCCTATTCCCCCATCCATTCACTGCAGAATAGGCTTCCTGAAATGTCTATGTCAATGGTTTTCAGCACGTCTGTACCGAATTAGTTCATTTTCGGCATGAATGTACTGGTCTGGTTTTCTCAATTCTGAGTTTTCTTCGTCTAACATACTATATTCATTGAAACTATCTCATTTCATTGATGTGGCCTGTTTTTTGCTTACTCCTGACTTCCAACGAAGTCACCTTAGTTCTACGATCCAATGGAAACGGATCTGAGAATCTTTTTCATGTGCTTTCTCATAGTGCACTTGGCAACTCACTGTTACATGGACGGCTATTTGGGGTTTACTACTCCAAAGCTTTACACGTTTCTATGATGTAGCGACAAACCCCAAATCGGCGTCCATCCCCTCCGGAGTGTTTAGAAAGCATATGAAAAAGATTGTCAGGTTCGGTTCCTCTTCGTTGCTCATAGGCTGCCGCTTGCGGCATAAACCAGCTTTTTAGAATGAAATCCGCTTTGATCATCATCACCTCCTGTTGATATGAGGAGACGGAAAAGAAATATCGGCGCGGGCAATACTTCCACCCAGGAAAAGAAGGAAAGTTGATCATGTTTGTGGTTGAATGTCCAAAGTGCTCTGAGATCATTGTGCTTCCGAATGACATTGATTTAGGAGATCTCGTGGACTGTGAAGAGTGTGATAGGGAATTTGAAGTGGTTTCCGTTCAACCCCTTGAACTCGAATGGATAGATGAGGAAGAGGAAAACGTTTTTGAAACCGATGAAGATTTCTTTTGATAAATGGAGAATGCAGCTGATGGAAAAAGAGTCTTTTCCCTTTTTTGAAGATGGTCCCGATGATCCGGATTATGACCGGAACGATTCCGGGGCAAAGCGACGAAAACTGGGTCCCCACCGGAATGAATGGAAGGAAGACTTCAAGAAAAACGCCGAACGTGAACGCAAGAGACGCAAGGAGAGACAGAAGGCAAGACGTGAAAAAGACCGGACGGATTGGGACGCCGAGGAATGATGACAGCGTTTTGCGTTCTGATCGGAACCCGCACGGGCATATGATATTTTGAAATGGAAGGGAGATTAACCAGCCAGTGAAAAAGGGAAATGTAGTGCCGATAAGAATTGGTGTCGTTGACCAGAGGGTGTGGGGAATTGCCTCCAGCATCGATATCTATGAGTGCGACCCGGGCAAGATCCGTGACGCCGGTGTCATTCGAAGGTTTGTGGTCGAACTGTGCGATCTCATCCAGATGAAACGTTTTGGAGAAACCCGGGTGGTTCATTTCGGGGAAGAGGAGCGCGTGGCCGGCTACTCCATGGTCCAGTTGATCGAGACCTCGCTGATCTCCGCCCATTTTGCAAACCTGACCAATACGGTGTACCTCGATGTGTTCAGCTGCAAGGCCTACGACCCCGAAACCGTGAGGATGTTCGCACAGAGTTACTTCGGCGGCGAGCGGAGCGTGTTGCATGTAACAGAGAGGGTGTAGCCCATGAAGTTACGCGTCTGCTCGGACCTGGAGGAAGGGGAGCAACTCTGGCGAAGCCTTTGGGCCGGGCAAGGCCTTTTCGACCTCTGGAAAATCAGGATGTGTTTTCAGCAGGCCTTCCGGCGCCCCATTCATTTTATCGTCGCCGAATCGCATCTCCAACCCATCGGGATGTTGGCCTTGAGCTGGATTGAAGAAAAAAACGGCTTTGGCTGCTTCCCGGGAGAAACATGGAATGGCCGAACCTGGCTGGAACAAAACCACATACCGGCTACAGGGTCTCCCGTTCGCCAGGCCATGTGGGACGCCACCCCCGAAAACACGGAAGTACGCTATCTTCACCCGGAAGCAGCCGCCACGTTCCCCGGGGTGACCATGGACGAAGAAGGCTTTCTCTTGTACCCGCAGCATCATGGTTATGATTTCAATTCCTACTGGGGTCTCTTTTCACACAAGTCCCGCAAACAGATCCGGCGTGAAATAGAAAAATTCGAGGCCATGGGGAGCCGATACCATCTGGACCAATGGGACGATATTGCCTGGATGTTCGAGATGAACCTGGCAACGCTACAGGGGCATTCCTATTTTCACGACCCCCGGTTTACCAACGGTTTCGAGGCCATGTTGTCGTTTCTGGCCCGACACCAAATGCTCCGGGTGACCACGATCCGAATCAGAGGAAGACGGGCCGCAGTGGACGTGGGAGCGGTCTTTCGCAATCGCTATACCGTCCTTGCCGGCGCCACTGATCCGGAATTTCTGGGGATAGCCAAGATGATCAACCTCTTTCATATAGAATGGGGCTGCACGCAGCGTTTTGATGAGATCGATTTTCTCTGCGGCGACTTCGGTTGGAAAAGGCGCTTTCACCTCCAACCCCGCCCGCTATACCGGTTGAGCAGGACCGCACCCCCCGCTTTTGTCCCTATGTCCGAAGCAGGGCAGGGGGTCGTATTTGCCGAAGCGTAGCACACGCGTCCTGGTTGTCGGAACGACCCGGGATTACATCGACCGTATCCGAGAGAGGATGCCGGGACGTGCGTTTTTTCTGACCGACACCGGCACCGTTTCACCGGGGATTATTCCCCTTCCCCCGGATGAGGAACTCGTCTGTCCACTTACGGATGAAGACGGCGCGGCAGCGGGACTCAAGGCGTTTCTTGACCGTGGGGCCATAACCCTTTGCGGTATTGCCTGTTTTGATTGTGAATCCCTCCCCCTGGCAGCCGCCCTCGCGGAGAGATGGGGATTCC
>Ga0307417_10000541_pt1 | contig 15370 bp, 14 predicted proteins | sample SalMarWE160210MG_2_FD_202514 | JGI IMG/M metagenome (GOLD analysis project Ga0307417, IMG submission 202514) | Salt marsh sediment microbial communities from the Plum Island Ecosystem LTER, Massachusetts, United States - WE1602-10 | ecosystem: Environmental > Aquatic > Marine > Intertidal zone...
ATCTTCTTGCGGCCATCTTCGGCCGCGTCGCTGGCGGTCAGGAGAGCCGCGATCCCGCCGCCTGTGATGGCGGCACGGGTTTTTTCCGCGCCGGTCACCAGCTGGCCAGCCTTGCGCGCCAGACCGAGGGCGCCAAGAAGCCGCTCTTCTAACCGCGACCGGGCCTCGAACGCAAGATCGGGCGGCACATTAACCGCCTGTTTGAGGCTTCTGGCGAAGGCCTTCTTGCGGACCGCCTCGGCGACCGCCGCCTCGGAGAGGCTGACCCAGACCCCGCGACCGGGGGCCCTGGCGTCGACGTCGGGCAGCAAAACCCCCTCCGGCGACAGAGCGAAGCGGATCAGCTCGGAGGCCGGTTTGGCCTCGCGGGTAAGGCAGCATTCGCGCAAGGGTTCGGGGCGGGACATGGGTCCGCCTCTGCCAGCGGGCCTGCCGCCCTAGGCCTCCACCTCGGTTTCGGCCTCGGCCTCGCCGGGCTCCTGCTCGGGCGCGGCGAGATCGGCCTCAGTGACCCAGCCGACCTTCAAACGAGCGGTCATGACCATGTCCTCGGCCTCTTCGCGGCTCACCGGGAACCCGGCGAGAATACCCTCGAAGCGCTTGGTTTCGCCATCCTTGCGTTCGACCCAGCCAACCAGATCGTCGGCGGCGCAACCGGCGAAATCCTCGATTGTCCTGACCTCCTGCTTGCCGAGCGCGACGAGCATGGCGGCGGTGAGGCCGGGAATCTCGTAGAGCTCGTCCTTGACGCCGAGGACGATGCGTTCGGCATCCTGCTCGCGGGCAAGATTGTCGAGATATTCGGTGGCGCGGTTCTGGATTTCGGCGGCGGTCTCCTCGTCGAAGCCCTGAATGGAGGCGATTTCCCCGAGATCGATATAGGCCAGTTCCTCGATCGAGGAGAAGCCCTCGGAGGCCAGGAGCTGGGCGACCATTTCGTCGACGTCGAGGGCCTGCATGAACAGGGCCGAGCGTTCGGTGAATTCCTTCTGGCGGCGTTCGCTTTCTTCCTGCTCGGTCAGGATGTCGATGTCCCAGCCGATGAGCTGGGAGGCGAGGCGCACGTTCTGGCCGCGGCGGCCGATGGCGAGCGAGAGCTGTTCGTCGGGGACGACGACCTCGATCTTTTCGGCCTGTTCGTCGATGACGACCTTGCCGACATCGGCCGGCTGCAGGGCGGAGACGACGAGATCGGCGATATTGTCGGTCCAGGGAATGATGTCGATCTTTTCGCCCTGGAGTTCGCCGACCACCGCCTGGACACGGGAGCCGCGCATGCCGACGCAGGCGCCAACCGGATCGATCGAGGAATCATTGGAGGTGACGGCGATCTTGGCGCGCGAGCCCGGATCGCGGGCGATCGAGCGGATCTGGATGATGCCGTCGTAGATCTCGGGCACTTCCTGCATGAAGAGCTTGGCCATGAACTGGGGATGGGTGCGCGAGAGGAAAATCTGCGGGCCGCGCTGTTCCTGGCGGACATCGTAGATATAGGCGCGGACGCGGTCGCCATAGCGGAACTGCTCGCGCGGGATCAGTTCGTCGCGGCGGATGATTGCCTCGCCGCGGCCGAGATCGACGATGACATTGCCGTATTCGACGCGCTTGACGGTGCCGTTGACGATTTCGCCGATGCGGTCCTTGTAGTCGTCATAGGTGCGCTCGCGTTCGGCGTCGCGGACCTTCTGGACGATGACCTGCTTGGCGGACTGGGCGGCGATACGTCCCAATTCGATGGGCGGCAGCGGCTCGGTGACGAAATCGCCGAGTTTTGCCGCGCCGTTCCTGGCCTGGGCATCGGCGAGCTCGATCTGCCGGCCGGGATCCTCGACATCGCCAACCACTTCGAGCAGCCGCCAGAGGCGCAATTCACCGGTCTTGGGATTGATCTCGGCGCGGACCTCGGTCTCGGCGCCATACCGGGAGCGGGCCGCCTTCTGATAGGCGTCCTGCAAGGCCTCGATGACGATCATGCGATCGATGTTCTTTTCGCGGGCGACCGCGTCGGCGATCTGCAACAGTTCGAGCCTATTGGCTGAAACGGCCATTAATTCATCTCCTCTTGCGTGTCCTCGACGGTCTCGATGTCCGGATTGTCGAGGGGATTGTCCTGTTCGTGTTCCCGACGCGCTATTTCGATGAGGGCGTCGGTCAAAATCAGCTTGGCCTCGGCGATATCGCCTAAAGGCAATTGGTGTTCGGCCGGCATGCCTTCGGGCACGTCCGGCAGGCGAATGGTCACCGTCGCGCCGTCCGCCGCGGCGATCTCGCCGCGGAACCGGCGGCGTCCGTCGATGCCGTCCCTGAGTTCGACCCGGGCTTCGTGGCCGATGAAGCGGGCGAAGTCGCGGGCCCTGACCAGGGGGCGATCGATGCCGGGCGAAGAGACTTCGAGATGATATTCGCGCTCGATGGGGTCCTCGACATCGAGAACGGGATTGATCTCGCGGCTCAACCGCTCGCAATCATCGATGGAAAAACGCCCGTTACGGTCCTCGGCCATGATCTGCAGGGTCATGCCGTTGTCGGGGAGGATTTTCACCCGCACCAGATCGTAGCCGAGATCGTTGGCCGCCGGTTCGACAATGGCGGCGATCCGGGCCTCGAGGCCGGTCTGGGTAATGTAGCGCTTCAAATTCTCGTCGTCAGCCAACAAAAGCTACCCTTCACCCGGCGTTGTCTCCAGTCTCACGGGCCGCACCACGATCGGCGAGACACCTGCCGCCATGCAGGGCCCTTGCCAACAAAAAAGAGCGGGGCCGGCCGGCACCCACTCTCTGGTTAACCCTGAGATGTTGGGCACTGACATAGCGCAAAGCCGTGGCGAATTCAAGACGGCGGCGGGCCGGCTGTTCCAGGGTAGGTCCGTCGGATCCGGCTGGCGATCAAGGTGATCAAGCGCGACGGCCTGCCGGCCCGCTCCATGAGGAAATGCTGGCGGCCGGGATGAGCGGAATTGACGGTCCAGCGGCCGTCGGGATGGCGGTTGGCGGCAATATGGTCGAGCGCTTCTCGCATGCGGGGGTCGTAGGGAACATGCGAGGTGGCGAAGTGATCGAGGGCGCGCAAAATGTTGTATTTCCAGCGAAAAGGATATGGCCATTTGAGAAATTCAGGCTTGATAACGGCGCCGGTGCGGTCCGATCGGAAGAACCTGTGAAGCAGGATGAATTCGCGTGTGCTGGACAGGGCCCGGGCGATTTCGGCGGCGCCATAGGTGTACCCTGCGTCAAGATATTGCTGGAAGCCCTCGATGACCGAAAGGGAGCTATGGAGCGAGGAATGGTGCGGGTGGGCGCGGTTGGAGCGGCAATTGAAGCCGCCATCGCCCATCTTCTGGCCGAGCAGAAAGTCGACAATGGAGCGAAGTCCGGTCTCGGGCATGCCGAAATAGCTGGCGTAGTTCAGGACCATGCCGGCAACACAGACATCGGAATTCGCTATCGACCTGCCGGGTCCCATACCGCCGTCGGGGCGTCTTTCGGTGGCCAGAACGTGGGCGATGCTTTGGCGGATCGGGACGTTTTTACGATCGATGCCGAGGTTTTTCAGGTCGAGCAGGGTGTAATGCGTCGAGGTCCATTTGGGCTGGTAGAACCCCTGTCCCCAGCTCGTGTCGGGGTTGCGGGCGGCCAGGAGGCGGGCGCCCCAGCCCTCGGTGGCGATACGCGCGCGCAGGTCCGGCCGCTCATTATCGAGCAGGTCGCGATGGACCGCATACCGGATGGAAACATCGCCGGCCAGCAGCCATTCAATCAGGCGATCATGCGTTGCGTTGACCAAACATCTGCCCCTTTTGGCTTGGGCGCCCGCGTGGAACCGGGTCAGCGGCGGCGGAACTCGAAGTAAAAGCTCAGCGCCCGCCCCTGCGCCCTTGCCTTTCGTTCGTAACGGGTGGGTTGCCAGCCGGCAAAGGGGGTGTGCCAGCTTGCCGGCGCCTGCAACGGCCAGGTGAAGCGCGGTTCTCGTAGAATGTGGGCCAATGTCCAGTTGGCATAATCCTCGATATCGGTGGCAAAGCGGAAGAAACCGCCCGGCTTGAGGACGCGGGCCAGTTCGGAAAGGGTCAGCGCGGAGACGAAGCGGCGCTTGTGATGGCGGGTTTTCGGCCAGGGGTCGGGATAAAGCAGATAGGCCCCGTCGAGACTGGCCTGGGGCAGGTCGCGCAGGAGGTTCAGCGCGTCGAAGGCAAACAGGCGGATATTGCCGATAGCGTTGGCATCGATCTTTTCGAGCATCTTGCCGATGCCACCGGAAAAGACCTCGGCGCCGATGAAATTGGTCTGCGGGTTCTCGATGGCCTTGCGGGCCAGATGTTCGCCGCCGCCATAGCCGATCTCGAGAACGAGCGGCGCCTCGGGATCGGCGAAGGGCTTCAGGGGGGCGAGCCGGCCGGTCTGGCCGACGGCGCCGATTTCGAGTTCCGGCAGCAGGGTTTCGACCAGCCGCCGCTGGCGCTCGTGCAGGGTCTTGCCGGCGCGTCTTCCGAAAAAGGCGCGCGGTTCGCCATCACGGCTGAGGGGCGGCGTACGGATCATGGCCGCTGGATAATCGGGCAAAAGCAAACAGGCAACAAGGCCGGTCCGCTGCCTCCGGCGCTGGAGCGGCGCGCGTTCAGGTTGAATCGCTTTGCCGCTCGGTTTCTTGGCGGTCGCATCGCTTTTTGCGCTAGACCAGTTCCCTGACCGCTTTTTTCAGCACCGGCACCAGATCGGTTTTTTCCCAGGAGAACGAGCCGTCCCGGCCCGGCTTGCGGCCGAAATGGCCATAGGCGGAGGTCCTGGCGTAAATGGGCCGATTGAGGTCGAGATGGCGGCGGATGCCGGAAGGCGAGAGGTCCATGACTTCGCGCATGACCTTTTCAAGCAGGGCGTCCGCGACTTTGCCGGTGCCGTGGGTATCGACATAGACCGAGAGCGGCTGGGCGACGCCGATGGCATAGCTGAGCTGGATGGTGCAGCGCTCGGCCAATTTGGCGGCGATGACGTTCTTGGCGAGATAGCGAGCGGCATAGGCGGCGGAGCGGTCGACCTTGGTGGTGTCCTTGCCGGAAAAGGCGCCGCCGCCGTGGGGCGCCGCGCCGCCATAGGTGTCGACGATAATCTTGCGGCCGGTCAGGCCCGCGTCGCCGTCCGGACCGCCGATGACGAATTTGCCGGTGGGGTTGATGTACCAGTTGCAGTCGGCGGCAATGGGCAGGTCGCCGAGCGCCTCGTGGATATAGGGTTCGACGACTTCGCGCACCTTGTGCGAATTCCAGCGGCCGTCGAGATGCTGGGTGGACAAAACGATCTGGGTGACCTCGGCCGGCTTGCCGTCATCATAGCGCACGGTCACCTGGGACTTGGCGTCGGGGCCAAGCTTTGCGGCATCGCCCTCCCCGGCATGGCGGGCGGCGGCGAGACGTTCGAGAATCTTGTGAGCGTAATAGATCGGGGCCGGCATCAGGTCGGGGGTTTCGCGGCAGGCATAGCCGAACATGATGCCCTGGTCGCCGGCGCCCTCGTGGCCCTGGCGGTCGGCGGCATTGTCGACCCCCAGGGCGATGTCGGCGGATTGGGAATGCAGGAGGACCTCGATCTTGACGGTCCGCCAGTTGAAGCCGTCCTGCTCGTAGCCGATGGCCCGGATGGCGCGGCGGGCAGCGGATTTGAAGCGCGAGGGATTGATGACGTGATTGCCGCGCCGATCGATCTTGAAGAAGCTTTCCGGCACGCGGACCTCGCCGGCGATGATGACGCGATTGGTGGTGGCGAGCACTTCGCAGGCGACCCGCAACCCCCAGAGATCGTGACCGGTCTTGCGCGCCTCGCGATAGACGAGGTCGACGATCTCGTCGGAAATGCGGTCGCAGACCTTGTCCGGATGACCCTCGGAAACCGATTCAGAGGTGAAGAGATAGGATGTTCTAGTCAATTTGTCCCTCGCACTGACCGGCTCCAAGCCTTGTGACGGCGCCTTTCTTGCCAGCAGCACCGGTTGCGGTCAAGAATGATATAAAGAAAACTTTATGTTCGCCGGAAAGATCAGCGAGGGCGACGCGCGACGAAAAGGGCAAGGAGCTCGAAAAGACCGATCGCCGCAAGGGCGACAAGCAAGGGCCAATGGCGGAGACGGGCGAAAACCGTTTCGGGGAGCGGTTCGTCGGGGACGACGTCGAGGGTGCCGACCTGATCGGGGGTGAGGCTGGCGGCGACGCGGCCGAGAGGATCGATGAGCGCGGTCACCCCGGTATTGGCGACCCGCACCATGGGCTTGCCCTCCTCGACGGCGCGCAGCCTGGCGTGATCGAAGTGCTGGGCGGGGCCGATGGAATGATCGAACCAGGCATCGTTGGTCAGGTTGAGCAGGATCGCGGCATCGGCGACCGGGGCGCCGAGATCGCCGGAAAAGACGGCCTCGTAGCAGACGAGCGGCAAAAGGGCGGGACTGCCGGGCGGGGTCATCAGCCGGCGCGGGCCGCCGGCGGTCCAGCCGTCATTGCCGGGGACGAACTGGGTGATGCCGAATTGGGCGAAAAAGCCGGCAAAGGGCAGATATTCGCCGAAGGGCACGAGATGGGACTTGTAGTAGGACGAAGCGATCTCGCCGGAATGGTCGATGGCGAGGATGGCGTTATAGGCGGTGCGGCCGGTCCGGTCTTCGGTATCGCGCCAGGGCATGCCGGTCAACAACATGACGTTTTCGGGCAGCATGCGGGCGATGCGGGCAAGGGTCTCGGGATGATCGGAGGGATAGACCGGCAGGGCGGTTTCCGGCCAGACGACGAGGTTGACCCCATCGAGACCCTTGTCCTTGGGGCCGGTTTTGGCCTCGGACAGGGAAATCAGCCGGTCGAGGACGAAATTGGCGCTGTCGGCCTGCCATTTGATCGACTGGTCGATGTCGGGCTGGACGAGGCGCAGGCGGGTATCGGTGCGCGGGGTCAGGATTGTCGCTCCGAGCCGGTACTGGCCGTAGCCGATCTGCAGCGCGATCACGGCGATGGCGGCGAAAAAGGGCACCAGACGCACGGTCATGGCGCGCTTGTCGGCGGGCCAGATCAGGGCCGGGGTCATGGCGACAAGGGCGGCGACCAGGGTCAGCCCGTAAACCCCGACCAGGCTTGCGGCCTGCATCATCTGGTCGTTGGCGGTCAGGGCATAGCCCAAAAGATCGAAGGGAAATCCGCTCAGCAGGTGGCCGCGGGCGAATTCGGCGGCGGCAAGGGCGGCGGCAAGGGCGAGAATGCGGTCGCCGCGATGCGACCAGAAGAGATGGGCGATGGCCGAGGCAAGGCCCCAGAACAGGGCGAGCACGGCACATAAGGCCAGAAGGCAGACCGGCATGACGGCAAGGACCCAGCCGCCGTCGACGAAAAAGGCGGCGCCGATCCAGTGCAATGCGACGAGGAAATAGCCAAGCCCGAACCAGAAGCCGATGAGAAAGGGCACACCGAACAAGCGGCGCCAGCCACGGCCGGTTTCGGCGCCGTCGAGCGACCAGACCCAGACCGGCAGGGCGACAAAAAGCGCGGGCAGGGCGAAAAGCGGCGGCGCCGACAGGGCGGCGAGGGCGCCGGCAAGGATCAGCAGCAAGGCCCGGCGCCAGCCATGGGCGAGCATGCAATAGCCGGCGAAAGACGTCATGCGGCCCCTGTGGGTTAGCGCGAATCACCCGTCACGGGAGGAACTTAGAGCATCGCGAGGCGGGATTGAATCGGCGGGTTTGGGCCTGGGGCGTTCGGACCCAGGTCCCTGCCCTGCGAGCGCCTATGCCATTCGACCATGGGTCTCATGGCCTTCTCGCCTCCCATTGTGCCACCGGCACAATGGGCCGAAGGACGGCTCGAAGTCTACGGGCGTTCGGACCTAAAATCGTTCCACTGGAACGATTTTGCGCCGGCTGACGCCGGTGCCGGTCCTCACTCAGCGGCCTGACTGGGGCTATCGGGTTTGGCGGCGGCGCGGGCGCGGGCGGGGCGTTTGCGGCGCATGATGCGGACGCGGCGGATGCGGCGGGCGTCGGCGGCGAGAATCTCGAATTCGAAGCCCTTGAGGCGGGTGATGACCTCGCCCCGCAACGGCACCCGATCGACGAGTTCGAACAGCATTCCGCCGAGGGTGTCGACGTCCTCGGCATGTTCGCCGGGGTCGAAATCGGGGCCGATGACGGCCTGCAATTCGCTCAGTTCCGCCCGGGCATCGGCGAGCCAGGCATTGTCGCCGGTGGCGCGGACCAGGGGGCCGTCGTCCTCGTCGTGCTCGTCCTCGATGTCGCCGACGACGGATTCGAGCAGGTCCTCGATGGTGACCAGCCCGTCGGTGCCGCCGTATTCATCGATGACAACGGCCATATGCATGCGGGTCGCCTGCATCTGCTGCAAGAGATCGCCGACCGGCATCGACGGGGGCACGAAGGTGACCGTCCTCACCATGTCGCGGGTGCCGATCTTCTGGCGCAAGACGGCCGATTGCAGCTTGACCGTCGGGATGGCTCCGGCCTTGCCGGCGGATTTGGCCGGCATTTTGGCAATCCGTTGCAGGGCGTCCTTGATATGGACGAAACCGATGATGTGGTCGAGATTGTCCTCATAGACCGGCAGGCGGGAATGGCCGACCTCGTTGAAGGTCTCGATCAGGTCGGCCATCGTTTCGCCAGCCTCGACCGCCACGATATCGGCGCGCGGCACCATGACGTCGTTGACCCGCATTTCCCGCAATTTGAGGACATTCTGAATCATCGCCCGTTCGCTGGCGGAAAAACTGTCGGGGCGGGCCCGGTCCTCTTCCTCGAGGGCCTCGGCGATATCGTCGCGAATGGTGTTGGGCTGCGTCCGGCCGAGGATTGAGCCGATGCGGGCCCACAAGCCGGAGGTCTGGGTGCTGTCGCTCGAGGGGCGATGCGGCCGTGGTGCCGCGGCGCTAGATTGGTCGCTATCGTTCATTTTCTCATGCCGGGCCGCTGGGACGCCGACGTATCTCCATTTGCCGCAAATTATGGCGTAATTCGCCGGTTTCGTCCATTCACTCGCCGGCATAGGGATCGGCAACACCGAGCCCAGCCAAGATGTCGGTTTCAAGGCGCTCCATGACAAGGGCCTCGTCGTCCTCGATATGATCATAGCCCAGAAGATGCAGGGTTCCATGCACGACGAGATGGGTAAAATGGTCGGCAAAGGGCCTGCCGAGCTCTTCGGCCTCGCGTTCGAGCGTCTCACGGGCCAGTGAAATATCGCCGATCAGGCCGGAAAGCGGGGCGAAGGGATCGGCCTGGGGAAAGGACAGGACATTGGTCGGGATGTCCTTGCCGCGCCATTTTTTGTTGAGCGCCTGCTGGGCGGCATCGTCGGTTAAAAGCAGCGAGACTTCGAGCGGGCCGGCAATGTCGATATCGGCGGCCGCGATCGCGGCGGCGGCGGCGCGGCGGGCAAGGGGCACCAGCCCCTCGGGCCAGCCCGGGGCCGCGATATTGAGGTCGATGGCGATGTCGTAGGGCGCCGGCGTCGTCAGGGCCTGGCCTTCCCGGCGGCATCGTAGGCGCGAATGATGCGGGCGACGAGGTGATGGCGGACGACGTCGCTGTCGTTGAAGCGGGATATGTGGATGCCCTCGACCCCGGAGAGGAAATCGACGGCCTCGGCGAGGCCCGAACGTTCGCCGCGCGGCAGGTCGACCTGGCTCGGATCGCCGGTGACGATCATCTTGGAGTTCTCGCCGAGCCTTGTCAGGAACATCTTCATCTGCATCGAGGTGGTGTTCTGCGCCTCGTCGAGAATGACGGCGGCATTGGAGAGCGTGCGGCCGCGCATAAAGGCCAGGGGGGCGATCTCGATGGCGCCGGAGGTGATGGCGCGCTCGACATGCTCGGCCCGCATCATGTCGTAAAGCGCGTCGTAAAGCGGGCGCAGATAGGGGTCGACCTTTTCCTTCATGTCGCCGGGCAGAAAGCCGAGGCGCTCGCCGGCCTCGACAGCGGGGCGGGAGAGGATGACACGGGAAATTTCGCCGCGTTCGAGCAGGCTGGCGGCATGGGCGACGGCGAGATAGGTCTTGCCGGTGCCGGCCGGACCGATGCCGAAGACCAGTTCGGCGCGTTCCATGGCCCGCATATAGGCGTCCTGGGCCGGGGTGCGGGCAACGATCGCCGCCTTGCGGGTGGCGATGGAGGCCATGCGCACCTTGCCGCGCCGTTCCATCGTGGGCAGGGTGAGCTGGCTGTCCTCGGTCTCGATCATCCTGATCACCGCGTCGACATCGCCGATCTCGGCGCTGCGGCCCTCTTCGAGGGCGGCATAAAGCGATTCGAGGACCCGCCGGGCCTGATCGAGGCGAGAGGCGGGACCGCGCAGCAGGACATGATTGCCGCGCGGGGTGGCCGAAACCGACAACCGCTGCTCGATCAGCGCCAGGTTCTGGTCGTAGTCGCCGTAGAGTTGAGAGACGAGCCTGTTGTCTTCGAAGGCCAGTTCGAGATCGGTTGTCCGCTGCGGGTCAGCGGATGCGGTCTGTTGTTTGCTCAAACGCGGTCAGCTCGCTTCGGTTTGCCTGATCTGTTGCCATTCATCTCTAGCAGATGGGGCCGATTCTAGTGTGACAATCTTGCCAAGAAGTGAATTTTTTGCCGCCGAAACCACGGCAACCGGCTGGATTGTGCCAATCAGGGACAGGTCGGCCTCGAGATGGACGGCCTGCAAATAGGGCGAGCGGCCGCTGACCTGGCCGGGATGACGGCCGGGCCTTTCGATGAGGACGGGCAGGACGCGGCCGACCGAGGCGCTGTTGAAGGCATCCTGCTGCGCCGCGATCAGGGCCTGCAGCCGATGCAGGCGTTCCAGGGCGACCGCTTCGGGCACCTGGTCGGTCCGTTCGGCGCCGGGTGTGCCGGGACGGGGCGAATACTTGAACGAGAAGGCGGCGGCATAGCCGACCTCTTCGACAAGGCTCAGCGTTTGGGCAAAGTCCTTTTCGGTCTCGCCGGGAAAGCCGGTGATGAAATCGCCCGAAAGGGCGATATCGGGCCGCGCGGCGCGGATGCGCCCGATCAGCTTGAGATAGTCGTCACGGGTATGGCGGCGGTTCATCGCCCTGAGGACCGTGTCGGATCCCGACTGCACGGGCAGGTGGAGATAAGGCATGAGCTTTTCGAGGTCGCGGTGGGCGGCGATCAAGGCATCGTCCATGTCGCGGGGATGCGAGGTCGTGTAGCGCAGCCGGTCGAGGCCGTCGATTTCGGCGAGGCGGTAGAGGAGCGCCCCGAGGCCGGTCGGGCGGCCGTTTTCATCCTCACCGTGATAGGCGTTGACGTTCTGGCCCAAAAGGGTGATCTCGCGCACTCCGGCGGCGACCAGATCGCGGGCCTCGGCGAGGATGGCGGCGACGGGCCGCGAGGTCTCGGCGCCCCTTGTATAGGGGACGACGCAGAAGGTGCAGAACTTGTCGCACCCTTCCTGGACGGTGAGGAAGGCGGTCAGGCCGCGGGCGATGGTTGCCTCGCGGGTCGCGCGCGGCAGGTGGGTGAATTTATCCTCCTCGGGGAAATCGGTATCGACCACCCTGCCCTTTTCGGCCCGGGCGACGAGGTCGGGCAGGCGGTGATAGGCCTGCGGGCCGACGACGAGATCGACCATGGGCGCGCGGGCGACGATTTCAGCGCCCTCGGCCTGGGCGACGCAGCCGGCGACCCCGATCATCAGATCGCCGCCTTGGGCACGACGGACCTCGCGCAGGGTCTTGAGGCGACCGAGTTCGGAATAGACCTTTTCGGCGGCCTTTTCGCGGATATGGCAGGTGTTGAGCACGATCAGGTCGGCCGCGTCCTGATCGGGGGTTGCGACATAACCGTGCGGGGCGAGCGCATCGGCCATGCGGTCGCTGTCATAGACGTTCATCTGACAGCCATAGGTCTTGATGAACAGTTTTTTCGGCGGTTTCGCAGTCATTGGCGGGCCATACCACGTCCGATGCGGCAAAGACCAGAGGCCAGCATTCCCCTGGCGAGGCCCGGGCGGTAAGCCTTACGTAATCGGTTTAGCGCTATTCTTGGCCCACAGTTCGGGACAAGCGGTATGAATAGCGACGATTTCGAGCGCAAACATACGCCGGGCCGGCTGGTCCGTCCGGTGCTGATCGCCTTTTTCGTTGCCCTGGCGACGGTGATTGGCCTTGTCGTCATTTCCATGGCGCAGATCGACGGTTTCGCCATCGAAAGACAGGATCGGGTCGCCCGGCAATTGCTGGTGGACCTTGCCGGCAAGTCGCCGGCCGAGATCGTCGGGCAGTTGCAGGCCGCCGGCTATCCGGACGCCGCGATCACCGCAAACCCGCCCGGCGTCGGGCAATTGGCCGTGCCGCTTTTCGACCGCGATGCGCGGCTGGCTCCAAAGCAGGTGGTGTTCACGCCCTTCCTGCCGGCCCGGGAGACCTTTCGAACCAATATGGCCTGGAAACTGCCGCTTCTCGGGCTTGCGGCGCTATATCTGATCGGCACGACGATTTCGCTGGCCTTCAAGCTCAGGACGCTTCAGGCGCGCCGCAAGGAGGCGCGGCTGCTGGCGACGACGGATCCGGTATCGGGTCTGGCCAATTCGCGGTGGTTCCTCAGCCGGCTGGCCGAAACGATGGATGCCTGCCCCGACGAAGCGGGGGACCTCGCCCTTTATTTCGTCGGACTCTCGGAAGTCAAACGCCATGCCGGGACACAAGGCGACAATGCCGGCGACATCATCGTCAGGTCCGCCGCCGAGCGGCTGCGGCAATTCATCGGCAAGAAGGATTTTGCCGCCCAGATCTCGACCGGCGAGTTCGCGGTGATCCGGGTGGCGCCGGGCAACAAGAACGAAGTCCTGTCCTTCGGCCGGGCGCTGGTGAGACTGTTGAGCATGCCCTACGACACCGGCGACGGCTTCGCCCGGGTCGCGGCGGCGGTGGGCGTCGCCATCTGGCAACCGCGGGAGATGGTGAGCGAGACCGCGTTCTGCCGGGCAGCCGACCGGGCGCTTTCGGTCGCCAGAAGCCTGGGGCCGAACCAGGCCGTGCGCTTTTCGCCCGAAATGCTCGAACCCCTGCCTCCCGCCGCCCCGCCGGTTCAGGATGTCGCCTGAGACTGACCGTATTCCGGCGAATGCGGCACTGTCCGTCTCGCCCGTTCCCGATCAGGTCTTGACCAGAAGCTTGCCGCCACGATTGAGGGCGACGAGCATGCGGCGGACCTCGTCCTCGCAGCGCCTGGTGACAAGCTTGCGGTTGTCGGTTTCGCTCAGGGGCACCGGATCGCCAAAGGCGACAACGACGTTCTTGACCCCGCCGGAGAGGAATTCGACGATGTTCTCGCCCACGGTCTTGGACTTGATCCAGGCAATGAGCGAACGCTCGTTTCGCGAGACCGGCATGCCCTGGAGATGGGTATAGGCGACGGTCATCGGCTGAATGACGACATTGCGGGCCCCGGCGGCCATCATCGCGTGCTGGGCGGCGCCGACAAGCGCCGAGCGGAACGGCAGGACGTGGGTGCCGATATCGGACTGGCCCTCGGCAAACAGCAACACGGCGCCGCCGCCGGCAAGCCGTTCGGCCATTTCCGAGGACGTGCGCCTAGCATCGGTCCGGCGGGTGCGGTCGACATAGATGGTCTTTTGCAGCGAGGCCATGAAGCCGACGACCGGCCATTTCTCGATTTCGGACTTGGCGACGAAGGTCAGATCGGCGACCGAGCCGATGGCGAGAATGTCGGTCCAGGAGATGTGGTTGGAGACCAGAAGGGTCGGCCGGTTCTGTTCGGGATGGCCGAGCACGGTCACCCGGAGCCCGAGGAAGCGGCAGGACAGGCGATGGAAAAGCCGCGGCAGGACGTTCCAGCCGGGCAGCTTGAGCCGGGTGACGACGAACTGGACGGGGACCGACACAAGAATATAGGGGGCGAGAATGAAGACGAAGAACAGCGAACGGCCGATCATTCGGGCCTACTCCTTGGCGGCGCCGGGGTCGCGCGGCACGGCATAGAGTTCGAGCCGGTGATCGACGAGCCTGTAGCCGAGGCGGCGGGCGATGACTTCCTGAATGGCCTCGATCTCCTCGTTGCGGAATTCGATGACCTTGCCGGAGCGGATATCGATGAGATGGTCGTGATGCTCGTCGGGAATGGTCTCGAAACGGGCGCGGCCATCGCGGAAATCGTGTTTGGCGATCAGCCCGGCCTCCTCGAAAAGGTTGAGGGTGCGATAAACGGTGGACAGCGAGATCCGCGCATCGATGGCCGAGGCGCGGCGATAGAGTTCCTCGACGTCGGGATGGTCGGCCGCCGCCTCCAGCACCTGGGCGATGGTGCGGCGCTGTTCGGTCATACGCATGCCGCGGGCGGCACACATGGCCTCAAGGCCTTCGCCGGTCTGGTGATGTTCGCTCATTTGAGCCCTCCAGTCGCGAGGGGTCGCCGTTTTCCCCGCTATCAAGTGGCGCAAACTCAGGCTCAGCGCAAGTCGAGGCGCATGACCGAGGCGGTGGCGGCGCTGCCGTCGGGTTTGGGATAATAGGCCTTGCGGATGGCGATTTCGGCAAAGCCCAGGCGGCGATAGAGCCGCAGGGCGGGCTCGTTGCCGGTCTCGACCTCGAGCAGAAGCCTTTTTGCCGGCGACATTGCCAGATCCTCGATGCCGGCGCGCATCAGGGCGGCGCCGACCCCCCTGCCCTGCCATTTGCGGGCGACGGCGAGGCTGAGGACCTCGGCCTCGTCGGCGGTCAGCCGAAGGACGAGAAAGCCGGCGATGCGACGGCGCGGATCGCAGGCGACAAGCACCGGGGTGAATTGCGGATCGGCGAGATAGGCCTGGAAATCGCCGCTCGGCCAGCCGCGGAAGAAACCTTCGGCGTGCAAACGGGCCAGAATCGGCTCGTCCCCGGATTTTGCCGGCTCGACATGCAGGCCTTCGGGGGCCATCCAGAGCCGCATCAGAGGCCCTCGCCGATACGGGCGATACGGGCGCCGTCCTGCGGCTTGGCGTCGGCTTCACGGACATAAACCGGATCGGGCGGCCAGCGGACGGGATCGGCGGTTGCGGCGAAGCGGGCCATGGCGGCGACGTCGGGGATCATATGCGGAATTTCGCGGGCATGCGGCGGAATGTGATCGGCGGCCTTTGCGACCGGGACGACCGTCGGCGCGACGAGGGCGGTGCCGGTCCGGTCGAAGACCGCAAGATAGGCTTCGCCGCGGCGGGCATCGGCGACAATGGCCACGGGTAAGGCACCGAGATGCGGCAGGGCGGTCGCCAAAAGCGTCGGCAGGCCGATAACCGGGATGCCAAGGGCGAGGCCGAGGCCGCGGGCGGCGCTGAGGCCGATCCTGAGGCCGGTGAACGAGCCCGGACCGGTGGTCACCGCGATACCGGTTAGAT
>Ga0307417_10000542_pt1 | contig 15339 bp, 11 predicted proteins | sample SalMarWE160210MG_2_FD_202514 | JGI IMG/M metagenome (GOLD analysis project Ga0307417, IMG submission 202514) | Salt marsh sediment microbial communities from the Plum Island Ecosystem LTER, Massachusetts, United States - WE1602-10 | ecosystem: Environmental > Aquatic > Marine > Intertidal zone...
TGCTTTAATGATGCCTGGTATGTTTTTGCATTTAAAAGATCCCCCTCAACTATTTCCAGATTAACAGGATTGGATTTTGGGGTATCGAAAAAATGAGGATTTCTAATCAAACAAAAAATCTTATTGTATTTGCTTCCATCAACTTTTTGTAAAAATGATTTGCCAATAAATCCATTTGCACCTGTTATGAATAGGGAAGAACCTTTCATGTTTTACTGTTCTTATAATCTGATGCAGTTGCTTCAGCAAGATCGTGATTGCTGCGAGGTCCATTCTTGACTTTTTGAGGCTGTTTAGAAATAATTTCTTCAACTACATACAGTGGTCGCTGTTTTATTTCATTAAAAATCCTTCCGATGTACTCACCAATTATACCCAGACAAATTAGTTGGACACCACCTAGAAATAAGACGCCCACCATGATGGTCGCCCAACCCTGTACGGTTCCTCCTAATGCCTTTTGTACAAAAACACTTGCTAAGTAAAGAAAAGCAAGGAAGGAAGCAAGGTATCCTAACCAAGTCGCTAATTTTAAAGGTAAGGTTGAAAATGAGGTAATCCCGTCCAGGGCAAATTTGAGCATTTTGCGATAAGGATATTTCGTTTCTCCAGCATATCGTTTATCCCTTGTATAACAAACGCCGGTTTGCTTAAATCCTACCCAACTAACTAGCCCCCGAACAAATCTATCGTTTTCCCTTAATTTTTGAACATAATTGACCACCCTTCTACTCATCAATCGGAAATCCCCGGCATCCACAGGGATATCTATTTTGACTATCCAGCGCAATAATCTGTAAAAAGTAGTAGCGGTTAGTAGCTTCATTTTGGTTTCGCCATCTCGCTTTTTGCGAACACCGTAAACGACATCATACCCGTCTTCCCATTTCTTAAGGAAATCCCAAATTACTTCAGGCGGATCCTGCAAATCGGCATCAATTATAACAACCGCATCACCCAGGGCATGATCCATTCCGGCAGTAATAGCGGTTTGGTGACCGAAATTGCGGGAAAATTTAATTATTTCAATATTGGAATTACTATTTGCTAACTCGACAAGCTTTCGATAAGAATCGTCCTTACTTCCATCGTCAATGAAGATGACCTCATGATTGTAGTTGTTAATTTTGCTAATCACTTTTGTCAAGCGGTTGTAAAACGCCTCTATAACTTCCGATTCATTGTAAATTGGGACGACAATTGATATTAATTGTTTTTTTAATATATCCTTTGTCATTTAGTCACTCTTTCGGGGAATAATTGTATTAGGTCCAAAATTAATTTAATTAGAGACATGAACAAGTTTTGGTTGCTGAACCCGGATTATGGCAAACATAATAAAAGCCAGGCAATATATACCAATCGCGACCCAAAGGGCGATCCTAAAACCAAGATAAATGGATAGCAAGACACTCAAAAAGCCTCCAATAACCGTAAATAGTCCATTTAAGGCCCAAGCCCAAGTTAGAGCGCCTTTGGGTTGATTTTCAATCCAAAGAATGCCAAGCGGGAAAGGCATGCCGAGAAAAAATCCCAATGGGTAAATCATTAAGAATGAGATCAAAATTCTTACTGCCATAGGTGATGACAAAAACCTATGAAACACAGAAGGATATGTAAATAGAATGAGCATACTAATCACTAAAATTCCGATAAACGGTATAATCCAGCGCAAGCTTTCATTAATTTTCAACTTAGTTGACATAAAGCTGCCCATTCCTGCCGCGAAGAGTAGAACAAAAATAACAGTCGAGTACGTATAAAGGGGGAATCCTATCAATTGCATAAAGATCTGGATAAAAACCAACTCAATAATTATAAATCCAGAGCCCAGACATGAAAAATAGATAAGAGTATTAGTCTTATTAAGCCATTTGGTTTTGCCAGCTTGTGAAAAATAAAGTGGAACAAAAATAAATATAATTGCAAAAGATAAGGAAACAACCGCAGTGACTACAAGATGAATAATATCCATAGAAAGAAACCTTAGTCTCCAAGAGAATTGCAGTCTCTGAGAATTGAGAATGTCAGCTTCGCTGACACCCGTAAACTTGGTTGAGTCAGGTCTAATTTTTCCTAATTTTTTGCGTATAAAAGAAAAAAATGGCTTATCATCCGTCGGAGGAGAAATCCTGTAACTGACTTTTTCCATGAGTTTGGAAGACAAAGCTCCTGAATAAAATTCGGGTGAAAGAAAGCTTTTTTCGGGATGAAACGGGTCTTCGGCCAAAATGTAATTTCTTTCCTCGGAATTTACCCGAAATGTAATAAATAAGTCCTTTAGTTCATTCATTTCTTCGATAGTCCAAGGTTGCATTTTGACCATGAATGCTGGCTGAGCATCATCAACATCGGACATATAAACCACAACATGTTTTTGAAAATCTGTTTTTCCCATGAGTTTCCAAGCACGGGCCGCTGTTGTTACCATTCTTGGATAATACAAATGGTTAATGTGGAGAATCCCGTTATCTGTTAAATGTTGGAAATAATCTTCATACGCTTCCACTGTCTGCAAATAATTGGTTGCCAGCGCTCCATTACCAGCAGCTATGCTTGAGGTTGTATGATTACTATATATCTGAATAATATCATACTTTTTTTTGCTAGCCCGTAGCTTACTCCGTCCTTCTCCCACTTGCACATTAACTTTAGGATAGTTATAAATATTTCCACTAAAATTGGCGTATTTATTTTTTACAACATCAACAACCGCGCCAACCATTTCAATTGCATCGATCTGTTCAGCTCCATACATAAGTGCAGCTTTAGTTTCTACACCGCCTGCACTACCAATTATTAATACTGTCTGATGGGTATCACGCTTCAAATAATGTGATGCTAAAATCTTCCGATTATAAAACTGCGCTCTTACTCCATGCCTTGAAATCTGCTCTCTAAGCTTCTGAAAATTTCCATCAAATGGATAAATCCAACTGCTTTGAGCTCCTCCGTCATAAGCAATATGCTTCCTGTTGGCGCTATATGAGAAATGACTATTTCTCAAAATGGAAATATCCATTTTTGCCATATCGATGACATCAATTTTTGAAATGGGATCCCAGCGTGTGTACTCAATCGCACCAAACTCTCTCGCCTCTTTCACACCTCGCTTACTTGTGTGTTCATTAAAATCAAAATATCTGGGTGAATGATAAATAGGAACGATAATAAACAGCAATCCCGATATGAATGCCACGGCTCTCCAAATGCGGCCCTTTATCAATAAGCAGGCTACTATTAAGGCAATCCCAGAGGCAAAATATAATATGCCTCCCGGGCCTACAGGAGGTAATAATGGAACTAAAACAATGCATCCAATGGCAGCACCGGTTAGATCCCAGAAATAAATTGTTTGTATTTTTTGTGAATAGGTAGAAATTAAGGAAATTACAATTAGTCCGGAAAGAAAAAACGGGAGAGCAAGAAATAAATACATTATCGCAAATAAACTCAATTGTGCGATTGGATGGGCTGCAATCTGCGTATAATCAAACGGGAGAAAATTCATGATCGGTCGGAATATAAAGATGGAAACAGCGAATGCCACCAGTAGCATAGGAAGCAAAGATTTTCTATTCACATACCGCTTTAAATCGATCAGGCTAGCATAAATCCCAGCTAAACTAAATGAAAACATGGCACAAGTGATAATCATATAAGCCATATTAGTTGCTAATAGGACGTCAAAAACTCGCGTCAGCACCAGTTCAGTCATCAATGTGATAAGCGTTATAGTAAATATTACAATATATATATTTCGCAAAATAATCTCCTAAAAAATTAGAACTGGCTCATATCAAGGATGTATGTTTCAGCGGTACTATTATTGAAATTTAATTTTCCAATAGCCTGGTTTAGCAATTTTTTTCGTTATTATTTTCTATTAGGAATCTTTGGTTGAATTAATCAGACGGTTTCACAATTAATTTTGGGAGGCATGTATTATTCCGGTTGTTTTGTTAAAGTTTTCACCGGTGATAGTAAAATTAAATTCATCAAGTTTTTTGAGGGATCTTTGATGTCTATCAATACCATGCGTTTCCATAGAAATTTGTCTGGTTTTCTTAAATGTTTCCTTCCCACCGTCGAGTATGTCCAGTTCCATTCCTTCGGTGTCGATTTTCATAAAAGCAATTTCATCGATATTATTCTCCAAGACAAAATCGTCCAGCGAGAGCACCTGAAATTCTGCGGATTGTGTGTGCCAGCCTGTTTCAACGGAAGAAGCCATGATGCTATGATCATCAACCTCAAACTGAACAGTACCTCTTTCTTTCCCTAAACCAAGCGGATAAATTTTTGCCTGCGGGCAATTTAATTTAATCATTTTGGTGTTACCATTTAAAGGCTCTATGCAATGGATTTCCCGACCAGGATTTATAATATTTGCCCAAAACGCAAACAGACCTATGTTTGCCCCGATATCCAAAATGGGGCCATCTTCTTCCAACTCGAATAGTTGGTATACATTAAAACACACTTGATCTGGAAGGTTAGTAACATCTCCAAAATTGTCTCTTAAATGAATATTACCATATTTGGTGGGCAATTGATAAACGGAGTAGGGATGATATTTTGCTAATCCCAATCCAACCCTTAGGTTTTTAGTCAGCCACCAGAAGATTTGAAATTTCTCGGCAGGCGTTTGCCCTAGTTGAAAGGCGCATTGACTAAATTCCTTAACTTTTTTTACATTAGACAAAATATGATAGGTCACTTTTCAAATCCGGGATAAGAGCCTATTGATTACCATTCGCTAAAGTTCTAATATCAGAAAAAATAGTCGGCTGCAATAAAAGCATGGTTGGAAAATAGACTAATACTGCTAGCATACCCTGTAGCCAAAATCCATATGCCTGCAAAAATTGTATAAAAATTATCAAAGCAATGCTAATTAAGCCAGGCTTTATTAAGTGTCTCAAAATGGGTATCAAATTTATTTCCCTCCGAACAAAATAATAAGCGCACCCCCAGGTAAGGAATTCTGAAATTAGCATAGTCCATGCTGCTCCTGTTATGCCATAGTTCGGAATCAAAGAAAAACAGAGCACTATACTGGCAATAGCTCCGATAGCAGTGCTTCTGAAATCCAACTTTTGCCGGCCAAATCCAATTAAAATATATCGATAGTGGCCACTCAGAATAAAAATAGCAACCAACCAAACCATAATCTTAAAAATGTTTTCCGCGCCAGAAAACATAGAGCCGTAAATACCTGTGATTATGGGACGAGATAATACCATTCCGATGATGCCGACAAAAATGGAAATCCATGCAGTAACCCTTATTGAGTGATGCATAAATGCAGGCAACCTTTCAGGATTGGCTCTTCTATATCGAGCGATTGATGGTAATAAATTAAAAAGATAGAGCATTACAAAAGTATTCAAAGCGAAAACAATTCGATGAGAGGCTCTAAACAAACCAACCCCTTTATTATCGACCATCAAAATTCCCAATAGTATTGCAGGCAGATGTAGTTTCAACGCCATCATTGATTGGCTTAAAAATATAGGCGTGGCTTGCCTCAAAATCGATTTGCTGAATTGAAAATTAAATTTAAAAGAAAAGCGACCTATTCGAAACCGATAGATAATAAAATTTAATATTAGGGTACCAAAAACCGAGAGCACTTCAATTATAGCGACAAGCCAAATTTGGTCGGGGCGTCTTATGAAAAGGAAAATAAATGATGCAAAGATGAACTGCCTAGCAATCGAAAACAAAGCCACCCAATGCATTTCATCAAGCCCCTGAAATACCCAATTCAATAAACCGGGTATGAGAAATAAGGATATGCCGTAAAGCAAAATAACTTGTTTTACCGCCAAGGGCTTATCCAAAACGATAACAAAACAAACTAACAAAGCATAAGCAGCTAAAGCAAAAAATAAACGCATTGCAATTATATGCGTTGCGAGATCCGGAATACCTTCCTTGTTTTGTGCTATTTTCACTGCACCAAATTTCTCAGAACCAAAATCAACCATTTGAGACATCACAAACATAAAAGCCAAGGCAAATTCGATTGTACCAAAGCCCTGCGGCCCTAACACTCTTGCTAAAAAGGCAAAAGCTGCAAACGTGAGTACTTTTGAAATGGTTTCGCCAACGGATAGTATCAAAAAATTGGTACCTAAGCGAGATGAGCTAATTGAACTTTTCATCAATTCAGTAAAGCCTCTCCTTCAGGTATAGCTATTGTGTGCAAAATGATCATTGGCTTTTGGCCATGTTCAGGGTTTAGGAAGATTTGACATCACATATTGCTAAGTAGCAGGCTATCGCCCATTTTTTGTTGAAATGCTACGAATCCATATTCTAAATCCGCCATATTCATAGAAGGAGTTCTCCCTCATTTGTACTCTTAATGAGCTGGCAAAGCGTTGTTTCCGAAGTGCAAGGAAGAGCCTGCGAGGCATATGGTTCAAAATAAAAGGCTGCAACCTAGGCAACCTGAATCTGACGCTAGATACATATTGATATTTTTCACCCCCCGTTTCACAAAACAGAATTTTCATGTCTTCATTTTTAAGTATCCTCTTCAGAGTTTCCCTGCTGAAAAAAGTGATGTGCGGCTCATCTACACGAGGTGCCCATTTGTTGTCGGGATATTTTTTCAATGATTCAACAGGAATATTAGGCACTTCAATGTAAAGGAGGCCATTATTAGATAGACGGTTCCGCAACAACCGAACCATCTCTTTAGGATTTGCCAAATGCTCCAAAACATGGGATAAGACTATAATATCAAATTGCTCGTCAAGTTCAGGAAGAATATCCTCTGCAAGTTCAGAGTAAACTTTAATACCAAGGGAAGTCATGTGTTTGATGCAAACCTCAGAAATTTCGATCGCGAATAGTTCAGGGTCAGTGAACCGTCTACCAAATGCATGTAACACATGGCCAAAGCCAGCTCCAATATCTAATATGCGAACCGGCTCGCTCTCTTTTTCACTATTGAAAGATTTCGATACTAGCTCTGCAATAGATTCGCCGCGATTTAAATAGAATAGATTATCACAGGGAAACTCCGACACATTCGCTACTTCAGATCCATAACGCTCGCCATACCGATAGTCTATCTTATAATAATCTACCAATTCAAAGTCCGTTGGTACGGGTATCATTTGAACAAATGAGCAATTTGCACAAATGTATAATCCCGCTTTTCCGAATAATCGCTTTCCATGCTTTGAGTCGGTTCTATATTTTCTTACAAACCGCAAATTGTTGCCATTACATAATAAACAAGTTTGACGTTCATTATCATTCATCGTAAATCCATTTAATATATGCTAACCAACAACAATCATTTCCAATGACACTGCCCTAATTACCATCCTTACCTGCAATTGCCAATAGTAACGGGCCGATACGAAGCATAACCTGCCTGCTCAAAGGAAATTTTATTATCGTTTCATATAATTTAGCTAAAAATTTGATAGCTCCTTGATAATGGCGGAGTTGGTTCTTTGATATTTTTGGGATATCAACATCCTTCAGCTTGAATTCGGTTTGCTGAAATAATTCCCGTAATGATCCAACTGACAAAAGATTCCTTCTTGGTGGTATGCCGCCTTGACGCTTTACATAACTTGCAATCCAGCTTTTTGGCAAATATCCGCCTGCCAAAATGCCGGCATGAGGATCAGGGCCGATGCTGAACTTATTTGGAGTAGAAAGGAGAAAACTTCCACCAGGCTGCATGACCCGGTAACACTCAGCAAGTGTTTTTGTTTGATCCAAAACATGTTCGATGGTCGACTCCGCGGCAATATCGGCTATAACACTGTCAGGAAATGGCAGTGCTTCAGCGCAGGCACATATTAAAGGAATATCAAGGTTTGCTTCCTGCAAACGTTTTTTGCCGATCACCAACCACCTGAAGGCGATGTCCACACCAATTAGACGATCATATTCTTTTGATGCAGTTGCTAGAAGCGGTGCGGTACCACAGCCAATCTCCAACAGGGATTGCCGCTTTTCCACTTCATCATAATCCATTTTGTCACTAAATGAATCTAAGAAAGAAGCGGCGCGGGCTTCACCTGCCATCAAACCACGCTTGTATATTTGAGCATATTTTGGTGGCACGGCAGGTGTGATGCTATAATAGTAATCTATTAACCCTTCGAAATCGAAATCATTAAAATGTCGCGCTATCAGTTGACCCTTTTCAATATCAGCATTAAAATCAATGTATGGATCAGGAAAGACTCTAAGATCAGGAATGCCCAAAATAATTGGAAATTCCTTTCTGCATGATTTGCAGTGTATCCTCTCAATATTGCCCTGTAATTTGGATAATTCGCCTTTGCAATATGGACAGCAAATTGGGATACCCTTAAAATCCAATCTTAATTCCGTTTCGAAATATTATCAGAGGCTTGTAAAGGATTGTCTATAGACTGATTTATATAATGCTCAACTTGTTCTGCTGCAATTTTATGTCCTGCCGCTGACCAGTGGGTGTCATCGTAGAAAAAGGGCTGATTATTATTTAAAGCAGCTTGTTTGAATGACGGCGTTAAATCGATAAATCCAATTTCATTTGAAATCTGAGCAAGCATCGTGCGAAATCTTTCCGGCAAATCATTTACAACCCAATCATTACATACCGATCCGGCCTTGAATTCTGCAATGTCATGGTACACCCTGAATTTAGCCGGCGCATATAGGACGATTAGATTTGTATTATTACTTTTGCAGATTTGATAGGCGCTTGAGAGCAATGACCGAATTTCATTAAGAGCCGAGAGCTCATCTTCACTTAATGGTAAACTGGGATTCAATAAATAAACTCGCGCTGTTTTTCCATTTCCGGTTTTAATAATGCCTAGTAGATTCTCCGCTGATTTCTTTCGTTCATTCCCAAGAATTCTATCAAATACAAGAGCAAAATTCTTTAAAAACGAACGATCCTGAAATGAGTGGAAACTTCTAGAATAATACTCCCAATTTGAAATCATCTCATTATAGGAATTAACATTATCGAGATCATTGCCTTCGTAGAAAGTCCACACGACTATTTTTGGATTAAGTGGTATAGCATAGCGCTTTAAAATAATATTGTATTGGTTCGGTCCATAACCGATCAATCCAAAATTGACAACTGTTTTGTTTAAATGCTCTTTCAAAATTGTAGTAATCAATTGGCCGGTGGGTACTTTAGCCCCCTCTATAAAAGAGTCACCGATCACGGCTATGTCAGCTTTATCATAATCCTTATCATTCCGAAACCCATGTTTATCATATTGTACTTCATAGTGATACTCTTTCGCATCCGGAATTTCAAATAGCCACGCTATCAGCCCCTTAGTAGTTCCTTTATATCTCTCATAGGGTTTGTGTTTATAAATTAATTCCCGATCCAAAATATTAGTGGGCTTCCGCCAGGGAGGCAAAATCGGCGTAGCAAATACCGTGCGGTAATCAACAACTTTGAAAAAAGTTAAGGCTTCCAAAGAACCAAATAGTATTCCAAATGATATAGTAGTAATAATGAACCTGAGTGCTTTTTCAGATCTGGAGACCTTAGAGAGCAAGAAAAATAAACCCCAAACCACCAAATATATTACCAGCAGTTTTGCCACAAACTTACGTAGTCTTGAATCGGCGCTTAGAATGAAATAAAGACTGAATACCCAAAATCCCAATGTGAGCAATTCAGGAATATATTTATAAAGTTTTTTCAAATGCCCCCTTATTGATAGAGACGTTATGATTTAATTAACGAAGCCGGCTCTGCTTTTTTGAGTTCCTCTTTATCATATTTTCCGGTCAAGTAGCCTAAGAACTCTCCCCATGCCCAGGCGATACCCAGGAATGCAATGGAGGGAATGGCAATGATGAACCTCCCTATCGCTTTCTTCTTTATTAAAACATTTTTGGCAACGCGCAAAACAAAAAGCGCCGGAAGTAGAAAACTGAAAGTAGCATAAAGCATGCGTTTAATTGCAGAAGTAGCCGCTACCCGCGTACTCGCAAACAATCTTCCGAACGCATATCGCTCCCTAAATGCAAAACGATAGGATAAACTCCTTTGTTGAAATACTTTTACCTCGGGAGAAAGATGAAGTGTATATCCTCTATTTTGAAGTTCCCAATTGACCGTTGTTTCATGAAATTCATCCCTCCACAACTCCGGAATTTCATAAAGTATATTTCTCTTATATGAGACGTTGCAGTCTGTCAAATAGGAGGCGTTTCCTTCTTTCATAGGGCTCATATATCTGCCAAAATCATTCAAATAAATTGCCCAATTGAGAATTGTATCCTTGCCCTCCTTATCAACTGGTCCTCCGACTGCGGCATACGGCTTTTCATGCTCCTTGATAATGTTGGCACACCAGTGTGGTTCAGGCATGCAGTGATCCTCAGTTAAAGCTACTATGGCTCCTTTTGCGGTATGGAATCCGATAGCCCGAAGTTCAGCATAAGTTTTTCTTCCCGGAACCGGCACAAATTGAACTGATGGATATTTGCTGCGGAGAGAATCCAGATCATATATTCTTTCGTCACAAGGTATTATTATTTCCACATCGGGCACATCAATTTGCTCCTTCAGTGCTGCAAGACAAGACGGTATGTAGTCACGACCGCCTAAGGTTACAATCACAACTGATAGTTGGGTATTTGAGTCTGACCGTGGTTGTTCCATTTGGTGATTAGCAATCTGGTTGCTGACTAGCATATTTTCAGCATATTCCTTTTCCAGAAATTGCGAAGCTCGATGAGCAATATCGACAGCCTGAAATCCATCCCATCCGGTTGCGATTGTGGTTTTCTCTCCACTAATTGCGCCTGCAAACGCCCTAATCTCATGGATGAAACTCTGTACTACAACCCAGCGATAAGAATGAATATGTTCCCATACAAAAGTTTTTGGGAAGAAAAACGTTTTATTGTTCTGCTTGGCGTTGCCTTCCATTTTCCAGCATACCTTGGTCATCATCGGAAAACAGCGAAGAGTGATATACCCCTTACTTCCGTAAAGATCAATCTGCAGCTGGTAACCCCGCCATTCTGTCCAGCTTGCCTGCAAAGTGGCAATATTCCCGGCTTTGTTTTTTAAGAGCGCAAAGCCGTTATCTTCGCATCCCTCAAAACCCCATACATAATTGGAAGCAAATCCCTTAACTTCTGCGACATCGCCAAGAAAATAGCAGGTCAAATCAATGAGATGGATTCCATTATCACGCAAGGCACCACCGCCCATAATGTTTACATCATGCAGCCATTCCTGGCTGTGATCGGTAGCGGAATAGCCGGTATAGCTGCGAATGTGATCGAGCTCTCCGATTATTCCGGAATTCAGTAACTCGCGGGCTTTCATTACTGAAGGGTAAAAACGGTAGTTAAACCCGGTCGCTAAGTATTTATTATATTGTTCTGCCGCATCGAGCATTTCCTGACATTCCGCCGGAGTTCGCGCCAGTGGCTTTTCGCATAACACATGCTTCCCTGCTTTAAGAGCAGTTATGGCCATTTCGGCATGAAGATTAGGCGGGGTTGAAATAATGATCGCATCGATATTGGCATTCTCAATCAGCGAATGCCAATCCTGAATGTTCTCAGCCCCATAAAGTTTAGAAATTTCAGCGGCGAGTTCCGGTACAACATCACAGGCTGCCACAATCTTTGCATCGGAAATGCTGCTTATTGCTTCGGCGCGTAGTTTGCCGATGCCGCCGCACCCGATTAATCCAAATCGCATCATATTAATCTTTTACTTTATCTAAGCTAAATTTTTATTATAAACTCTGACGAATTCTCAGATATATATTTAATGACTTCGTTGAGTATCTCCGGCAACTCCTTTTCAGGCTTAAAACCCACCAACTTATTGATTTTGGAAATATTGGGCACCCGGCGCTGCATATCTTCGAAACCCTTTTCATAAGCCTGGTCATAGGGAATATGTTTTATTTCCGAATCGCTACCGGTTTTTTCTTTGATCAGTTTAGCGAGATCATTCATACTGATCTCATTGGGATTGCCAATATTAAATACTTCGCCAACAGATTCGTGCGCATCCATAAGATTAATTAACGCAGACACGCAATCCTTTACATACAGGAAACATCGGCTCTGTTCCCCATCCCCATATACAGTAATTGGGGTATTGGATAATGCCTGTGAGACAAATCGGGGAATCACCATCCCATACTGCCCTCTTTGCCGTGCGCCCACCGTATTAAACAATCGTGCTACTACAACCGGCAGCCGTTTTTCGTGCCAATAAGCGAGCGCTAAGAATTCATCCACCGATTTGGAAGCAGCATATGCCCAGCGATGCTTGTTGGGGGGGCCAATAACAGAATCATCATTCTCGGAAAATTCCGATTTTGAGTTTTTTCCATACACCTCGGATGTGGAAGTTATCAATACTTTTTTCCGGTAGCGGGAAGCGAGCCGCAACACGGTATCGGTTCCGGAAATATTGGTTTCTATGGTCTGGGTCGGATTTTGGACAATTAGCTTTACCCCAACGGCGGCAGCAAGATGGTAAACCTGATCACACTGCTTGATTAATTGCTCGGTTAGCTCCTGGTGCTCGACAGAATCAATATAACAGTGAAATCGGGGATTTTCTTCCAGATGCTCAATATTGTGTATTAACCCGGTCGAGAGATTATCCAGCACAAATACTTCGTTTCCCCGGTTGATAAGCTCTTCCGCTAAATGAGAACCGATAAACCCTGCCCCTCCGGTAATGAGTATTCGCATGAATGCCTCTACTTTTGTAAAATTTCTTTTTTAAGAATTATTGCGAATTCTAACAATGCGATTATAAATCATCCCAATAACCCACCCAATTATCCAACCAACCAATGCACCATAAAACAACCCGATAATGCTGCCTGTCCAGGTCACCGAATATCCGATAAAATATTCACCCAGCAATTTTAAGTGAGTACCAACTTCAGGACCACCCTTTATAAGCAGAGCCACAGTCATTATAAATATGGTTAGCCCAAAAACAACCGCTAAAACAGAAGCTAATACCTTCGCTTGAAGCCTGGCAATAGTGTACTCGATTTTGTAATTATTCTTTCCATTTTCTTCCATGCCTAATTCTCGTCTGGATTTTATACTTTGTCTAATAGATCCCGATTTTCTTCCATCTCAGCGCGGCGTCTTATCAACGAAGCATAAGAGTACATGCTCCAGTTTCTAAGCCAGGCTATCAAATGCCCAATGACAAATCCGGTAAACAGACCCTCGAATAGACCAATAAATGCGCCGCTAAACGTAACCTTAAATCCCCAAAAATATTCTCCTAAAAGAGAAAGATTGGGACCGATGATTTCCCCTCCTTTTAACAACAAAAAGATTGTCGCCAGGAAAATGCCGAACCCCAAAACCAATCCCAACGATGTACCCAATGCCAGGGGATCCAATTTTGCAAATGCGATTTTTATCATTTCTTCAAACGCCGGAGCTTTTTGTTTTGGAAGTACCTTGGTTGGCACCAATCGATCAGTTGTTTTAGTCTTTTCAAATTCTCCATCTTCATGATATTCTTTTTCGGTATTCACCGTCCAGACATCATGTTCCTCACCCATGATATTTTTGGCTGCATACACTGCAGTGAGCATGGAATGATCCTGATTATTATAGCGATGAAGCCCATTGCGTCCAATGGTCTGCAAATTCGAAAAGGAGCCAAGGTAGTTACGGATAATTTCCAGGCTATTATGATAATATTGATCGTAAACAGGGTAGGCTTTTTTCATTTTGACAACTGTTCCGTCGCTAACTTCATCCCGTTCAACAATGCCGATCTGGTTGCACTCCTTAATTCCTAATTCAATCAGTCTTTCATGAGACCATTGCCACTCCTCATCGTTCTCCCACAGGAAAAATTCCAACCCTAATGATGTTTTGGATTGGTCGGGAACCATTTCAGGACTCCAGTTTTTATAATTTTGAATCCGCCCCATTTTAACTTCCGGTGTGTGGATATAAATCCAATTATCGGGGAATACCTTTTCACGGTCTGCTATTAAAACCACAGTCAAGTAATCACGGTAACGTAAAGCATTTGCTGCTTGCAATATTTTATCCGGAGGCGCTGGATCCAGTGAATTAATTAATTCGCGCAAAGGCATGGATGATATAAAATGATCTCCACCAAATTCACTCATTTCTTCACTTTTATCTTTTGCATATACAGCCTCGACGATGCCATTCTTATGTTTGATTCGTTCTACCCTCATACCTTTGAGGGTTGGATTGCCTTTTTCGGACAAAAGGCTCTCACATCGCTCCCACATCATTCCCGGGCCCTGACGGGGATAGTGAAATTTTTCAATCAATGTTGTGATTACCTTACCATCCTGTGATTTTCCACCGCCAAATAACGCATTTTTTAAAGCTTCAGTTAAAGAAAGATTTTTAATCCTCTGAGCCGCCCAATCCGCAGCAATCTCCTTACACGGAATTCCCCACACCTTTTCCGTGTAAGTTTTAAAAAAAATGTTATATAACCTATATCCGAATCGATTTGAAACCCACTGTTCGAGATTAGTTTCTTCTTTATGTGGAAAGAATTTTGCTTTTGAATAGCTAAGTGCAATCAAAAATGTTTCTATAGGTCCTAAGCCTGCAAATGCATTCAGCGCTTTGAGCGGATAATCAAAGAAATGTCCCCGGTAATGGATGCGGGATAATCTTGGGCGAACCAAAAAATCCTGCGGCAAAATTTCATTCCATAATTGCGTTACATACGGAACCTTCGTAAAGAAACGATGTCCACCGATATCGAATCGATAGCCCTGATAATTGGCCGTTCGGGAAATGCCACCTACAATTTCATCCGCTTCCAGAATCGTTGAACTAATTCCGTTTTTGGATAATTCATAGGCAGCGGTTAATCCTGCCGGTCCGGCGCCAATGATTACAGTTGGTGACATAAGATCATCCTTGAAAAATGTTTGGTGAGGTTTTTCATTGTCTCGCCCTTTGCAATTTCCTAATCTTCGACAACATGAGATTCAAATTCATGCCGATATTCGAGCCATTTTTGTTTGTCGAAATTCCCATTATTGTCTAAACAATTAGCGGCTGAATAAGCCATATACAAAGCATGGTGCGTATTATCATGGACAAAAAGCCCCTGGCGACCAAAGGTGAGCAAGTTTTCAAACCCTTCCAAGTATTCATTTAGAAGTTGAAAATTCTTCTCGAATCCGGTTTCATAAATGGGATAAGCATGCTTGATTCGTTTAACGACAACTTTTCGTATAGGCGCTGTTATCGGTATTTCCGCATTTCGCAAAGAGTCCTTTACCAACTCGGCTAATTCTTCGTCAGAACGTTTCCAGTTCT
>Ga0307417_10000544_pt1 | contig 15288 bp, 11 predicted proteins | sample SalMarWE160210MG_2_FD_202514 | JGI IMG/M metagenome (GOLD analysis project Ga0307417, IMG submission 202514) | Salt marsh sediment microbial communities from the Plum Island Ecosystem LTER, Massachusetts, United States - WE1602-10 | ecosystem: Environmental > Aquatic > Marine > Intertidal zone...
AAGCCCTGCATACTGCAATACCTGGAAGCCGGCCACGCCCGTGAGGGCCATTACCACCACAAGGACCTTCTCGCGAGGTCTGAAATCAGAGCCTCGTTCACCTCTGCGGGCCAGGAGGGCGGCGAAAAGCAGTGAAGCAATGGCCGCCCGCACCCCCGCGATGGTGAAAGGCCCCACGGCTTCGCGCAAGGCTCTTCCCAACACCACGTTTCCCGCCCAGAGCAGTGTAGCCGCGTTCACGAACAAGTAATCGGTCCAGGAATGCAAGGAATACCTCCAGGCAAGGGGCGGTACAAGTTCAGCAATACTGCACGGCCGGTGATTCACTATGCAGATTACAGCTCCTCAGGTGTGAAAGCGACCACATCGTCAACACTGGCCTTGTCTCCGAAAATCATAGCGAGCCTGTCAATACCCAGGGCTATTCCCGCGGCATCGGGCATATATTCCAAGGCTTCCAGGAATAGTTCCGGCATGGGATAGACACCCTTCCCCAAGGCCTTTCTTCGTTCGATCTCCTCCTCAAACCTTTGCCTCTGTTCTCCTGCATCTCTCAGCTCTGAAAAGGCGTTGGCCAGTTCAACGCCGCCGATATACAGTTCAAACCGCTCGGCAAAACGCTTGTCCCCGGGTTTCAGGCGTGCCAGGGCGCCCAGAGAGGCAGGATAGTCATATAGAAAAGTGGGCGCCGGGGAGCCCAGGTGGGGCTCGATTGCCTCGACCATCAGGGCGTCAAAGCATCCCTTGTCCATGGATTCCCGCAGACCCAGCGGTGCATAGATTTCAAAGGCCTCCGAAACGGAGAGCCTCTGCCACGGTTCCGAGAGGTCGATGGTTTTTCCTCCATATTCCAAGGTATCGTGGAAGCCCAGAACTCTTGCGACGTACCGGATCATGGATTCGCATTCATCCATGAGCCCCCGATATTCCATCTGTGCATGGTACCATTCAAGGAGGGTAAGTTCAGGAAGGTGCTGATGACCCCGTTCGGCCTGTCGAAAACATCTGCAGATTTGAAAGATCTGATCGTACCCGGCCGACAGCAGACGTTTCATGCAGATTTCGGGAGACGTCTGGAGATAGCCTTCGCCTGCCTCCACGGCGTCGATGTTCAATTCCGGGGCAGGCGCAGGGATGAGGGCGGGTGTTTCCACTTCAAGATAGCCCTGCTTGATAAAGTAACGCCTGATGGCCTGTATCATCCGGGCCCTCAGTTGCAGCGCCGACTTTCGATTCGCCACGCGTCTTATATAGCCGAGGGCGCTATTCCTTGACCCGGGTGACATATTCCCCGGTCCTTGTGTCGATGGTTATTTTCTCGCCTTCGTTGACGAAAGGGGGAACCCGAAGCACATACCCCGTCTCAACGGTAATCGGCTTGGTATCCCCTGCAACAGAGTCGCCCTTGGCCCAGGGATCAGCCCTGGTCACGGTCATGTCGACGAAGTTCGGCAGCGTAATGCCGATGGCCCTCTCCCCGAAGAAAAGGATATCCACATCCAGGTTATCGATGAGGAAATGCGCGGCTTCACCTACCTGTTCCTCTGAAAGAAATGTCTGTTCGTAGTTTTCCACGTCCATAAAACAGAATTCCTTGTCTTGTGCATAGAGAAACTGCATTTTTCGCTCTTCCAGGCCGGCCTTTTTGAACGTGTCCACGGACCGGTAGGTATGATCGAACATCACCCCATTGATCATGTTCTTCAGCTTGCATTTATACAGGGCCTGCCCTTTCCCTGGCTTTGAGAACTGAAAATCAACGATAATATAGGGATCTCCGTCAATTTCAATCTTGAGACCCTTTTTCAAATCACTTGTACTGTACATGTCGGTTCTCCGGGTATAATAATTACATTCTTCACAACGCCATCCCACTGCTCCCGTTTGTCAAAAAGGGCACAATGCCTCCCCCGATAGAGCACGCTCAATTTACCTTTCAATTGGGCCGAAAGTCAAGGAGCATCCCCGACTTTTGCACTTCTGCTATCAGGTGACGGCCAATTGCTCCGTGGAATATTGTTCATAGATCTTGTCCCTGACAATGGTCCTCATTCGATCGAGGGCCTGATGGATTTCAACGAACGTTGTATAGAGGGGAGCAATCCCCAGTCGGATGAAGTCCGGGGCACGAAAATCCGGAATGACCTTTCTCGCGGGTGGCGGAGATTCAATCATGGCACGGTTGATACGGTATGCGTCAGCGTGCCGCAGAGAAACGTGCGAACCCCTTTGTTCAGCCCGTCGGGGTGTGGACACGGTGAATCCAAGCGGTGTCAGCCATTGATCGGCCAGGAAAATGAGATATTCTGTCTGCATGATGCTTTTTGCACGGATTCTCTCCATGCCGGCTTCAAGAAGAAGATCAAGCGCCGGTTCAACCGCCTTCATCGAGATCATCGGGGGAGTTCCGACCCGATAGCGTGAGATGTCAGACGCGGGGTTGAAATCCAATTCAAAGGCAAAGGGTTTTTCCGCGGCAAACCACCCCCACATTGGCTGGGTCATTTGCTTCTGCAGATCCTCCCGCACGTAGAGAAAGGCGGGAGACCCGGGCCCGCCGTTGAGATATTTGTAGGTGCAGCCAACGGCCAAATCCACCCCGCAGCCATTCAGATCGACGGGTACCGCCCCGGCTGAATGGCTCAAGTCCCACAGCATAACAGCCCCGGCCCGATGGGCCGCTTCGGTTATCCTGGCCATGTCGTACATAAAGGCACTTTTAAAGGCCACATGTGTCAGACTGACCAGGGCCGTACAGTCGTCAATGGCACCATCGATCGCTTCGCTTGAAATGGTGATACTGTCCTTGGAGGGTATGAGCTTCAGGTGGTGCATGTTCTCCAACAGCTCGATGACGCCTTGGAGGACATACAAATCAGACGGAAAATTGAACACATCACTCACAATTTCATTGCGGCCCGGGCGTGCTTGAAGGGCGGCCACGGCCAGTTTGAAAAGGTTGATGGAAGTGGCATCGGTGACAACGATCTCATTGGGTTTGGCCCCGACCAACCGGGCTATTTTGGCCCCTAATTCAGTGGGTGCGTTCACCCATCCATCATTCCAGGCGCGAATAAGCCTTTCCCCCCATTCCTTCTCGACTGCATTTCGGATGGCGGGTATCGTGCGTTTTGGTAACCTGCCTAGAGAATTGCCGTCCAGGTAGATCAGGCCCGGGTCTGCAATCACGAAGTCATGGCGAAAAGATGACAATTCATCCCGGGCGTCCAGTTCGTGTGCGAGTGAGATATGGGTATTTGAGAAGTCCATCTGTCTATATTATTCACATACGGAGAAAAGCAGGAAGCTAACTTGTGCCACAAACGGCAACCTATCGGGAACGAAGAGGAATCAAACCTGACAATTTTTTTCAAATGCTTTCTAAACACTCCGGAGCGGATGGACGGTTATTTGGGGTTCAGCGGTACGTCACAGAAGCGCGTAGGGTTTGATAGGAGTGAACCCCAAATAACCGTCCATGCAGAAGCGAGTTGCCAAGTGCACTATGAGAAAGCACATGAAAAAGATTCTCAGATCCGTTTCCTTGGATCCGGATGAAAAAGCGACTTCGTTAGGAGGCCCATGACATTGATGGACAAGGCTTCGTGTTTACAAAAAAAGGGCATTCCATCACATGTTTGACGAAACGCCCTTTTGTTTTGCACTGACAGTAGACTACACTACGGTAACATTTACCGCAGCCGGTCCCTTTGCACCTTGCTCTATGTCAAAGGTAACCTGATCGCCTTCATTCAGAGACTTGAAACCGGTTGCATTGATTGCTGAATGATGCACGAATACATCCGGCCCATCTTGCTGTTCAATAAAGCCGAAGCCCTTGCTGTCATTAAACCATTTTACAATTCCATTAGCCATAGTGACACCCTCCTTTCAAAAATTTTCCAACAGTTCCACACTTAAGGTTGTCACTCTGGACAAATGAATCTTTACCTAAGAACGAAATCTGTCCATCAATAAGGACTTATCCTTATTGATTACAGGCATAATAGCCGTTTTTTATACGATGTCAAGCTATTTAATAAAAAAATTTTCTTATTGACGAATAATTTTATGTCGATATTACCTACCGGTAGGTAGCCTTTTGTTGACATGATCTTATATTTCTGGTACACACCCGGAATTTGATGACTTCGTAAGGATTCTTATTTGTGTCCATGGACGACCACGCAAATCAACGGGATACATTGCAACTCATTGATTTGTTAGACCAATATAGAGGCCAACCAGTGACGAAGGACAAGAACCAGAGAGAAATTGAGGGGCACAACGCCAGGGAGAGATTGCTGGATGCGGGAACGACTCTTTTTTCCGAAAAGGGCTATGCGAGTACAACCGTCCGGGAAATCGTCGATCACGCCGGTGTCACCAAACCGGTACTTTATTATTACTTCAAGAGCAAAGAAGGCCTTTTTCGTGCCATCCTTGACGGGGCTTCACAGGATCAAGACGCCTTGCTTTCCCGTGTTATCCAAATGACCGGAACGGTTTTGGATCGACTCATCAGCCTGTACCGGGGAATCAACCATGGGGTGATGGAAAACCGAGACCTGTTCAAGATGATCCATAATCTGATCTTCGGACCGCCACAGGGCACTCCTGAATACGATCTGGACAGATATCACCAGGGCATGGTCACGGCCATAAAGACCATCTACCGAGAGGGTCTGGAACGGGACGAAGTGATTCAGGCGGATCCGGAAGATGTTGCCATGCTTATCCTGGGTCTGATGGATTTTTCCTTTCATTTAGATTGTGTCTTTCCCGGTTCAAGACACCCCGGCCGGGCTGAAGAGCTCCTGCGCCTGACCTTTCATGGCTTGAGGAAGAGAGAAGAGAAATGATAAGAACCAATTCCAAGCCGCTAGGCATCCTGTTGGGCCTTTTTCTGATTTTGCTTTCCGTCGGCGGATGCGAACGCTCCGAGAGCAAGGCCGAGCCTGAGACAAACCAAGCCCCTTCCAGAGCTCCCAAAGTCTTGGTCCAGCGGGTTCTCCCCTCGCCCATCAGGGATATCCTCCTGCTCCCCGGAGAGACGGAAGCCTGGAAAGATGTTCAAGTATCCGCGGACAGCGGGGGCCGTGTCGAAAGGATCGGGCCGAGAGAAGGAAACCCCGTGAAGAAAGACGACCTTCTGGCCATGATCGATGTCTCCGCCCTGAAGGCGGCACTGGATCGGGCAGAAGCCGCGTACCAGCTCGCCGATAACCTTTATCAGCGCAGAAAGAAGCTCTTTGATCGAAAAATCATTAATCAGGAAGAACTGGATCACAGCCTGACGGAACGGACCCTGGCCCTCGGGTCCCTCCGACAGGTCAGGGTTGAACATGAGCGCGGCTACATCCGATCACCCATTGAGGGCCTGGTCAATAACCTCTATGTGGAAGAAGGTGAATTCGTGGATCGGGGGAAACCTGTCGTAGACCTCGTGAATGTGGATAGAATAAAGATCAATGTCAATGTCCCTGAGCTGGATGTAAGATATATCAAGGTCGGGCAAAAAGCGGAAGTCCGTGTAGATGCTTTCCCGGAGACCCGCTTGCTTGGGACCATTGATTTTGTGGCCTACAAAGCGGATCCGGCAACCAAAACCTTCCGGGTACGGGTGCTCATTGAGAATCCCGGGCACCGGATCAGACCCGGAATGATTGTCCGTGTGCGCTTCCTTCGACGTATCATCAAGGATGCCCTGACCGCACCCTTGTTTGCGCTGGTTGACAAAGGCGGGGAACGTTTCCTGTTCGTGGAAAAAGACGGCATAGCCCATGCACGGGAAGTGACCATCGGGATCATTGAAGGGGACCGCGTCCAAATCACGGACGGACTCAAAACAGGGGATCATCTCATTGTGACCGGACAGACCGAAGTGGAGGAAGGGATGAGGGTTCAGGTCCAATGATCGTCAATCAGTTAGCTCTCAAACGTCAGATGACGGTCCTGGCGCTGCTCGTCCTGATTGTTGTCGCGGGCGTCTATTGCTATGAGACCCTGCCCCGCGAATCCTTTCCGGATATCACCATTCCTTATGTCTTCGTCACCGCGACCTATGAGGGCGTCAGCCCGGCGGACATGGAAAAACTGATCACCATTCCCATTGAGCGAAAGCTGAAGGGGTTGTCGGACGTGGAAGAAATCCGATCCACCTCGGCTGAAGGGATTTCCACGGTCGCCGTCAAGTTTCTTCCCACCGTAAACATCGATGATGCGGTCCAAAAAGTCAGGGACAAGGTAGACCAGGCAAAGAAGGACCTGCCCGCGGATCTCGCCGATGACCCTTCCATCCGGGAAGTCAACTTTTCAGACCTGCCGGTCATCCGTGTCGTCCTCTCGGGCCCCTTCAGCCTGCGCCGCCTCCAGAAGTTCGCCGAGGATCTTGAGGACCGTATTGAATCGGTCAGAGGTGTTCTGGATGTCCAGCTTTCGGGCGGTCTGGAGCGTGAAATCCATGTGGAATTTGATCTGGACCGGGTGGCCGCCTACAAGGTCCCCTTCTCCCGCCTCATCAATGCCGTCACCAAGAGCAACGTCAATATGCCGGGAGGCAGCATGGATATCGGGGAGGGCAAATACCTGGTCCGGGTCCCTGATGATTTCAAGCACCCTTCTGAAATTTTTTCCATCGTCGCCTTCGTTCGGAACGGCAAGCAGGTCTACCTGCGGGATCTGGCCTTTATCAGGGACAGCTATAAAGATCCCCTGACACGCAGCAGGATTAACGGCCGGGAAAGCGTCACCCTTTCCGTTCAGAAAAGGAGCGGCGAGAATATCGTCCGTGTGACTGATGAGGTAAAGCGCGTGGTGAAAGAAATGCGGCCGCTGCTTCCACCTACCCTCAAGATCGACCTGACATCCGATATGTCCAATGACGTTCGGCTTATGGTTTCAGACCTGGAAAACAACATCCTCTCAGGGCTGATTCTCGTCCTGGCCGTTATTTTCGTCTTTATTGGCGGCCGCTCGGCCTTGTTCGTGGCCCTTGCCATTCCCTACTCTATGTTCTTGACATTTGCCATCCTGACGGGTTTCGACATCACCCTCAACATGGTCGTCCTTTTTTCGCTCATCCTGTCGCTGGGCATGCTTGTGGATAACGGGATCGTTATCGTGGAGAATATCTACAGACACATGCAGGAAGGTGAATCGCGTCAGGACGCCGCAAGCAACGGCACCAATGAAGTAGCCTGGCCGGTGATCACCTCTACGCTGACGACCCTGGGGGCTTTTTTCCCCATGCTCTTCTGGCCGGGTATCATGGGGCAATTTATGCGATATCTTCCCGAGACCCTGATCATGGCGCTCTCTTCTTCCCTGTTCGTGGCCCTCGTCATCAACCCCGTACTTTCGGCCAGGTACCAGACGGCCAAGATCCGAGAGGCAGCCCGGAATAAGAAAAAGGCAAAGGAATCCTTCATCAAGAGGGTCTACCTTCACCTGCTGGTGTGGTCCTTGAAACACCGCCTGCTGATTGTTATTGTTTCTTTTCTGCTCCTGGTCGGTTCCATCATGGCTTTTGCAGAATTTGGAAAGGGCACCGAATTTTTCCCCCAGACCGAACCCAAGCGTGCTTACGTGAATATCAAGGCGCCTGAGGGGACCAACCTGGACGCATCCGACAGGCTGGTCTCCGGGATTGAGAAGATCGTATCGCAGTACAAAGACATCCGCTTCGTCATTTCCAACATCGGTGCCGTGGGTGGAGACCCCTTTTCACAAGGTGGAACGGGAACGCACATCAGCCGTGTGGCCCTGGACTTCAAGGATTTTCATGACCGCTCCCGCCCTTCTTCCGAAATCGTCAAAGAAATACGGCGGAAGATACTCGACACGATAAAGGGAGCTGAGGTTCAGGTGGAGAAGGAAGAGGAAGGGCCACCCACGGGTCCACCGGTCAACATCGAAATCTCGGGCAAAGACATCCTGACCCTGGGGGCCCTGGCTGCGCAGGTACGCGAAAAGATCGCGGACATCCCGGGTCTGGTGGATCTCAAGGACAATTTTGTCAAAGGCAAACCCGAGATCAGGGTGCGGGTGAACAAGGAAAAGGCCGCCTTGCTGGGGCTGGACACCTACACCATCGCCTACACCGTCAAGGCGGCAATCAACGGGGTCAAGGTGGGTGTTTTCAGGGAAGGCAAGGAAGAATACGATATCATCGCCCGGCTGCCCGACCGGGACAGGCATTCCGTGGAAAGCCTCAGACGCATTACGGTCTCCGGTCCAAACGGAGAGCCGATTCCCCTGACCAGCCTGGCTGAGGTCTCCGTGGCCAGCGGGTTGGGTGCCATCATGCGCTTGGACCAGAAGAGAGTCGTTACGGTCTCGGGGAACGTCTCCGGACGGCTCGCCAATGATGTGATTCGCGACATAGGGTCACGTCTGAAGAACGATTTTGAGTGGCCCCGCGGATATTCCTACAGTTTCACAGGAGAGCAAAAAGAACAGGACAGCGCCAAAGCCTTTCTGGGCAAGGCGTTTTTGGCCACCCTTTTCATCATTTTCATCATCCTCATTACCCAGTTCAATTCCTTTGTGACGCCGTTCATTATCCTCACTTCGGTCCTGCTTTCCCTGATCGGCGTTTTCTTCGGCCTCCTTGTCACCGGAACCGCCTTCGGCATCATCATGACCGGCATCGGGGTCATCAGCCTTGCCGGCGTGGTGGTCAACAATGCCATCGTCCTGATCGATTATTACGAGCAGCTCATGGCGAGAGGACTCTCTTCCCTGGAGGCCTTGAAACAGGCGGGTCTGGTACGGTTTCGTCCGGTCATGCTGACAGCCATCACCACCATTCTGGGGTTGATCCCCATGGCGACGGGCATCAGTTTTGATTTCCGGCACCTGGTTTGGGACATCGGCGGTGAATCCTCTCAGTGGTGGGGCCCCATGGCAGTGGCGGTCATTTTCGGCCTTGCCGTCGCCACCCTGCTCACCCTCATCGTCGTCCCGGTCCTCTGCTCTCTAGCCAGGAGTTTCAAAGGGTGGCGGGAAAGCGGCCGGGCAGAAGGCTGAACCTCCTTTGATCATTTGAAGGCCTGATTCACCATCTCGCTACGAAGATCGGTGAGAAACCCGGGCTGGACACCCTTGAAAACCCACCGAAAATGCTTAAAATATTTCACACCGTTTACGTTTCTTCTTTTCCGGTTGACTGGCCCGGGCTTCACGAATTCTTATGACTTCCTAAAAAGCTGGTTTATGCCGCAACCGGCAGCCTGTTAGGAACGAAGTGGAGGAGAACCTGACACTCTTTTTCAGACACTTTCTAAGCGCTCCGGAGGAGATGGACGGCTATTTGGGGTTTAAGGGCAGCTATTAAAGAGCCCAGGACTTCCGGAGGCGTAAACCCCAAATAGCCGTCCATGTAGGAGTGAGTTGCCAAGTGCACTATGAGAAAGCATCTGAAAAAGACCCTCAGGTTCTCCTCCTGAGCTCCGGTGAATCAAACAACTTCGTTCAATTTTGGTGAAGCCGGGAGTCCCCGGCAGAAGGACCATATTGATTTATGCAGTTTGACTTGAAGGGTATTGATTGATGGATCTGTATTTTTTTGCGGTGATTCTGCTGGCCGGATTTGCCGCCGTTGATCTGATGGTCGGCGTGAGCAATGACGCCGTGAATTTCCTGAATTCCGCGATCGGTTCCAAAGTGGCGCCCCGTTACGTCATCATGATCATTGCCAGCCTGGGCATACTCGCCGGGGTGACATTCTCCAGCGGCATGATGGAAGTGGCAAGAAAGGGGATCTTCCATCCCCAGTTCTTCCTTATGCCCGAATTGATTACCATCTTCCTGGCAGTCATGTTTGCCGACGTACTCCTTCTGGATCTCTTCAACACCTTCGGCCTGCCCACGTCGACCACGGTCTCCATTGTTTTCGAACTCCTGGGGGCTGCAGTGGCGGTTTCTCTTTTCAAGATCCATCAGGCCGGGGAGAATTATGCCACGCTTGTACAGTATATCAACACGGGCAAGGCCCTGGCCATCATTACGGGCATCCTTCTCTCCGTGGTCGTGGCCTTTGTTTCCGGTGTCATTTTTCAGTTCATGACCCGGCTCCTCTTCACATTCGACTTTTCCTCAAAACTCCGTCGATATGGCGGGATCTGGGGGGGGGCTGCCCTTTCCCTGATCACCTATTTCATTCTCATCAAGGGGGCCAAGGGGGCCTCTTTTATTACGCCTGAGACCGTCTCCTGGATAAATACGCATGCACTTGTCATCCTCTCATGCAGCTTTCTATTCTTTGGCGCTGTCTTTCAGTTCCTCGCGTTCTTCACACGCATCAATATCCTCAAACCCATCGTTCTCGCCGGCACCTTTGCCCTCGCCATGGCCTTTGCAGCAAATGATCTTGTCAATTTCATCGGCGTTCCCCTGGCAGGCATAGAGGCCTTCCAAATCGCTTCAGCTTCGGGAAATCCTTTGACCGTCGCCATGGAAGCCCTCCAGAATCCCATACAAACCAATACATTGCTGCTCCTCCTTGCCGGCGGCATCATGGTGGGAACTCTCTGGATTTCCAGAAAAGCAAGAACGGTGACAAAAACGGAGGTCAGCCTTGGCCGTCAGGATGAAGGATTCGAACGGTTTGGATCATTCGTCATATCCAGGATCATCGTCAGGATGGTTTATACCTTTTTCGAGTTTTTCGGGAAACTGACACCTGCTTCCCTGAAAAAGGGACTCGCCGCCCGGCTGGATCCGGAAGTCTACCGTCCCGCTCCTGCCGTGGATGGAGAAGTGCCGTCCTTTGATCTCCTCAGGGCATCCGTCAATCTCATCCTGGCAAGTACGCTCGTTTCATTCGCCACATCGTTAAAGCTTCCCCTTTCCACAACCTATGTGACGTTCATGGTCGCCATGGGGACCTCCTTTTCGGACCAGGCCTGGGGAAGGGAAAGCGCCGTCTACAGGGTGACCGGTGTCATCACCGTCATAGGTGGGTGGTTTTTTACGGCCCTCGCCGCTTTTACGATCTCCCTCGTTTTCGGGTTTTTTCTGGTGGCATTTGAGCTGCCCGCCATCCTGGTCCTGATGGCTTTTTTGTTTTGGGTCATCTACTCCACCTATCGCTTTCACCGGAAGAAAGTTAAAGAAGAAAAGGAGCTAGAGGCGATCAGCCTCAAAGAGGTGGTCGACGTCGATTCGGCTATACGATCCAATTTTGAGCAAACCGGCCGTTTTCTAAAGAATATCAGCGATAACCTCGGAGTCTGTTTTGAGGCAGCCTTTTCAGAAGATCACCAGAGAATTCGCAGTACCAGAAGTGAGTCCGGCAGGATCCAGAAATGGGCGAATACGCTTGTGGCGAATCTGTTTAACACCCTTTCACTCATTCAGGGGGAAAACGTCAATGCCGCTCAAAACTATCTGCCCACCATAAGATCCCTCCAGGAGATTGCAGAAAGTCACCGGGACGTTATCCTGCGCACCCATGCGCATTTCGAAAACTATCATACCGGTTTTCTGACAGATCAGAAGGAAGAACTGGGTCATGTGAAGGCCTATATGACCCGCCTTTTGTGGAATACGTCCATCATGCTGTTGCGAAGGAAAAAGGTAGATTATGATTACATTGCCAATCAATGCCGGAGATTGAAAGACCTTGTTTCCGAATGCGAGAAGAAAGAAATCCGGCGAATACAGAATGCTGAATCAAAGACACGCCTCAGTATGCTTTATTACGGCTTTCTGGAAGACTGCGTTAAGATATCCGAGGAAACCAAGAATCTGCTCGAGATATTCAGAGAATCTTTCGGGCAGAAAAACGTTGGCTCATAACAGGAGGCCGCCATGCGTATTCCCTTTGTTTCAAAACCCATGACTTCATACTTTGATGATCTGCTCGAACATGCCGAAAAGGTCAAGGAGTGCGGCTGGGCCTTTCAGCAGGCCATTGAATGTTTTGCATCCGCGCAATGTCAGGAGTTCGAAGAGTACAGAAGAGAAGTGACCAACCTGGAGAGTGAGGCCGATGCCATCAAGCGCAGGATACGCGGTCATCTGCCTCACGGCACCAAGATGCCCGTTTCCCGCTTTGAGTTCTTCATGTATATCCGGGAACAGGACAAGGTGCTTGACTCGGTCCAGGATTCGCTGAACTGGATATCTTACCGGACTATCCCTGCCATCTCCGAGGCTATGGAAAAGCACCTCTTCCTGCTAGTGGATGCCGTCCTCGAACCGATGGAAGACTTGAGCAGGATGGTAACGGAGGCAAAAAGATACTTTGAAAACTACTCGGAAAAGCAGCGAAAGATTGTAAAATCCATCATCCACAATCTTCGGAAGAGAGAACATGAAGCCGACCAGATGGAAGATGAATTCAAGATCCAGGTTTTTGCCACCGAGAAAGACCCGGTGGGCCTGTTTCATCTCGTCAGGCTGGCTGAAACCATCGGCTCCATAGCCGATCATGCCGAAAATGCCGGCGATATGATGCGGGCCATGATTGCGAAGAAGAAAGGGATGCCTTCCTAAAACCGAGTCCGAAACGCGTTTTTAGGACAATCCCGCCGACGGCGGGAATGATGCCTTGATGGTGGATCAGGGCCCCGCGTGGCCCAGGATTCCCGCAAGGCTCCAAATCGGCTTAGATCGCGGCCAGTTTAAGAACCGTGATCTCAGATGGCACACCCACGCGGACGGGCGGGCCCCAGTAACCGGTACCTCGGCTCACATAGATCCGTGTCTTTCTGAATTGGTGCAGACCCGCCACGAAAGGCTGAATGAGTCCAATAAAAAAATTCCACGGGAAAAACTGCCCACCATGCGTATGGCCGGAAATCTGAAAGTCAAAACCGGCTCTGGCAGCACCCGAAATGCTTTTGGGCTGGTGGGCCAGGAGAATTTTCATATCCACCGGCGGCGCCCCCGCTGCAGCCTTCCCTGGATCCGAGCGGTGGCTGGGCATGAAACTGCCTCCGCGGTAATCGGTCACCCCGCCCACAAGAAGGCGCCCACGACCGCGCGAAATAACGCGGTGTTCGTTCAGGAGGACCGTAAAACCTAGTGTCTGTATTTTCTTCACCCATGGAACGACACCGGAATAATACTCATGGTTGCCGGTGACGAAAAAGTTCCCCAGTTCGGATTTCACATCCGCCAGGGGGGCCACATCACGGGCCAATTGGGGGACTGTTCCGTCCACCAGATCCCCGGTCAGGGCCACGATATCCGCTCCAAGCCCATTAACCACCCGGACGACCTCCTCCACAAAAGGACGGCGGATGGTGGGACTTACGTGGATATCGGTGATTTGAACGATCTTAAAACCATCGAGATCAGCAGGAAGGTTGGCCACGGGAATGGTAATTCTTTTGACCCCCGGGATCTTTTTTGCCTGCGCCACGCCGTAGACGGTCAATACGCCTGCGGCGGCCATCATGCCATAATTGGCACCATTGATTAGAAAGCCCCTTCGCAACGGATTTTCAGGAACAGCCGCAAGACTCTTCTTCGGCCGGCGACCCCTGAAACCGATCCTCACTATTCTGAAAAAAAGGGCAGGTAATATGAAGATGTCCCGGACTATCTGGAATGTGAAAATGAAACTCAGAAAACCAAGTCCCAGATATCCCGACCAGACAAGCACATCGATAGCGGCGTTTTCAATTCCGGCCCTTCGAAGCAAGAGCGTCACGGGGATGGTAAAGAAGATCGCCACAATGCTCGCACCTATGGCAATTTTCCAGCTGCGACAGAGGGCGGTTTTACCGAAAAGCCGGCTAGTGAGATAGGTGGCTACTCCACCGGCAAACACAAAAAATATGGCAAGAAAAAGAAATGTTTTCAATGTCTACGCCAGGTCAGGTGCCTCTCCCATCCCTGGATTACGTCTCACAGGGTGCCCGAGAGCAGGGCGATGCTCGCAGCGGTCCCATCCGTTCACAATACCGTCCTTCTAAACACGGAAGCAGGTTGCTCTCTTACCACAAATTCTCCAGAATTCAAAGAACTTTGCGCCATATCACCTTTTTTGCACAAGGCCCATTTCTTTCATCAAATTAATATGGTAAGGGAATAGATCCTGAAAGCCTTGAAAACATATGGGGTGGCGTAGAGAAGATTTGGAGGCTACATGAAAGAGAAAAAGACCATCGCCGTTGTGGGAACCTTTGATTCCAAGGGTGACGAGCACTTGTTTTTAAAGAAACAGATCGAGGCGCGCGGTTGCAGGGCCCTGACCATCAACATAGGGACAGCAAGGCCCTCCCCTTTTCCCCCTGACCATGATCTCTTCTCTGATGTCGTTCTCGGGAAGGATCTTGCGAACAAGGGTCGTGATGAGATGATCCAGGCTGTTATTTCGGCGGCCAGGGAACTGATCCGGGAAATCTATGGACGGGGCGAGATCCACGGGATCATCTCAGCAGGCGGCGGCACGGGCACCCACCTGGGCACGCGCATCATGCAGGCTCTTCCCATGGGCATCCCCAAGGTGATGGTCTCCACGGTGGCCTCCCGGGACATGTCGAAGACCGTGGGCACCAAAGACATCACCATGATGCACAGCGTAACGGACATCATGGGGATCAACAGCCTGACCGGCGCCGTCCTGGACAAGGCCGCGGCCGCGGTCTCCGCCATGGCCGGGAGCAACTGGAAGAGCGGGGAGCCGAAAAAGCGCATTGCGCTGACCATGTTCGGGTTCATCACCAGGGCCGCCGAGCAAATCAGAGAGCACCTTGAGGCCCTTGGTTATGAGGTCATTCCCTTTCACGCCAACGGCACCGGGGGAAATGCCATGGAAGAACTGGCCAGGGAAGGCAGCTTTGACGGAATACTGGATCTCGCCACCCACGAACTGGCCGACGAGCTAAAGGGTGGCTACTGCAAGGGGATCGGGCCGTTGCGCCTCGAGCCTATCAACGGCAGGACCGTCCCCCGGTTGGTGGTGCCGGGCGGCCTTGACTGCGCTGTCCTGGAGTTCACCCGGCAAAACGTCCCCCCGGAGTTCAAGGATCGGAAGGTCTTTTTCTATGATTTCCGTTCGGCCATCCGCCTCAACCTGAAAGAAACGTTCAACCTGGCGGAACAGGTTGCCGGAAAGCTGAACCGGGGCCCCTCCACCGTCAGGTTGCTCATCCCCCTGGGCGGCTGGTCAGAGGCCGATCGAGAGGGGGGGCCGCTTTATGACCCTGATATGCGCGATGCCTTCATAGAAAAATTGAAAGAGAATCTGGCCCCCCAAATCCGTGTCCTGGAAGTGGACAGTCACATCAATGATCCGGCCTTTACCCAACTGGCATCATCGACGATGCATGA
>Ga0307417_10000545_pt1 | contig 15277 bp, 13 predicted proteins | sample SalMarWE160210MG_2_FD_202514 | JGI IMG/M metagenome (GOLD analysis project Ga0307417, IMG submission 202514) | Salt marsh sediment microbial communities from the Plum Island Ecosystem LTER, Massachusetts, United States - WE1602-10 | ecosystem: Environmental > Aquatic > Marine > Intertidal zone...
AACACCTCAGTTACTGATAGAGCGTTTTTGCATCATTCATGCCAACCGTTTCACGTTGTGAAAAACAATTGTCATCTTCCACCGGATGGGTCTTGCAATTCCGGGCTTTGTCAGTTATCCTTTAATTTTTGAATGTTTCTCATTTAAAGCCTCCTTCCCGTGAGCTTTGAGCGGTTCAGAGGAAGGTGTCAAGCCCGAAGCCGTCACCATTATCGAATAGGGAGCAACCAAATGAAGATTAAAACAAAGCTGCAGCTGATCATCAGCTTTAGCCTCCTTGCCCTGCTTTGCATTTTATTTAGCAACCTGTTTAGGCAACAACAGGCCGAAAAACGATTCAAGCTGCAGGCCCTGGCCATGGAATTGAATCAGGCCATATTTAATGAAGATCAAATAAGAGAAAAATATTTTCTCTATCACGATGGCCGCTCAAAAGAGCAATTCCTTCTAATACATGAGAAGATCGGAGGAATTCTTGAAGGGATGTTGGAATCCTTTACAGACGCGGAAGAAAAGATCTATTTGGGAAAAATGGCAGGCTTGCATGACCAAATAGGACGATTTTTTGACGATTTGGTCAGACTTGACAAAAACTTGGCGCTCCATGACTCCGCCACACAAGAGCTAAGGGCAAGGATCTTCAGCCGGTCGTTCGTGGATGCAGATCAGCAGCATCATAACGCGTTGGATCTGCTGAAAACCGCCGATGAAGAGATTATGCATGAAAACAACCTTGCCCATCTGTACTCTAATATCGTCTTTGGATTGCTGGCATTACTCATTCTCTTTTTTGCGCTGATTATTATCCGCAATATTACCTGGCCCTTGACAAGACTTTATGAGGGGGTCGAAATTATTGCCGGCGGGAACCTGGATCATAAAACAGATATCAGAACCTCTGACGAGATCGGCCGCTTATCAACTGCCTTTGACGACATGGTGAAAAATCTCAAAAAAATCACGGTGTCGCGGGAAGAACTGATCAAAGAGATTGAAAAACACAAGCAAACACACGCGGCCCTGCAAGAGAGCGACGAGAAGTATAAAATCCTGACCGAAAGTTCACAAACCGGCATCTACATTCACCAGGATGAAATCATCGTGTATGTCAACAACCGGTTTGCTGAATTACATGGTTATACAATTCAAGAATTGCTGAATACGAACTACTTTGAACTGCTCCATCCTGACGATAGAGAAATGGCACTTGAATTTAAAACAAAAAGACTGCAAGGGGAAGATGTCTCAAATAACTATGATGTCAGGAGGATCAGAAAAGATGGCAAGACGTTCTGGGGCCACACCGCAGCTGTCCGTATTCAGTATCGAGGAAAACCGGCGATTATGGGAAACATTGCTGATATTTCCGGGCGCAAACTGGCCGAAGTGGAGCTTGCCACTGAACACGAACGTCTATTGGTAACCTTGCGCTCCATTGGCGATGGCGTAATCACGACGGATATAATGGGAAACATTGTGATCGTAAATTCGGTAGCTGAAAATCTTACCGGCTGGACCCAGGAAGAAGCCTTTGGAAAACCACTCGAGGAGGTATTTAATATCAGAGATGGAAAAACCAATCAGGTTCGCGAAAATCCGGCGCATAAGGCTCTACAAGTAGGGAAAGTCATCAGGCTTGCTAACGATACCATATTAATTTCGAAAGATGGGATAGTGAGGATTGTCTCTGACAGCGGCGCGCCAATCATCGATACTCAAGGAAACATTATTGGAGTTGTTCTTGTATTTCGGGACATCACCGATAAGGTGAAAATAGAAGAAGAACTTATAAGAAACGAAAAACTTGAATCTGTTGGGGTGCTTGCGGGCGGCATCGCCCATGATTTCAACAATATTCTGACAGTAATTATGGGCAATATTTCCTTAGCCAAGAATCAGGTGGCATCCGAGAATGAAATATTTGACTTGCTGAATGAGGTAGAGATGGCTTCAACCAGGGCGCAGACGCTGATCCGGCAGTTATCCACCTTTGCCAAAGGAGGAGCGCCGTTAAAAGAGACCGCTTCAATCAAAGATATCCTCAAAGAATCTTGCAGCTTTGTGCTGAGGGGCTCAATATCCGGCTGCGAGTTTTCAATAGCAGAAAAGCTCTGGCCGACGGAGGTTGACGTTGGGCAGATCAGCCAGGTCATCAATAATGTTGTCATCAATGCGAACCAGGCCATGCCGAAAGGGGGGATCATCCAGATTGTCGCGAAGAACCTGATAATAGAGGACAGACATGGCTTGCCGCTTAACCCCGGCAGATACATCAGGATATCCATCAAAGATCAAGGGGTGGGCATAGCGAAAGAGCACCTTTCAAATATTTTTGATCCTTATTTTACGACAAAGCAGAAAGGCAGCGGCCTTGGGCTTGCCACGACCTATTCCATCATCAAGAAGCACGATGGACACATTACCGTAGAATCCCGGCTGGGAGTTGGAAGCACATTTCACATTTATTTGCCTGCCTCCGAAAAGGCACTCCCTGAAAAAGACCAAGTTCGGCTGATTACCGGCCAGGGGAAGATTCTGGTGATGGATGATGAAGCGTCGTTGAGGAAAACGGTCGGGAAAATGTTGGAAAATCTGGGTTATGAAGCAGAACTTGCAAAGGATGGCGCTGAAGCGATTCGGATGTATAAAGAGGCCAAAGAATCTGGAAATCCCTATGATGCCGTCATCCTGGACTTGACCATTCCCGGCGCGATGGGCGGAAAGGACACCATTAAGCAACTGCGGGAGATAGACCCCGAAATAAAGGCCATCGTTTCCAGTGGTTATTCCGATGACCCGGTAATGGCAACTTTTAAGAAATACGGTTTTAAGGGTATAATGCCCAAACCGTTTGAATCCCAATTATTGGGCAACGCGTTACAAAAAGTGCTCAAGGGTGAAAAAGAATGATTGCCCCCCTTCCCATGAAATTGCGCTTTGTCCAGCGCCAGTTCAACCAGGAATTTGAAAACATCTATGCCCTTGAGATCGGCTGTTTTCTCACCGCGGACATATTGTATAACCCACGCAAGGTCTAAATCGCCGGTAACGTTCAAAAGTGTTCGCATGGTGATAATTCGAAGGTCAAGAGCCCTGAAACTGCTATGCGATCTTATATGTTGATCACTCTATCCGCTAATTGCATGGCGGTTACGATATCCAACATATTGGTCGTTTCCCCCACCTGTTTTTTATCCAGCAGGTCGAAATAGTCTTCATAGGCCTGGCAACGTAGATTCCATTTGCATGAACGGCAAACAGCGATATGCTTCCTGGGCAGGTTACGGAGTTGTCGAGTATAGGAGTCAGGAAATAATTGTAAGGTCCGATTCTCCGCCGGGTGTAAGCTCAAAATTCTTTCCCGCATGAAGCATGGCCTCGGCCATGCTCTGTCCATAGCCCCTGGAAAAGGAGAACAGGATGGTGGTCTCCTCTTCTTTCCTGGAAAAGAGGACCACCTGGCAGGGGATGTGCAAAATGGGCCCCTGAATGAGGCAGGGCGTTTCGAGCCCGGGGGCGCCCAGGTCCAGGGTGGTCACGTGTTCCATCAGGGCGAGGACATTCTTGCCCGTCACGGCCAGCAGGGTCAGTCCATCGGTGGTTTCCGTATAGGCCTCATCGTCCGGTGAGTCCGGGCGCTTCCCGGAAAGGTGCCAGACAGCGCACTGGGTCCGGTTCATGCGGTTGATGAGGATGCCCTTTTCATACCGGCACTGGCCGGGGTTTTCAGGGACCGAAAGTCCGAAGGGTTTGAAACTTGTGATATCAGCATCCTGGATATCCCACTTGGCACGATGGCTCAGGTCGATCAGGAAGGGTCCCCTGCCCTCCCCATAGGAGAGAACCACTTCCCACCCGTCTCGCTGTTCCGTCCGGGCAGGTGCCCTGCCAAAATGGATTGGAGATCTGCGCACGATATTCTCCGTATTTTCCGTCATGTTATCCTCCGTCAACTCCTGAGTCTGAGGCCTTCTCTGTCATAAAAGGGTGTGGGCGCGACCGTGGCCGTATACCGAATCGGGTTGTTGGCATCGTACTGAAAGATATGCAGGCGTCCTCCCTCCTTTACCAAGTCATCCCTTACCACGGCCATACCGATGGACTGTTCCAGGGTTTTTGAAAACCGGGAGGTGCACACAAAGCCGACGATCTCCTCGCCCTCGTAGACTATTGAGCCGTCACCGGGCGTTCTCCCCGGGTCGTCCATACGGAACCCAGTGAGCTTGAACCGGTCCGTCTGTTCCTCGCTAAAGGCCAGGGCAGGTGCCCCGATCTTTTTGCTTGCCTTGTCCTTGCGGTCCCAAAGGAACCCGAGGCCAAGGTCCATCAGATTGACCCGCTGCTCGCTTTCCTGGCCGATGATGAGGTGCCCTTTTTCGAGCCGCAGAACGAACTGGGCCTCCAGACCGAAGGGCCGGATATTAAATTCCTTCCCGGCTTCCATAAGCAACTCCCACACGGCCTGCCCGTAGGAGGCGGGAAAGTGGAGTTCGTAGGACAACTCGCCCACGAAACCCACCCTCAGTGCCAGCGCCGGGATGTCGCCGGTCAGTGAGATCTTCCGGTATCCCATATAGGGAAAGGCCTCGTTGGAGAGATCCGCATCGGTCACCCGGAAAAGGACCTCCCTGGATCTTGGGCCTGCCAGGTTGACGGCGGCCAGGGTATCGGTCAGGTTGACCATGTGAAAATTCCACCCATCGTAGCGGGTGTGGTAACGGATCCACTCAATGGTACCACCTGCCCGCCCGGTGGAGGCCGTGAGGTAGTAAGCTCCATCCCCGTCCCGGGTCACCACCCCGTCGTCTACGATCATGCCGTCATGGTTGAGCATGGCCGAGTACCTGAGTTTTCCGTCCGGGATTCGGCTCATGTCCGAGATATAAACCCGCTGGAGGGCCTTGAGGGCGTCGGGTCCAAACAACCGGAACTTGCCCAGGGTGGAGACGTCGATGATGCCGACATCGTTGCGAATGGCCTCGATCTCATCACTGCTGGTGAGGTCATTCGAAAAATACCTGGCCCGTTTCCAGACCCCTGCCCGCCTGAAAATGGCGCCCGCCTGTTCCTGAACATCGTTCATTGGAGTGCGCTTGAATATATCATGATTGGGTCCTGCCAACGTGGCGATAAGGGTCGGAACCAGGGGCGACCGTACGGTGGTTGAGAACAGTCCATCCATGCCGTCCCCTCGGAGTTCAGCCAAGACCAGAGGCAGGTTGTGCCCGGGGATACCGCCCTGGCTGGGTCCCAGTCCGAAGACGCCGAAACGCTTGGCCAGTTCAGAGACATCGAAACCCTGCTCTACCGACTGTTTGGCCAACTTGTAGGTTCCGTCCTCATCAAAACAGACAAAGGATTTGCGGCCCATGCCGATACCTGGGCCATGCACCACGGAGCATCCCTTTGCAGGTCCCGGCAGATTTGAAAGGGTCGCTTCTGCATCGTCCATAGCGACATCAACCCCGGCATCTTTCGCGGCCCGGAGCCCGGCCAGGGCACCCGAGGCCTCGATGGCTGCAGGCTCGATGTATCCCAGAAGCCTACCCCCGGCATGGATGCGCGGGGGGAGTTGGGAGGGCAGAAAAAATCCGGTGTGCTGATCAAATGCGAATTTTGCCTGTGCCGTGGAAAGGGATCCGGTCACAGGGGTCAGGCCTGCCGAGGCCACGAGAAGATCGCAGGCGAAACGTCTGGTTTCGTTTGAATCGAGGTTTCCCAGCACCGCCCCGTCCACGGTCTTCCCGCCCCGGGCCTCCGATGCGGCCCATCCGGGCAGGAAGGGGATCTCCTTGGATTTGAGGGCGGTTACGAGGGCGGGGTCATGGCCGTCTTTTCGGGCATCGGCCACGGCCAGCACCTTGAGACCCCGATTGGCCAGGTCCACGGCCGATTCGAGCCCCAGATCGTCGCCCACACTGAAAACAGCTGCCGATCCGGGGAGCAGGCCATAGGTTTGGGCCAGACGCAGGGCGCAATTCGCCTGCATCACCCCTGGCCGCTCGTTGTTTTCAAAAATCAGCGGCCGTTCGATGCAGCCGGTGGCAACCACGACAGCCTTTGGTCTGAGCTGTAGGTAACGCTGCTCAAAGGAATCGTCGTCGTTTCCCACCTGAAAACCGGTGACGATATTGTCGCCGGCAAGGTTGTTGACGAAGGTGTGCGTAAAGAGGCGAATGTTATCCCGGGCCTTGACTTTTTCAACCAGTTCCCCGGCGCGCTCAAAGAGGGGTTGACCCGGTGCGTATTCCCTGGTACGCCAGTCGTAAAAGCCGCCAAGCTCGGGCCTGGCCTCGAAAAGGACCACCCTGAGACCCTGATCGGCTGCGGCAAGGGCCGCGCTCAAACCGGCGGGGCCACCGCCAAGGACTGCAATCTCACCGTTGAGGTAGATCTCCTCATATCTGTCGGAATCGTATTCTTTTGCCAAATCCACCTTGCCTGTACCGGCCATACGCCTGATTCCCTTGAGGGCCAGGGGCCAGATGAAGGGCGGCTTGTGAAATTTCCGGTAGTAGAAACCGGCCGGCATGAAACCGTCGAATCGGTCCAGGATGCCGAACAGGTCGTTTTCCACCCTTCCCAGGGTGTTCTGTGGAAGGACGTTCATCCCTTCTCTGAGCGGAGTGTTCTCGGCCCGGACATTACACTCCCCTTCAATGTTCACCATGGTGTTCCCGGATTCACCGTCCAGACTGTAGAGTCCCCGGGGCCGGTGATATTTCAGGCTTCGGCTGACGATTCTCACACCATTGGCGAAAAGGGCGCTTGCCACGCTGTCTCCCTTCAGGCCGTTCATGGGGATGCCCTGCCACTTGAAGGCGACCGTTTTGGACCTGTCTATTTTTTCTGTGGGTGCTGAAGGCAGTCTGGTCATGAAATTTCTCCCGATTCACTGGTCTCGCGACCGGTGAGGGTGTTCCGCCACACCGTGAACCACACCCCGCAGCCGTCCCGGTGGTACCACCACTCTTTCTGGGGTCCATCCACGGCCTCGTGCATCTGGACGGCATCGGAATAGGTTCTCGGGGTCAATCCCTCCTGGTCGGGGGCAGGTCCGCGATCTTCGTTTCCGAACCGGAATTCGTAAAGATCTCTCTTGCCGCATATGGGGCATGTGATGGTATATGACATGGCATCTCTCCTTAATTCCAGGGTCCGTAACTGAACGCACCGGCTGTCTCTCCGGTGGGCCTGAATTGTTCGAATCGCCTGAGGGAAAAGGGTTCGAGCATCTTCGGTCGCTTGGCATCGACAATATACTTGGCCAGATATTTGCCGGCGACGGGACCGGACTTGAACCCGAAATAGCCCCATCCCACATCCATGTAGAGGCCTTTCACGGGGTCGTTGCCGTGCATGATGGGGGCCATGTCCGGGGTCATGTCGGCCAGACCTGCCCAGTGGCGCATGAACTTGACTCCCCTGAGGCAGGGCAGGAGTTCGCTCAAGGCCTCTGCCTGATGCTTGAAGTAATGCGGCGTGGTATTGGTGGTGTAGTTGGGCCAGGGATCCATGTGAGCGCCGGTGGCGATTTCTCCCTTGAGGGTCTGGTTGGCATAGACGTGGTAAGCCCCGGAAGAAATGACGTGATGAAGAACGGGTTTGAGCGGCTGGGTCACCATGGCCTGTATGGTCAAAGGGTGCAGGGGAAGCTTGATGCCCACCTTCTGTGCCATGAGAGCGCCATAACCGCCGCAGCAGATCAACACCCGGGGGGACTTGATAGTGCCCCTGCTGGTCTGAACACCCGCAACCTTGCCGTCTTCCACATCGATACCCGTCACTTCGGTTTTCTGATGGATATGGGCGCCGTAGCTCACAGCGCCTTTGGCCAGCCCCCAGGTCACCGCGTCATGACGGACAATTCCACCGGGCTGGTGGTACATTCCGCCGAAGACGGGATAGGTGATGTTGTCTTCGATGTTCAGGATCGGGATGAGTTCCTTGCACTGTTTCCTGTCCAGCAGTTCACTCTTGACGCCGCAAAACTGGGCAGTAGAGACGGCCAACCGGGCGGCTCCCATGGCGGCCTCCGAGTGAAAGGTATTCAGGTTGCCGCAATTGAAGAACATCATGTTGAAATCCAGGTCACGGATCAGCTCGGGCCAGAGCTTGAGCCCCTCGTCGTAGAGCTTCACATTTCCCTGGCTTCTCTGGTTGGCCCTGACAATAGCCGTGTTTCGCCCTGAGCCGCCGAATCCCACGTATCTGCGTTCAAGGACTGCCACATTTTTCATGCCGTGTTCCTTTGCCAGGAAATAGGCCGTGGCCAAACCATGTATGCCGCCGCCGATCATGACCGCATCATAGGCGGATTTGAATGGCGACGAACCCCACAACCGCTCAAGTTTCATTGAGGCCCCTCCTTATGATTTGCGTTCCCGTCCATGGACACGATGATGACTTCTAAAGAACTCAAAAATCAGAGAGTCATGTTCAAAAGATTGGGTATGTAGAAATATAGAGTGTTTTTGCCGGGCATTGAGGGCTTTCCTAACGCTCCGGGCCTCCGGGTTTTATCCGCCTACGGCGGACTGGTTTTTTCTTCGGACTTACCCCCGTCCCGTCTCGCAGAGCGGGGCTCTGCGTTCTCCCACAAGCGTGAGCCCGGCTTCCCCCGGGGATAAGCCCGGAAAAGACGGCGCCCTCCCGACAGTCGCTTGAAGGAAAACCCTCAATCCCCTTTCACAGGTGAATATGCAACGAAATGTGCCGATACTGAGGCAGAAAAGATAACGCTGGCAATGGACAATCTGAACGACATTCTGCATCGGCGTTTCGGCGGGGAACCCAGCGGTCGCAAAGGTAATATCCCATAGACAATGCAGGTTGGGAATCTTTTTCAACTTTTCATTGAAGTTATTTATCTATCTTATTGTTATTCTTAATTAATTCAAATTAATCCTGGCGAAGTAGCCTGTCGCATCGCGTTTCTTTGCTGACGCCTGTTGCGGATTTTGACCTCTGTGGCCTTTATGAACCTACTTTTTCCCGGAGCGGCGCCTCGCCCCCTTCCTCACCTCCTGCCTGGTTCTGGTAATTCACGCTCTCCTGGCTGGGTTCCACATCGCTGAACTCAATTTTCGTTTCTCTTGCCCCAAACCCCTTCGCCAGGAGTTCCAGGGTCTGCCGGGCTGATTTCTGCACCTCGGACTGCATCTTCTTGACCAGTTCATTTGCCATTTGGGAGGCCTGATTCTTCGCCTCCAGGACAAGCCTGTTTTTTGCCTCTTCACTGAAATTGTCACTGAAGGCATTGCTCAAGAGGTCGGGCAAGAGCCACGGCAGGAACTTGGCCTTCTGTTCATCGTAGAAGCTGATGCTCTTGATGTGGGATTCATAGAGGCATTTCGGCATTTTCAGGAGATAAGAACCAATACCTACCGGAGCTACGGAGAATTCCGGACTGTGCAGGTCATACTTGAAGTCGATATCGAATTCGAAAATCATGGCCATCTTCTTTTCCGAGGCCAGCCAGCGGAAGTACTTCTTCCCGGTTTCACCAAACCAATGGTCAGAGGTGGTTATGATCTCCTTGGTAAAAATCTTGAATACCACAAGTTCACCCACTGATTTGAATCTTTCAACCGTAGAAATAATGTCAACCTTACTTGGCTTCCTTGTTTTTCTCAGCCTGGTAAACCAGAACAGCAACAATATCCCGGCACATAGTGCAAAACCCACTAATCCTGCAATAATTGTTGTTTCCAATTGATTTTCCCCTCTCCGTTCAAATGGGTATCATTCAGTGCCTGGCAAGGCCTTCTTTTTCTGAAGGAATTGCACCAGGAGCTGTACATGTCGGTTTTCCTCTTCTATGATTTTGACAAGCTGACCCGCAATCTTGTCATCGTCAATGAATCCGCCGAGTATTTCAAAGAAAAGTATCGTATCCTTTTCAAATTCAATAGACAATTCGAGAAGATTGTTCAAGTCCTCGATCCTGGAAAAATCGACATCCTCGATCGAAAAAGCCTGGCTCCCCAATACACCCTGGAGGATACGCTTCCCCATTTCCTCCAATCGGAGATCCACCTTTGTCGTCTCGACCTCTCCCTTGAACCGGGTGAACCATTTCTCATGTTCGACCTCTTCATCCGCCAACCATTGAAGCATGGATGCGAGAGAAGTATCTGATGTCTTCGCCTGAGCTTTTCTGTAAACCTCCTCTCCATTCTTCTCGATGCGAATGGCAAGATCAATGATTTCGCCCAGCGTGAACATTTCATTCCCCGGCGAATAAAGATTCAAAGTGCACCACGGATGGTCTTACAAAGGGCTTCAAATGACTTCTGCCTATTTTATCATCGTCCATTTTGACTCCCAATGCAAGATGTTCGTTGATTGCTTGCCTGTGGTCCTGGGTTGAAGGAGGTTTTGAAATATACGGGAGAAGCTTTCAGAGGGAAGGTGTGAGAGTGGCCCGTCCCCTTCCCTCTTGAGCAAGGTGGTGTTGATAAGCGAGGGACTCGGTATGCCCGAATCCAACGGTATGGTCCATTACCAGTATTCCTTCCGCGAATCCTTTTGGGTATAAAATAGAGGAGATTTTCATTGTCCCCTGAAGCATAATCCACGGATCGTACACAAGGCAACCCCTTGGAATCGATGGTGGTGATGCTTATCAGGTTGTGGCTGTTGATTATTGCATGAGGGATTTCATGCCGGCCAACTGCCTGTTTAACGCTATTGATGGAGTTTTTTCCTTTCCATCAAGTCCCCGTAGTGCTCTTTCAGGCAATCGGGACAGATACCATGGGAGAATAGAATGCCTGTATGCGTGGTGATATATTCTTCAATGTTCTCCCAGTATTCGCTGTCGTTTCTGATCTTTTTACAATGGGAGCAGATGGGCAGCAATCCGCCCAAGCCCATTATTTTGGTGACGTCTTCGATGGCCAAAAGGACCAATAATTTGCCTTCATGATGGAATGGAGAGGCCGTGATGAGCATATGAGCCTTTACGGCTCCACCTTCCTTTTCCAGAAACATGACCTCTTTTCTCCGGATGACCTTATTCCCCTCCCAGGCCTCCACAGCCGAATTCCGCACCACGCATTCCTTACAACCTTGGGTCGTGCCGCATCCCTCTTTCGACTGTCTCGCAATGATACAGCCGAGTGCTTCCCCGCACAGCTTTCTCAAGATCAGGTCTGTTCTTTTTCCTGTAAGGCTTTCAGAGGCCATGTTAAAATCTATGATTTCCAAATTCTTATCCACCACGAACACCGCGGAAGGAAATGCGTCCAGTATGGTTCTCAAAAGGGTTTCTTTCTCTGAAAGCCTGCTTTCCATTATTATTCCCCTTGTCTTTGGGCCCTACTTTTTTCTTTTGTCTTTCAGGTAAATGGCCTTCGATGGACCCTCCCCCACTACCCTTTCCTCGATATTAAAGAGCTTTGTTGCCGCGACCAGGTCACCCAATTTCTTGTATCCATAATTTCTGGGATCGAACTCAGGGGCCTGCTTGGCAATATTGCTTCCCACAGATGCCAGGTGCGCCCAATCGCTTTCGTCAGAGGAGGCCTCAACCGCATTTCGCAGTAAGTTAACCACCTTCGTGTCCTGTTTCAACTCGGAGGTAGTTTTTCGCTTGATCTTCTCCGTATCATCGTCTTTGGAACGAAGCACTTCGGTGAAAATGAATTTGTCACAGGCTGAAACAAAGGGGCCGGGCGTTTTTTTCTCACCAAAGCCATAAACAAAAAGCCCGGCCTCCCTTATCCTAGATGCCAACTTGGTAAAATCACTGTCGCTCGATACGATGCAGAATCCGTCAAACCTGGTGGTGTAAAGCAGGTCCATGGCGTCAATGATCATCGCGCTGTCCGTGGCGTTTTTCCCGTAGGTGTAGCTGAACTGCTGTATGGGTTGGATGGAATACTGCAACAGGACTTCTTTCCACCCCTTCAGATCGGGAGCCGTCCAGTCGCCGTAAATCCTTTTCACGTTGGCGGTCCCAATGGATGCGATTTCTGCAAGAAGCCCTTCTATAATGGATGGTTGAGCATTATCAGCGTCTATCAGAACGGCCAGTTTTTCGGTTTTTTCCTGTGTCATCTTTATCCTCCTCACCTCTTTCCGGATCCAAAGGGCAATACCGGCTGCCGATATTCCCCGTAGGCCCGACATCTGCAATTCCATTTGCATGAGCGGCAGACATCAACATGTTTTCGTGGCAGGTTCTTGTATCTGGGGCAGGATATAAATCCACTAGAGCCAATTTCAAAACGCCCCATTTTGCCCAATCTCCGCGTCACGTTCAAATCCTAATCCTCGAAATACTCAATGCATTCCTGGGGTTAAGATTTTCGCCTTTCTTGACCTTGAGCAAACTGAGGCGTTTTGAAAATGCCTCACACTTATCATACATCAGCTTTCCGTTTCATCCAAAGTAAATGATGCTGAAAATTCCGTAGATCCTGTCTGATATTTCTACTTTCCCTTGAACTCGGGCGCGCGTCTTTCCATAAAGGCCTGGAAGGCCTCCATCAGGTCTTCCGACGGCAGTTGGGCTGCGTTCTTCTGGGCCACATATTCAAGGCCCGGGTAAACGCCATTGTCTCGGCTGAAAAGGATCACATCCTTTACACCCTGAACCGTCAGAGGCGGACACGCGGCGATCTCCCGGGCAACGTTCCGGGCCGCCTCATACAGGGAGTCCCTGTCCTCACAGACCCTGGTGATGAAACCCATTTTCAGGGCCTCTTCAGCGGAGAAGTCTCTGCCGGTCAAGGCCAGTTCGCGAAACCAGCCCTGTCCTATAATATGGGGAAGTCTCTGCAGGGTACCCAGGTCCGCAATGATGGCGAGCCTGGTCTCCCGGATCGAAAACAGGGCATCCCTGGTGGCCATACGGATGTCGCAGGCACTCAGGAGATCAACACCTCCACCGATGCAGTGGCGATGCACTGCCGCAATGACCGGTTTCCGGCACCTTTCCAGCGTATTCATGGCCTCCTGAAATTCAAGGATGGTTTTCCTGAAATCCTCCCTGAAGTCCGCACCGTTTCCCTGGACCAGGGGTGCCATTTCCGCAAGGTCTATGCCTGCGGTGAAGCTCTTCCCCTCCGCCCGGATGATGACCACCCTGGTATCCGGATCGCGGTCGAATTTCTGAAAATACCAGGTGAGACCCTTGAAAAACGTATTGTTCATGGTGTTCCGTTTCTCGGGCCGATCCAAAATCAGCCAGGTGATAAACCCGTCTTGTTCCACCCGAAAAAGGCCGTCATTGTCTTTCATCCTGTCGCCCTCCTCTGTCAACTCATCATTCAACCCGCCTTGAAACGGTTTCGCGATTTCGATCGTTCATTATGCCACAAGGATCATCCTGTTGTCCAGAAATTGGGCAGGAATGAAGGCAGGAGCCGGCAAGAAAAAGACAGGCTTTTGAATGAGCCTTATAAAAAAGAAACCTGTCAGAAAAGGTTGATGGCTTTGTAAAAAGCAAGGTTTATGCCGCGAGCGGCAGCCTATGAGGTACGAAGTGGAGCCGAACCTGACACTCTTTTCCCGCCCCGTTCCAAACACTTCGGAGGGGATGGACGCCCATTTGGGGTTTAGCATAAATTCATAGAAGCGCGTGGGGTTTGGGAGGCATAAACCCCAAATAGCCGTCCATGTCGGCGTGTGGTACCAAGTGCACTATGAGAAAGGGTCTGAAAAAGAGTCTCACGCCCTGCTCCTTGACTCCGGCGGATGAGACGACTTCGTTGGAAGTCATCATCGTGCCCATGGACGGGCACGCAAATCAACGGGTGCCTTGCAACCCGTTGGTTTGTAAGGAAACCGAAAATCACACTTTTCGGTTTCTGTGAGTAAAAAGTCCTGAGGACCGGACTTTTTACGGTTCCATCAATTTTAGTTACGGTGATTTCTTAGAATTCCGCTTATTGATGGAGGCAAGACGCTGGGGGAAATCCGTTATCAGGCCATCGATACCTGCGTCAATGAATCTTTTCATATCTTCCACTTTATTGATGGTAAAGAGATTTATCTTTTTCCCTTTTTCCTTCGCCGTTGTTATCTGCTTACTGTCAATCAAGGTCGACCTGGCGTTGTAAACAGGGAATTCGAATTTCCCCCAGTTGAGCGGCCCCATTTTCGAGTACCCGATGAGGGCCTGCACCTCAATCTCAGGCATCATTGTTTCGACCTGCTTGAGCCAGTAATGGTTGAACGACGAGATGATGATGGATAACGGATCGATTTTCAACCTGTTTATCAGCTTTATCACTTCAGCTGCTATGGGAAAGTCCTGAAAAGACCTGGAAAGATACTTGATTTCAAGGTTGATCTTGAAATCGTTTTCCTCGGTAAAAAGGAGTGCCTGTTCCAGTGAGGGGATTTTTTCCCCTCTGTAGGATTGAAGATCTTCAGTCGAAACGGCTCCTTCTTTGATCTGGCCAAAGGGATCCCTATCCACAAAAACCGACCCGGCATCCAGGGTTTGGATTTCTCTCCACAGAAAATCCGTATACACCCATGGCCTCCTTCCGGGAAATTTTTCCTTGGCATCGGTCGTCCTTACAAGGGAATCATCGTGAAAGAGGAACAGCTCGCCGTCTTTGGAGACCGCCACATCGGTCTCCCAGAGGTCCGCTCCGGAGACAAGGGCCTTTCCTGCTGCAGCAATGGTGTTTTCAGGGGCGATGCTCCTTGCCCCCCTGTGGGCGATATTGGTTGTTGTTTCCATGAATTGCTTCCTGAAAGAGGTGATTGATCGGACCTGATTTCATCAATATCTTAGGTACCGAATTTCTCAATATCAAGAAAAAACAGGACAGCCACCCTTTGATGGAACCGTAAAGAGCTGGTTTATGCATCATGCGGCAGCCTATGAGCTATGAAGAGGAGCCGAACCTGACACTCTTTTTCAGACCCTTTCCAAACACTTCGGAGGGGATGGACGCCGATTTGAGGTTTAGAATATATTCATAGAAGCGCGTGGGGTTTGGGCGGATTAAACCCCAAATACCCGTCCATATCGGTGTTTGGTGCCAAGTGCACTATGAGAAAGGGTCTGAAAAAGAGTGTCACGCCCTGCTCCTTGACTCCGGCGGATGAGACGACTTCCTTGGGAATCCGTCCATGGACTTTTTACTCACAGAAACCGAAAAGTGTGATTTTCGGTTTCCTTACAAATCAACGGGTTGCAAAGCACCCCATTGATTTGCGTGCCCGTCCATGGGCATGATCATAATTTCCGACGAACTCATGATATTGATTGAGTTCGTTTCTTATAGGATGCCGCGAAGTGGCATAAATCAGC
>Ga0307417_10000546_pt1 | contig 15266 bp, 10 predicted proteins | sample SalMarWE160210MG_2_FD_202514 | JGI IMG/M metagenome (GOLD analysis project Ga0307417, IMG submission 202514) | Salt marsh sediment microbial communities from the Plum Island Ecosystem LTER, Massachusetts, United States - WE1602-10 | ecosystem: Environmental > Aquatic > Marine > Intertidal zone...
TCGCGCAACTGCTCGAGCGCGAGCGCGGCGAGCTCTCCGAGCTGGAGCGACAGGTAGTCGAAAGCCTGGCGCGCGAAGAGACGGTGAGCCGCGACGTCGAGGCGGCCTGGGAACATCATCGCACGCCCGGCGAAAGGGTCGCCGACGCAGTTGCCGATTTCGGCGGCAGCTGGATCTTCATCGGCATTTTCTTCGCCGTGCTGGCGGTATGGATGGCCTTCAACATCTGGGCCGCCACGCGCGAGGTGTTCGATCCCTATCCCTTCATCCTGCTCAATCTGGTGCTGTCGTGCCTCGCCGCCATCCAGGCGCCGATCATCATGATGAGCCAGAACCGCCAAGAGGCAAAGGACAGGCTGCGCTCGGAGAACGACTTCCGGGTGAACCTCAAGGCCGAGCTGGAAATCCGCCACCTGCACGAAAAGATCGACCATCTGCTCAACCGGCAATGGGAGCGGCTGGCCGAGATCCAGCAGATCCAGCTCGAGATGATGCAGGAGATGGGCCGCAAGAAGCGGTGAGGGACGGCTTGTTTCACCTCTCTCCACAAGCGGGGAGAGGGTCCCAAAATCACTGGACTCCCGCCGCGCGCAGTGCTGGTATAATGTATACAAGATCGCGGCCAAGCCGGTGCGCAAGGCCGCACAATCCGCACCGTCTCTTGCCGCAACGCACCTAAGCGTTTAACCACGCCCTTGGCCGCGCCCCGCGGCAGCATCAAAATCGAAGAGCTCTCCCATCATGGCGCGTAACAAGATTGCGTTGATCGGCGCCGGCCAGATCGGCGGCACGCTCGCTCACCTCATCGGCCTCAAGCAGCTCGGCGACGTCGTGATGTTCGACGTCATGGAAGGCGTTCCGCAAGGCAAGGCGCTCGATATCGCCGAATCCTCGCCGGTCAACGATTTCGACGCCCGTTTCATCGGCACCAGCACCTACGACGCCATCGAAGGCGCCGACGTCTGCATCGTCACCGCCGGCGTGCCGCGCAAGCCCGGCATGAGCCGCGACGATCTGCTCGACATCAATCTAAAGGTGATGGAGCAAGTCGGCGCCGGCATCAAGAAATACGCGCCCAACGCTTTCGTGATCTGCATCACCAACCCGCTCGACGCCATGGTCTGGGCCTTGCAGAAATACTGCGAGCTGCCGCAACAGAAAGTCGTTGGCATGGCCGGCGTGCTCGACAGCGCTCGTTTCAGATATTTCCTCGCCGACGAGTTCAATGTCTCGGTTGAAGACGTCACCGCCTTCGTGCTCGGCGGCCACGGCGATTCCATGGTGCCGCTCACGCGCTATTCGATGGTGGCCGGCATCCCGGTGCCCGATCTGGTGAAGATGGGCTGGACCACGCAAGCGCGCGTCGACGAGATCGTGAAACGCACCGCCAACGGCGGCGCCGAGATCATCAATCTGCTCAAGACGGGATCTGCTTTCTACGCGCCGGCGGCGTCCGCCGTCGCCATGGCGGAGAGCTATCTGCTCGACAAGAAGCGCGTGCTGCCCTGCGCCGCCTGGCTCAACGGCGAATACGGCATCCGGGATCTTTACGTCGGCGTGCCGGTGGTGATCGGCGCCAAGGGCGTCGAGCGTGTCGTCGAGATCGATTTGAGCGGGGCCGAGCGCGCCGCCTTCGAGAAGTCGGCCGAGGCGGTGCAAGGGCTGGTCGAAGCCTGCAAGAAGATTGCGCCCAATCTCGGAAATTGATGCTGCTTGCCGTCGGGTTGCTTGTCGGCGGCCGATGACATTTGAAGGTTGCTTATGAACATCCACGAATACCAGGCCAAAGGCGTGCTGCGCGAATTCGGCGTGCCGGTGCCGCGCGGCGTGCCGGCGATGAGCATCGACGAGGCGGTCAAGGGTGCCAACGAACTGGGCGGCCCGGTCTGGGTGGTGAAGGCGCAGATCCACGCCGGTGGCCGCGGCAAGGCCGGTGGCGTCAAGGTGGTCAAATCAGTTGAAGATGTGAAGAAGGAATCGACCCGCATCCTCGGCTCGACGCTGGTTACCCATCAGACCGGCCCGCACGGCAAAAAGGTCAACCGGCTCTACATCGAGGAAGGCTCAGGGATCGACCGCGAGTTCTATCTCTCGGCGCTGATCGACCGCGAAACGTCGCGCGTCGCCTTCGTGGTCTCCACCGAAGGCGGCATGGACATCGAGGAAGTGGCGCACAAGACGCCGGAGAAAATCCTCACCTTCTCGGTCGATCCCGCGACCGGCATCATGCCGCACCACGGCCGCCGCGTGGCGCAGGCGCTCAGGCTTTCCGGCGATCTTGCCAAGCAGGTCGCGGACCTCTTGCCCAAGCTCTACGCCGCCTTCACCGCCAAGGACATGAGCCTGCTGGAAATCAACCCGCTGGTGGTGACCAAGGACAACAAGCTCATCTGCCTCGACGCCAAGGTCGGCTTTGACGACAATTCACTTTACCGCCATCCCGACATCGTGGCGCTGCGTGATCTGACCGAGGAAGACGAGAAGGAAGTCGAGGCCTCCAAATACGATCTCAACTACATATCGCTCGACGGCTCGATCGGCTGCATGGTCAACGGCGCCGGGCTTGCCATGGCCACCATGGACATCATCAAGCTCTATGGCATGGCGCCCGCCAACTTCCTCGATGTCGGCGGCGGCGCCACCAAGGAGAAGGTGGCCGCCGCGTTCAAGATCATCACCTCCGATCCCAACGTGAAGGGCATTCTCGTCAACATCTTCGGCGGCATCATGAAGTGCGACGTGATCGCCGAGGGCGTGGTGGCCGCGGTGAAGGAGGTCGGCCTCAAGGTGCCGCTGGTCGTGCGGCTGGAAGGCACCAATGTCGATCTCGGCAAGAAGATCATCGCCGAGTCCAAGCTCAACGTCACCTCCGGCGACGACCTCGACGACGCCGCGCAGAAGATCGTCAAGGCCGTCAAGGACGCCGCCTAATGGCCATCCTCATCGACAAGAAAACCAAGGTGCTCTGCCAGGGCTTCACCGGCAAGAACGGCACATTCCATTCGCAGGCTGCACTCGACTACGGCACCGCAATGGTCGGCGGCACTTCGCCCGGCAAAGGCGGCTCCAGCCATCTCAATCTGCCGGTGTTCGATACCGTCGCCGAGGCACGCGAAAAGACCGGCTGCGACGCCAGCGTGGTCTATGTGCCGCCGGCCGGCGCCGCCGATGCCATCTGTGAGGCGATCCAGGCCGAGGTCCCGCTCATCGTCTGCATCACCGAAGGCATCCCGGTGATGGACATGGTCAAGGTCAAGCGCGCACTGTCGGGCTCCAAGTCGCGACTGATCGGGCCCAACTGCCCGGGCGTGATGACCGCGGGCGAATGCAAGATCGGCATCATGCCCGGCAACATCTTCAAGCCGGGCTCGGTCGGCATCGTCTCGCGTTCCGGCACGCTCACCTACGAGGCGGTGTTCCAGACCACGCGCGTGGGGCTGGGCCAGACCACCGCGGTCGGCATCGGCGGCGACCCGGTCAAGGGCACCGAATTCATCGACATGCTGGAGATGTTTCTAGCCGACCCCAACACCAAGTCCATTGTGATGATCGGCGAGATCGGCGGCTCGGCCGAGGAGGACGCCGCCCAGTTCCTCAAAGACGAGGCTAAGCGCGGCCGCAAGAAACCCGTGGTCGGCTTCATCGCCGGGCGCACCGCGCCGCCGGGGCGGCGCATGGGCCATGCCGGCGCCATCATTTCCGGCGGCAAGGGCGATGCCGAGTCCAAAATCGCGGCGATGGAATCGGCCGGAATCAAGGTTTCACCCTCGCCGGCGCGGATCGGGAAAACCCTGGTAGAAGTGCTCAAGCGCTGATCCGCAGCCCCGCCGGTCCGGCCCCCGGCCTGCTCGAGCCATTGAATTCATTAACGAAAAAATTTTTCCCGGGATGTCGATTCCGGCGGCCCCCATTCGTCGTCGCTGCAGGGGAGGCGCAGAGCCTCCCGCCAATGAAGAGGAGACAAGACGATGCGTGTCATGGTGTTCGTTAAGGCGACCGAGGACTCCGAAGAGGGGATCAAGCCCACGGCCGAAACGGCCGAGATGTTCGTGGCGATGGGCAAGTTCAACGAGGAACTGGTGAAGGCCGGCATCATGTTGGCCGGTGACGGCTTGAAGCCCTCCTCGCAGGGCAAGCGGGTGGCCTTCGACGGGCCGAGCCGCACCGTGATCGACGGTCCCTTCGCCGAGACCCGCGAGCTGGTGGCCGGCTATTGGCTCTGGGAGGTCAAGGATATGGCCGAGGCGGTCGAGTGGGTGAAGCGCTGTCCCAACCCCATGCTGGGCCCAAGCGAGATCGAAATCCGGCCGCTCTACGAGATGGCCGACCTTGCCGAGGCAATGCCCCCGGAAGCGACCGAAATCCACGACCGGGTCCGCGGACAGACGAAGGGCAAGTGAGCCAACGCGGGGCTGTTCTTGCTTCGCCATGCGCTCGGCTTCTAGTCTGGGCGCATGGCGGCGACTGAAGCCCACCAAGCCATCGAAGCCGTTTTCCGAATCGAACAGGCGAAGCTCATCGCGGGCCTCGCCCGCATGGTGCGCGACGTAGGCCTGGCGGAAGAGCTTGCGCAGGACGCTCTCGTGACCGCGCTCGCCGAATGGCCGAAGACCGGCGTTCCGGACAAGCCCGGCGCCTGGCTGATGGCGACCGCCAAGCGCCGTGCCATCGACATTTTCCGCCGTTTCAAGATGGTCGAGCGCAAGCACGCCGAGATCGGCCGCGAGCTTGACGAGACGGCCGGTAGCGATTTGGAAGTGATCGAAGCGGCGCTGGATGACGACGTCGGCGACGAACTGTTGAGCCTCATCTTCACCGCCTGCCATCCGGTGCTGCCGCCGGAGGCGCGTGCCGCGCTCACCTTGCGGCTGATCGGCGGGCTCACCACCGACGAAATCGCGCGCGCCTTTCTCGCCGCCGAGCCGTCGATCGCGCAGCGCATCGTGCGCGCCAAGAAGACCCTGGGCGAAGCCGGCCTTGCCTACGAAGTACCGCGCGGAAAGGAACGCGATGCGCGGCTGCCCTCGGTGCTCGGGGTCATCTACCTCATCTTCAACGAAGGCTATGCCGCCACCGCGGGCGAAGACTTGGTCCGGCCGGCTTTGTGCATGGAAGCGCAGCGGCTCGGCCGCATCCTCACCGGCCTGATGCCGGACGAGCCCGAGGTGTTTGGTCTGCTCGCGCTGATGGAGATTCAGGCGTCGCGTCTCGCCGCGCGTACTGGGCCGGACGGCGCGTTCGTCCCGATCACCGAGCAGAACCGCGCACGCTGGGACCAGCTTCTCATCCGCCGCGGTCTTGCCGCGCTGACGCGCGCCGAGGCGCTGGGCGGCGCCGACGGGCCTTATGTGTTGCAGGCTGCGCTTGCCGCCTGCCATGCGCGAGCCCGCAAGGCCGAGGACACCGACTGGAAGAAGATTGTGTCGCTTTACGACACGCTCCGCACGGTCATGCCCTCGCCGGTTGTCGATCTCAACCGGGCCATTGCCAACAGCATGGCGTTTGGTCCGGAGGCCGGCCTGACGGAGCTCGGCGCGATCGAGCAGGTCGCGGCGCTGCAAGACTATGCGCCCTTGCCAGCGGCGAAAGGCGATTTCCTGTTCCGGGCGGGCCGGTTCGCCGACGCCAAGGCGCAGTTCGAGCGGGCTGCCGCGCTGACTCGCAACGAGCGCGAGAAAGCCTTCCTGCTCGGGCGGGCGGGCGCTTGCGGCGGCTGATCCCCTGATGCGTCCGGGGGCGACAAATGAGGCAGTGCAGTCCAGCCCAAATCGGGTATCACGGTTGCTGCCCGGGGGCTTCGGAACGCCGCGGCAAGCGTTCGAGCTCGAATTCAGTTGTTAGGCTTTTCGTAGACTTGTAGGCGTCATAAATAGCGTTAGAAGCAAATCGCCGGGCCGCCGCCGCGCCATCCGCAGGGCGCGGCTCATGCGCTTGAAAACGCGAGGGGATTTCGCCCCGCAAGGATCGAACTGCCATGTCCCGCCAGGACACCAATGCCGCCTTCGCCCGCACGTCCTTCCTCTACGGCGGCAACGCCGCCTACATCGAAGACCTCTATGCCCGCTACGAAAAGGACCCGGCCGCGGTCGACGCCGAGTGGCGCGACTTTTTCCAGGGCCTGAAGGACGAAGCCGCCGACGTGGCTCAAGCTTCGCGCGGCGCCTCGTGGAAGAAGCCGAACTGGCCGCTGCGGCCCGACGGCGAACTGGTGGCGGCGCTCGACGGCCAATGGGGGGAGGCCGATAAGCGCATCAGCGACAAGATCTCCGCCAAGGCGCAAGCGAAAGGCGTCGAGCTTTCCTCCGCCAACGTGATGCAAGCCACGCGCGATTCCATCCACGCGCTGATGATGATCCGTGCCTACCGCATGCGCGGTCATTTCCACGCCAAGCTCGATCCGCTCGGCCTCGAACCCGAGCACGACGAAGCGGAGCTCGAGCCGCGCTCCTACGGCTTTACGGAAGCCGACATGGATCGCCGCATCTTTCTCGACATGGTGCTCGGCCTCGAATTCTCCTCGATGCGCGAGATTTTCGCCATCCTGCGCCGCACCTATTGCCAGACGCTCGGTGTCGAATTCATGCACATCTCCAATCCGGCGCAGAAGGGCTGGATCCAGGAGCGTATCGAGGGCCGCGACAAAGAGATCACCTTCACGCGCGAAGGCAAGCGCGCCATCCTCAATAAGCTCGCCGAGGCGGAGGGCTTCGAGAAATTCATCGACGTCAAATACACCGGCACCAAGCGCTTCGGGCTCGACGGCGCCGAGTCGCTGATCCCGGCGCTCGAACAGATCATCAAGCGCGGCGGCAATCTCGGCGTAAAGGAAATCTGTCTCGGCATGCCGCATCGCGGCCGCCTCAATGTCTTGACCCAGGTGATGGGTAAGCCGCACCGCGCGCTGTTCCACGAGTTCAAGGGCGGCTCGTCGACGCCGGACGAGATCGAAGGCTCCGGCGACGTGAAATATCATCTCGGCGCCTCATCCGACCGCGAGTTCGACGGCAATCAGGTGCACCTGTCGCTCACCGCTAACCCGTCGCACCTGGAAATCGTCGATCCGGTGACGCTCGGCAAGGTGCGCGCCAAGCAGGATCAGCACAATGCCACGCCCGACGAGCGCACCATGGTGCTGCCGCTGTTGATCCACGGCGATGCCGCCTTCGCCGGCCAGGGCGTGGTGGCGGAATGCTTCGGCCTGTCGGACCTCAAAGGCTACCGCACCGGTGGCTCGATCCACTTCATCGTCAACAACCAGATCGGCTTCACCACTTATCCGCGCTACTCGCGTTCCTCGCCCTATCCGTCCGACGTCGCCAAGATGATCGAGGCGCTGATCTTCCACGTCAACGGCGACGATCCGGAAGCGGTGGTGTTTGCGGCAAAAGTCGCGACCGAGTACCGCCAGCAATTCCAGCGTCCGGTGGTCATCGACATGTTCTGCTACCGGCGCTTCGGCCACAACGAAGGCGACGAACCCTCGTTCACCCAGCCGCTGATGTACAAGAAGATCCGCGCGCACCCGACCACGCTGGAAATTTACGGCCGGAAACTTACGGCTGAAGGCGTCGTCACCGAAGGCGAAGTCGAGAAGATGAAGGCCGACTGGCGCACGCGCCTCGACGCCGAATACGAAGCCGGCCAGGGCTACAAGCCCAACAAGGCCGATTGGCTCGACGGCCGCTGGACGGGCCTGAAAGTGGCGCGCGACGCCGACGACCCGCGCCGCGGCGATACCGGCGTCGAGGCGAGCGTGCTGCGCGACATCGGCGACAAGATCACGAAAGTACCGGACGGCTTCCACGTCCACCGCACCATCCAGCGCTTCCTCGATCATCGCGCCAAGGCGATCGCAACCGGCGAAGGCATCGACTGGGCGACCGCCGAGGCGCTTGCCTTCGGCACGCTGCTCAAGGAGGGGCATCCGGTGCGCCTGTCCGGACAGGACAGCGAGCGCGGCACCTTCTCGCAGCGCCACTCGGTGCTGTTCGATCAGGAGACCGAAGAGCGCCACACCCCGCTCAACCATCTGGGCGGCGGCCAAGCGCGCTACGAGGTGCTCAATTCCATGCTCTCGGAAGAGGCCGTGCTCGGCTTTGAATACGGCTACTCGACCGCCGAGCCGAACGCGCTCACGCTGTGGGAGGCGCAGTTCGGCGACTTCGCCAACGGTGCGCAGGTCGTGTTCGACCAGTTCATCTCCTCGGGCGAGCGCAAATGGCTGCGCATGTCGGGCCTGGTCTGCCTGCTGCCGCACGGCTACGAAGGACAGGGGCCGGAGCATTCCTCGGCGCGGCTCGAGCGCTATCTGCAAATGTGCGCCGAAGACAACATGCAGGTCGCCAACTTGACCACGCCGGCGAACTACTTCCACGCCTTGCGCCGGCAATTGAAGCGCGAAATCCGCAAGCCCCTAATCCTGATGACGCCGAAGAGCCTGCTGCGCCACAAGCGCGCGGTCTCGCGGCTCGACGAGCTGGCCAGCGGCACCGCGTTCCATCGCCTGCTGTGGGACGACGCGCAAACGCGGCCGGGAGAGAAGATCAAGCTCGTCGCCGACGACAAGATACGCCGCGTCGTCATGTGCTCGGGCAAGGTCTACTACGACCTGTACGAGGAGCGCGAGAAGCGCGGCATCGACGACATCTATCTGCTGCGACTCGAGCAGCTTTATCCGTTCCCGTCCAAGGCGCTGGTGTCCGAGCTCGCGCGCTTCAAGCAGGCCGAGATGGTCTGGTGCCAGGAGGAGCCGCGCAACCAGGGCGCCTGGTTCTTCGTCGACGTGTTCCTGACCTGGGTGTTCAACCAGATCGGCGCCGTGCATAAGCACGCGCGCTATGCCGGGCGTCCGGCCTCGGCCTCGACCGCAGTCGGGCAGATGTCCAAGCATCTGGCGCAGCTCAAGCAGTTCCTCGACGAGGCGCTGGGATAATTTCATGACTGACATCCGCGTGCCCACCCTCGGCGAATCGGTCACCGAAGCGACCGTCGGCAAATGGTTCAAGCAGCCGGGCGATGCGGTGGCGGTGGACGAGCCGCTGGTCGAATTGGAAACCGACAAGGTCACGCTGGAAGTGCCGGCACCGGCCGCCGGTGTGCTGTCCGAGATCGCCGCCAAGGACGGCGAGACGGTCGGGGTCGGTGCGCTGCTCGGCCAGATCAAGGACGGTGCCGCCGGCGCCAAAGCCGCGCCCGCCGCCAAATTAGCCGACGCGCCGGCCGAGTCGCCGAAGCCCGCCCCGGCCGCGAAATCTGCAGCGGCGCCCGCGGCATCCGCCATGCCGATGCCGCCGTCGGTGCGCAAACTGGCGGCCGAAAGCGGCGTCGATGCTGCCAAAGTCGAAGGTTCCGGCGTGCGCGGCCAGGTCAGCAAGGTCGACATGATGGCGGCGATCGAGCGTGCCGCAGCGGCGCCGACGCCGGTCGCCTCAACGGCAGCTCAAGTGCAGATGCGGGCGCCGTCGCCTCCTGATGATCAATCACGAGAAGAACGCGTGCACATGACGCGGCTGCGCCAGACCATCGCGCGCCGGCTGAAGGACGCGCAGAACACCGCCGCCATGCTCACGACCTTCAACGAGGTCGACATGGGCGCGGTGATGGCTTTGCGTAATCAGTACAAGGAGCTGTTCGAGAAGAAGCACGGCGTGAAGCTCGGCTTCATGGGCTTCTTCGTGCGCGCCTGCATCCAGGGCCTGAAGGAAATCCCCGCCGTCAATGCCGAGATCGACGGCACCGATCTCGTCTACAAGAATTATTATCATATCGGCGTCGCCGTCGGCACCGAGAAGGGCCTGGTGGTGCCGGTGGTGCGCGACGCCGACGCAATGTCGCTCGCGACCATCGAGAAGACCATTTCCGATTTCGGCCGCCGCGCGCGCGACGGCGCGCTCAAGATCGAGGAGATGCAGGGCGGCACCTTCACCATCAGTAACGGCGGCGTCTATGGCTCGCTGATGTCGACGCCGATCCTCAACGCGCCGCAGTCCGGCATCCTCGGCATGCACAAGATCCAGGAGCGGCCGGTGGTGGTGGACGGCAAGATCGAGGCGCGGCCGATGATGTATCTCGCGCTGTCCTACGACCACCGCATCGTCGACGGCCGCGAGGCGGTCACCTTCCTGGTGCGGGTGAAGGAATGCCTGGAAGACCCGGCGAGGATCGTGCTGGATTTGTGATTTCTTATCCCTCCCCTGAAAGGGGAGGGTCGCCTCGCGAAGCGAGGCGGGGTGGGGTCTTCGCACAATACGTTTGACCCCCACCCGCTCGCCGCTTTCGCGGCTCGCCGCCCTCCCCCTTGCAGGGGGAGGGATAAGAAAGCGGAGTGATGTAATGCCCTCCTACGACCTCATCGTCATCGGCACCGGGCCCGGCGGCTATGTCTGCGCCATCCGCGCGGCGCAGCTCGGCCTGAAGACCGCGGTGGTCGAGAAGCGCGCCACTTTCGGCGGCACCTGCCTCAACATCGGCTGCATCCCGTCGAAGGCGCTGCTGCACGCTTCCGAACTGTTCGAGGAAGCCGGGCATAGCTTTTCCAAGATGGGCATCGGCGTCGCGCCCAAGCTCGACCTCGCCGCGATGATGGCGTTCAAGGACCAGGGCGTCGACGGCAACGTCAAGGGCGTCGAGTTCCTGCTCAAGAAGAATAAGATCGACGCCTATCATGGCGCGGCGCGTATCGCCGCTGCCGGCAAGGTCGAAGTGAAAAGCGACGACGGCAAGACGCAGACGCTGGAGACCAAGTCCATCGTCATCGCCACCGGTTCCGAAGTGGCGCGGCTGAAGGGCATCGAGATCGACGAGAAATGCATTGTCTCCTCCACCGGTGCGCTGGCGCTGCCCGAGGTGCCGAAGCATCTGATCGTGGTCGGCGCCGGCGTGATCGGACTTGAATTGGGATCGGTCTGGCGCCGGCTCGGGTCGCAGGTGACGGTGGTTGAATTCCTCGACGGCGTCTTGCCCGGCATGGACGGCGAGGTGCGCCGGCAGGCGCAGCGCCTGTTCGAGCGCCAGGGCATGACGTTTAAGCTGTCGTCGAAGGTGACGGCGGTCGACACCTCCGGTCCGCGCCTGAAGGCGAGCGTCGAGCCGACGAAAGGCGGCGCTTCCGAAACCATCGAAGCCGATGTCGTTCTGGTCGCCATTGGCCGCGTGCCCTACACCGAAGGCCTCGGTCTCAAGGAGATCGGTGTGAAGCTCGACGAGCGCGGCCGCGTCGTGGTCGATCATTATTATGCCACCAACGTGCCCGGCATCTGGGCGATCGGCGATGTTATCGCCGGTCCCATGCTGGCGCACAAGGCGGAAGACGAAGGCGTGGCGGTGGCGGAAATCCTGGTCGGGCAGGCCGGTCACGTGAACTACGACGCCATCCCCAACGTGGTTTACTCCTATCCGGAGATCGCCACCGTCGGCAAAAGTGAGGAAGAACTTAAAGCCGCCGGCGTCGCCTATACGGTCGGCAAGTTTCCCATGACCGCCAATGGCCGCGCCAAGGTCAACATGACCACCGAGGGCTTCGTGAAAATCCTCGCCGATGCCAAGATCGATCGCGTGCTCGGCGTGCATCTGGTCTGCGCCGACGCCGGCAACATGATCGCCGAAGCCGTGCTCGCCATGGAGTTCGGCGCCTCGGCCGAGGACATCGCGCGCACCTGCCACGCGCATCCCACTTTGTCCGAGGCGGTGAAGGAAGCCGCCATGGCGGTGGATAAGCGGGCGATTCATATGTAGTACACCGCGCGTGCCACACGCACTGCATCATTGCCGGGCTTGACCCGGCAATCCATGATGAGGCGCGTTTCGGAACGGCGGTAAGTTTAATGCTCGAAGCGCCGCATCATGGACCCCCGGGTCAAGCCCGGGGGTGACGACGGAAATTGCCGCGCAGCAGAAGCAAAGAGGAAACAACAATGGCCAAAGGTCACAAGGACAAAGTCGCCGTCATCACCGGCGCCGCTGGCGGCATCGGGCAGGCCTTTGCCAAACGTCTGGCCGAGGACGGCGTGCACATCGCGATTGTCGATCTCGGTGACGCCTCCGACACCGTGAAAATGGTGGAAGCCGCCGGGCGCCAGGCCATAGCGGTAAAATGCGACGTATCGTCGGAATGCGCGGTCGACACCATGGCCAAGCAGGTGCAAGCCAAATTCAGCCACGTCGACATCGTGATCAATTGCGCCGGCATCTTCCCGCAGAAAGAGTTTGTCGACATGACCTTCGCCGACTGGCGTCAGGCGCTGTCGATCAATCTCGACAGCACCTTCTTGGTCACCGCTGCCTTCGTGCCCGGCATGCGGGCGCGCCAATGGGGCCGCGTGGTCAACATGGCCTCCTCGACGCTCGGCTCGGTGGTCACCGGCTTTGCGCATTATACGGCCAGCAAGGGCGGCATCGTCGGCTTCACCCGGGCGGCGGCGACCGATCTGGCGCCTTATGGCATTACGGTGAACGCCATCGCGCCGGGGCTGACGCGCTCGCCCGGCACGGTAGTGCGCGCCCCGCGCCCGGTGTTCAAGTCGATGGACGAGGAATTCGAAGCTATCGCCCAGATGCAGGCGATCAAGCGCGTCGAAGTGCCGGAAGACCTGGTCGGCGCGGTGTCGTTTCTGACCAGCGACGACTCAGCCTTCATGACCGGGCAGACGCTCAACGTCGACGGCGGCCGGGTGCGCAGCTAGCGTTACGCGCGCGGGTGAGCACTGGCATAAACATCGAGTAAACGCTCGGCGTCGACCGCGGTGTAAACTTGCGTGGTCGACAGCGAGGCGTGACCGAGCAGTTCCTGGATCGCGCGCAGGTCGCCGCCGCGCGCCAGCAGGTGGGTAGCGAAGGAATGGCGCAGCGCGTGCGGCGTCGCGCTGTCCGGCAGGCCGAGCGCGCCGCGCAAGCGCGCCATGGTGAGTTGCACGATGCGCGGCGACAGCGGTCCACCGCGGCTGCCGACAAACAGCAACCCGTCCGGCCCTGAATCGAACGGGCAAAGCGCGACATAGTCTGCAATCAATGTGGCGACCTGCGGCAGCAGCGGCACCATGCGCGTCTTGTTGCCTTTGCCGGTGACGGTGATGGCGTCAGCGCCTTCGGCAAAATCCTTGGCACTGAGGCCGAGCGCTTCCGAGACGCGCAGGCCCGCGCCGTAGAGCAAGGCCAGCACGGCGGCGTCGCGCGCGATGATCCAGGGTTCGCGCGCTTCGCCGGCGCGCAATTCCGTGTCGATCATGCGCTTGGCCGCGCTCGCGGCGATCGGTTTTGGCAAAGTCCTGGGCAGCTTGGGCGTGCGCACGGCGGCGAGCGCGGCCACCTTGCCCTTGCCGTTGCGCTCCAGGAAGCGCGCGAACGAGCGCGCGCCCGCTAAGCCCCGCATGAGCGAGCGATTGCCGGCGCCGCCTGAGCGCCGCGCCGCCATGAAGGCGCGCACGTCGGCCGGCGCGAGCTTGGCCAATTGCTTGAGCGACGGTGCCCTGCCCAAGTGCTCGGCGAGGAAACCGAGGAACTGAGACACGTCGCGCCGGTAGGCTTCCAAGGTCTTGGCGGACAGCCGCCGCTCGGCGCCGAGATGGCCGAGCCAGTGCGCGATTTCGGCAGCCACGTCGGGGGCGATGGTTGTCTGCGACGGCATATATTTTTGTCGTCCCCGCGAAAGCGGGGACCCATAACCCCGGCTTCGCCATATCACGAGCACTGTGGTTATGGGTCCCGGCTCGCGGCCTTGGCCGGGACGACAGTAAGTGGCGTTCCTTCACCCTTTCTTAAAACCGCGGAATCGGCCAGACCAAACATTATGAATACGCGCGTTGTCGATGTTCTGGTGCCGGTCGCGCTCGATCAGGCCTATTCCTACCGGGTACCGGCCGGCCTCGAAATCGCGCCCGGCGACGTGGTGGCGGTATCGCTCGGGGCGCGCGAAAGGCTGGGCGTGGTCTGGGCCGACAACCCCAAGCCCAATCCGCGCCTGCACAACCGCCTGAAGGACATCGACGGTAAGCTCGATGTGCCGCCGCTCAAACCCGAATTGCGTAGCTTCGTCGACTGGGTCTCCGGCTACACGCTCGCTTCGCGCGGCATGGTGCTGCGCATGGCGCTGCGCATGGGCGAACACCTCGGCCCCGGCCGCGAGCGCGTCGGCGTGCGGCTTAGCGGTCCGCCGCCGCAACGCATGACCATGGCGCGCACGCGTGTGCTGGCGCTGTTCCGCGATGGGCTGACGCGCGCGAAGGGCGACGCCGCGCGCGAGGCCGGCGTGTCCGCCGGCGTGATCGACGGGCTGATCGACGAAGGAACACTCGAAACCGTCGTACTGCCGCCCGAGCCGGTCGCCGAGCCGCCCGATCCGGACTTCGCCAAGCCCGACTTCGCGCTCGGCCAGCTCGCCGCCGCAGATGCCTTGCGCACCACCGTGGCGCAAGGCGGCTATACCGTCACGCTGCTCGACGGCGTCACCGGCTCCGGCAAGACCGAAGTCTATTTCGAGGCGGTGGCGGAAAACATCCGCCGCCAGCATCAGACCTTGATCCTGATGCCGGAGATCGCGCTCACCGCCCAGTTCCTCGACCGCTTCACCGCGCGCTTCGGCGTGCGGCCGGCGGAATGGCATTCGCAATTGTCGCCCCGCACGCGCGCGCGCACTTGGGCGGCGGTGGCGGGCAATGAGGTGTCGGTCGTGGTCGGCGCGCGCTCGGCGCTGTTTTTGCCTTATGCGGACCTCGGCCTGATCGTCGTCGACGAGGAGCACGACCCCGCCTACAAGCAGGAGGACGGCGCGCATTATCACGCCCGCGACATGGCGGTGGTGCGCGGCTCGATCGCAAAAATCCCCGTGCTGCTGGCCTCCGCCACGCCCTCGGTCGAATCGGAAGTCAATGCGCGGCGCGGCCGCTACCGGCATCTTCATTTGCCCGAGCGTTTCGGCGGCGCGCATCTGCCGGCGATCGAGGCGATCGACATGCGACGCGAGGGCCCGCCGCGCGGCCGCTTCATCTCGCCGCGGCTGGCGGAGGCGGTGCAGGTATCACTCGAACGCAAAGAACAGGCGCTGCTGTTCCTGAACCGCCGCGGCTACGCGCCGCTCACGCTCTGCCGCGCCTGCGGCTTCCGCCTGCAGTGCCCGAATTGCGATGCCTGGCTGGTCGATCATCGCTTTCGCAAGCGGCTGGTCTGCCATCATTGCGGTTTCTCCATGCCGCCGCCAACGCAATGCCCGAACTGCCACGCGACCGATACCTTCGCGCCCATCGGCCCCGGCGTCGAGCGGCTGGAGCAGGAAG
>Ga0307417_10000547_pt1 | contig 15258 bp, 12 predicted proteins | sample SalMarWE160210MG_2_FD_202514 | JGI IMG/M metagenome (GOLD analysis project Ga0307417, IMG submission 202514) | Salt marsh sediment microbial communities from the Plum Island Ecosystem LTER, Massachusetts, United States - WE1602-10 | ecosystem: Environmental > Aquatic > Marine > Intertidal zone...
CCTGATGCAACTGGCCGGTCTCGGCCTGCTGCGCGAAGGCCGGCAAGGCAAACGACTGATCTATACCGTTTCCACCGGCCTCGACAAACGACTCGCCGGACTGACCCCCGGCACAAACACATGAACGCCCTGCCGCCCCTGTTTCATTCCACCGACGCCTTCCACGACGCCTTCGTCGCAGGCCTCGAACGGCAACTGGCCGAGCCCGGTCTCGGCACTTTCATCCTAGTCCTGGCCAACGCCAGCTTCGACGCCGACATCTGGCCGCATTTGCGTGCGCTACTGGAACGCCGCTTCGACGAACTATCGCTCGAGGTCGCCGAAGCGCTGCGCTCGGGCCGAAAACTGACTTATCCCGAGGACGATCTCATGGTCTTCCTGAAGCTGATGGCCATGGGCTTCCACGCCGTAACGCCAACCGAGTTCCGCCGCGCCGGGCCCTGGGAGCTGCAATACAACCCGCTGCGCGCCCTGCGTCCGGCCCGCGCCAGCGGCCAGAAGATCGAGACGGTGACGCCTCCACCATTCAATCCGGCCGGGTTCCAGTTCAACAAGCCGTTCCTGCGCCCTGAAATCCTGTGGCAAGGCACCTTGCGCGGCCACCCGCTACGCCTGCTCTTCAACAAGTTTCCGTTCGCCCGCCTGCACGGCCTGCTGGCGCCCGATCCGGAAGCCGGGCTGCCACAGAAACTGACCCAGGAATGGCATCATGCCGTCTGGCACCTGACGCGGGACCTGGCCGCCAACCTGCCCGGCCTGGGCATCGCCTACAACAGCTACGGCGCCCAGGCCTCGGTCAACCACCTGCACTTCCAGACCTTCGTACGCGACGAACCCCTACCCCTCTTCGACCCGATCTGGCGCCACAATGGCGGCGACACGCCCTACCCCGCCGACTGCCACGTATTCGATTCGGCCATCGACGCCTGGCTCCACATCGAATCGCTGCACCAGGCCAATACCGCCTACAACCTGATCTACACGCCCGGCCGGTTGTTCTGCCTGCCCCGCCGTTTCCTCGGCACGCATGCCTGGTACGAAATGGCCGGCGGCATCACGGCCTTCAGCCGGGATGACTTCGAATCCCGGACGGACGCGAGCTTCGCAGACGAACTAATCGACCATGCCGCCGTCTCCTGATAATCCGCGACTTCACTTTATTTCCGGGCGCCCGCGTGGCATTGTGACGCCAGTACATCCAGTAACCGATTTCGGGGCACTTAGAGCCTATTTCAGCAGGAGACATGTCTCCCTCTTAAAACCATCATGACGATCTTTTTCCGACGCTTTGTCCACTACGCCGTCTATGTCGTGGGGGGTATCGTCATCCTGCTGTCACTGATCGCGCTGGCGGTACGCTTTCTGATCATGCCCGAGATCGGCCGCTACCGGCCCGAGATCGAGGCCAGCGCCAGCAAGGCCGTGGGCATGCCGGTCAAGATTCAGACCCTGCATGCCGACTGGGTCCGCTTCAATCCGCACATCACCCTGCAGAATGTCTCGCTCGCCCCGCCCGGCCAGCCCGAGCCTTTGCACATCTCCAAGGTGGAGGCCACCGTATCCTGGCTGAGCCTGGTCTGGCTGGAACCCCACCTCGCCGCACTCGACATCTATCGCCCGGTACTGGACGTCAAGCGGGAAAGGAACGGGGCGATCTACGTCGCCGGCATCCCGGTCAACACCGGTGGCCCACCCAGTCCTTTCCCGGACTGGCTACTCAGTCAACGCACGGTCACGGTCTCGAACGGCAAGGTGACCTGGATCGACGACAAGCTGGGCGCACCGCCACTGGTGCTCGATCGCCTCGACTTCGGTCTGGACAACCATTTCAGCCATCACCGCTTCGGTCTCACGGCGCACCCGCCGGCCGAGGCCGCGACCAGCCTGGACATCCGCGGCGATCTCCATGGCGGGTCGCTGGAGAATTTCAATAGCTGGCACGGCCAGATCTATCTGCGCGCGGACCGCGCCTCGGCCTGCGCCATCAACACCTGGTCACCCTGGGCCCAGTCGGCCGTCCAGCGCAGCGTGGGCGACGTACGCTTCTGGCTCGACTTCGATCACAGCCAGATCGTGCGCGTGAACGGCGACGTCAACCTGGCCAACGTCGCCTTTTCCTGGGGCAAAGACCTGCCCGACATGGTCTTCAACCGGATTTCCGGTCACCTGGGTTGGTCGCAGAAGGACAGGCAGCAAACCTTCACGGTCAAATCCCTGCGCTTCGTCACCGCAAACGGACAGATGGCGGAGCCGTCCGACTTCAAGCTCATCTTCACGCCCACAGCCACCGGCAAGATCGAGAGTGCACAGGTCGAGGCGGACAATGTCCGGATCGAAGCCGTGACGGCCCTGTCCGGCACCCTGCCCCTGCCAAGGCAGGTGCACGACTGGCTGGCCGACTTCAACCCGCACGGCTTCCTCGAACATGTGAACGTCGACTGGCTGGGCAAGGACCATTTCCATCTGGCCGCCCGATTCCGTGACGCCGGCATGAATGCCACCCGCTGGCTGCCCGGTTTTTCGGGCCTGAGCGGCGACATCGAGGCCGACGACAGTAAAGGCCACGTCAAGCTCGACAGCCAGGGCCTGCGCCTGGTCTACGACCCGGTATTCCGGCAGCCGCTCGACCTGAATCGTTTCAGCGCCGAAGCCCAATGGACCGGCTCGCCCAAGGCAGGCTACCGGGTCGAATTGAACCAGTGCGAAATTGGCAATGCCGATCTCGACGCCACCGCGCAGGGCAGCCTGGCCCTGCCGCCGGGCAAGTCGCCGGTCATCGACCTCGAAGCCCGGCTCACGCGCGCCAAGGGCGATGCCGTCTGGCGCTATCTGCCGCACCAGGTGGACGACGAAGCCTACGCCTGGCTCAAACAAAGCATCGTCGGTGGCACCAGCCCGGACACGCGCCTCACCCTGCATGGCCCGCTCGACCGTTTCCCCTTCGACAAGGGCGGCGGCCAATTCCAGGTCAAGGTCAGGATCAAGAACGGCGTGCTTGCCTACGCACCGGGCTGGCCGCACATCACCGGCATCGACGGCTGGCTCACGTTCCAGGGCAAGAACATGACGCTCTCGGCCGAGCGCGGCGACATCCTCGGCGTCCGCCTGACCTCGGTCCATGCCGCCATCCCGGATCTGTGGCAGCACGACAAGTACCTCGAACTGAACGGCCAGGCCACCGGACCGATGGCGAACTTCCTCGAATTCATCAGGCAAAGCCCCATCAACGAACACATAGGCCATTTCACGGAGGACATGAAGGCCACCGGCAAAGGAAGCCTCAACCTGGCCTTGCACATGCCCTTGAATGCCGTCAGCGACACCCTGGTGAACGGCCGCATCCGCTTTGCCAACAACGACATCACGCTCGATGACCGTTTGCCGCCGCTGACGCAGGTGACGGGCGCGCTCGGTTTCACCGACACCTCGGTCAAGGGTGCCGGCATCCACGCCCGCTTGTTTGACCAGCCCATGGTCATCGCCCTTAACAGCGAGCATGGCGGGCGCATCCATGCCCGGGCCAGCGGCAACCTCGATGCCGCCACACTAGCCAAATGGGTGCCGGCACCACTCAGCGGACGCATCACCGGCAGCACACCGATAGAAGCCAACATCACTGTCAAGCAACACGTCGCAGACCTCAAGCTGGAGTCGAGCCTAGCCGGTCTTGCGATCGACCTCCCCGCACCGATCGGCAAGAAGGCGGCATCAGCAACGCCTTTCTCGCTCGATGTCGAGAAGCTTGGCGATCCGCACCCCACCATCACATTCGCATATGGCGACGTCCTGACCGGCAACCTGCAAACGCAAGACAATGGCCCCGAACGCATCTCCCTCATGCTGGGCGGAAAGGTCGCCCCTCCCCCCACCGCGGACGGCATTACGGTCGGTGGCTCGCTCCACAGCCTGGATCTCGATGTCTGGCGCCACCTCGACCTGGGACAAGCGAACGGGAACGTCCTCGCCATCCACGATATCAATCTGTCGCTCAACGAGTTGCAGGTATTCGACCGTCAGTTCCAAGACATCAACCTGCAGGCGCACCCCGAGCAGAAAGGCTGGATGCTGAAGCTCAATGGTCGCGAGGCCGTAGGCGAGGTCCACTACCAATCCAAGGCCGACAGCGCGGGTGGCAGCCTGTCGGGCCGGTTCAAAACGCTGGTCCTGCCTCCACCCATTGCCGGCAGCGAAGGTTCCGGTCCGGTCAACGCCGCGGATTTCCCGCACAAGATCGACCTCGCCATCCAATCCTTCACCTATGACAAACAGAGACTGGGCAACCTGAATCTCAAGTTGACTGCGGCCGAAGAGGGGTTCGCCATCGAGACCTGTTCATTGCATGCGCCGGATGGACATCTCGACGCCAACGGCTGGCTTTCGACATCGGCCTTGGGCCACACCCGCCTGGATGTGAACTTGAAATCAGGCAACCTGGGGGATCTGATGGGCCGCCTAGGCTATGCCAAGGCGGTCAAGGGTGGTGAATTGAGCGTGCAAGGCAAGCTGGATTGGCGCGGCAACCCGGAAAGCTTCCAACTGGACCGCCTGAGTGGTTCCCTCGCCGTGGACCTCAAGAGCGGCCGCTTTCTGCAACTCGATCCCGGCGCGGGCAAGCTGCTCGGCATACTCAGCCTGCAGGCGCTGCCGCGACGGATCACGCTCGACTTCCGCGACATCTTCTCGGAAGGATTCGCTTTCGACCACATCCAGGGCAAAGTCATCCTCGACCGGGGCGTGGGCTATCTGCCGGATCTGTCGATCAAGGGTCCGGCTGCCAACATACGCATGACGGGCCAGATCGACCTTGTCCACCAAAACCAGGAACTCCGGCTGCACATCCAACCGCGCCTCGACGAAGGCGTTGCGGTCGGCGCGGCCCTGCTGGGTGGACCAGTAGTGGGGGTCGGTGCACTGGTCGCCGCCAAGATACTCAAGGACCCGTTCTCCCAGGCCGCCAGTTTCGAATATCTGGTGCGGGGAAGCTGGGAGGATCCGGTGGTCGTCAAACTCGGCAAACCCGCCCCGGTAAGCCCGCCCGGCAAGCCGTGACTGCCGGCCATCGTGCTTTTTGCCTGCCACCGCTTTTACTTGCAGTCGTGGCCCGGCATTGTGTAACTTGAGGAAAAAATCAGGAAAACAACGTGAGCACGAAGACCAATTCCAGCTTTGCCAAGCCCCGCAGCCGCACCGTAGCCAAACCGAGCAAGGACAGCCAGGGTATCGTCCGCGTGGCGGCGATCCAGATGGCATCGGGGCCGAACGTGTCCGCCAATCTCGCCGAAGCCGAGCGGTTGATCCAGTTTGCCGTCGATGCAGGCGCAAAACTGGTGGCACTGCCGGAGAACTTCGCCCTCATGGGCCTCAAGGAGACCGACAAGGTCCGAGCGCGCGAGCAGCCCGGCAAGGGCCCGATCCAGAAATTCCTCGCGGACGCGGCCAAGAAGAACGGCATCTGGCTGGTCGGCGGCTCGGTACCGATGGAATGCGACGACCCCAAGAAGATCTACAACACCTGCCTCGTCTACGACGACAAGGGCAAGCTGGTCGCGCGCTACGACAAGATCCACCTGTTCGGCCTCGATCTCGGCAACGAGCACTATCGGGAACAAGCCACGATCAAGGCGGGCGACACCGTGGTCACGCTCGACAGCCCGTTCGGCCGCATCGGACTGTCGATCTGCTACGACCTGCGCTTTCCTGAACTCTACCGTGCGATGGGCGAGGTCGACATCATCCTCGTGCCGTCGGCATTCACCGCAACCACCGGCAAGGCCCACTTCGAAACCCTGGTTCGGGCACGTGCGATCGAAAACCAGGCCTACGTCATCGCGCCGGCCCAGGGCGGCTACCACCGTTCCGGGCGCGAGACACATGGTGATACTATGATTGTCGATCCTTGGGGCAATGTCCTGGACCGTCTGCCACGCGGGTCCGGCATCGTCGTGGCCGGCATCAACCGCGCCTACCAGGCCAGCCTGCGCAAAAGCCTGCCGGCCAACAAGCACCGCGCCCTCGATTGCGCACACGGCATCCATATCAACACGGTAAAGGCATGAATATTCCTCTCTCCCCCGACCTGCAACTACTCGAAACCGCCAACCTGGCGCTGCTCGAACCCAATGGGCTGGATCAATCCAAGCTCGACACCGTGCTCGGCACCCTGGCCACGCACAGGCTGGACGACGCCGATCTCTACTTCCAGTATTCGCGCGCCGAGGCCTGGAGCCTCGAGGAAGGCCAGGTCAAGTCCGGCAGCTTCAGCATCGATCAGGGTGTCGGCGTGCGCGCCGTCACGGGCGAAAAGACCGCCTTCGCCTATTCCGACGACATCGCCCTGCCTGCCATCGAACAGGCGGCCAAGGCAGCGCGTTCCATCGCCACCGTCGGCGGCTCGGGCCGGGTTGCCGCGGGTTCCCAGGTCGCCGGCAACCGGCTCTACCTCCCGCTCGACCCGCTCGCGACGCTGGCGGAGGCCGACAAGGTCACCCTGCTTCATCGTCTGGAGGGTTATGCCCGTGCGCTCGATCCGCGCGTCAGCCAGGTCGTCGCCAGCCTGGCCGGCGAATACGAGGTCATCTACGTGGCCCGGCTCGACGGCCACCGCGCCGCCGATGTCCGGCCGCTGGTGCGGGTCTCGCTCCAGGTCATCGTCGAACAGGATGGCCGGCGCGAGCAGGGCACGGCCGGAGGTGGTGGCCGCTTCGGCTACGAATACTTCAGCGACGAGTTGCTCAAGGACTATGCCGCCAAGGCCGTGCATCAGGCCCTGACCAATCTGGACGCGAAACCGGCACCGGCCGGCAACATGACCGTGGTACTCGGTTCCGGCTGGCCCGGTATCCTGCTCCACGAGGCGATCGGCCACGGCCTGGAAGGCGACTTCAACCGCAAGGGCTCGTCCGCCTTCTCCGGCCGCATCGGCCAACGCGTCGCGGCCAAGGGCGTGACCGTGGTCGACGACGGCACGATCCCGGACCGGCGCGGCTCCCTCAACGTCGACGACGAAGGCACGCCGACCCAGTGCACCACGCTGATCGAGGACGGCATCCTCAAGGGCTACATGCAGGACAGCCTGAACGCACGCCTGATGGGCATGGCCCGTACCGGCAACGCCCGGCGCGAATCCTTCGCCCACCTGCCCATGCCGCGCATGACCAACACCTACATGCTGGCCGGCGACAAGGATCCGGAAGAGATCATCGCCTCGGTCAAGAATGGCCTGTACGCGGTCAACTTCGGCGGCGGCCAAGTCGACATCACCAGCGGAAAATTCGTCTTCTCCACAGCCGAGGCCTGGATGATCGAGGACGGCAAACTGGCCTACCCGGTCAAGGGCGCGACATTGATCGGCAACGGCCCGGACGCGCTGACGCGCGTCTCCATGATCGGCAACGACATGAAGCTGGACTCGGGTGTCGGCACCTGCGGCAAGGAAGGCCAGAGCGTACCGGTCGGGGTGGGCCAGCCGACCCTGCGCATCGACGGCCTGACCGTCGGCGGCACGCACTGAACCCGGCGTCGCGCAGGGTTCAGTTCAGCCTTGGTCGCCCCAGGGAAGGCCGTCGCTCGCTGCAGGCAGGGCTGCACGGTAGCAGCCGTCTAGATCGGCCTCAACCATGGCCACGATGCCGGCATCCAGCCGACCGCTGTCTCGCATCTTGAGAAGGACGGCCAACACCTCCTCCATGGGCAACCCTTTGCGATAGGGACGATCCTGGGCCAGCGCCTGGAATACGTCGGCCACCGCGATGATGCGGGCCTCACGAGGCAGGCGTGTGGAATCGTACTGAAAGGGATAACCGTCGCCCAGCAGCGTCTCGTGATGGCTGCCTGCCCAACTGGCAACCTCCTCCAGACCGCGGATTCCCTGCAGAATGCGATAGCTGTGATAGCTATGGCGGTGCATGATGGCCATGGATTCCTTGCTGAGCGGCTCGGGCGATTCCAGTATCTCGTCCGGCACGCCCAACTTGCCCAAATCGTGCAACAGGCCGGCAACCTCAATCAGGGCGACCCGCTCCTCCGGCATGCCATCGATCCGGGCCAGATACGTCGACAAACACGCCACACCCCGGGAATGCTGATAGGTATATGGGCTTTTGGCATCGACGATGTGGGCGAAAATCTTGGCCAGGTCGAGCAGATCACGAGCATCGGCGGCCTTGGCCAGCAAGTGACTGTCGAAACGAGCTACGTACTCTGCCACGTCGAGCGGCTCCAGCGCCAACCAGAACGCCTCGCCGCGGGAACAGTGCATGAATGCGCCCAGCAGTTCGGGGGCAAAGAAGGTTCCGGACAATTCGAGCAGGCGTTCTCGGATACGGCTGTACGGCGCCTCGTCGCCCTGTGCTCGATACTGGGCCAGCAGCGCATCGGCACGGTCGGCCAGATAGATGAGGTTGCTGGTCAGAACCATATCTGGATCAAGGCCATCCTGACTGTTCAAGACGTCCCAATGAGTGTGGTGCCACCGTATGATCGGTGCAAGGTGCGCCAGCGGCCGACAGGCGAGCAGATAGGCCTCGCCAATATGGCAATGGCGCTCCGAACCGGACCAGTCCAGTTCGCTGACCAGTTTCGTATGCACCCGGCTAGACGAGACGCCGCAGTCGTGTAGCAGTGAGGCGTGAAACAAGTTGGTCAGCCTGGTGTCGTCCCAGGCGAGCATACGTGCGGTCTCCACGGCCATAAATGCCACTCGCTCGCCATGCTGGTGTTCATCGATACCAACCAGGTTGAGCGCCTCGGTCAGACGGCGGATCGCCTCTCCAAGATCGACCCTGATACCGGGGGACGCTTTGGCATGGTTCATATGCATCTTCCACAAGAACTCTCTATTTAAAATAGATAGAAAGACTGGAGTCGATACATCATTTGGCCCTATTTTGGGGTGCCGAGCAGAGATATTTTCTCGATCACCACAGGCTTGAGCGGCACGTCGTAGCCGAACGGGCCGGCGGCGCCGGTCGGCACCTTGGCGATCCTGTCCACCACGTCCCGGCCCTTGATCACCTTGCCGAATACGCAATAGCCGTAGCCCATCACATCGGGCGAACGGTAGTTGAGGTAATCGTTGTTGGCGACGTTGATGAAGAATTGTGCCGTGGCCGAATTGGGATCGCCGGTACGCGCCATGGCCACGGTATACATCACGTTCTTCAGGCCATTGTCGGCCTCGTTCTTGATCGGGGGACGGGTCGGCTTGCGGTTGTAATCGGTGTCGAAGCCGCCGCCCTGGATCATGAAGCCGTCGATGACGCGGTGGAAGATCGTGCCGTCGTAAAACCCTGATTTCACGTATTCGAGGAAATTGCGCACGGTCACTGGCGCCTTGTCCGGATAGAGTTCGATGACCATCGTACCCATGTTGGTCTTGAGCGCGACGGCAGGGTTGGCGGCCAAGGCAGCCGTGCTGGCCAGCAAAAACACGGCGAAGAAAAGAGACTTGATCATGGCAACACCTCATTGGGCAGGATTATCGCTAGACCGGGATGCCGCTTGTGAGTTTCCCGCTCCGTCTGATAGCATCGTGGCACGATGAATGTGGTCAAGCCCGTCTTTCGATTTTATTTTTATCCCACGCCCAAGGCGGTTGGGAGAGGTTGACGCAGGCTGACTTCGCGAATTCCCCGAAAACCGCCAGGCTTCTGGCGGTTTTTCGTTTTGGGGCTGGGCACAGAAACAGGAGATAGATCATGGCGGGTTACCGCACCGACGACACCCGGATCGAACAGAGCGACGAACTGCTCGCGCCGATGCAGATCATGCGCGAACTGAAGGCGAGCGACGCCGCGCTGGAGACCACCTTCAACGCTCGGGGCCAGATCCACGACGTTTTGCGCGGCGCGGACGACCGCCTGGTGGTGATCGTCGGCCCCTGTTCGATCCACGATCCGGATGCCGCCCTTGATTACGCCCGCCGTCTCAGGCAACTGGCCGGCGAACTGCGCCACGACCTGGTGATCGTGATGCGGGTCTATTTCGAGAAACCGCGCACCACCGTCGGCTGGAAGGGCCTGATCAATGATCCGCACCTGAACGAGAGCTTCGACATCAACGAAGGCCTGCGTCTTGCGCGCAAGCTGCTGCTCGAAATCAACGAACTGGGCCTGCCCTGCGCCACCGAGTTCCTGGACCTGATCTCGCCCCAGTACATTGCCGACCTGGTCGCCTGGGGCGCCATCGGCGCACGGACCACCGAGTCCCAATCGCATCGGCAGTTGGCCTCCGGCCTGTCCTGTCCGGTCGGTTTCAAGAACGGTACCGACGGCAACCTGCACATCGCCGTGGATGCGATCAAGGCCGCCGCCGCACACCATCATTTCGTCTCGATCACCAAAACCGGCCATGTCGCCGTGTTCAAGACCATGGGCAACGAGGACTGCCACGTCATCCTGCGTGGCGGCAAGCAACCCAACTACGATGCCGCCAGCATCGCGGCGGCCTGCAAGGACCTCGCCGCGGCCGGATTGCGCCAGCAGGTGATGGTCGATTTCTCGCATGCCAACTCCAGCAAGCAGTACCAGCGCCAGATGGACGTGGGCCACGATGTGGCCGGCCAGATCGAAGGCGGTGAAAACCGCATCATCGGCGTCATGATCGAAAGCCATATCAACCCCGGCCGCCAGGACCTCTGCCTGGATACTGCCCCGGCCTATGGTCTTTCGATCACCGATGCCTGCCTGGGCTGGGACGATTCGGCGGTTTTGCTGCGTGAACTGGCCCAGGCCGTACGCAAACGGCGCCTTGCCACCCCCGGCGACGAGCAGTAAGACGCCACTAAGGAGCACAAGCCTGTCGCTTCTGGGCTAGAATATTAACCGGCGGGTCTCCCCGCATGGCTAAGCCGTGAACCTGGTCAGGTCCGGAAGGAAGCAGCCACAGCGGACGACGCCAGTGCCGGGGTTCAGGCTCGCCACCCCATTCCTATGGAGGACTGGAGATTGAAACGAACTGCGCTACCTTTACTGCTAGCCGGGTTGGTGATATCCGGACCCAGCTTCGCCATCGACGGCTATTTCGTCGATGTGGGTGGCAGCCATCGCCTCCAGAGCGTCAAGGTTGGCATGATCCGGCAATGGCAGGAGCGCTGGCTCAACCGCCAGCACTGGCATTTGACCGGCTATTGGGAAACCGCCTTGGCCTACCTGCACAGCGACGGCCCGGACGGCAAGAACGTGGCCGACGCCAGCATCACTCCTGTATTCAGGCTCCGCCCCGACGCCTCGGGCGGTGTCCAGCCCTATCTCGATGCCGGGATCGGCGCCCATTTGCTGACCTCTTCCAAAGTCGATGACAAACACGACCTGGGCAGCGCCTTCCAGCTTGGACCGTTGTTCGGACTCGGCGTCACTTTCGGCGACAAGAGCCAATACGATTTCGGTTACCGTTACATGCGACTCACCAACGCCGGCACACACCAGCCGGCTACCGGCCTGGACCTGCACGAAGTCCGCCTCACCTACCTCTATTGATGTCCCGGTCCGGGCGGCCGGCTCTGGTAAAATCCGACCATGAGCTATCAGGTCCTCGCGCGCAAATGGCGCCCCAAATCGTTCGCAGAACTGGTCGGCCAGGAACACGTCGTCCGTGCCCTCGCCAACGCCCTCGACCAGGGCCGGCTGCATCACGCCTACCTGTTCACCGGGACCCGCGGCGTGGGCAAGACCACCCTGGCACGCATCCTCGCACGCTGCCTGAACTGCGAGACCGGTGTCGGCTCCACCCCTTGCGGCGTCTGCCCGGCCTGCCAACAGATCGAATCCGGCCGTTTCGTCGACCTGATCGAGATCGACGCCGCCTCCTACACCGGCGTCGACAACATGCGCGAGGTACTGGAAAACGCCCAGTACGCGCCGACCGCCGGCCGCTACAAGGTCTACATCATCGACGAAGTGCACATGCTGTCCAAGAGCGCCTTCAACGCCATGCTGAAGACGCTGGAGGAGCCGCCGGCCCATGTCGTATTCGTGCTCGCCACCACGGATCCGCAGAAGGTGCCGGTCACCGTGCTGTCGCGCTGCCTGCAATTCAACCTCAAGCAGATGCCGCCCGGCCATGTCTCTGGCCACCTGCGCAAGGTGCTGGACAGCGAAGGCATCCCCTACGAACAGGGTGCGCTCAACCTGCTCGCCCGTGCCGCCGCCGGCAGCATGCGCGACGCGCTCAGCCTGACCGACCAGGCCATCGCCTACGGCAGCGGCAAGGTCGAGGAGAGACAGACCCGCGACATGCTGGGCACGGTGGACCAGGCCTATCTCTTCCCCCTGCTCGACGCGCTGGCCGGCCGGGACGGCCCCCGCCTGATGCGCGAGGCGGAGGCGATCGCCGAACGCAGCCTTTCGTTCGACTCCGCCCTGCAGGACCTGGCCCTGCTGCTGCAACAGACGGCGCTGGCGCAGACGGTGCCGGAGGCGATTGCCGGCGACCTGCCGGAACGCAATCGGTTGTTTGATCTCGCCAACCGCATCGATGCCGAGACCGTACAGCTTTACTATCAGATCGCCACACTCGGGCGGCGCGACCTGGAACTGGCTCCGGACGAATACGCCGGTTTCAGCATGGCCTTGCTGCGCATGTTGGCGTTTGCGCCAGGGGCAGAATCTGCCCCGCCCCGCCCTGCGCCGTCCTCTGGCACTCGGCAGCCCCCCGCCAGCCGGGTGCCAGACGCAAGCACCACCGCAGCCATCGCCTTCATGGCGGCATCAAGCAATTGGCCGCGCTGTGCGAATTGACCGACTACGGCGAGGGCTTTCTCATGCTGCGCCTGCCCGGCGACAAGAAAAGCCTGCTCGACAGCCTCGGCGACAAGCTGAAAAACGCCTTGCGTGATCAGCTTGGAGACAAACTCAAGGTCGACTTCGAGCTGGGCGATACTTCGGGTTCGGCGCCGGCCGAGATCGCCGCACAGCACAAGGCCGCGCGCCAGGCGGAAGCCGAAACCGCGGTCATGAACGATCCCTTCGTGCAAACCATGGTGCGCGAGTTTGACGCCACCATCACCAACATCAAACCCATCGGAGAATGAAGCCATGATCAAAGGCGGAATCGGCAACCTCATGAAGCAGGCCCAGCTGATGCAGGAAAACCTCAAGAAGGCACAGGAACAGATCGCCGAAATGGAGGTGCAAGGCGAGTCGGGCGCCGGTCTGGTCAAGGTGATCATGAACGGCAAACATGACGTGCGCCGGGTCAGCATCGACGACTCACTGATGTCGGACGATAAGGAGATGCTGGAAGATCTGGTTGCCGCCGCGATCAACGATGCGGTACGAAGGATCGAGACGACGACCCAGGAAAAGATGGCCGCGGTCACAGCGGGCATGCCGCTGCCACCGGGCATGAAGTTGCCTTTCTGACCCGAACGTGACGCCCACTTCCCTGGCCGAGCTGATCGAGGCGCTGCGTGTCTTGCCCGGTGTCGGCCCGAAGTCGGCCGCCCGCATGGCCTACCACCTACTCCAGCGCGAGCGCGCCGGCGCCGCCCGCCTGGCAACCAGCCTCTCCGCCGCGCTGGAGCACCTCAGGCCCTGCGCCCGTTGCAACAATTACAGCGAGACGGAGATTTGCGACACCTGCGCCGACCCGCGCCGCGACGCGCGCCAGTTATGCGTGGTCGAGATGCCGGTCGACCTCAACCGTATGGAAGAAACCCATGCCTACAAGGGGCTCTATTTCGTCCTCATGGGCCGTTTATCCCCCCTCGACGGCGTCGGCCCGCGTGAGATCGGGCTCGACCGGTTGATCAGGCGTGCCCAGGATGGCGCTACGGAGGAAGTAATACTTGCCACCAATTTCACGGTTGAAGGTGAAGCCACGGCGCATTACCTGGGAGAGTTGCTCAAGGCGAAGGGACTGAAGGTCACCCGCATGGCGCGCGGGCTGCCGGCCGGAGGAGAACTCGAACACGTCGATGCCATGACCGTGGCGCAGGCCCTGCTAGACCGCAAGACGATATGATTACTCAACCACTGGACCAAGAAGATCAGACCGAGGCCCTCTCTGCCCAACAGTTGTTGGCCGATCTGTCCCAGGTGCGTGATTTCCCAGCCTTGTCGCAGGTCATCTCCAAGGTCAACCACATCGCCAATTCGGACAACAGCCGGACCGACGAACTGACGGAATCGATCCTCAAGGATGTCTCCCTGACCAACAAGCTTCTGCGTGTGGTCAACTCGGTCCACTACAAACAACTTGGTACCGGTCCGGTCAACACCGTGTCGCGCGCCATCGTCATCCTGGGCTACGACACGGTGCGGGACAGCGCTTTGTCCCTCATGCTGTTCGACCATCTGGCCAACCATGCCCAGGCAGCGGAACTGAAAGGCGAAGCGGTGGAGAGCTTCTATTGCGGCGTACTCGGACGTGCGATGGCCGCACGCGCCGGCTTGCGCGACGGCGAGGAGGCCTTGATCTGTGCCCTGTTCCGCAACCTTGGCAGGATGATGTGCCGGCTGCATTTCTACGAAAAATCAAAGGAAGTGCAGGCGCTGGTCGAGCAAGAAGACCTGACCGAGGCGGTCGCCTCGCGTCGCGTGTTCGGCATTTCCTACGATGATTTCGGACTCGCACTCGGGCGTTTGTGGCATCTGCCAAACACACTGCTGCAGGGGATGGCGCCGATCACCGGCAAGACCATCAGCACGGACACCCCCAAGCTCCAAGTCGTGGCCAACCTCGCACACGATGTTTATCGGACAGCGCGCGACTCGTCGCCCGATGACGTCCACTCCGCCTTTACCGATTTGCTCAAACGCTACGGCGAGAGCACCCGCCTTCAGACCGAGGATATCGAAGAACTGGTCTACCGGGCCGGGGAGATCATGGAGTCGGAGGCGGCTTCTCTCCAGGTCGATGTGTTCGCCAGTCCCCTGCTCGCGCGACTGTTGAAACGTGATGCCGAGGAAGAGGATGAGGAAGCAGCGGAGGAGGAGCAGGATGCAGGCATCCTGCAAGAGGATACCCAGCAGGATGAGGGCACATACGACCCGACCACCATCCTGATCACCGGCATGCAGGACCTGACCAACCTCCTGATCGAAAACGCCAGACCCGCCGATGTCCTGCACGTCGCGGCCGAATTGCTCTACCGGTCCAGATGCTTCGACAACGTCCTCATCTGCACCATCGCTGCAAGCGGCAAGGAGTTGGTCGGGCGCATCGGGCTGGGTCCGAACGCGGAACGCAACAAGAACATATTCCGCATCCCGCTCGCCTTTGCCCCGGACGTGTTTCATGTCGCAGTATCCCGCAATGCCG
>Ga0307417_10000548_pt1 | contig 15185 bp, 9 predicted proteins | sample SalMarWE160210MG_2_FD_202514 | JGI IMG/M metagenome (GOLD analysis project Ga0307417, IMG submission 202514) | Salt marsh sediment microbial communities from the Plum Island Ecosystem LTER, Massachusetts, United States - WE1602-10 | ecosystem: Environmental > Aquatic > Marine > Intertidal zone >...
GACTTCGGCCGTGGTGATACAGAATGGGGTTCCTGATCGACACTAACGTTTTGTCCGAGGTCCAAAAGGGGATGCGCGCCGATCCTGGCGTTCTGGAATGGTATGCGCAGACACCCATGGAGGATCTCTATCTCTCAGTACTGGTACTCGGCGAGGTGCGACAGGGCATCGAACGCTTGCGACGCCGTGACCCTGATCAAGCAGAGCGACTGGAACAACGGTTGGCGCTCACCAAGGATCGCCTCGCCGACCGAATACTGCCCATCTCGGCCGCCGTCGCCGAGCGTTGGGGACGAAACAACGTTCCCGATGCGCTACCGGTCGTCGACGGTCTGCTGGCCGCCACCGCGATGGAGCATGGACTGGTCCTGGTTAGCCGCAATGTGCGTGATGTCGAGCGGAGCGGCGTTTCGCTGCTGAATCCATTTTCAGCCTCCGCGGTACCGTGACCCTCCGCCGATTTTCCTCGCGCACAGGGCGGCTCGACCAGAGCTTTCTCGCCGAGCAGCTCCAGGGTGCTCGCAGCTACCGCCGTATCGCGGGCTACTTTACCAGCTCCCTGTTCGAGATCGCCCATGAGTGGCTGGAGTCGATTCCGGATGTGCGGATCGTCTGCAACGTGGACCTCGCCCCGGAGGACCTGAAGGTCGCGCAGCTCCGGGAGGCACGGATGCTGGCTCGTTGGAACGAGCGCTCCATCGAGGCCGAATCCTTACTGAACCGGGAGCGGTACCAGCGTCTGGACGCCTTTCTCGCGCGGCGCGGCCAGGTAATACGGGTTGCACCCGACAGCGTATGTGGCTTCGTGCACGGCAAGGCCGGGGTCATCGAGCGGGCCGATGGGCGCAAGGTGGGCTTTATCGGCTCCATGAACGAGACCCGCCACGGTTGGCAGAGTCACTACGAGATCCTATGGGAAGACGACTCGCCGGAGGGCATTGCCTGGATCGAGGCCGAGTTTGACTATCTGTGGAACGCAGCCCGGCCACTGCCGGACGCAGTGTGCCGGGAAGTCAGGCGCCGCAGCCGGCGCCACGAGATCCTGCTGCCGGATATCGACACCGAGGAGACGCTTGCGCCCGCGGCCCTGGTGGAGTCCCCCCTCTACCGGGAGGGGATGGCCCTGCAGCCATGGCAGCAGGGCTTCGTGGCCGAGTGTCTGCGCCACTACAACGACCACGACCAGGTGCGCCTGCTCCTGGCCGATGAGGTGGGTCTAGGCAAGACCCTTTCGCTGGGCACGGCGGCACTGACTCTTTGCCTGCTCGCGGAGAAGACGGGCGGACGGCGCAAGCCCGTCGCAATCTTCGCCCCGGCGACCCTGTGTGAGCAGTGGCAGACGGAGATGATCGACAAGCTCGGCATCCCATGCGCCCGCTGGCATTCCAGCCGCAAGGTCTGGCTCGACGCCGAGGAGCGGCCAATCTCCCCCAGCGGCGCGGAGCACATTGGCCGCTGTCCACTGCGCATCGGCATCGTGTCGACCGGCCTGATGGTGCAGCCGTCGAAAGAGAAGGAAATCCTGCGTGGTTTGAGCTTCGACCTGGTGATCCTCGACGAGGCACACAAGGCACGGGCCCGACAGGGCCTCGGCCCCTCGGCCGGTGAGCCTAACGAGCTGCTCGCTTTCATGTTGGCAGTGGCCGGTCGAGCCGATCATGTGCTGCTGGGCACCGCGACGCCCGTTCAGACTCGGACGGAGGACCTGTGGGACCTAGTGCGAGTGCTGCACCGCGGCAGCGCCGGCTTCGTGCTCGGCAACGAGCACGCACCTTGGCACAACCCCGCACGCGTTCTGCCCATCTTGAGCGGCGAGGAGCGTGTCCGGGACCTCCGCTATGGTTGGGAACTATTGCGCTCTCCGCTGCCGACGATGGAGTCCACCAACGAGCCTAACGCTCGCCGGCTGTTTCGCAACCTGCGCGAGGAGCTCGGCTTGCGCCGCACCGACCATTTGGCGGGCGCGCTGCCGCTGCTGCCCGCCGATCTTCGGGACGATCTGGAGACCGAGCTCGAGCGGGTGATCGACGGTGCCGCATTCTTCCAGCGCGAGAATCCCTTCGTGCGCCACGTGGTCTTGCGCAAGCGGGTGACGCTGGAAGAGCGCGGGCTGCTCGACAAGATTGCGGTCAACGTCCATCCGGAGGCTGGGCTGAGCAAGGTGCCCCACCACTTCAACGCGCTCTTCGAGGTCAGCGCACTCAGAGCCTCCCCCGATTTCGGCCGCGCCTACGAGGAAGCCCGCTCCTTCGGCCGAGTGCTCACCAAGCGAGGCAAAGGCGGGGGCTTCATGAAGAACCTCATGGAGCAGCGGGTCTGCTCCAGCGTCGTCGCCGGCATCAACACTGCGAGAACACTACTGGAGGGCCGCAGGATTGAGGAAGAAACCGAGGATGCGGAGCTTGAGCTGGACCTGCAGACCGACGCAGAGCGAGCCGCTCTAGAGCGGCTGATTCAAGCCCTGGAGCGCATGAGCGACGACCCGAAGCTGCGCGCGATCCGCTACTACCTGAAGGACGAGGGATGGCTGGACCTTGGCTGCATCATATTCAGCCAATACCACGACACCGCGCGCTGGGTGGCCGACGCCTTGGCTGCAGAGCTATCCGACGAGGTGATCGGGCTGTACGCCGGCGCAGACCGCAGCCGCCTTTACCGCGACGGCCAGGCCGTCGGCGTCGCGCGTGAGGCTCTTAAACGGATGGTCGCGGACCACGACATCCGCATCATGGTCGCGACAGACGCGGCTTGCGAGGGATTGAACCTCCAGACCTTGGGCACGCTCATCAACGTCGACCTGCCCTGGAACCCGACCCGGCTGGAGCAGCGCATCGGCCGCATCAAACGCTTCGGCCAGGCCCGCTCCACGGTGGACATGCTGAACCTCGTCCACCAGGGTACCGTGGACGAGAAGGTCTACGCACGCCTCTCCGAGCGCATGCGCAACCGCTACGACCTCTTCGGTGCTCTGCCCGACACTATCAAGGACGAATGGATCGACGACATCGAGACCCTGGGCGAGAAGATGGACCAGTACATCGAGGAGCGCCGCCAGGCCACGGGTTTCGACCTGCGCTACAACGATACCATCAATCCCAGCGACGACGCCTGGCGGGATTGTGCGGCCGTGCTGTCTCGGCGAGACCTCGACAACCTGATGCGGCAGGGGTGGAGCGTGTGACCGTCCACGTTGCGGGAGGACACGGCACGACCCCGAGCCCTGAAACGCGAATGACGCACTCCAAAACGAAAAACCCAAGTGCGACGGGTTTGTCCCAGCTACCTCAGCACCGCCGTCGTGGCCTGGCGGTTGACCAGCTCGCCGTCGGCGACGCCGGCGCCGAGGCTGGCGTCCCGCATCAGCGGGATGTCCCGGCCGTATCGTTTGCCGCCACCGTCATGGGTGGGGTGCAGGCTGTGGATTCCCGCCACCCCCAGGCTCTCCAGCCACCGCTTGACCACCAGCCGGCGCTCGCGGAAGGCCGCGTAGGGGGCGGGCACCAGCTCGGGACCCGCCTCGGTGCCGGGCAGTGCCTGCACGACCTGCTGCGTTGCGGCGTTGTTGCCGGCGGAGGTCATCGCGCTCAGCTGCCGGTCCAGGACCTCGTCGATGCGCAGCCGACCCTGCTCCGTCCGGGCGTAGGCGGCGCGGTCCGCCGGCCTCCTGCTCCAGCCAGCCCTGCAGTCCTGTATTCGGCTCGACGGAGGCCAGAAACGCGCGGGCCTCCTCAGTCATGGGCGCCGGCCCCTTGCGCGAGCTCTCCTCGTGGATCAGATGCCGCCTTCTTCGGGAGCCGGGGTCGCGTTGACTGCTGCCGGAGTCTCCATGGCCTTGTCCCCCAGCAGCCGCCGCACCATCACGAAGAACACCGGCACAAACAGCACGCCCAGCACGGTGGCTCCGACCATGCCGCCCATGACGCCGGTGCCGATGGCGTGGCGGCTGTTGGCGCCGGCACCCGAGGAGATGGCCAGCGGCAGCACCCCGAGGATGAAGGCGATGGAGGTCATGAGAATTGGGCGGAAGCGCAGCCGGCAGGCCTCCATGGTCGCCTCCAGGACGCCCATGCCCCTGCGGTGTAGCGTGTTGGCGAACTCGATGATAAGGATGGCGTTCTTGGCGGACAGGCCGATGACGGCAATGAGCCCGACCTTGAAGTAGACGTCGTTCTCCAGACCGCGCAGCCAGGTAAAGCCGAGTGCTCCCAGCACCCCCAGTGGCACGACCAACATCACGGCGGCGGGAACGGACCAGCTCTCGTAGAGGGCAGCCAGGGCCAGGAACACGACCAGCAGGGACAGCGCGAACAGTACGGGTGCCTCCTTACCGGAGATGATCTCCTGCAGGGACTTGCCGGACCACTCGTAGCCGATGCCGCGAGGCAGCTCTTTGTTGACGATCTCCTCCAAAGCGGCCATGGCCTCTCCGGAGCTGTGGCCTGGCGCCGCGCTGCCGTTGATCTGCACGGCGCCGTAGCCGTTGTAGTGGTCAACCGCGGGGGGCGCCAGGCTCCAGCTGCTGCTGACCACGCTGCTGAGCGGCACCATGTCGTCCATGCCGCCCTTGCTGCTGGGGATGTAGTAGTGGCTGAGGTCCTCGGCACGGCCGCGAAATTGCGAATCGGCCTGCAGCAGCACCTTCAGTACCCGGCCTTCGTAGTTAAAGTCGTTGGCGTAGACCGGCGCCAGCATGAGGTGGATGGCGTCATAGATGTCGGGCAGGGACAGGCCCATGGACTCGGCCTGCACCCGGTCCACGCGCAGGTGCACCTCGGGGGCATCCTCCAGCTGGTTGGGCCGTACGCCGTAGAGGCGCGGATCCTGGGAGGCGGCGGCGAGCAGCGCGCTGCGGGCCTCGCTGAGCTTGGCATGGCCCAGGCCGGCACGATCCTCCAGGCGGAAATCGAAGCCGCCGAAACGGCCGAGGCCACGTACGGTCGGCAGATTGACCACGAAGATGCGCGCGCCCTTGATGCTCTGCAGCGCTTCGTTGGCCCACTGGATGAAGGCGTCCACGTGCTGGTTGGGTTCGGTGCGCTCGCTCCAGTCCTTGAGCCGGATGAAGCCCAGGCCCACGTTCTCACCCTGGCCGACGAAGCTGAAGCCCGCCACGTCCAGTACCTTGTCCACCGCCGGGTGTCCCTGTGCGATATGCTCCATCTCCCGCAGCACGCCGTTGGTGCGCTCCATGTTGGCCCCGGGCGGCAGCTGCACGATCACCAGGGCATAGCCCTGGTCCTCCTCCGGCAGGAAGCTGGTCGGCAGCTGGGCGAACACATAGCCCGCCAGGGCCACCAGCAGGAGGTACGACACCATCCAGCGCGGGGTATGGCGGATGGACTTGGCCACGCGCCGCAGATACGCACCCACGACCCAGCCGTAGCCGCGGTTGAATCCGCGCAGAAGCCAGTTGGGCTGCTCATGCACGGGCTTGAGGAGGTTGGCGCACAGGGCAGGGGTGAAGCTGAGGGCCATCAGGGCCGAGATGGCCATGGAGATGGCGATGGTGAGCGAGAATTGCCGGTAGATGGCCCCGACGCTGCCGCCCACCAGGGCCATGGGGATGAACACCGCGGCCAGCACGGTGGTCATGGCCACCACGGCCCCGGTGATCTGGTCCATGGCCTTGCGGGCCGCCTGTTTGGGCGGCAGACCCTCCTCGGTCATGATGCGCTCCACGTTCTCCACCACCACGATGGCGTCGTCTACCACCAGGCCGATGGCCAGCACCAGGCCGAACAGGCTCAGCACGTTGATGGAGAAGCCGACCATGTACATGCCGGCGAAGGCGCTGGTCAGCGCCACCGGCACCACCAGGGTGGGAATCAGGGTGGCGCGCAGGTTCTGCAGGAACAGGAGGATGACCAGGAACACCAGCACCACCGCGGCGCTCAGGGTGTAGAGCACCTCGTGGATGGAGATGCTGATGAACTTGGTGCTGTCATAGGGAATGAGCCAGCTGATCCCGGGCGGGAAGTAGGTGGCCAGCTGCCTCATCTTGGCCCGGATGGAGTCCGCCACCTCCAAGGCATTGGCCTCCGGCGCAAGCTGGATGGCGAATCCGGCGATGGGGTCGCCGTTCAGGTGCACGTCATGGCCGTAGGCCTCCGCGCCCAGCGAGATGCGGGCGACGTCCTTGAGGCGCACGGTGCTGCCGTCGGGGTTGGAGCGCAGTATGATTTGGCCGAACTCCTCCGGGCGCGTGAAACGGCTGGCGGCGGTGACCGAGGCCGTGAAGCCCTGGCCCTGCGGGGCCGGCTCGGCGCCGAAGCTGCCGGCGGCGACCTGCACATTCTGGTCCCGCACTGCCTCCAGCACGTCCTTCGCCGACAGCCCGTAGCCGCGTAGCTGGTTCGGATTGAGCCACAGGCGCATGGCATAGCTGGAGCCGAACTGGGTGGCACCGCCCACGCCCGGCAGGCGCTGAATGGGGTCCAGCACCTGGGCGGAGATCAGGTTGTTCAGGGCGTAGGTGTCCAGGCTGCGGTCGTTTGACTGCAGTGCTATCACCATCAAAAAGTCGTTGTTCGCCTTGTTTACCGTGATGCCGTTCTGCACCACTTCCTGGGGCAGCCGCGGCTCGGCGACGCTGAGACGGTTTTGCACCTGCACGGCCGCGATGTCGGGGTCGGTTCCGGACTCGAAGGTCAGGGTGATCTGTACGGTGCCGTTGGAGCGCGAGGTGGACTCGAAATAGAGCAGGTTGTCGACTGCGGTAAGCTGCTGCTCTATGACCGAAGTCACGGTCTTCTCGATGACCTGCGCGCTGGCGCCCGGGTAGGAGGCACGGATGCTGATCTGGGGCGGGGCGATGGGCGGATAGGCGGACACGGGCAGCTGGAAGATGGCCACTGCGCCGCCCAGAGTGATTAGGATCGCCAGCACCCAGGCGAACACCGGTCGATCGATGAAAAACCGTGGCATGGGGGATCCCTCAGGGCTTGACGGGCGTGGTGGCGGAGGCGACCTTGGCGGGAGCGCCGGGCTGCACCTTCTGCAGGCCTGAGACGATGACCCGATCGCCATCGGCGAGCTTGCCGGTGACGATCCAGTCGGTGCGGGTCATCCCGTGGAGCTCGATGGGCCGCTGCTCCACAGTGCCGGCCGCATTGACCACCAGCACATAGGCCCCGGCGGTATCCCGGGAGACGGCCGCCTGCGGCAGCAGGTAGGCCTCATCAAGCTGGCCGACGGTCAGACGCAGGTTGACGAACATCCCGGGCAGCAGTCGATGCTCCGGATTGGGGACAACGGCGCGCAGGGATACCGCACCGGTGCCGGGATCGACGGCGAGGTCGGAGAAATCCAGCCACCCTTCGTGGCCGTAGGTCGTCCCGTCGGGCCGCAGCAGCTCCAAGCGGGTCCCGAGTCGCGGCATGGGCGCGCCGGAAGCCTCGGCAGCGACATTCCGCAGCTCCTGCAGCTCGGCCAGGGACTGGCTGAAGTTGACGTAGATGGGGTCGATCTGCTCGATAGTGGTGAGCTTGGTGGCCTCGTCTTGTCCGACCAGAGCGCCCTCGGTGACCATGGCGCGCCCGGCCCGTCCCGCAATCGGTGCGGTGACCGTGGCGTAGGCCAGGTTCAGCCGGGCGACCTCCACGTCGGCCTGGGCCTGCTTGACGGCCGCGGCCGTGGTGTGCGCGTTGGCTACGGCCGCGTCCAGATCCTGCTGGGAGGTGAGCCCCTTGGCATGAAGCTCCGTGTAGCGTTTGGCAGTGAGAGCGGCGTTGGTGGCGTCGGCCTCGGCCTTGGCAGCGGCAGCCTGCTGAGCATGCAGGGCGGCTTTCAGGGGCGCCGGATCGATCTCGAACAGCAGATCACCCTCCCTCACGTCGGTGCCTTCGGTATAGACCCGGCGCAGGATGATGCCGGCCACCCGTGCCCGCACCTCCGCGACCCGGGTAGGTGCCAATCGACCCACCAGCTGCCGTGTGAGCGGCACGGCTTCGTGACGCGCGGTCACCACGGCCACTTCGGGGGGCGGCTGTTGTGTGGCCTGCGGCGGGGGCTTGCTGTCGCAGGCGGGGAGCAGCATGGCAGCGGCCAGAACCGCGGAGCCCAGCAAACGAGGTGACATGGTCTTACCCTTCGCGTGCAAACATGGGGAAGAGCGTTCCAACCAGGCTAGATACCGCTGTGGCCACATTCGTACCGGTTGGTTCCCTGGACCGGCGGCCGGGGGGCTGGTTGGCCGGGGTGGCCGCGCGCGACGATGCGGCCGCTCGCAACGGATCCTATGTCAGGTGACCGGCGGCAATCTACAAAACTATACTGGCGGCCATGCATCTGCGCGGCCACGCCGAGGCACCGGCCAACCATCCGCACACGGGCATGCCGAGACGAGCGATGCGGCATCCGCCGTCACGGGCATGTCCGCGGCCCACAACGCCAGTCGAGCTTCACGAGATGTGCACACCGCCCCCCAGGAGGCATTCCCTAAGGCCGAGTGGAAGAAGGGCTCTGACCCCTTTTGGGAGCTAGCGGCCTGCGGGTATCCTGCAGCAGACCCGGGTGCCGCCGCCGGGCACGTACCCAACGGTGAGCGTGCCTCCGATGATGCTCGCTCGGTAGCGCATGATTTGCAGGCCGAGTCTGCCCGGGCGCTCGTCTGCCGGCTCCATGCCGGTGCCGTCGTCCTGAACCGACAGCGCCAATCCCTGCCCGTCGTTGCTCAGCCGGATCTCTATCTCCTGCGGCTGGCCATGCCTCAGCGCATTATGGACCGCTTCCTGGGCGATCCGGTAGAGGTGCACCGCCAGGGTGTTGTCCGCCACCTTGACGGAGTCGGTTCCTACGAAGCGGCAGTCCACCTCGGAGGTATTGTGCACGCCGTCGGCGAGCTCGGACAGGGCATCGCTCAGCCCGTCCGGGTCGATCTCCACGGGGGACAGTCCGCGGGCCAGGGCACGCGCCTGGGCGAGGGCGTCTTGCAGGTGTCCGACGAGGCCCTGCACCTCTTCGGCCTCATCGCTGCGCCCGGCAGTCGCCAACTTGTGCTGGACACTGCCCGCCAGCATGGCCAGAGCGGTGAGCTGCTGGCCGATACCGTCGTGGATATCACGACCGATGCGCTCCTGCTCCATGGTGCTCGCGTCGATGATCTCCCGCTCCAGGGCCTTGCGCTCGCTGATGTCATGCAAGAGAACGAAGAAGCCCTTGGTCTGGGCCGCGGCATCCTTGTCCGGCACGCAGACCACGTCCACCGTGTGCACTCTGTCCGGGAATTGGAAGGTGCCCTCATAGCGGTCGGATTCGCCCGCCAACACCTTGTCTATGTGGGGCTTGGCGACGGCATAGTTCTCCGGGCCGAGCAATTCGCGCACGCTCTGCCCCACAATTTGGTCCGCCGGCTTGTTGTGCCAGTCTTCGTACTGCCGGTTGACATAGCGATAGACCTCCCCGGCATCGACATAGGCGTACATGGACGGCACATTGGTGACCAGCGTGCGCAGTGCCGCCTCGCGCTGTGAAAGCTCGGCGGTGCGCTCCAGGATGCGCTGCTCAAGCTCCTGGTTCAGCGCCTTGAGCTGCGCTTCACTCTCCCGAAGTCGCTGCTCTCCACGGATACGGGCGGTGATGTCCACGAAGGTGATGACGACGCCCTCAATGCGGTTGTCCTGCGTGCGGTAAGGCTGAATCCGGCGCAACAGGTGACAGCCGCCGTTGGTCTGGATTTCTTTTTCCAGAGGCGCAAGCCGCTCCAGTACGGCCCGGGCGTCGGTTAGCAGTGTGTCGTCTCTGAACTTTGGCGAAAAGTCGCTGAGCACCCTTCCCAGGTCGGTGGCCCGCAGGTTGAACAGGCGGGCGGTGGGCGGGGTGAACCGCTTGATGCGCATGGACGGGTCGAGAAATACGGTCGAGATATCGGCATTGCTCAGCAGGTTGGTGATGTCGTTGTGGCTTTGCTCCAGCTCGTCGACCTTGTCGCGGAGCTGGCTGTTCACCGTCGAGAGCTCCTCGTTCAGCGACTGCAGCTCCTCCTTCGATGTCTCCAGCTCCTCGTTGGCCGACTGGAGCTCTTCGTTCATGGACATTATTTCTTCATTCGAGGCCTTGAGCTCTTCGTTGGAGCTTTCCAGCTCCTCGATGGTGCTCTGGAGGTCTTGGCGGGTGACCTTGAGCTCCAGATCCAGTTGCTGCACCAGCGAGGATTCGTCAATCGTTACCCCGGAGCGGGTAGCGCCGGCTTCCGCTCCTGCCACCTGCGGCCGATCCGCAAAAGTCACCAACAACAATCCCGCGGTGGAGTCCGACTCCCGCAGGGGCTTGACGTGCACCTCTACCGGCACAAAGCCGCCGTTGCGCTTGACGTTGGCATCGTTGATGGTCACCGCCACGTGCTCGCGCACGGATTTGTGGCAGGCCGCACGCAGCTTGGTGCGCAGGCCCTCGCGGGACATGGCGATGAGGTCGCGGGTCGGCTCGCCGGTGGGCAGGTCCAGGAAGCTCAGGGTGGGTCCGAAGAAATACAGAATCTCGTACCTGCTGTTGGTCAGCACTGCTGCCGGGGCATATTCCTCCAGTAGCAGCCGCTGGGTGAGCTCGGCGAGGCTCTTACGGTGAGCAAGGAGCTGCCCGGGCACCACACCGCTGCGACCGGACCGCTCGTTGCCGGCGGTGATGGGAAATTCCACGATGTCGCGCCGTGTGGGTCCGATACGTCGGAACAGTCTCCACCTCTTGGATACGGTCTCGAACAGGTCCGCCTGCTGCCCCACCGACTCCGATGCCCCCAGCAGCAGGTGACCACCCGTGCTGAGAGCGAAGTGAAACAGGGCGATGACCTTGTGTTGCACTTCCGGCTCTAGATAAATCATGAGGTTGCGGCAGCTGATGAGGTCCAGCTTAGAGAACGGGGCGTCGCTGATTAGGTTCTGAGGCGCGAAGACTACCATCTCGCGCAGCTGCTTGCTCACCTGATAGTGGTCGTGTGTCTGGATAAAGAAGCGTTGAAGCCGCTCGGCGGACATGTCTCCGGCGATGCTCTCCGGGTAGACACCCTGGCGCCCGACGTCCAGTGCCTCCTCGTCGATGTCGGTGGCGAATATCTGGACAGTGCCGGGCCTCTGGCACCGCACGAGACCCTCGATCAACAGGATGCCGATGGAGTAGGCCTCCTCGCCCGTGGAGCAGCCCGGCACCCAGACTCGCACCGGGGCATCCGGATCCGATTGCTCCACCAACGGCCCGATGACCCGTTGCTCCAGTACCTCATAGGCTTCCGGCTCACGGAAAAAGCCCGTCACACCGATGAGCAGGTCGCGGAACAGCCGCCCGGGCTCCTCGGCGTCCGAGCGCAGCCGCTCCATGTAGTCACCGAGCCGGTCCATATGGCAGACGCTCATGCGCCGTTGAATCCGCCGCAGGAGCATGTTCTTGCGGTAGCTGCGGAAGTCGTACTTGGTGCGCGCAAAAAGCAGGGACAGCACGCGGCTCAGCTCTGTTCCGGCGGGCGATGGCTGCCGCCAATTGCCGCCGCGGCTGGCATGAGCGACGTATTGGACCAGGGCCTCGGGCATCGCCTCCGGCGCCAGCACGTAGTCCGCCAGGCCGGCGGCGATGACACTCTGGGGCATCTGCGGATATTCGGCACTGCTCGGCTCCTGCGCCATGGTCAAGCCGTCCTGCCCTTTGATGGCCTGCAAGCCCAGCGTGCCGTGCGAGCCGGTCCCGGAGAGGACGATGCCGATCGCCCGCTCCTGGTAGGCATCCGCCAGGGAGCGCAGAAAGAAGTCGATGGCCGGCTGACGTACGGGAGATCTCGGCGGGACCGACAGCCGCAGTATGCCGTGTGCGACAGCCAGGTAGCGGCTGGGCGGAATGACGTAGACCCGGTCTGGCTCCACGGCCATGCCGTCCTCGGCCTCGAGCACCGGCATCGGTGTTTGTCTGGCCAGCAGCTCAACCATGAGGCTTTCGCGGCTGGGATCCAGGTGCGGGACCAGCACGAAGGCCATGCCGGTGTGGGCGGGCACCGCCTGGAGGAAGCGCTTGAAGGCGTCCAGGCCGCCGGCAGATGCGCCGATGCCGACTACTGTGAGGGCGGCGGGAGCCGGGCCTTCTTCGCCTTCGTTGGGGAGGGTTGTCTGATCGGTCTTTGCCTTGCCGGAGGTGCCGATTTCTGGTGGCTTCTGCATGGGATTACCGTATCAGCCCTGCTCGTAGACCCACTGTGCAGCATAACGTATCAGCTCGCTGCTGGAGCGCATATCGAGCTTCTTCTTGATGTTTTCCCGGTGCGACTCGACGGTCTTGCCGCTGATATGCAGCTGCTCGGCGATTTGAGACGTTGAGATGCCTCGACCAACCAAACTGAAGACCTCCAGCTCCCGGTCGGTGAGGTCGCGGACGGAGCACAAGCCAGCGGCCGACCCTGTGTCGGGTTGTCGGTAGGTCATGCACTCGGCCATCCGTCTGCTCAGATAGATCTTCCCTGCGAGCACCTGCCGGATGGCGTCGATAACGTGGGCAGTGGCCTCCTGCTTATTGATATAGCCCATGGCGCCGGCATTGATGGCGCGCTGTGCGAACAGTGATTCCTCGTGCATTGAGCAGACCAACACCCGGATGTTGGGCTGGCTGCGGCTCAGCCGCTTGACCAGCTCCAATCCGCTGCCGTGCGCCAGGGAGATATCCACGATGGCCAAGTCTGGGACCGTATGGCGCAGCAGCGTCAAGGCCTCGTGGAAAGTGCCGGTCCCGCCGCACACCTCCAGGCCGGGCTCGCCCTCGATCAAGGCTGCGATTCCGGCCCGCACCAGTGGGTGGTCGTCGACGATCAGAATCCGTCGTTTCCCTGGCCCATCATTGGGTTGGCTTCTGCTCATCGGGCAGCTACCGGCGAGGCATACGAGTGAGCTCCATTGCACCATCTTAGCGCATGCTCGCCCCATGCAGTGGTGTTATCCAAGGGCGAATCATCGGCGTAGGTAGCCGTATGCCGCCGCTTTCTTATATCGGGGAAACCCCTATGGATAGGCCTTCGGCGGTACTACAAGATAGAAGGCTGTGCTCCATGTGTCATATGGCAGGCGGGCACGACGTGGCCGAGCCGGTTGTGTGAACCTACGGGGAACTAAAGCACTATGGAGCGACGTTGGGGCAGTAGGATAGAGAGATTTCTAGGGGTCGAAGTTTCACACCAGGGACGGATTCTGGGGCGGTATGTGAGCCGCAACGCCAGCTTGGGTGGCATGTTTCTGGATAACTGGGGCCTCGATCTGTGTTGCAACGACGTGGTCGATCTCCGGCTGGACATGCGCGGGGTGCTGCAGAGCATCCGGGCCCTCGTGATTCATCATTCTCAGCGGGGCATCGGCCTGCAGCTGATGGATCACAATCCGGACTACCACCGAAGCGTGCACGCCTCTGCACACCTCGGCGATACTCGCCGTCCATCGACCCGCCAGCGTGGGACGGTGGTGGCGGAAGCGGAAGATGGTGCGTGCTCCATCGAGATCATTGAGACCTGGCCCGCCACGGAGCGGGCACCGGCGTCGACGGCATTGCGACTGCAAATGGGCGAGCAGCTCGACGGTTCGGCCTTCCTACAGATCTGCGAAGCACGCCAGTTGCTGAGCGAGGAGACTGTGGACCAGGTCCTGGTCGACTTGGCGGCGACACGGTACGTGCTCGATTCCGGGCTGGCAATGCTGCTAGCTCTGCGTGCGCAGGCGGGTGACGTGCAGGACCACATCTACTTGCTCAATTGCAGCCCGAAGGTGAAGAGCAGGTTGGCTGCCGTGAGGCTCGAATTGCAGTTCTTTGTTGGCTAGCACATCCCCAGGGGAGCGGCAGAAATGCAGGCGCCTACCAGGACAAGTGACAACCAGCATCACATGTTTGGGCGGTTGAGGAGCTACTCCAAGCGCTTAGTCGTCCGTTGTCCTCCGCGGACGGAATGGCGCCCGCCCTGTTTTGGCACTTCCGCGCTCTACAACTGTCAGAGCGTGAATTGCCCTTGCCGCCAGGAGTGTGGGGGCAAGATTTCCCCCTGGCTTCCCTCTTCGTGAGCAGCCTATGCGTGCCATGCGGACAGAGGGCGCCCTGCGTGAGCTGAGAGAGGACATCGCCCAGATGCTGCGGCTGTTGCAGCTGCGACAAGACGCCATCGTCGGTCTGGACGGCGACCAGAAGATTCAGTTCCTCAATCAGGGCGCAGAGAACATCTTCGGCTATCCTGCGGCCGCTCTCATCGGGAGACCGGTCAGCGCGCTGTTGTCCTCAGGCCCGCTGCCCATACGGATGGCGCAATCGGGAGAGCAAGCGGTGGCGGTGTGGGCGGGCGGAGAAGACAAACCATTTCGCCGCTTGGTGGGCCTGCGCGAGACAGGGCAGGAATTCCCCGTGGACGCTTCGATCTCGAGCTTCCTCTACGGCGGAAAGCAGACTTTGGTAGTGATCTTCAGGGACGCCACGGAGCAGGTGGAGACCGAGCGTCGACTGCGGTATCTGGCAGAGCACGATCCCCTCACTCAGCTGCCCAATCGTGCGGTCTTCCTGGATCGCTTGTGCACCGGAATCAATCGCGCGCGGCGTCACGGCTGGCATATGGCGCTGCTCTATATCGATCTGGACGAATTCAAGCCAGTGAACGACAGCTTGGGGCATGCTGCTGGCGACGACGCGCTTCGAGTGGCGGCGGCCCGACTGGCGCTGGCGGTGCGTGATACCGACACGGTGGCCCGCTTCGGCGGCGATGAGTTCACGGCCATCTTGGAGGATGTGCGCAGTCCCAATGACGCCATGGAGGTCGCAGTCAAGGTGCGGGCCTTGCTGGCAGCGCCGTTCGTGGCGGCAGGCAAGCACCTCCGCTTGACGGCGAGCGTGGGCATTTCCCTGTGTCCCCAACATGGGACGGAAGCGAGTGAATTGCTGAGCTACGCGGAGCAAGCCATGTACACGGCCAAGGGTCGCGGGGGAACAAAGATCTACGCCGCCGAAACATCTCGGCCCGCTACCCTTGGCGCCGGACGGGGAGCGACCTGCGGCGGCCGCCGCGGCCCTGACACGCAGACCGGCTCATCTGGTTGTTGAGAAGAAGGGTCGCAGCCCTTTCCTTCGGGAGAAGATAAAGGGCTGCGATCCTTTTTCTTTGCTGGCCGGCCATCTATACGCTGTTTACACGGTCCTGGCGCAGGGCGGCTCACCCTCGACAGTCGGCTCAAATGCCCGCGGCACCCCCA
>Ga0307417_10000549_pt1 | contig 15170 bp, 14 predicted proteins | sample SalMarWE160210MG_2_FD_202514 | JGI IMG/M metagenome (GOLD analysis project Ga0307417, IMG submission 202514) | Salt marsh sediment microbial communities from the Plum Island Ecosystem LTER, Massachusetts, United States - WE1602-10 | ecosystem: Environmental > Aquatic > Marine > Intertidal zone...
GCCCCAGATCAGTTGGGTCGGCACCACGATCCGATGCAACCACCGTGCAAGCGACGGATTGTGCAGGTATGGCTTCCAGCCGTAATAAGCGACGAACTGTCGATCTCGCGCCGTCGCCGTCATCTCGTCCGCGCTGAAATCGCTAAAATCCGGCGCCTTTTCCGCGAAAAGGGCAGCAGCGGCATCGGTCTCCGAAAGGGCGAAGAGGTCGGCGAAGTCCCGGTCACTTCGTGTGCCGAGTCTCGCCCCCAGCGGCGCGAGGAGGCAAAGCCCTTTCAGCCGGGTACAAGTCCGCACTGCCATTTCCATGGCGATCCAGCCCCCGAAGGACGAACCAAGGAGGGTAATGCCATCGAGACCGTCACGTTCGATCAGGTCGAGATAGAGATAGGTCAGGTCTTCGACCCGCCGGAAGTCGGAAGGCGGAGTCCGCCCGTCAAAACCGGGATGATGTGGGACATAGACCGTCCATTTGCTCGCCAGCCGATCGATGAAGGGCTTCTGGAGGTGGCGATAATGTTCCGGGTGCAGGTAGAGGAGAGGCGGACCACTGCCAATTTTCTCGACCTCGAGCTCAATTCCCGCCGCGGCGATCCGTTCCATTTTTCTTGTGTCCTATATTGAAGCCGCGACGTGCACCCTTGGCCAACGAAGCGCGCCATATAAATGAAAAATATCGTGCGGCCTTGGCCAGAACGTGACTCTTCGGATTGGCCCCTGCCGAGTAACCCCGACGCATCTTAGGAAGAGGTCGGTTCCACCGCAAATCTCTGCGCGGGGCATTGACTGCAGCAATCTCTTGCCAAGAGAGGGATTAATGAACAAAACCCGGCCAAGTGGTCGATGTCCGTTAATGGGATGGACCGGCTGCTTCCCCGGCTGGTTAGTCTGCAAGGGCTAATACCAGCACAGACAAGGAGAAGCAGTCATGACAGTCAGTTCCGATGATCAGGATTTTGCGTTTACCTCGATCGGCGTCGATATCGGCAAGGACGTTTTTCATATTGTCGGCTTCGATCCGGAAGGCCGGGTTGCGTTGCGCCGCAAGATCAAGCGCTGGGCCCTGGTGAAGGAGCTCGAGAAGCTGCCGCGGTGTATCGTCGGCATGGAAGCCTGTCTGAGCGCCCATTTTGTCAGCCGCACGCTACGTAACCTGGGGTTTGAGCCGCGCATCATCCCGGCGAAGTACCCGGAACCGACGTCCCACACCGCTTGAACAAGGACAAATTGCTGTACCGACGACCGTTGGTGAGAAATGGGAGTTGATGTAATCCGGCTCTGCCCTGCTCAAGTTTTCTGAACTTCTTCCGGCGAGGAGAGGAACACCACCATCGCATTCGCCAGCAGCATGACACCGGCAATGAGATAGAAGACCTCGGCGAGTCCCCAAGCGTCAGCCACCGCTCCACCGACCACGGGTACCGTAATCGAAAGAGCGGCTTGAGTGCCGAATAGCGCGCTCGTGGCGGAACCGCGTATGTCCGGTGGCGCCAGGTCCATCATCCAGCTGTGGATTACCGGACGGACCGCATACAGGACAAAGCCCAGTACAGAGACACCGGCGATATAGAAGGTGGCGCTTTTGACGAAAGTCAACGCCACGATCAGTACCGTTGTTCCAGCGAGCCCAGCCATCACGATCGGTCGTCTGCCAACTCGGTCTGACAGAATGCCGGCGATTGGTGAAACAACGACGCCGCCGAGGTGCATTGCCATGATCGCAGCACCCATCACCACCGGTTCAACTTTCAGGACGTTGGCAAGGTAAAGCGGCAAAAACATCAGGAGACCACTCTGAGCCATCGACCGGAATGCTGCCATCAAGCAAAGGCCAAGCACGGCGCGCCGGCGCAGGAGTGCGACGACGCCAAAGACGTAGGCACGCACGCCGACGCCGCGTTTGCCGGCTGATTGCGTTCCCCGGTCCCGTGGGAGGAGCCAGAAAATGAATATCGCGGTGACTACAAACACCGGCAATGCGCTGACGACGGCGGTGCCTTGCCAGGTCATCCAGCCAAGCAGAGACCCGGCTGCGAGCGGCGCCACCATGTCACCGACGCTCGCGCCGGTAGCGTGGATGGAAAGCGCGTAGCCGCGGTTCGATGGATAGTGCTCCGACACGAATGCTATCGCGGGAGGATGCCAGAGGTTATTGGTTGCCCCAATCAGTGCAACCATGGCGGCCAGTCCAAGATAGAGCCCGGTGAGGCCCAGGGCCGCCAGCGCCGCGGCTCCGATTGCAAGTGACAGTACTTGGAAGATGACCTTACGCCCTGTCATGTCGACCACCGCACCGCTGCCGAAATTAGCAAGGAACGAGCTGACATGAAGGACGGACACGAGAATCCCGGCCTCGGTATAGCTGAGACCGAGGTCCTTGGTGAGGTACGGTAGCAACACGTAAAAGGAGCCCGCAATCCAGTGTGTGGCGCCATGACCCAGGCCGATAAGCCACATCGAGCCTTGGCCCTTTAGTCGCAGGGATGACCCCAAACCATTGCTGAACAAGAGAGATTTCTCCACGGCGGCAAGGGCGTGCCGTATGCACGCTCATCGTCAGCTCCAAATATCCCAGATGGATAGGCGTCGGTCACCTTTTCTGTATCGTTCCCACACAGGTGCGTGGACGGTGTCAGATGAGAAAGTCTGGCAGCGCCGCGCCCGCGGCGGTCGAAGTGGCGGGAACTTTGCGGCAACCATGGGCGGGTGCGCAATTCAGGCCGAAGCCGTTGTGCGAAGAAGGGGCCTTCAGGGAAGGCCGGTCACATGCGGTGATCCAACGTCGCGAGCAGTGCGTAATAGTATTAGTGCCTCACCCCTCCCGAGGCGCTGCACCCGCCCCATGCTGTCTCTCACATCCGCTCCCACCTTGAAGGGACGTCACGAAGCAGCATCAACGCGGATTTCGATGCAGAAATTGTCAGGCGGATCAACACTGTTAGGCACAAGAGCGCACCAACCGGCATGACCAATGTCAAACTCGAAAACCGTTGTGCGTGTAAACGTACCGAGGGTTCGAATCCCTCCCTCTCCGCCAGCTAGTCCCGGCCTTTGCGGCCTTCTAAAACAATCCTCTAATTTTCCCGGAATTTCCGGACCTTTGCGGACCTTCGCAGCTCCCGAGACGGTCTCCGTCTGCGGAATTACGCGGCATGGCCGCTACCGTCTCCGTTTGGCGTATTTTGCGGTTCGCTTTCCCTGCTAACAGGGAATTTAACAGGGATTTTGGTTTTTTTTGCCGTTTCGGGCGCATCGGGCGCGCAAATAAGCAAGCGATTTCCGTGGCTTTCAGGCAAATTCCCTAAACGCCCGAACAGGGATTTTTTGCGCGCCAACAGGGATCACAGAATCGATAACAGGGAATTTTCCGGCCTGCTGGCCTCGCCTCAGATCGCGGCGAGCCAGGCCCGTTGCTCGACCCACAGGATCCGATGCGGCGACTTGATCAGGCTGTCCGTGGTCAACGGTACGGGCTGGCGTCCCTCGACAACGGCCTGGATGATATCCGGCGCGAGGAAGGCGAGATCGACGAGCCGGGCGACGCGGCGTTGCGTCACGCCCTCCCGCTTGGCAATTGCCCGCATGGTCGTGCCAGCCTTGAGTTCCTCGAACCAGGCCCAGCCCCGGGCGACGTTCTTCAGAAGCGTCCGGTCGACCCCGCTTGATGTCTCTCCGAGCACGAGCCGGGCTTCGACGCCGCGCCGGCGCAGCGTGAAGGCGCCCGCCAGGGTCAGCGCCTCTTCATTGATATGGCCGGGCGGTATGCCCAGTTGCTCGGCGAGGGCGGCTGGATCGAGCCGGATCGAAAGCCGGCCGGGCTCGATGCAACCGGCCGCGACGAAGGCACGCAGCAGCGGGCCGCGACCGTCGCCAGTCAGCGTCTCGGTAAGGCTTTGAGTGGCGGACGGCAGGGTCTGCATCGCCGCTGGCGGCGCATTCCTGACCAGAGATGGCTTTTTAATTGCGTCTGCGATCAGACTAGCCACGGCGGTCTCCAGCACCACCGCCGGGAGACGCCAGCCATCCACACAGCGTTCGCCACTGCGGGCGATGAGCCGGCGCGAGACATAATACCGGTGCCGCTTGCCGCGCCGTACCGCGTGGGATGGGCTCAGGCGATCCCCGGTCTCGTCGTTGAACTTGCCGGCGAGCGGAGAGGATGCCGTTGCGGTAGTTCGCGCTTTTGTCCCGCGGGTGTTGGCCTCGAGCTTCGCGCTGACCGCCTCGAACGTCGCCCGGTCGATGATCCCCGGGTGCTGGCCGGGATAGCGCTGCGTCCCGTGCCGGATCTCGCCCACATAGATCGGATTGGACAGAAGATGGAAGATCCGACCCCGGGTGAGCGCGACGCCGCCGGTGGACCGGCCGCCGGCAAAGGCGCGTCGCTTGCTGACGAGACGCAGGCGGTCCGCTTCCTCCTTCACACGCCGAACGCTGCCGTGTTCGAGATACAAGCGGAATATCGTCCGGACAGTCTCCGCCTCGGGCTCGTTGACCACAAGGCTGCGATCCTTCGCGTCATAGCCGAGCGGTACCAGCCCGCCCATCCAGAGGCCCTTTTTCTTGGAGGCCGCGATCTTGTCCCGAATGCGCTCCGCGGTGACCTCGCGCTCGAACTGGGCGAAGGACAGCAGCACGTTGAGCGTCAACCGGCCCATGCTGGTGGCCGTGTTGAACTGCTGGGTCACCGAGACGAAGGAGGCGCCGGTGGCATCGAAGCGGTCGACCAGCCGGGCGAAGTCGGCAAGCGACCGCGTCAGCCGGTCGACCTTGTAAACGACCACGCGCTCGATCTTGTGCGCTTCGATGTCCGCGAGCAATTTCTGCAAGGCGGGACGGTCCAGCGTGCCTCCGGAGATGCCGCCATCGTCGTAGCGCTCGGCCACCAGCGTCCAGCCTTCGCCCTTCTGGCTGGCGATATAAGCCGCACAGGCCTCGCGCTGGGCGTCCAGGGAGTTGAAGTCCTGCTCCAGCCCTTCCTCGGAGGACTTCCGGGTGTAGATTGCGCAGCGGACCGGCCTCTTCGCCATCAGTCTTTCCGGATGCCGAAGAAGCGGGGGCCGGACCACTTCGTGCCGGTGATGGCAAGCGCGATGGCCGAGAGCGAGCGATAGGGTTGCCCGCGCCACAGATAGCCATCGTCGACGACGTCGACCTCGTGGACGATGCCGTTCCATTCGCGGACCAGGCGCGTGCCGCGGCTGAGTGGTCTCGTCGATGTGGCGGCGGCGTCTGATCGAACCGCCGCCTTCAGGGCACGGATCGCGCGGCGGGACAGTCCCCCGTAGGCCCGGACCTGGATATCATGGGCCAGCGCCTTCTGCATCAGGGGCCGCGACAGGCGGGACGAGGCCTTTTGCCCGAAGGCGGACTGCCAGCGCGCCAGCAGGGTTGGTCGATCCAGGGCTTCGAGCGCGGCGATCTCGCGCAGGACACGGGTGTCCTTGCCAAGGGTCATCGCGCGGATCCTTTCGGCAGTGCGACGATCCGGTAGCGCGCGCCGCCGCGCTTCAGGGGCGGCCGCTTCTCGATCGTGTAGCCGTCCTTTCGAAGCCGTGACAGGGCTGCGCGGGTCGTGTGGGGTTGCCAGCCGAGCTTGCTGCTCAGCGCGGCGATATCGTGGCCGCCGCGCGCGCCCAGCAGCCGGATCAGCCGGTCGCGCTTGGTAACGGGCTTTCGGCCGGGACCGCCACGTGCGGCAGGGTTGGTTCCTGTCTTGCGGGATTTCTTTGCCATCGATCACCTCCGTGTTTGGCCGCGCGCGATATCGCGGGCCTTGCACCGAGGCGAGCCCGGGTGGCGCCGGGCCTGGCGGCGCTAACGGGCCGATGGCCGCCGCGCCGCGCCTCTACAGCAACGCTCTGTTTGGCGCCGAAGTCCAGTCTTACTAGAGGGATTGCTGGCGCTTTTTGGCCTCGCGGATGAGCCGCTTGCGCTCTTCCCGGGCCAGGGCAGCGGCTTGTTTCTCGAACTCCTGCATTCTCGGGCCTGGCTCTTTGGGGCCGTCGTCCGGGGCGTCGAGGTCAATCCCGGCGATTTTTGCCAGCTTCGACTTGGCGTCAGGAACTTCCACGACGTTTTGCCCCGCCTGTCGCTGCGCTTCGGGCTCCAGCGTCAGCATCAGATCGATGACCCGACGCAGGGCTGCGTTGTCACCTTGCAGCGCCTTTTGGCACAGGCGCCGGAACATGACCTGCGGCGCCGGCAAGGTGATCTCCTTGCCGTTGGCGTGGCCGGTCACCGGCGCGCCGAAGATCGCGACGGCATCGTCGAGGAGGGTCGGCACCTTTTTGGGCCGGCCGCTCGGATTGCCCGATTGACCCTGCTGGAATTGCGTTTCGACCGGCGGCTTCTTGTAGCCGACACGGTTATCGTTAGGCGCGCCATAATCAAGGCAACTGGCGACGATCGCTAGCTGACCGAGCCGCCCGAGAACCCTAGAACGAGGTCCACGGAACGTCGTCTCGGGGAAGCCAATAGTCGTTGGTTGCGGGGGCAGGATTTGTTCAAGAACGTACCAACAAGATATTGTTCAGAGAGGTTTGACCACGCCTACGCACTATTGGCTTTTGCACGCTAATGTTCGATTTCTGGCTGCTTGCGACCGCTTTGCTCCCAAGAGCGGAAATTAAACGTGCCAGGGCTGATGTCCGCTTATCACCCACAGCGGGCACAGTTAAAACGAAAAGCGGGCTCGAAGGACCGTTTCGAACTTGATCGCAATCTTCCTTGGAAGGCGCCAGACGGTTGGCACTCAAGTGGACATCGCATAGATCATCGAACGCAACTTAAGGAAGGGTCCCGTCACCCGGTAACGCACCGACAACCTCGCAAGCGGCGCGCCCATCCGCGAAGACAAAGCGGTTCCAGCATCCGGTCGGTTGCGGGAGGTCCTTATCCGCACCGCGGCGGCCACCCATCGTGCAAATCAGCGCCCGGTTGACGGCGTCATGCGCGACGACAGCGACACTCCCGGCATCGGCCTCCCGCGCCACCCGTTCCAGCGCCGTCGCGACGCGCCGCTCGAACGCGGCGCGGGGTTCCACCTCGTCCGCCGGCGCCGCATCAACGGCACCATACCGGGCCGCGAGCGCTTCTTGGCGCTGTCCGGCCCATGGACCGTAGTCGCGATCGATGAGTCCAGGATCGACCGCAACCGCAAGGCCGTGCGGTTCGGCGACCGCGCACGCCGTCGCGTACGAGCGCTTGAGCGGGCTGGAGACGACCCGGAGCAAATGAACCGCCGCGAAAAGCGATCCCAGGCGCGCCGCTTCGGCGCGGCCGGCGGAGTCGAGCGGCTCGTCAATCCGGCCACGAAGCACGCCCGCGGCATTGAGCGCCGTCCGGCCGTGACGCATGAGATAGACGGTCGACGCCATCGCGTTTTACCTCCTTCGCACAGGGTTGCGAACGATTCATTCGGGCCGCCACCGGGCAAATAGCTGCGTGATGGGCGACCTGCGACGGTCGCGGGTCTTCGACCCGCCCGGCAATTCTGCCTAGCGTGCGCCAGATTACGGTTTCGGAGGCAATGGTGGTATAATAAAAAAAATTTGGCCGTGTCAGGTAACATGGCCCTCTGATCAGGCAGCCTAGGGAGGTTGCGATGTCACGTGTCGAGGAGCTCCGGGAATTTACCCGGGAGATGGACAGTATTCCGTTTCTGCGATTCCTGATCACGGAAAAGTATCCACACAAGACAGTGGTCACTTGTTCGCTCAGAGGCCGCAGCATCGTGCTGCTGAAGATGATCTCGGAGATCGATGTATCCACGCCGATCGTGTTCTGCCATGCGCCGCAACTCTATCCCGAAAGCTTGGAATACCGGACAAAACTCATCAGCCGGCTTGGCCTGCGTGACATCCGAGAACCTGCCGGCGACGAAGGCGGACCATTGCCCGGCGATCGCGATCACAGCGAGGGTCTGTGGGCGGAAAACCCGGTCAATCACACCCGCGCCTATAAGATTGTTCATCTGAACCGGGCACTGGCGGGTTTCGATTGCTGGATAAGCGGGGTGTATCATGGCCCCTACTCTGACACGCCGGATCCGCGGGTGACGGAAGAGGGAAGGTTGATCCGAATCAATCCGCTAGCGTCATGGACAATGGAGCAAGTGCGCCGTTTCATGAAGGAAAATGACCTGCCTTATCATCCTCGTTCGATGCTGCGCTCAGGGGAGCAAACCAAGGAAGAACCGCCGTTGTTTCCAACCTATCACTTTTGAGCTTTGCCGCATCCGCAATGGCCAACCGATTTGAAAGTGGTCAGGTCGGTCGTTTTCTATAGTCGGCTTCCATACGAGCAGGTCATCCGGTCCCGCAACCCGTCATGGCATGGCCGTCAGCAAATTCGTACGGCGGACTGTTCATGACGAGCGGGATCGAGCTTGCACGGAGACCGCACAACATCCTGCCAAAGACACGAGAACCCGCGGCTTGGGGAAGCCAGATAATTGTTTTCAAGCCTTTCACGAGGTAGCGACCGCTGCTATATGCAAAGCGACATGATCATCGCACAAATTTCCGATACCCATATCGATCTTGATGGCCCGAACGGCGCAGCCCGTTTCCGCAACCTCGAATGCTGCGTGGAGGATATAAACCGGCTCGATCCTCTGCCCGACGTTGCCATTCACACGGGCGACCTCACCCAACACGGGAAAGCTGCGGAGTACGATGCTGCGAGGCGCATTCTAGGTGCCTTGCGGTGCCCGCTCTATGTCGCGGCAGGAAACCGCGACGATCGTGTCGCGATCCGAGAAGCTTTCCCTGCCGCCGATTATCTTTTGCCCGATACGCCCTTTGTGCAATACCGCGTCGAAACGTTCCCTGTGCGGCTGATTGCCGTCGATACGCTGAGCGGAAAGAGCAACCAGGGCGATTTTTGTCAGATCCGTGCGGCAAGCTTGCGCGCAGCACTGGCCGAGGATACGACAAAGCCGGCTGTGATCTTCATGCATCATCCGCCTTTCGTGGTTCATGAGTCGGACTATCCGGTTCAATTCGAATCATGGGAGTCCGTCGATAGTATGAGTCGGGCGCTCGACGGGCAGCGACATGTTGTCGGAATATTCTGTGGCCACACCCATCGGAACGCTGCGGGCGAGGTCGCCGAGGTGCCGGTGAGCAGCATGCCGAGCGTTGCCGTCGATTTGCGGCTGGGCCAATTTCCGGCCGAGTTCGAGGCGATCCCGCTTTACAAGATCCATCGGTTTGGTGCCCAGAGCGGCCTGGTCAGCGAAATCCGGGCGGCGCGGCGGCATGAGGCGCTGCCGGTTGACGGCGAGTGCTGAGGCGCGACTGAAAAATCTCCGAGTCTTTCCGTCAGCCACAGGGACGGTCGACGGCCCAGGCGACCCCCAGGAACCGCCGGCCGAAGGCCGGCGCGTGGCGAGAATGGCCATTGCGGCGCTTGCCCCCGTTCGTTCTAATGGGCGGTAGCAAACCTCGAGCATCACGGCCCGGGACCAAGCAATGTCAACGACGCTTGCGGAACTGACCGATCGCCTGATAGCCTTTCGCGACGCCCGCGACTGGCAGCAGTTCCATTCCCTGAAGAACCTGATCATGTCCGTCAGCATCGAGTCGGCGGAGCTTCTGGAACTGACGCAGTGGCAGGACGACGCGGCGGTCGAAGGGCAGATCGATGAGCCGGAATTTCGTGCACGCCTCGCCGAGGAATGCGCTGACGTATTGCTCTATCTGCTGCTGATCGCGGAACGGGCCAGGTTCGATCTTGGCGCGGCGGCGGAAGAGAAGATCGAGATCAACGCGCGCAAGTACCCCGTCGAGGAGGCGCGGGGCAACGCCCGCAAATATACCGAGCTGTAAAGAAGCCCACCGTCAACGCACGATCCGGGTCACTCGACGATGTGGTAGACTGGGGCCTTCTCCATGGTCCATTTGCGGGTCTCGGCGTCGTATCGGGACAGCGTGAAGCAGTGCCAATTTTCGTCGTCCAGCTTCATGTGGTCGCCGCGGTAGTAGTAGCCCGGCCAACGCGTCTCTTTTCGGAACAGCGTGTGCTGCACGACGCTTTCGGACGCCAGCAGCCGGTGTTTGAACTCCCAGGTCCGTTGCAGCTGATGAAGGTCCTCGGCGCCGATATGAACGGAATCCTCCTTCAGCATCTCCATCAATTCGAGACCGCGAGTGAGCAACGGCTCGTTCGTCATGTAGTTGACCGTGATGCCGCCGCAGTATTCATCCATGAGCTTTTCGAGGCGTTGCAGCGCATGAATGGGCAGGATGTAGCTCGGCGAGACGGTACCCGCGACGATCTCGTTGCGGCCGACCCTGTAGTTCTCAAGCGGTTGGTAAATCTGTTCTTCGAGCCGTTTGATTTCGGCTTCATCGACTTGCGGCATTTCGCCCAGGTCGTTCATGTAGTTGACCGCAGACTTGCCCGCGATTCGGCCTTCGGTGAACGAGCCGGACGAAAATTTGTGCGGCGTGCCGCCGCTGGCGTCGCCGGCAGCGAACAAGCCCTCGACCGTCATCATGCGGTTGTAGCCCCACCGGTATTCCGGCGGCGCATAGTCCTCCGGACCGCTCGACCAGGCGCCCGAGCAGGTGGCGTGGGAGCCCATGACATAGGGCTCTGACGTCGTCAGCTCCGGATTCGTGTGCTTGGGGTCGATGTTCTGCGAGGCCCAGACCACCGCCTGGCCGATCGTCATGCCGAGGAAGTTCTCCCAGCCGACTTGCTCCTTGTGCGGGTCCTGGAACGCTTCCGTAGTGACCATGCGGATTGGACCGCCCCCGTTGGCGACTTCCTTGAGAAGGGCGTGGTTGCGCAGGCATGTCGGAACCGGATGGCGGTCGACATAATCACCGACCAGCGCCTTGGTATCGTCGTACCACTTGGACTCGTACTCTTGACCATAGGCGTTCTGCGTGTACGTCTTGAGATGCAGGAAGTAGGCGCCGACGGGACCGTAGCCGTCCTTGAACCGGGTCAGGACGATCCGGTTTTCCATCTGCGTCATCTTGGCGCCGACCTGGATCGGCAAGCCATAGGCCGAAGCGCTGCTCCAGGGCGCGTACCAGGTCCGGCCCATGCCTTCGCCGACCGAGCGCGGCTTGAAGATGTGCGAGGCGCCGCCGGCGGCGATGACTACCGCTTTCGCCTTGAACACGTAGAAATCGCCCGTGCGGACGTTGAAACCGACGGCGCCGGCAGCCCGGTTGCGGTTCTTCGAGTCCATCAGCAGGTGCGTCACCATGATCCGGTTGTGCACCTCGGTGGCGGCCTTGCGGGCGGCTTCCGCGACGATCGGCTTGTAGCTCTCGCCGTGGATCATGATCTGCCATTTGCCTTCGCGCTGGTACCGCCCGGTTTCCGGGTCCTTCATCATCGGAAGGCCCCATTCCTCGAACTTGTGCACCGTCGAATCGACATGCCGTCCGATATCGTAGGCGAGGTCCTCGCGCACCAGGCCCATCAGGTCGTTGCTCGCATACCGGACGAAGTCCTCCGGCTGGTTCTCATTCCACCGCATGCCCATGTAGCAGTTGATCGCGTAGAGACCCTGCGCCACGGCGCCGCTGCGCTCGATGTTCGCCTTCTCGACGCAGACGACCTTGAGGTCGCGTCCCCAGTACCGGGATTCGTAGGTCGCCCCGCAGCCGGCCATGCCGCCGCCGACCACCAGGATGTCCGCATCGACCCGGATCGTCTTTCTGCTGCCCAACAGACCCATCAGACCATTCCCTCTTTGAGTTGATCCGGGGTCAACGCCGGCAATCCCCCCTCTATCTTGAGCGCGTCCGGCTCGTGCGCGAGCTCTTGCGATTTGAAATCGTCGGCGCTCGGCCTCTCATAGTCCTGAGGCGGCTTGATCGAGCCCCACGGTGTCGTGCGGATCGGCGAGACGAAATTCTTTTCGCGGCCGTCGCGGAACAGGATCTTCCACGAAATGGTGCCCTTCTCCTCTTCCCGAAGCACCCGAACGCTGTGGCCCAGCGGGGCAAAGTCGGCATACCCGCGACAGTCAATCGCGTGTTGCGGACACGCCTTTACACAGGAGTAGCACTCCCAGCACATATTGGGCTCGATGTTATAGGCACGGCGATAGGTCTTATCGATATGCATGATGTCGGACGGGCAAATGTCGACGCAGTATCCGCAGCCGTCGCAACGGGTCATATAGACAAATGTCGGCATGTTCTTCCATTCGCTCCTGTATCGAAGACCAATGATAGGCTGATCAATAATGTTGCGGCTGCCGGCGCGCGCTGCCGAATTTTTCCGGCACGTCGGCGGGGCTGGGCAGATTGCTCCTCGAACCGTTCGCTTCCGCCACTCGCTTTTGGAAGGCCGCTGCGGGCTTGAAGAACATGTGGGAGAACTTGGACCACGGAATGGATCCGAAGAGCACCGTCGTGGTGAGCAGGTACAAACCGAGGAATGCAGTCGTCCACGAGCTGCCCGCCGCCTGCAAAATCGCCCAAATCAAGGCCAGTGTCGCACTTGCGAGTAGCGACAGGATGAACAGGTCGGCGCGCACGATGCGAAACGGCGAATTGCCCTCGGCGGCGACGTCGACCCGAATGAAGAACCAGAACCAATAACCGCCACCGCAAATCATCAGCGCTCCGAGATACCACAGTCCCGGCAGGATGGCTGGCGTGGGCGTCGCGGGCGTCGGGTATCCGAACACCATGATGGTGGTCGTGATGACGTAAGCCAGGAAACCGTACATCGTCAGCAGATGCGCCACGCGGCGTCGCGCGTTACAGAATTCGCCGGATGTCAGGACCTCCACGGCAGCGGTTTGGATCGCCAGGGACGCCATTTCCCCACCGCCGACCTGATGGCTCCCTTTCTTGTTCGCATGCCGCCAGCTATCGAAGAAGTATGTGGCGCTTCCCTTGTGTACGATATCGAACAGGGTGCCCGCCACGACCAGAACGATCATGATGACGACGTATGTCTGCATTACGATCGGTGGTATGGACGCCGACAGCTCCGCGAAGGGATTAGTCGTGAACATTATGTCTCCCCCTGGTACTAGCCCGTCCCCAACTTATTATATGAATTCACGAAGGCATGGTCGCCTTGAGCGTCAGCCCTCACCGTAGCCACGCGTGCGAGCCGAACAAACGCAATACCGTACCCGGAAATGTGGCTTCGTCGAACCAATGCCGCATCTTTCCTGTGGCCGACATTCCGCGTATGAACGTCTGTCCAGAGTATCAGGGTAGCCATTTGATCCTTCGACAGCAACTTCGCTCCCATCGCGCGGCCGTGATGTCTGCCGCGTGCCGCCATATGCTCTGAATAATCGCCCGAACATGCGCGAGTTTGGCACCCCCTAGCGTTTCCGATACGCACGGTTCCGTGGATTATTCCGGTTATTGCAACCACTGGCGTCGCGTCGGAGCGGGGTCAGGGCAAGGTGTCATAATAGGCCTGCAGCACTTGCACGACCTCCGGCCGGCTGAATTCCGGCGGGATGGTCTCGCGCTTGGCGAACATCGCACGCAGGCGGGTACCCGAGATCGTCAGCCGGTCCTCCCCGCCGTGCGGGCAGGTCTTGTCGGTAGCCATGCCTTGGCATTTGTAGCAGTAGAACGTGACGCCGAGTTTCAGCGGCTGAATTTCCATGCTGCCCGGCGCCAGCGTGTCGAAGATGTGGTGGGCATCGAACGGCCCGTAATAGTCGCCGACGCCGGCATGGTCGCGCCCCACGATCAGATGGGAGCAGCCGAAATTCTGCCGGAAGACGGCGTGGAGCAAGGCCTCCCGCGGGCCGGCGTATCGCATTTCGATTGGATAACCGGCCTGAATGACCGTGCCCGGCACGAAGTAGTCGCGGGCCAGAACGTCGATCGCCTCGACGCGGACCTCGGCTGGGATGTCGCCCGCTTTCAAAGCGCCCAACACCTGGTGGATGAGCACGCCGTCGCAGATCTCAATGGCGATCTTGGCCAGGTGTTCGTGGCTCCGGTGCATCGGGTTGCGCGTCTGAAACGCCGCCACCCTGGACCAGCCCTTCTCCTGGAACAGCGCCCTGGTCTCCGCCGGCCGATGGTAGAGACCCTTGTAGGTCTCGGGAAAATGTCCCTCCGATAACGCCATGAGGCGTCCCGCCAAATTGACCGGTCCCTGCTCCATGACCTTTTGCACGCCGGGGTGCGCCGGGTCACTGGTGCGGAACACGCGCGAACACTCCAGTTTCTTATCAATGCGGTATTTTTCGCTGACCGTGAGGACGCCCAGGATCTCGCCGTCTCCGCCGTCCAACAGCGCGACCTCCTCGCCGATCCGGATGCTGTCGGCCGTGTCCTCATCGCAGGAGAGCGTTATCGGGATCGGCCAGAACAGGCCATTCGACAGAGCCATGTCAACGCAGCAGCCGCGCCAGTCCTCCTCACCCATGAACCCCTCAAGCGGCGTGTATGCACCCATCGCCAGCATGAATAGGTCGGAGACTTCGCGGCTCGACAGCGGGACCTTTTTCAGATGCTCCGCTCGTTTCGTCTCGCCTGCGCGCTCCGTCTCCGGCAGCAAGAGCGGTCTCAAGGTTTTCGCGCCGTGCGGCGGCACAAGATTGGTCATGGGCCTATACAACTCCCTTTATTGTTCTGGCGACGTCTTCGTCGCGGTGACGCCGATCGGGGCGGGGCTGCGTGATCTATCCCGGGACGGTATCGCCAGTCGAAGCGACTTCAGAGGTACAAATTTATCCTCAAGAAAGATCGGCATTTTTTGCTCTGGTCCTTTCCGGAATTTTATTATGCAGATTCTCAAGTGTCGAATATCCGCTGAGCCAGCAAGGGAACCGACGGAATTGTCCCGTGATGTAAGCTGAGGAAGGTGTCAGGCCAATGCGCGCCGGTTTCCGATTTCGCCGACGACGCCAGCTTCATGCCGCCGGTTGACGCCACTCGGCCAGCGCCGCGGAGCGGTTCTGCTGAAGGTATCGCGTCGGGTAACCGATGTATTGTTCGAGACGGTCTTCGCAGCATAAACCCGCTTTGACGAGCCCGATGCCGAAACGACGCGTATCCACTTAGGCTAGCCGGCCGTGGTATTTGGGCCGGCAGCTTCACATCGACGGAAGCGTGGCGTCACCGATCGCGTTGATCCTTTTAGAAGTTCGTTAGGTCCGGATACGTTTCGGCCTTCGGTAAAGGTGGTTGCGGGGGCGTGCAACCACCTAT
>Ga0307417_10000550_pt1 | contig 15167 bp, 13 predicted proteins | sample SalMarWE160210MG_2_FD_202514 | JGI IMG/M metagenome (GOLD analysis project Ga0307417, IMG submission 202514) | Salt marsh sediment microbial communities from the Plum Island Ecosystem LTER, Massachusetts, United States - WE1602-10 | ecosystem: Environmental > Aquatic > Marine > Intertidal zone...
GAAGACCTTTATTTATAAAGTCAGAAAAGGAGTTGAAAAGCCTTTTACCGGGGAGCAGAAGGCATTTACCAAAGAAGAGGTACGCAATGCCCTCCAGAAACTTGGATATGAAGTAGTCGGTGTTCATCCTAAACTATTGAATTTTAATTTGAAGCCACCGGCATCGGAGATTGTGACCTTTGTGCGGGTCAGCGCGGATTTGCTAAATCAACAATTATCCTATAATGAGGTTCTGCAGCTTTTGATTAATGATATTCAGAATCCTGCTCTGCGGGGAGCAGTGAAGGAAATTAACAATGATTTAAAAGCAGGGAAGGACGGCGAGGAAGCGTTCATGAAGCAGGAAAGAGTGTTGGGACGCTTTTCAGCAAGGATGCTGGGTCTCGCTTCTAAAAGCGGGAATATGGCGGATATTTATGAAAGTACGGCCAAATTCCTGGAACGCAATGCCGAATTTAAGAAAAATTTGCGAAGCGCATTAATAATGCCCCTGTTCACTCTGATCGTGCTTGCCGGCGCAGTATTGTTTTATGTGGGGTACATCTTTCCTGAAACTGCAGAATTGTTCTTGAATTTGGGAGTGGATTTACCCCCGATGACTAAAGCAACGCTCGATTTAAGTCATTTTCTGCAAAACAATTTTTGGATGATACTTATAATACATATTCTGGCATTTGTCGGATTATTCCTTTTCCTGCGCAGTCCAAAAGGCAAGATGATGAAGGATAAATATATCATCAGGATGCCCGTAATCGGGACGCTCATTCACAAAACCAATATCGAAATATTTTGCCGGGTTTTCTACGGACTTTACAGCGGTTCAGGGGAAAACATTGATGCAATTAAATTGGCTGCCGAGGCGTGTGGCAATAAATACATGGAGCAACAAATTGTATCCATATCTATTCCCATGATGCTCAGCCAGGGCAGGGGTCTGGTTGAAAGCCTGGAAGCCAGCGGCGTATTTACCAAAACCACCCTTTCCAGATTTCATTCCGGAGCGGAAACCGGAACGGTTAAACATTCAGCTCTGCAAATCGCCAATTACTATGAAAAAGAAACGGTTTACAAATTGAAGAATGTGGTTGATTTTATTCAGATTATAATCGCAATGATTATCATGGTTGTTATGACCGCCTTGACATTGATCTCGGCAGAAACTGCAACTGTAAGCCCAAAAATAAATTGATGAAACATAGTTTTGCCCTTGGGGAAGAAAATATATGGTTAATGAAATTGAAATCGCTGATAAGCTAGGCTATCGCTTGCTGAGCAAGGGGATTATTGATTACGAAAGATTGGATCAAGCCCTGCAAATCAAAAAAAAGGAAGATCCGCGCAATAGAAGAAGTCTGGCACAAATTCTTGTCAATGAGTTCCGACTGGATCATGATAAGGTTTTCCGTGAAGTAAAAAATCTTTACGGGTTCAGAGAAATCAATTTAGTTGAAGAGAATATCGATGACCGTCGTATTGATTTCATCCGCAAAATGTTTGAACCTTTATCTCCGGTTCTTCAGGAGCGGATGAAGGAAGATAAAATCATGATTTTGCGGTATGATGCAAAAAACCCTTATAAGTTTATTATCATAACCGCTGATCCCACCAACCGTCATATCCCAACAATAGCCAGGGAATTAGGTGCAAAACGATATGAAATTTGTTATGTGCGGCTGGCTGATATTCAGGGGTTATTGGAGCGCGTTTTTCCCCTCGAGAATGAATTTCTGAAAGAGATTGAAGAAACCGATATTGAAATTCCCGAAGATGAAATTGAGGATGAATCTCTTGCCGAAGAGGCTATTGATTCAGAAATCAATAAAAGCATGTTGGTCAATTTGGTGGAAGGCATGCTGGTGGAAGCGGTACGCCAGGGCGTTAGTGACATTCATATAGTTCCCAAAGGTCCCCGAAAGACCGATATCCATTTCAGAACCGATGGAAAACTTCGCGTTTGGCATACCCAGGAGGGAGTTCGCCCTGAATCTCTTTCTGCAGTTGTAAAAGACCGTTCCAAAAATATTGATCGCTTCGAGCGGGAAAGAGCGCAGGATGGATTTGTTCAGCGAAAAGTTGATGGGCATATGATTAGATACCGCGTTTCGGTGATGCCTATTGTTGGTAGTGAATTTCAGTTTAAATATGAAAGCATTGTGATCCGAATTTTGGATGACCGCAAGGTAATCAATGATCTGGATAAATTAGGCTTTCGGGGGCATTCAAAAGAGACTTTTGTCAAGGCAATTTCACAGCCACAGGGTATGATAATCGTAACAGGGCCGACAGGAAGCGGTAAGTCTACTACGCTGATGGCTGCATTAAGCCACATTATTAAACCTGAAATCAATGTGCTGACTGTAGAAGACCCTGTTGAATATATCATTCCCGGCGCTCGTCAGCTCAAAATTGGTTCCAAAATGGATTTTGAATTGGCGATCCGCTCCATCTTGCGCCATGATCCTGACGTGGTTATGGTAGGTGAAATCCGGGATCAGATTACCGGCGAAACAGCCATCAAATTGGCGAATACCGGTCACCTAACGTTTTCTACTCTTCATACCAATGATGCGCCGAGTGCCGTATCCCGACTTTACAAAATGGGAATAGAAACCTTTTTGATTGCTTATGCCATCAATATCATTATTGCTCAGAGATTAATTCGCAGTCTGTGCAAGAATTGCAAGGAACCGATTTCCAAAATCGATGCCGGTATTCCCCTCAAATTGGGATTTACGGAGCAAGAAATTGCCGAAACAACATTTTATCGCGCGGTGGGGTGTGATAAGTGTAATGGTGGCTACAAAGGAAGAATCGCTATCCATGAATGTCTTTATTTTTCAAAAACAATTCGCAAAATGATTTTTAAGACCGGATCGGATATTGATGAGGAAAGCCTGAGGGAACAGGCGATTAAAGAAGGTATGCTTACCCTGCGGGCTGCAGCGAGAGAAAATGTTAAAAAAGGTTTAACAACATTAGAAGAAATTGCCCTCGCAACTTCCGAGGGTTAACATCAAGGATGGTGCATTATGAGTACCGGACAAACATTTTTGGCAATTGGAGCAATGATTCTCTTATCTATTGTTATTCTAAGCGGAAACAGAAAACTAAATGATAATGAAGAGTATTTGCAAAAAACAAGATTTGGTTTGGAGGCCACTGCCTTAGCTACTTCGATAATTGAACAAGCTTCGCAAATGCCTTTTGACGAGCAGAGTTGGGATACTACAAAAATCGAAAAAGATGCAAATGATTTTACTGTGGCGGCTAATTTAGGTCCGGATGCCGGTGAAAGTGGATTTGATACTTTTGATGATTTCGATGATTTTCATAATTATAGCTCAATTGATACCACCCAACAAAATATTTACAATATTTCTTGCAAAGTGCATTATGTAAACGCCGGATTTTTCGTTTACAATTTGGATAATATCTCATCCTCAAGAACTCTTTATAAGAAATTGGATGTGATGGTTATAAGTCCAATAACTTCAGATACATTACGTCTGAGCTATGTACATGGATTTTGGTATTTTAATTAAAGGAGAATAAAGTTGGGCTCAATGATAGATATAATCGGTTCGTCTATAATCGGTGGATTATTATTGCTGATACTATTTAATGTCCTTGATACAACCAATGAATACTTTATTACCCATGGTGATGATTTAATTGTCCAGCAAAATTTGACCTCACTTGCTACCAGTCTGGAAAATGATTTAAAGAAGATGGGATATGCGGTTCCTGAAAATGAGACATCCATCATTATCGCGGATTCGACTGACCTGAAATTCAGAGGGGATCTCAACAAAGATTTTTTGCCGGACACGGTTGAATATTATCTGGGGCCGATAAGTGATTTGACAAGCACGCAAAACCCGGATGATCGATACATTTATCGCAAAGTTAATGGTCTTCCCCTCAATGGAGAAAAAGTAGGTGTTGTTTCTCTTTTCAAATTTGAGTACCTGGATCAGGATGGTATTGAAGTTTCCAATCTGAATACTATTAAAATGGTGCGAATAACGCTTAAGGTAGAAAATTCGGCTGTGTATAGTAGCAATCCGAATCCTAATAAAAATAAATATAGAACTGCCATTTGGCAGCAAACTCGGTTGGTTTCAAGAAACTTAAGGAGGTGATGGCTTTGACTGGCAAAGCGGTACTTATACTCTTAGCCGGAATGGTAATTATTTTGTCGGCATACCACCAAAAAATGGGAAACATAACAACCAAAGCCGGTGAGAATTTTATTAATTATTATTCCAAAGAGGTCGCTCACCAAATTGCGGTGAGTGGAGTTAATATTATGGCTACAAAGGTGTACAGATATGGTAAGTGGAATATTGCAAAATCATACGCTTTTCAGGATGGCACATTAAAGACACTGGTTCTTTCTGATACTATCGGTGTTGACACAGTAGTGATCGCATCTATTGGGGACTTTAAGGGGATCAGAGACTCTGTAATCGCATATTTTGGTTTCCTGTCCGAATACGGAACATTGTACACGAAATATGTTTGGTTTACACATCATGAAAATGGAGTCAGTTGGAACCCTGGTGATGAAGTATGGGGACCCTTACATACCAATGGAACTCTAAACCATAAAAATAAAAGTTCAATTATTTTTCATGGGAAAGTTACGGCAGGAAAAGGGATTAGCGCTCCACCTAAAAACGCCAAAACAAAATTTTTAGGCGGTTATGAAGTTGGTGTTTATTTACCGGAAATAACTGATATGAACCTGCTGATCAATGCTGCAACATCGGGTGGATATAAATTCCCTTCATCCACAGATACGATGAAAATCGACTTTAAATCAGACGGAAAGGTTGTTGTCTATCAGAATTCGACAGCAATATATCCCGAACCAGGAACCCCTATCAGTACGCTGGCGCCTAACGGCGCTATATATTCGGAAGGCCCGGTGGTTGTGCTGGGGGGCCAGGTAAATACTACAGCAAAAGGACTTACCGTTGGCACCGGGGATAATCTGCTTTTTAAAGATGAGATTGTATACGCGGATGACCCGGAAAGCAATCCGAATTCGGATGATATAATCGGATTGGTTTCCTGGAATGATATCATTTTTGATAATAGCACTAAGACCGATTGGCAACTGCAGGGCGCACTTATGGCAATTAATGGCTCGCTTAAAGCCACTGATATGAATAAGGACGGTACATTTAATTATTACGGATCCGTGTATCAGTATGATCGAGGGAATGCAAAAATGTTTCAAAGTTTCACCAAGCTATACAAACACGATATGAGGCTGGAGGAACATCCTCCTCCTTATTATCCGGGGGCAAATCCGAGCGTAGGCAAACCCTATTTAATTGCATGGTATGAACAAAATGTGAAACTGGAATTGTAATGTCAAATGAGATGAAATTAATTCATGCAAGACAACTGGTAAGGGATCTTTTGAAAAAACTTCCCTCATCAGTTCAAGATGTTGAGAAGCAAATTTACATCGGAAACAACATCATAGAAAAGCTCTCCCAGGATGAGAAATTATTATTAAAGTCTTTTGTCAATGTTTTCCTATTAAGGATGAGAAAGTGTGATGCCTCTGATATCGATTTTGGCGGTGACGGAGCCAATAATCGAGTATGGTTTCGAATCCATGGGAGAAAAGAACCTGTTGGGGAACTCGGAGAGTACAAATCCGATGAGTTCAATATTTTGATTCAAAGCATTCTGAATGATAAGCAACGCAATGCATTATATGAAGATAGGAGTATCGATTTTTCTCATACTGCCAAAAATGGAGACGGCTCAAAGGTTCGCTATCGAGCTACTGCTTATTTTGAATTAGGTGAATTAGCTTTAAATATGCGTGCGATTGGTGATAAGATTCGTCCATATGATGGATTTGGATTTCATCCCAATGTAACAAAAATTTTAAGTCTGATTCATACCAAGGAGGGGTTAAATCTGGTTACCGGTATAACGGGCTCTGGCAAGAGCTCCACCTTGGATGCGATTGTGGATTTAAATAATAGATTGATTGAAGCGCATATTATTGTAATCTCCTCCCCTGTTGAATACGTACATGAATCAAACAGATGCATTATAAGGCACCGGGAAGTTGGGTTGGACACACGTTCGTTTAAAAACGGTACTATAGAGGCTTTACGCCAGGATCCGGATATTATTGTTATTGGAGAAATGCGTGACCCCGCAACCATTTTGGCGGCACTCGAAGTAGCCGATAGCGGGCATAAAGTTTTCTCAACTCTGCATACCTCTTCAGCAACCGAAAGCATCGATCGGATTATTGGTGAAATGCCTCCCAATGAACAGGATCGGGTTAGAATTCGTCTCGCTGATATTCTAAGATGCGTGATTTCACAAAAGCTTGTTCCCGGATTGGACGGCAAACTGCTTTTGGCTAAAGAAATAATGATTATGACCCCATCAATTAGAGCTGCTATTAAAAATCGAAATCTATCGGAAATATATCAAATGATCAGCGAGGGAGAGAAACTTGGAATGAATACATTGGAACAGGACCTTAGAAGATTATGCCAGGAGAAAAAAATTTCAATGGAGGCGGCATTAAACTATGCCAACAATAAGCGAAGATTACAGCAAATTATGAATATGGCATAACGGAGATAACAGATGAAGAAGAGAAAAAATAAAATGGATAGATTGGCAATGGGTATATTTGTAGATGGATTGACACTGCAAATTGCCACGTTATGCGTTCAAAAAGGGAAAGTGAAATTGGTTGATGCCAATTTGTTAAATCTCGTTACCCGCCTTGAGCCTGCCAAAATGGAAGAGCCCGTATTTGCTGAAGAATTTGCGTTGGATGGGGAAGATGGCGTCCCAATTGATATTACATCGCAGATTGCAAAAAGCGACGAGCCGCAAAAAGAGGGCATGATCGAGGAATATTCCGACAACGCCTCTATCCTTGAAACTGAAATAGGTACCTATACACATCGAAAATTTAAGTTAGGCATTAGCGTTTCCGAGCCTGAAATCTATTATGCTCCTTTTAACACCAATTGGGGATTAAAGGGAGATGCATTAAAGCAAAGAATTATTGAGAGCCTGACGGTTGAGAAACCTTCTGCAGCAGATTTAATACCTTCTGATATCCAGGTCGTTGAAGTTGCTAATAAAGATTTATTGGCAATTATCCGCGGAACAGAGTTCCATGTTGTGAACCTGATAGAACAAGCCCGCCATCATCTTGGAAATAAAGCCACCCGAATTTCATTTATTGAAGGCGCTGAAATCTCGCTGGTCAACCTGATTAAGAAAAACTACAAATTTGAGCCGAACGAAATAAGTGCCATTGTCTATGTCGGGCACGAATTCGGACGGCTAATTTTCATGCTGGGCAATGAATTGCTGGGAATCTCGCAGATAATTGGCGAGGGTACGGACTCCCTGGAAATCTCCCATACCATATATAGCCGGTTGTTGCTAGAGCTTGATAATCTCAATTTGAAAAAAATGGACAATATCATTTTATGCGGCGAAGCCTATGAAGCGGATTTATTGCCATTTTTAAAGGATAAATTTTCGCATGAAGCCGATATCGATTATCTCAATTTTAACAATATTGAAGCAAATGGAATCGATCCTCTTTTATCCCGTTATGCGGTTGCTATAGGGGTAGCCTGGCGGGCATTGGAAGAAAAGAATGATGATTTATACCAAATTGATCTGATGCCAAAATTCGTCAGAGAAAGGCAAAAGATTTTCAAATTAGGCGTATGGGGTTGGCTTTTGATTCTTTTACTTCCGGCACTCACATTTTTAATCACAATCCAGGCAGGACAGATGAAAAGTCAGATTGAGGGATTGGAACAGGAATTTCAGGATAAGCGGGTAGTTTTGCAGAACCTTGAGGAGCCTAAAAAGGAACTGGAAGTACTGAAATTGAAAGTGGCAGGGTATGAAAATGTTTTTGCCAAATTGGACTCATTGCTAATCGGTACAAAAACCTACAGCTACTTTTTTACACTGGCTGCTAATACTGCAAAAAAGGTAGGCGGTATTTGGATCACTGATATTAAAAGCTCATCTGAGAACCGCCTCACTCTCTTCGGATATTCTCTCTATCGAAGCAATATCCCAAAATTTTCAAACATGCTAGGCAAATCGGTATTAAATAAGGTGGAGGTTCAGGAAATCCGGGAGAAGACTGTTTATAATTTTGAAATTCAAATTGACGTCGAACAAAAATAAAAGGATTTGATGTGAATTATAAAACCCGTAACACAATTATCCTGGGGATTTTCATCTTTATCATCAGCGCAGTGGGGGGGTATTATGTACTCTTTCATTATCCCGGCAAAATAAAAGAGGTAAGAGCCAGAATTCAGGATGTGGATCAAAAAATAGAGGCTCTTGATGGTATAGAGGAAGAGATTGTTTCCGTTAAGAATATTCTGGAAGAACAAAAAAATAAACTCTCCAAATTAGATAAACAGCTAACCTCGACAGGCTCTCCTGCGAAAACCTACAAATACATAAATTCGATTATGCAGTATTCAGGCGTGCTTGATATCGATCTTTTATATCAGTCCAGCAAGGGATCGGACAATTTCAGGTACGATGCATATAAGATCAAGGGAGAAGGATTTTTCCCAACCATTTATAAGTTTTTGTGGTATTTGGAACGGGGGCCTCAAATCTATAAAATCAAAAAAGTGCTGCTGAAGGGCGTCGAGAATCGTGAAATTGATTCAACCCGAACCTACATGATCGTTCCATTTGAGATCGATCTATGGGCGGTATATACGGATTTGCAGGACGTGCCACCGATCAAGCGAACTTTAGGAAATGTAAAGGTTTCCAATGTGCGCAATCCTTTCATCCCGTATTTATATCGAAACCTGCCTCTCAATAGCGATAATCTGCTGGAGGTTGAACGGGCGGAATTAAAAGGAATTCTTCCCGGCAAGGCTTTTATCGAGGATCATACAGGCAAAATTCAAGAGGTAAAGGAAGGCGATAAAGTTTATCTGGGTTATGTTTCAAATGTTGATGTCGAGAATAATCAGGTGCTTTTTATTCTAAATAAAGGCGGCATTATAGAAAAGATCACTATGAAATTAGGATTTACGAAATGAGAGCAGTGATGCGAAAAAATGTCTTGATTTTTTTAGCCCCGGTATTGCTTCTAACCTTAAACAGTTTTGATTTATATGCCCAGTTGCAGCGCCCGCGGGAAGTGCGCAAATCCTACACTTCCGATGAAGAAATAGTCTCCATGACCAAAACGCTTCCTTTGGCTAAAGCCCTGGAAATTTTTAATGACATTAGCAAAAAATTTTTAGGGAAAGTGATTATCGATCCGGAAGGGCGCACGATTCCTGTCGGAATCAACGTCGACAAAATGCACTGGATAGATGCCATGGAAATGATTCTTCGGACAAATAATCTCTGGTATGAAGAGTATGAAGATTATATAAAGATTATTCCTTTGGCAGAAGCCATGGGGCAATCGTCGGGTGCGCAGACGGAACAAATAGCCAGTTTTAATACCAGAGAAGTAAATATTTCCGCGGTGTTCTTCGAAGTCAATGAATCCAAGCTACGTCAGGCTGGTATGAGTTGGAGTTTCTTTAGAAACAAAGACGTAAATTTGAATGTGAACATGAATGCTGCAGATTCCAAGAGCGGCTTGTTTCAGGTGGATTTTAATCCGGATTGGGATTTTGGAGAGATAATGTCAGTTTTCAAGGCATTGGAAAGCGATCAAATTGGAGAAATTATTGCCAACCCCCAAGTTACCGTCCGTTCCGGAGAAGAAGGAAGAATTCAGGTGGGCAGTGATATAGGGGTAACGGTCCAGGATTTTGCAGGTAACTCAGTCACTCAATTCTTTTCAACAGGGACTATTATCCAGGTGACCCCGACCATTCTGAGCAAAGATTCAATTAGTTTCACTCATTTGGATCTAAAGGTGGAGAGGAGTTCATCCGCATCGGGTGACAGGATTGAGATTCAGAAGACAACGGCTGAAACCGCAATATTATTGCTGGATGGGGAAGAAACAGTGATTGGAGGGCTCTATACCAACGAGGAAAAAAATTCCCGCGAGGGTATTCCTTTTTTAAAAGATTTGCCCTGGTGGTTTTTTGGCTTAAAATATGTCTTTGGATTTGAGTCAAAAAGCGTCGTTAAAAAGGAATTGCTGATGCTATTGAAGGCAGATCTTTTGCCAACACTTCAAGAAAGGCTGGCAAAAAAACTGAGCGGAGAAAAGCAACACCTATTGATGGAAAAAAGCAAGGAAAATCGAAAGCAGTTAGAGTATTATAAAAAACAGTATGAAATAGGAAGATAAAACGAGCATGAAAATGAAATCGATCGTCATCATAAACCTAAGCATTGCTTTTTTGTTGTTGTTGGTTCTTTCCTGTGAATCTCCCAGCGAGAATAAAGATCAACTCGTTACGCTAACCGGAAAAGTGATTGAGGCCCAGACCAATAGTCCCCTGTCAAATGCTGTTGTCAGAGTATTGAAAATATCTCCCGAGTTAACTGAATTAACTGATTCGCAGGGAAGCTTTAGCTTCAGTTTCAAGTCTGATAACTCTAAGAATGTTTTGATTATTGCATCCAAAGAAAGCTATGTTTCTGATACAACTGAAGCGATTGCTGTTCCTGACAGAGTTGTTGAATTGCCCTTACTTCAATTGAAACCTACGGATGAAACACCGGTCGTGACCGGTCAGGCTTCCAGCATTGTTTTGTTGCAGCAATCCGCCGACCACATAGGCGTGCGCGAAAGCGGTTCTCCGGAATCCGCCCAATTGGTCTTCCAGGTACAGGATTCAAGTGGACAGCCAATTGATTTAAATCATTCAATTGAAGTGCGATTTTTGATTGGCGCCGGACCCGGCGGTGGGGAATTCGTTTTTCCGACATCTGCAATGACCGGCAATAACGGTGAGGTTTCAGTATATATTACCAGTGGCGTTAAAGCCGGTGCCGTGCAAATAATAGCCGAAGCCACTGTGGGCGTCGGAGCAATTCGATCCAAACCGGTTTCCATCGCCATTCATGGCGGATTGCCGGATTCTACCCACTTTAGCCTTGCCGTAGAAAAATTGAATTTCCCAGGATATAATATTTATGGATTGACAGATGTAATTACTGCCTTTGTTGGCGACAAGTATTCGAATCCTGTGCGACCCAATACTTCTGTCTATTTTAATACGGATGGTGGAATTATCGAGGGATCTGCGCTCACCAATTTGCAGGGGCAGGCTAGCGTCGACTTGATTTCCTCGGCTCCTCAGCCGACTCACCCTGTTTATGGACCAGGTTTTGCCACCATAACCGGTTCAACGGTTGACGAAAATCAGAATACAATAACAGTTAACGCTATTGTTTTATTTTCCGGCTATCCAACTATCTCAATTAGCCCATCCAGCTTTGCCATTCCAAACGGCGGAGGGCAGACCTTTGTTTATACAGTTAGGGATCAAAACGGCAACCCGCTTGCTGAAGGTACCAGTATTAGCGTGTCTGTGGAAGGGGAAAATATTAAAACATTAGGTACCCTAGATGTTGACCTGCCGGACACGCAGAGCAGTTCCTGGACGACCTTTTCCTTCTTGATCTTCGATTCTCAGGATACAACGACGGTGGTTAAGCCGGTAAGCATCGAGATCAGCACAAGCGGTCCAAATGGTGGCGCTATTCTAGGTATTTCCGGAACCTCAGAATAGTTTTTTTGCTCAATTCCACATTCCAAATTTATAATATCCTCAATGCATGAAATTAATATTTTATCCTCATTCGAAGGGCGATAGAGGGGGTGTTACCACTGAAATTTTACTTAATGATTATATTGTGCCTGCGAGTTCTTCTGCAATAAAATCATTCCTTGCAAAGAGTTCGTTTCGCTGGTTAAATTTGCTGTTAAACAAATTCGATCAGCAAACAGATCCATTTGCAAATATACGCTTTTCAATTGAGCTGCAGATAAATGAAACTAAGAATCTATAACTCACTGACTCGAAAAAAAGAAGAATTCAAACCTCTGCGTCCCAATAGGATTCATATATATGTTTGCGGTCCGACCGTGTATTCCGAGCCGCATGTCGGTCATGCAAAAAGTTATATTAGCTTCGATGTGGTTGTGCGCTATTTTCGATATTTAGGTTATACGGTGCGATACGTGCAGAATATTACGGATGTCGGACACCTCACCGATGATGCAGATGAGGGTGAGGATAAAATTGCTGAAGCAGCGCGGCTGGTTAAAATGGATCCCATGGAAATAGCCCAGAAATATACCTGGAGCTATTTTGATGCGATGGATGCATTAGGCGTTATCCGGCCGGATATTTCGCCTCACGCCACCGGCCATATTATCGAGCAAATTGAATTGGTAAAAGAGCTGATTGAGAAGGGTTTTGCATATGAGGCGAATGGATCAGTTTATTTTGATGTTACCAAATTCCCCGAGTATGGGAAATTAAGCGGTCGGAAAATAGAAGAGCTAGAATCCGGAGCCAGGGTAGAGATTCATCCTGATAAACATCATCCAAATGATTTTGCTTTATGGAAAAAAGCCGACCCCGCACATTTAATGCGCTGGCCCAGCCCGTGGGGGCAAGGGTACCCCGGATGGCATGTTGAATGCTCTGCCATGTCCATGAAATATTTGGGCGAAACCTTCGATATTCATGGAGGCGGTTTGGATAACATCTTCCCTCATCATGAGTGTGAAATAGCCCAGAGCGAAGCGGCAACCGGAAAACCTTTTGCCAGATATTGGATGCATAATAATATGGTTACTGTTGGTGACTCCAAAATGGGAAAATCATTAGGAAACTTTGTCACAATAAATGATCTTCTGGCAAAATATTCGACGGCGACCATCCGTTATTTTGTATTAAGCAGCCACTACCGGAATCAACTGGATTTTAGTGATGAAGCATTGCAGAGTGCTCAGAAGGGACTTGAGCGAATTACAGCTACTGTTTCGAAAGTGAAAGAGCTTTTGGAAAACAACGCCGACTTAGCAGATTTTCAACCGCCATTTTCTGTGGATGATTATCGCCGCAGCTTTGAAGAGTCCATGAATGACGATTTCAATACCCCTAAAGCTATCGCCGCATTATTTGATTTTACACGGTCTGTTAATCAGTACATCGCCGAAGCAGCGAAATTCCATAAGCCTTTCTTGGCGGAAATCGATAAACTGTACAAGGAAACCGCAGGGGATGTATTGGGCATTATTGAGGATAAAGCTCAGGGGCAGGATGTGTCTGAAAATCGGGAACAAATCGAAAAATTTCTGCAAGTTGCTGTTGACCTTCGAAACGAATTAAGAAAACGGAAGCTCTGGGAATTATCGGACCAAGTGCGAGATCAACTCAGAGCAATGGGATTTAGACTGGTGGATCAGTCAGATGGCAGCACGAAATGGGAATTTGAAAAGAAATCATAGCAACTGTCGGATTTTTAACACATCAGGTGTTGAAAAATCAGTCTGTCCTTTCATATCCATATTCTCCGATTCCATCACATTTCTTATATAATTTAAATTTCCTATTGTGATATTCCTCAAAATCAATTGGCATCCTATTTGTACTTTAACCAGTGACCAAGGGATATGGGAACGTTGCACGGACAATAGATGTCCAAAATCGCATACCAAACCTCCTCCAAATTATGCAACGTTCCCTTTTTTATTTTCTCTCCTCAGTTTGCAATTAATCGCACAATTTATTTCCAGGAAAATCGCTCAGCGCAGCAAGAAAATTTTCATTCAGTTGTCCAAACTGTATGATATGTTTATCATTATACTCTTTTGCAGGATTAACGCAGAAAAAACCGAGAACCGGCTGGATGTCATTTGAGGAAATCTATAAGGAATATGCTGAGAATATATTGAATCTGGCATATAAGATGACCGGCAGAGAAGATGTCGCCCGGGATCTAACACAGGATATATTCCTAAAAGTATATCAAAACCTGGATTCATTCCGGGGGCAGTCCCGGATTTACACCTGGCTTTACCGAATCTCCTTAAATCATATTATCAATTATTTAAAAAAGGAAAAACGATATCGCTGGATTGAGCTATTGGATACAAAAGTAAATGAAGCATTAGAAAGCGATGACTTTGAATCAAAATTTAATTTGCATTCAAATCCGATGCCTCCAGATAAAGAAATCGAAAAAACGGAGAGAGAAAAAATTGTATGGGGATTTATATTACAATTGCCTCCCAAGCAGAGAGTGCCATTCGTTTTGCATCGGTATGAAGGATTGAGCTATCAGGAAATTGCCGACCAATTGCAAATCAGCCTGAGCAATGTGGAATCGAGAATCCATCGGGCAAAGAAGTTCTTAATAAATAAATTAACACCCTGGGTGGACAAAATTTAATGAATGCAAGTTTTGATAATAATCGATGTCTAATATGTTAGAAACGAGAGATATAAAATGAAGAATCTGCATATAAAAAAATATTTCTTAAAATGGCTTGATGGAAGACTATCAGCCGATAAAACGGAAATGATTAATGATCATCTGCATAAATGCGACGAGTGCCGGGAGTACTATACTAAAATGGAAACGTTTTTAGCGGCACCGGATTCTTCTGATTTGCTTCGGTTGCAACCGGATTACTTTTTGCCAACAAAAATAAGCGAATTGGCAAAACAAAATGGAAGCAATCGGCGGATGAAAGCATCAAAGAAAATAAAATATCAATTAACTTTTGGAACGGTTATTGTCGTTTTTGCTTTATTGACGGGAATATTTATGGGGAAATGGATATTCGAAACATCTGCTGTCTCCGAGACGGAAGTGGTGTTGAGCTACAGTTCCATGCTTTCCGATGATGGAATAGACCAGGTGTGGGATAATATTGCTACGGAGACCAACGGAGAAGAACTATGAAGGTGAAAATTCTGGTTGGTTTGCTGATATTTTTGATTGTTGTCAATCTGGCGACCATCGGTTCATATATCTATTTCCGCATGGATGATAAAAGCGACAGAATGATTCCGCGGTTCAGGAATAGTGACTTTCCGGTAAGATTTCAAAAGCCACCTCATCTGGATTTGGATCGGGAACAGATGCATCAGTTGCTCGAATTAAGAATGAGTTTCGAGAGGGACACCAGGGAATTATCGGAACAAATAAGAGCGTTGCGGGAAGGT
>Ga0307417_10000551_pt1 | contig 15119 bp, 9 predicted proteins | sample SalMarWE160210MG_2_FD_202514 | JGI IMG/M metagenome (GOLD analysis project Ga0307417, IMG submission 202514) | Salt marsh sediment microbial communities from the Plum Island Ecosystem LTER, Massachusetts, United States - WE1602-10 | ecosystem: Environmental > Aquatic > Marine > Intertidal zone >...
CCCAGAAAGCCGATGATCCACCCGATCACCCATACCGGTATGACCGAAACGTAGATGCGCGAGCGCTTGAACCGCATTTTGAGCGGCAAGCCATGAATCCAGGTATGGCTGCCGGGCCGGCGCCGGTCGGCCGGCTCGCCATGGCGGGCACGGTTGATGGCACGCAGCCCCTCGGTAATCATCAATACGCCGACCACGCCGAGCAATGTCACATAGGAGAGCCCGATGATCAGATCCAACTGGTCGGCGGCGCGCAGCAGCGTGAACAGCCAGACGCCGATCAGCGCGCCGGTGGTGCCGCCGACCAACAGCATCATGCCGAGAACGAGGTCGATCGTGCCGCGCCGCCAATGGGCAAGAAAGCCGCTAAACAGCGAGGCGGCGATTTGCGGCGCTACGCTGGCCACCACCACCGCCGGCGAGATGCCGATGAAAATCAGCAGCGGCGTCATTAGGAAGCCGCCGCCGACGCCGAACATGCCGGAAAGGAAGCCGACCGCCAGTCCCATCCCGATCACCAGCAAGACATCTACCGGCAGGTCAGCGATTGGGAGATAGATTTGCACGAGAGGGCCGTCCGACGTTCGAGGCCGATGTCCCAATACGCGCCGCTTCACTCTGCGGTCAACACCGCGGCGCGCGGAACCCTGGCGACACTGGCCGATGAGTCGGGACGATTGTAGCGATGAAAACGCGCGCGATCACCTCTCAGGGCAAAACGCCGCGCTTGTTCACCGTTTTCCTATGGTGAAGGAGCCGAGTGACAGCGGCGCGTGCGACGGTTGGTGCGTTTGCGGCAGCGCCTTGGCTTTGGGCGGCGAGGCTGGCGCGCTGCTGGCGTTATCCCAGCCGCCTTGCGGCTTCGGCACGGCGGTCGCCGTCTTCGGCTGCGGCTCGACCTTGAAGGTCTTGACCGCCTGCTGGGCGGCGGCCAGCGCCGTGGCGTCGAGGTGGGAGGCGACTTCGTCGCGCTTCCTGGCGCTTTCCTGGTCGCCCTGGGCGGCGGCCAGCGCGAACCATTTATAGGATTCGGCGAAGCTTTTCTCGGTGCCGAGGCCGCGCGCGGTAAGCACGCCGAGATTGTACTGGCTGTCGGCAATGCCCCGCAGCGCCGCCTGGTGGAACCATTTCACCGCCGCGTTGTAGTTGGGGTTGCCGTCGGCGCCCTCGGCATAGAGCACGGCCAGATTATGCATGGCCTTGCCGTGGCCCTTGGCGGCGGCGGCGAGGTAGAGCTGGCGGGCCCGCCCAAGGTCCTTTTTCACGCCCTGGCCTTTTTCCAGCATGCTGGCGTAACGGAATTGCGCCGGCGCCAGGCCATGGCTCGCCGCCCGCGCGAACCAATGCACCGCTTCCCTCAGATTGACCGGCACGCCGCGGCCTTCAGCGAAGCGCAGGGCCACCTCATAGGCGGCGCCGGCGTCGCCGGCCATGGCCGCGTTGCGTAGACGCACCCCGCCGATGGCGAGCGGCAGGTGGTCCTCGCCTGACGGCGCCGGCCTGCCCGCGGCGCTGGGCTGATTGGCGGCGCCCGGGATCGATCCGGTGGCGTCGCCTTTCGTCGCGGGTGGCGCTGCGCGCGGGGCCGGCGGCGCGTTCAGGGCCGGCGGGTTGAGCAGGGACGGCGCGCCCAGGGCCGAAGGGTCGAACAGGGGCGGCGCGCCTTGCGCCGTAGCGTTGAAACTGGGCGACGGTGAGGTCGACATCATGCCGGTGCCAGCCGGCGCGGCGAGCGGCGGGACCACCGGCATTGGCGGAGCGCTGGCGGCATGGCTCTGAGCCTCATTCGGGGCGGCGTCGCGGGCGGCGGTATCGATCTTGCTCGTTTCGGCTTTGCCGGTCTTGGCGGCTTCGCTCTTGGGGGCGCCGCCGAGGTGGAGCACTTTGCCCGCGATCTGGAGCCCGCCGACCACCACGGCGATGATGCTTGCCGCGATGAACAGCGATTTCGCGCGCTTCATGAGCTTGGTGCGAAGCGGGGTTGGTCCGGGGTCTTCCAGTTCCAGCACCGGCTCGGCGTGCGGCGCTGAGGGGCTCGGCCCCTGCTGCATCGCCGCCTGGGCGGCGCGGCGCGCGGCGGCGATGAAGCTCGATTTGCCGCCGGGCGCCGCGGCGGGCGCGGGGCCGGCGCCACCGAGAGCGGCTTCCGAAGCGGCGATGCGGGCGCTGAATTTTGGCGGCCCCGAGCCGGGCTCGAGCGGCTGGTCGGCGGGCGACTCGGGGTTGACCGGCAGCGAGGTGGCGGTGCGGCGGCGCGGCGCCGCCTGCGGCGGCTGTGGCGGCGATGGCGGGGGTGGCGCCGCGGGCGACGGCGGTAGCGGTTCAGCAGCCGCCTGCGGCGGCTGCTCGGGCATCTGCAACGGCGTCACCGGAGGCGCTGGTGGCGGCTCAGCTGGCGCGTCGCTGACCGCGCGGACCGCCAGCTTGCCGACCGGCGGCGCTGGCGCGGCCTCGGCGGAGAGTTTCGCACGTCCTTCGCCGCGAAATTCCCTTTCGATCATGGCGAGCCGGTCGACGACGAGCCCGAGCGTGCCGTGCACGGCTTCGAGCGAGTCTTGGGTACGCGCTATGTCGTGCTTGAGCGCGTCGACCATCGGCACGTTGTCGGCGTGCGGGGTCTCGGCCGGCTGTTTCGCCCGCATGTCCTCGATGTGGACCAGCAGATCGCTTAAGCCCCGCTCGATCGCTTCCAACTGGCCGAACCGGGATTCGGAAGCGTCCAGCTTCTCCACCAGATTGACGATGCGGTCCTCGAGATGACTGATCGCGACATTGTCGCCGCTCGACGACTGAAGCATATCGATTTTGTCGGACAGCGACTGCACCAGCGATTCCAGCATCGGCGGCACCGCGCCGCCGTTTTGCGCGCGCTCGGCCAGCGCATCGGCGAGCGCCGTGACGCGATAATCGAGATTGTTGAGCGCGTCGCTGCCGCTGGCGGCGCGTCCCGCTTGTTCGATCTTCTCGCCCATGGCCTGCACCTCGGCGGCCAACTGGCTCACGGTCTCGTTGGAAGCGATATGGTCGACCATCCCACGTAGCGTGGTGATGGTGCCCTCGAGCTGCTGAAGGGTGGCAGGATCTTTCTGCGCGACGATGAGATCGATCTTGTAGGCAAGGCCGGCCACTGCCTCGTTGAAGCCGACCAGGCTCTCCGCCGGCGTCAGTCCATGCAATGCGTCGCGCACCTCGGCGAGCCCCTGCTCGATTCCTGCCAGCGCGCGCTGATCAACGCCGGCCTGGCGCCCTTCGTCGATGCGGATGCCGAGCTCGAGGACCTGCTTTTCGAGAGACTCGATCGCGTGGCGCGGCATCGCCTCATTGAGCGCGCGGCCGATCTCGCCGAGCTCGGCGCGCAAGGCGTTGATCGCTTCCTCGACGCCCGGCTTGCGCAGCGTCTCGATCTGGTCGGTGATGTGGCGCAGCTGACCTTCCAGACCGGATAGATCTTGCACCGGCAACGGCGCCTGCAAGGGCGTGGGCGCCGCCATCGCAGCCATGGGTGCCGGCGCAACCTTCGGCCCGGGCGCCGCTACCGGTGCCGCCATCGCAGCCATGGGTGCCGGCGCAGCCATTGGTCCAGGCGCCGCCAGCGGCGCCTGCGGTTGCGCGCGCGCGGGCGTCGGCTCGCCGTTCAGCGCAGCCCGGCGCGCGGAGATTTCGGCGACGGCGCGGTCGAGGCCCGGCGGCAATTGCACGCTCGGCAGTGGCGGCGGCATTGCGGGCGCGAGCGGCGGCGCCACCGTTCGTGGTGCGCCGGCGAATTGATCGGGATCGCTGCGGCTGTGCCGCGGTGCATAAGCCGCGGGGCCCGTGCGCGTTATCTGCTCGATACGCCGGGTCAGATCGTCCAGCCGCTGGTGCACGCTGGCGAAATTCTCGCCATGGACATCGTCCTCGCCGTGCGACGGCGCTTGCAGGCCTTGCTGTGCGGCTTGTTGGAGGATCACGGAGTTAAGCCAGTCTCCCAGCGACAGGCCCGATCGGCGCGCCGCTTCTTTTGCTGTTTCGCGGGCTTCCGGCCGTAACCCTTTCACACTCCACGGGATCGCAAATTTCATGCTCGCACCACGTTCGAGGCGAAGGCGTTATGAGCCTGACGGCTCTCCGTGGAATCGGCACACATTAACGGCGGGTGGATACGGGCGCGGACCGCAGTCGTTTCACAGACTTTTTGCCGGACACGGTAAATAAGCGGTTAAGGATTGGGCGGAAGTGTCGGATTTTCCCTGCGCTTTTCGACGGCACGTTTGCCGCAGTGGGCCTTAACGCGGCTGTAAGCGGGATGCGCGATGCTCGGGGCCTGAAGCCGCCGTGCGCGGTAGTGGGGAACGCCGCGGCCGTTCTTAAAATGGTCGCAACCGCAGACTAGTTAACGAATTGTTAACGGCGCGCGCCCTTGCCGCCTGAGCGCCGCGGCAGGACGCCTGGAGAAACCGATGCCGACCTACAAGGCTCCCGTGGACGATGCGTTGTTTCTGTTGAATGACGTTTTCCATCTCGACCGCTACGGCAATCTGCCGGGCTTCGCCGACGCCTCGCCCGATATCGTCGAGGCGGTGCTGCGCGAGGCCGCCAAGTTCAGCGAAGAGGTGCTGACGCCGCTCAACCGTGTTGGCGACAAGGAAGGCTGCACGCGGCAGCCCGACGGCAGCGTGACCACGCCCACCGGCTTCAAGGACGCCTACAAGCAACTGGTGGAAGGCGGCTGGGTCGGCATTTCGGTGCCGGCCGAATTCGGCGGCCAGGGCCTGCCGGCAACGCTCACCGAGATCGTCAACGAATTCCTCTGCTCGGCCAACATGGCCTTCGCCATGTATCCCGGCCTCACGCAGGGCGCCATCGCCGCGCTGCTCGCGCACGCTTCGCCGGAGCTAAAAGCGAAATACCTGCCCAAGATGGTCGAAGGGACATGGACCGGCACCATGAACCTGACCGAACCGCATTGCGGCACCGACCTCGGGTTGCTGCGCAGCAAGGCCGTCAAGCAGGGCGACGGCAGCTACAAGATCAGCGGCACCAAGATTTTCATTTCTGCCGGCGAGCACGATCTAGCCGAAAACATCATCCATCTGGTACTGGCGCGCATCGAAGGCGCGCCTGCCGGCACCAAAGGCATTTCACTGTTCGTGGTGCCGAAGGTGCTGGTCAATGACGACGGCTCATTGGGCGCGCGTAACGGCGTCTCCTGCGGCTCGCTCGAAGAGAAGATGGGCATCCACGGCAACGCCACCTGCGTGATGAACTACGATGGCGCCACCGGCTGGCTGATCGGCGAGGAGAATCGCGGCCTCGCCGCCATGTTCACGATGATGAACGAAGCCCGCCTTGGCGTCGGCGTGCAGGGGCTGGCGCAATCGGAAGTTGCCTATCAGAACGCCGCGGCCTACGCCAAGGAGCGCCTACAAGGCCGCGCCATTTCCGGCGTCAAATATCCCGACAAGCCGGCCGATCCGATCATCGTGCATCCCGACGTGCGGCGCACGCTGATGAGCATCCGCGCCTTCAACGAGGCCGCGCGCGCGCTGGTGATGTGGACCGCGCTGAAAGGCGACATCGCCCATCGCTCCGAGGACGAAAAAGAACGCGTGAGCGCCGACGACCACATGGGCCTGCTGACGCCGGTGATCAAAGGCGTGCTCACCGATCAAGGCTTCGCCAACACCGTCATGGCGCAGCAGGTGTTCGGCGGCCACGGCTACATCGCCGAGCACGGCATGGAGCAGTTTGTGCGCGATGCCCGCATCGCGCAGATCTACGAGGGCGCCAACGGCATCCAGGCGCTCGACCTGGTCGGCCGCAAGCTCGGCAAAGACGGCGGCCGCGCGCTGATGGCGTTCTTCAACGAGGTCTCAGGCTTCATCAAGGAGAAGGGCGCCGACGACAAGATGAAGCCATACGTGACGCCGCTCGGCCTCTCGCTCGGCCATCTGCAGCGGGCCTCGATGTGGTTCATGCAGAACGCCATGGCGAAACCGGACAATGCCGGCGCCGGCTCCACCGACTTCATGCACCTATTCGGCCTGGTGGCACTCGGCTACATGTGGTGCAGGATCGCCGAGGCCGCGCTCATTAAGCTGCCAAAGGCCAACGGTTCGGCGCCGACCATGAACGCCAAGCTGGTCACGGCGCGCTTCTTCATAGAGCGCATGCTGCCGGAGACGGCGACGCATCTCGCGCGCATTCAGGCGGGGGCTGCGAGCACGATGGAATTGCCCGACGAGGCGTTCTGAGCCATTGATAGCGCCGGCCCGGTTGCCATGATGCAATCGGGCAGGCGTGGAGACGATGGCCGGAAACAATCTGTCAATCGCCATCATCGGCGGCGGCCTCGGCGGGTCTGCGGCGGCGTTGTCGCTCTTGAAGGCCGGCTTCAACGTCCAGGTCTATGAGCGGGCCCGCGTGCTGCGCGAGGTGGGCGCCGGCATCGTGCTGACGCCCAACGTCGTACGTGTGCTCAATGATCTCGGCTTCGCCGATGCGCTCGCGGCGCTCGGCGTCGCGCCGGACGCCATCCGCCAGCGGCGCTGGGACGACGGGCGCACGCTGCTATGCACGCCGGTCACGCGCGAGGCCGGGAAGCCGGCGATGGTCTACACCTCGCATCGCTCCGACGTGCTGTCGATGCTGATCGGGGCGCTGCCGCCGGAGCGCCTGCATCTCGGTCACCGCATGACTGCTTTCACCGATTGCGGCGACCGCGTCGCGCTTGAATTCGCCAATGGCGCGCGCGCCGAAGCCGACATCGTGATCGGCGCCGACGGCATTCACTCGACAGTGCGCGAACTGCTGTTCGGCGCCGAGCATCCGCGCTTCACCGGCTGCGTGGCCTATCGCGGGCTGGTGGCGGCGGAACGGCTCAAGCATCTCAATCTGCCGTGCGAGGACCATATCTGGATGGGCCCCGGCAAGCATTTCGTGCATTACCCGGTGTCGGCTGGGCGGTTCATCAATTTCGTCTGCGTGATCGAGCGGGATACTTGGACCAAGGAGTCCTGGACCGAACCGGGCGAGGTGAAGGACGCGGTCGCCGCCTATGAAGGCTGGCACGGCCAAGTGCGTTCGATCATCTCTTCCGTTGAGGAAACCTTCGTCTGGGGCCTGTTCGATCGCGCGCCGCTTGCGCGCTGGTCAATCAATCGCGTGACGCTGCTCGGCGATGCCTGTCATCCCATGCTGCCGTTCCTGGCGCAGGGCGCCGCGCAAGCGATCGAGGACGGTGCCACGCTTGCCGCGGTGCTCAGCCATTCGGGCGACGACATTCCCGCGGCTCTGCGCCGCTATGAAAACCTGCGCCTGCCGCGCACCGCCCGCATTCAGGCGGTGGCGCGCGGCAACAAGACACGCAATCATTTGCCGGACAGTCCCGAGCAGCGCGCGCGCGACGCCAGCATGGCCGCCGGCGCCGCCGACTGGTCGATCGGCGCCAGCGCCTGGGTCTATGAGCACGATGCGACGGCGGCCGCCGACAGCGGTAGCTTGGGCGCGCCCGCGGATGCCGGCTAGCGGGACCCGGACGTTACGCCGGCGCGTGCGGCGCGATGGTCGCCGATAGCCGCAGGGTCGGCGGCGTAGCCGGCGCATTCATCAATTCGTGACTTATAAAGGCGCCGTCCTCGCAGATGAATTCGAACGAGGTCAGAATGCGGTCGACGGCGTTGCCGTCGCGCGCGAACGGCAAGAGCAGGCGCTCGTAACGCACCGGCCGCCCCTCGCGGTCGGTGATGTCGTGGACGATGTAGACCGGCCGGCCGCGCTCCACCGCATGTCTGTAGGGCGCAAGCTTTTGCGCGCGCGCCGGCTCCGATACGCTCTCGTAGAGAAATATGCCGCGGCATTCCGCCGCGCCGAAGACCTGGCCGATCATCGCCCCATGGAAGCGGATCTGAAAGCGCAAGTTTTTGTCATCGCCGATCACGTCAAGAAAGCTCAGATTGTCCGAAATGCGCGACAGATCTTCGTCTTCGACCGCCTGCCACAGCGGCACGCCGCACGACCCCAGATGCCGAGTCCAGAAATTGAGCAGCCAGCGTTGGTTGATCGCTCGAACCACGTCCGGGCGCGCGACTGAAAATTGCATGGATGGACAGGTCCCGCTTGCCACCGACGGCTTCTTCTTTGGTTGAGCGCCGGACTTTGTCAATGACCCAAGCTAAGAAACAACCATGCTTTTTATTCCGCGCGCGGCCAAGAACGGCAAATCATCGCCGTCACCATTTGCGCAGGCGCGGATTTTATACGCCGGGCGCAAAGGCCGATCCGCGCCGCGTGCGCAGCAGCAGCCAGCTCATGATCGATACGTTCAGCAGGTTCCATGCGATCCCGTTGAGGAACGCCGCCTGATAGGAGCCGGTGAGATCGAAGATTTCGCCGGACAGCCAGCCGCCCAGCGCCATGCCGATCAGCGTCGCCATCATCACCAGACCCACGCGGGTGCCGGCCTCCTTGGGCGGGAAATATTCGCGCACGATGATGGCGTAAGTCGGCACGATGCCGCCCTGGAACAGGCCGAACAGTGCCGATATCGCGTACAGGGAAAACATACCGTCAAACAGCAGGTACATGCAGAGTGCGCTGCCTTGCAGCACCGAGCCGAGCAGCAGCGTGCGCACCCCGCCGATGCGGTCGGCGATGAAGCCGGATGCTAGCCGGCTGATGATGCCGCAGGCCAGCATCAGCGACAGCATCTCGGCGCCGCGCGCCACGCCATAGCCGAGATCGCCGCAATAGGCGACGAGATGCACCTGAGGCATCGACATCGCCACGCAGCAGGCGACGCCGGCGATGCACAGCAGCAGCTGCAGCGTCAGCGGCGAAAACGGCGCTTCGGCTTGCCGGCGGGCGGCGGCAGCGCCGGCGGCCGCGCTGTGATGGGTCTCCAGGCGCCGACGCAGCAGCAGGATGAGCGGCAACATGGTGACGAGGCAGAAGACGCCGATGCCGATATGGGTCGCGCGCCAGCCGAAGCCGGCAATGGCATGCTGCACCACCGGCGGCCAGATCGTGCCGGCGAGATAATTGCCGCTGGCGGCGAGCGCGACCGCGATGCCGCGGCGGCGCATGAACCAGTGGGAGATGTCGGCCATCAACGGCCCAAAGGTCACCGAGCAGCCAAACCCGATCAACAAGCCGTAGGCGAGCGCCACTTGGCCAAGGTTCGCGGATACGCCGACGCCGAGATAGCCGAGGCCGAGCGCCAGGGTTCCGATTGTCAGCGGCAAAGCGATGCCGAAGCGGTCGGCCAGCCGCCCGGTCAGCACGCCGCCGCCGGCGAAACCGAGCATCGCGAGCGTGAAGGGCAGTGAGGCGTCGGCGCGGTCGACCCCGAAAGCGGCCTGGATTGCGGGTAGCGCCACCACCACCGACCACATGCCGACGCCGCCGATGGTGCTGACCGCAAGCGCGCAGGCCAAGCGCCGCCAGGCATAAGTGGACTCCACGCCATAGGCGGAATCGGCGTCAGCTTCTGAGTTCATGAAGAAAATCCCGAGCTTACGCTGGCGGTCGTATCATTGCGAGCGAAACTTGTCTTGCCCACCGGCCGGCCCACCCATGGCCGTCTTGTTTCTCCGTGACTGGAAACGGGAATACGGCTAACTTATCCGGCAAGCCGTCATCTGCGAACGGCTATTGGGAGGACACCAAATGCGAAAATCATTTTTAGTCATCGCGGCGGCGTTGCTCGCGGCATCCTCGGCGCACGCGCAACAAACCGTTAAGATCGGCTTGATCGAGCCTTATTCCGGCCAGTTCGCCGACGCGGCGACCCAGCAGGACAATGCCATCAAGCTGTTCGTGAAGCAGAACGGCGACATGGTCGCCGGCAAGAAGATCGAGATCATCCGCAAGGACGTTGGCGGCATCAATCCGCCGGTCGCCAAGCGGCTGGCGCAGGAACTGGTCACCCGCGATAACGTCGACATCCTGGCCGGCTTCGTGCTGACGCCGAACGCCATGGCCGCGGGCGACGTGTCGAAGGCCGGCAAGAAATTCATGGTGGTCATGAACGCGGCCACTTCGATCGTCACGACCAAGTCGCCTTATATGGCGCGCACCTCGCTGACCATTCCGCAGCTCAACACCGCGTTCGGTAAATGGGCGGCGACCAAGGGCGGCGTGAAGAAGGCCTACACCATGGTCTCCGACTATGGGCCGGGCCACGACGCCGAGCGGTCGTTCCAGGCCGGCTTCAAGGCGGGCGGCGGCACCATCGTCGGTTCCGTGCGCATGCCGGTGGCCAATCCGGATTTCTCGGCCTTCGTGCAGCGCGCCAAGGATCTCAACCCGCAGGGCATCTATGTCTTCATTCCCGGCGGCGCGCAGCCGGGCGCCTTCGGCAAGGCCTTAGCCGACCGCGGTATAGATGCCAAGAAGACCAAGGTCATGGGCCAGTTGGAGATCACCGACGAGCACGCGCTCAAAGCGATGGGCGATACCGCCATCGGTATCATCACCACCGGTCATTACGACTACTATCTGAAGAACAAAACAAACCAAGCCTTCGTGAAGGCCTACAACGCGGCCTACGGCCGCAATCCGGACTTCTTCTCGGTCGGCGCCTGGGACGGCATGCACCTGATCTATGCCGCGCTCAAGAAGACCAAGGGCAAAACCGACGCCGCGGTGCTGATCAAGGCCGCCGAGGGCATGAAGTGGCAGAGCCCGCGCGGACCGATCTCGATCGATCCGAAGACCCGCGACATCATCCAGACCGTCTACATCCGCAAGGTCGAGAAGGTCGGCGGCAAGCTGGTCAATGTCGTGATCGACAAGATCCCGAACGTGAAGGACCCGCTGCACAAGTGAGCGTCGCGTCCGCGACCAAGCATCCGGGGGGCGGGGGCCGACGAGGCCCTCGCCCCTTCGCTTGCCTGGCTCTAGGATGGGCGCAAACGCGACTCACGCTACAGAGGCATTCTCGTTATGGACGCCCTCAATCTCCCACGCCCGGCCTGGATGAGCGAGGACCTCGTGCTGCTCGAGGAGCAGGCGCGCCGCTTCATTGCTGACGAATTCGCCCCCCATATTGATCGCTGGCACGAGGCCGGCATCTACGAGCGCGCGGTTTGGACCAAGGCCGGCGAGGCCGGGCTGTTGTGCGCGTCGATGCCGGAAGACTATGGCGGCTCAGGCGGCAGCTTTGCCCATGAGGCGGTGATCAACCGCGAGCTTTCGCTCGCCGGCTTCGACACCTTCGGCGCGCCGCTGCATTCCGGCATCGTGGCGCCCTACATTCTGCACTACGGCACCGAGGAGCAGAAACAGCGCTGGCTACCGAAGCTCGCCACCGGCGAACTGGTCGGCGCCATCGCCATGACCGAGCCCGGCACCGGCTCCGATTTGCAGGGCGTGCGCGCTAGCGCCAAGAAATCCGGCAACGGCTACGTGCTCAACGGCTCCAAGACCTTCATCACCAACGGCCAGCACGCCAATCTGGTCATCGTCGTCGCCAAAACCGATGCCAAGGCCGGCGCCAAGGGCGTCTCGCTCTTGGTGGTGGAGACTGACGACGCCCCCGGCTTCCGCCGCGGCCGCAAGCTGAAAAAGCTCGGCATGGATTCCGCCGACACCTCGGAACTGTTCTTCGAGGACGTGAAGCTGCCGGCCGAGAGCCTGCTGGGTAGCGAAGAGGGTCAAGGCTTCTACCAGCTCATGCAGGAATTGCCGCAGGAGCGCCTGATCGTCGCCGTGCACGCGGTCGCCATGATGGAGCGGGCGCTGGCGCTTACCATCGATTACGTCAAGCAGCGCAAGGCCTTCGGCAAGAGCATCATCGAGTTCCAGAACACCCAGTTCGAGCTGGCCGAGTGCAAGACCGACACCACCATCGCCAAGGTGTTCCTCGATCACTGCATCGGCGAGCACGTGGCCGGCCGTCTCGACACCGTCACCGCCTCGATGGCGAAATACCGGCTGAGCGAGACGCAAGGGAATGTGATCGACCGCTGCCTGCAATTGTTCGGCGGCTATGGTTACATGGACGAATATCCGATCTCGCGGCTCTACCGCGACGCGCGCGTGTTGCGCATCTATGCCGGGACCAACGAGATCATGAAGCTGCTGATCGCGCGCAGCCTCTAAATCGCGCAGGGAGAACGCCTATGCCCGACGCATTCATCTACGACGCCGTGCGCACCCCGCGCGGCCGCGGCAAGGCCGACGGCGCGCTGCACGAGGTGACCGCGCTCAATCTCGCCGCCCAGGCGCTCACCGCCATCAAGGACCGCAACAAGCTCGACCCTAGGCTCGTCGACGACGTGGTGCTGGGCTGCGTCGATCCGGTGGGGGAAGCCGGCGGCGACATCGCGCGCGCCTCCGCGCTGGTGGCGGGCCTCGGCGATAGCGTGCCCGGCGTGCAGATCAACCGCTTCTGTGCCTCCGGCCTCGATGCGATCAATTTCGCCGCCGCCGAGATCATGGCGGGCCAGCACGAAATGACCATCGGCGGCGGCGTCGAGTCGATGAGCCGCGTCGGCATCGGCGCTTCCGGCGGCGCCTGGCCGGTGGATCCCTCGATCGCGGTCGAGACTTATTTCCTGCCGCAGGGTATCTCCGCCGACCTGATCGCCACCAAATACGGCTTCTCGCGCGACGACGTCGATGCCTACGCGGTCGAGAGCCAGAAGCGAACCGCCAAGTCGTGGGAGGAGGCGCGTTTCAAGAATTCGGTGATCCCGGTCAAGGACGTCAACGGGCTGACCATCCTGGCGAAAGACGAGCACATGCGGCCCACGACCACCATGCAGACGCTCGCCGCCCTGCAGCCGTCCTTCGTGCAGATGGGCGAGATGGCCGGCTTCGACGCGGTGGCGGTGCAGAAGCATCCCGAAATCGAGGCCATCAACCACGTGCATCATCCCGGCAATTCCTCCGGCATCGTCGACGGCGCCGCGGCGGTGCTGATCGGCAGCAAGGACGCCGGCAAGGCCGCGGGCCTCAAAGCCCGCGCGCGCATTAAGGCCTTTGCCAATATCGGCTCGGAGCCGGCGATCATGCTGACCGGCCCGATCGACGTGACGCAGAAGGTGTTGAAGAAAGCCGGCATGAAATTGAGCGACATCGATCTGATCGAGATCAACGAGGCCTTCGCCTCGGTGATCCTGCGCTACATGCAGGCCTTCGACATCGACGCTTCCAACGTCAACGTCAACGGCGGGGCGATTGCCATGGGCCATCCGCTCGGCGCCACCGGCGCCATGATCCTCGGCACCGTGCTCGATGAATTGGAGCGCAGCGGCAAGCAGACCGCGCTGATCACGCTCTGCATCGGCGCCGGCATGGGCACCGCCACCATCATCGAGCGGGTGTGAGCGAAGTGATGAAAATTCTCCGCCTCATCCTGAGGTGCCCGAGCGGAGCGAGGGCGTCTCGAAGGATGTGGCGGCCCCATGCTTCGAGACGCGCTCCTTCGGAGCGCTCCTCAGCATGAGGCCGATTAGGAGCTGAGCAAAACGTAATGCCCAAGATCGAGATCGACAAGATTCCGCTCGACGCCACGACCAATTATCCTGCGCCGTTCAATAAGGCGGTCGAGGGTCGCGTGCGCCAGCGGCTGGGCCGGGCCGCCGGTCTCACCCAATTCGGTGTTAATCTCTGTACTCTCAAGCCGGGCGCCGCCTCGTCGCAGCGCCACTGGCACGAGAACGAAGACGAATTCGTCTACGTACTCGAAGGCGAAGTCGTGCTGTGCGAGGATAGCGGCGAGACCGTGCTCAAGGCGGGTGAGGCGGCGGCGTGGAAAGCCGGCGTGGCGAACGGCCACTGCTTGGTCAACCGTTCAAATCGCGACGCCGTCGTGCTCGAGGTCGGCACCCGCGCCGCCAGCGAACGCGCGTTTTATTCCGACATTGACATGATGGTCGTGCGCGACGGCAAGGAATTCCAATACGCCAAGAAGACGACCGGCGAGCCCTACTGAGGAAACTCTGATGAGCAATTTCAACCTCGACATTGACGCCGACGGCATCGCGCTCGTTACCTGGGACATGCCCGGCCGCTCGATGAACGTGATCGACGGTAGCGTCATCGCGGAGCTCGCCGCCATCGTCGAGAAGGTCGCGAGCGACGACACGATCAAGGGCGCGGTGGTCACCTCGGCCAAGGACGCTTTCTGCGGCGGCGCCGACCTCACCATGCTGGAGCGCATGGCGGCGACCTATGCTGGGCTGCTGAAGTCGAAAGGCGAGGTGGCCGCCAACCAGATGGTCTTTGACGAGAGCCGCAAGCTCTCAGCTCTCTACCGGCGGCTGGAAACCTGCGGCAAGCCGTGGGTTGCCGCCATCAACGGCACCGCCAAGGGCGGCGGTTTCGAATTGTGCCTCGCCTGCCATCACCGCGTCGCCGCCGACAATCCGAAGACCCGGCTCGGCCTGCCGGAAGTGAAGGTCGGCCTGTTCCCCGGCGCCGGCGGCACCCAGCGCGTCGCGCGCATGCTGGCGCCGGCCGACGCGCTGCAATTCCTGCTCAAGGGCCAGGACCTGCGCGTCGACCGCGCCAAGGCCATGAAGCTCGTCGACACCGTCGTGCCGCAGGCCGATCTCATCAAGACCGCGAAAGACTGGATCAAGGCCGGCGGCAAGTCGGTGGCGCCGTGGGACGAGAAGGGTTTCCGGCTGCCCGGCGGCCCGGTCTATTCGAAGGCCGGCATGATGACCTTCCCGGCCGCCAACGCCATCTACCGGCGTGAAACTTATGACAACTATCCGGGCGCGCGCGCCATCCTGCAGGTGGTCTATGAAGGCCTGCAGGTGCCGATGGACGTGGCTTTGCGCATCGAGTCGCGCTGGTTCGCTAAGATCCTGCGCTCGCCGGAAGCGGCCGCCATGATCCGCACCCTGTTCGTTTCCATGCAGGAGCTCAACAAGGGCGCGCGCCGGCCGGCCGGTGTGCCGCCGACCAGCTTGAAGAAAATTGGCGTGGTCGGCGCTGGCTTCATGGGCGCCGGCATCGCGCAGGTGAGCGCGGCGGCCGGACTGCAGGTGGTGCTGATCGACCGCGATCAGGAGACCGCCGACAAGGGCAAGGCGGCGCTGCACAAGGCGCTATCCGACCGCGTCATGAAAGGCCGCATGAAGGGCGCCGAGCGCGACTCATTACTGGAGAAGATCACGGCGAGCGCC
>Ga0307417_10000552_pt1 | contig 15113 bp, 16 predicted proteins | sample SalMarWE160210MG_2_FD_202514 | JGI IMG/M metagenome (GOLD analysis project Ga0307417, IMG submission 202514) | Salt marsh sediment microbial communities from the Plum Island Ecosystem LTER, Massachusetts, United States - WE1602-10 | ecosystem: Environmental > Aquatic > Marine > Intertidal zone...
GATGCTCGCCATCAGTCTGCGCGGCGTGTGCAAGTCCTTCGGTCGGACGGAGGTCATTCACGGCATCGACCTGGACATCGCCGCCGGGGAGCTCTGCGTGCTGGTGGGCCCCTCCGGCTGCGGCAAGTCGACGCTGTTGCGGCTCATCGCCGGGCTGGAGGAGCTCAGCGCCGGGAAGCTGTACATCGCCGGCCGTGAGGTGAGCCGGGTGGCGCCCGCCGGACGCGGAGTGGCGATGGTGTTCCAGTCCTACGCCCTGTACCCGCACATGAGCGCCTACCAGAACATGGCCTTCGGTCTGAAGCTGGCCAAGCACGGGGCGGAGGACGTCCGCAGCCGGGTGCTTGGGGCGGCCCGCACCCTGCGCATCGAGCACCTGCTGGAGCGCAAGCCGCGAGAGCTCTCCGGCGGCCAGCGGCAGCGGGTGGCCATCGGCCGCGCCATGGTGCGAGAGCCCGAAGTGCTCCTACTCGATGAGCCCCTGTCGAACCTGGATGCGGATCTACGGGTGCAGATGCGCATCGAGCTGGCCCGGCTGCACCGGCGCCTGGGGGGCACCATGGTGCACGTGACTCACGATCAGGTCGAGGCCATGACCCTCGCAGACTGCATCGTCCTGCTCGACGCCGGGCGCATCGCCCAGGTCGGCCCCCCCCTGGAGCTCTACCACCGGCCGCGGGACCTGTTCGTGGCCGGCTTCATCGGCTCCCCCAGGATGAATCTGCTGCCAGCCGAGGTGCTCGGCATCGGGCGGGACGGCGTCACGGTCGGCCTGACGGGTGGGGTCTCGGTGGCGATCCCGGTGGACCCGGCCGGGGCCCGCGTAGATGATCGGGTCACCCTGGGCGTCCGACCGGAGCACCTCGGTATCTCCCGGCAGGCAGAACAGAGGCTGCGCGCCGAGGTCGTCGTGGTGGAGCACCTGGGCGATCATTGCCTGGTCTATCTGCAGTGGGCGGGGGCGGAGGCGCCTCTGGCGCTGCGGGTGGCCGAGGCGGGGAGGCTCGCAGTGGGCCAGACCCTGGCGCTGGAGATCCCGCCGGCGGCCTGCCATCTGTTCGATGCCGCCGGACAGGCATTCAAACGCTTGGCGCAGCCTTGAAGGTCCTCTCGCAAAGGCGCAAAGGACCCAAAGGCAAGCGGGCGACAATCAAGAATCCTCTTGGTGTCCTTGCGCCTTGGCGGGAGTGTTTCCCCGATTCTGCCTGGAGGCGCAATCTCTGACTGCTATACTCAGGATTAGCCAATTCTGGAGCCAGACAGCGGAGGCAGCCATGTATAGACGTCTCTATTTCAGCTTTCCCGACCCGGCACGCACAGGGGCCGCGGCGGCGCATCTACGTGCGGCCGGGGTGGACCAGGGACACATGCATGCCGTCGCCAGGGCGGGCACCGACCTCTCCGATCTACCCTCGGCCACCGAGGGCCAGCGCAGCGATGCCCTGTGGTGCATGGAGTGCCGGCTGTGGAATACCAATCTAGGCGTGTTCTGGCTGGCACTGGCGGGCCTGGTGGCGGCGCTGCTGGCGGACTCCGCAGCGTGGACGGTGCTGGCCCTCGCGGCGATGATCGTGACCTTCACCGCCGGCTACCTGTTCAGTACCCGGCTGCCTCACGCCCATCTGGGCGAGCTACGAGAGGCGCTCGCCCACGGGGAGGTCGCACTGCTGGTCGACGTGCCCAAGGGACGCGTGGCCGAGGTCGATGATCTAGTGCATCGTCACTATCCGGATGCAGCCGTGGGGGGTGTGGGCTGGACGCCTGAGCTGGCTCATCACCGCTAACCGGCTTTGGGCCGGGGGGCCGCCCCCGGCTTTTGCTATCCGATGGGGCACTTCTAGTGCTCCATCAAGGCTTAATCGTCCCGAAAGTTCTCGCCTGGGGCCTCCGCGATACGCTGCAAGTTCGTCACTGTAAGCTTGACGGCGGGCTCCTTCCCGCCGACGGTCGCTTCGACCCCATGCAAGGCCTTTCGCAAAGATTGATATCTCGGTGATCTCAGGATCCTGGAGGCCTGCATGAGCCCGGTCGCGGAGACCGGCAAATGCCTGGACCAGGAGACCATCTTCCGACGCCGCGTTAGCTACTTCAACGAGGCCCGCGGTCGGCTCTCCGGCTATGACGCCGCAGCGCTCGCGGGATCCTCGGTCGACCCTGAAGAACACAGGGCTTGACATAGGAGCAGCAAGAATAGGAAAGTTAAGGTGGTACAATGAGAATGAACCACAAGCCTATGAGAATTCGACCGGCTTTCTACACCGCACCCTGCGTCGAGGGGGTGTGCCGCCGGCCGACGCGCCATAACTGAGTGGGTCCGCCGCGACATGATCGAGATCGTCCGTCAGCCGGGAATGGGTCAGCCTGCCGGCGTCTGGGCCGCCGAGCCGGCGTTTTGGATGGATACGCGGCGCGGCCTGGTGCTGCCGGAGTGGGGCAGGACGCCCGTCGTGGCCGAATTCCTGGCCCATCGCGTCGCCAGGTGTCCAAACGACTTGCAGGCCCATGTCCGGCGGGTGTTGTTACAGCGGCAGCTGGGGGATGCGGACGGTGTGTACGGCGCGCTGCTCGATTTGTGCATCGCGCTGCGCGGTGTCGGGCGAGAGGTTCGGGAGCGGATGCTGGGCTGTGCCGGTCCGCTGTTGTCCCCCTCGCGGCGCCAGGCGCTGGAGGCCAGACTCGATGCCGGACTGGGTCCGACCGACCCCATGCCGGCTTCCCGGCATTCGGTGCTCGGTCGCGGATTGAGCGCCTCGGTCCCCGTGGTGTTGATGACCGAAGGCGCACAGAAGCACGAGGCAACGGCGCTGGAGCAGGCTCGGGAGCTCATCGAATCGGGGCGCGTGGCCGAGGCTCAGGAGCTATTGGAGAGTGCCCTGGTGCGCAACCCCGACGATGATGAGGTAGGGTTGGAGCTGCTCGAAGTTTACCAACACACACGGGATACCGAGTCGCTGCGCAGGATGTGCCGGCTGCTCGGCAAGCTGGGCACGCCTTCGGCTCAGGCCTGGGTCGGCATGGCGGAGCTATTCGCCATCGAGTAGCACCAAGCCGCATATCTGACCCAAGACATTCCGAAGGGGCCTGGATGACGACGATGAGCAAGCCATTGAGAGTGACGGCGCTGGGCCTGGATAAGCGCTCCCGCTCAGCCCTGGAGATGATTCTGAAGGGGCCTGGCAAGGGCGCCTGTGTGCTCACCGACGTGGCCGAGAGCGAGGCGGCGATAGTCGACATGGATAGACCGGAGGCGTCGATGCTATGGGAGAACTACCACCGGCACTACCCAGAGCGCCCGGGCATCGCCCTGTCGGCACAGGATTCTTGCCCCGAGGGAACGCGCCTCCAGCCCAAGCCGGTGAGCATCAACGCGCTGCTGGCCAGCCTTCGAGCGGTCGCCGAGGAGCTTGCGGGCCCGGAGGCCGCCACGGCGGAAACGGGAAAGGCTGCCGGTGCCCAGCTCGAGTCCAAGGTGGTTTCCACCAGGGGGGCGACGCAGGTCCTGGAAGATCGGGCCGTTCGCCGTTATGTGTCGGCCCTGCCCGAGTCACTGCCCGAGGACTACCGGCAGCTCTCTGATCCCGCGTCGCGAGCCAAGCTCTTTTTCGTGCCCACGGACTACATCGGGGGCCATTTGCTGGAGGCCATCCGTGAGGCCGTAGCCAGGGGAGAGGCGCGAATTATCCATCTGCGGGTGGGCGCGATCACCGTGGACCCGGCGGCGCATCGGACCTGGTGCGCTCTAACGGATACCCGGCTGAAGCAGGTATGCATGGTACGGGCGCACAGCGGAGACGGCGAGGCCCTGGATCTGCGGATCGAAGGACAAGCGCGCGGCGCCGCCGTCGAGGCGCCGCCAGGTGGCGGCGCGGGATTGGACCTCGATGCGTTTGTCTGGAAGGTGGCGGTTTGGGTTTCTCGTGGCCGCGCGCCGGAGGGCACGGACCTGCAGGAGCCGGTGCTGCTGCGCCACTGGCCCAATCTGACCCGCCTGCTGATGACCCCAAGCGTTATGCGGGTCGCCGCGATCTGGGCCAAACAGCACCGCTCGCCGGTGGAGACGGCCACCCTGCTGCGCATCCCCTTGTCCCATGTGCTGACATTCTACGCGGCGGCGAGGGCGACCGGGTTGCTCGTGGAGGCCCGACGCCAAAAGGACGAGCTGTTCTCGCCGCCGGACATCGATCGACATCGCCAACGCGGTCTGCTCAGCAGGATGCTCGCCAAGATTCTTGGCGCGACACAAGGTTCAGACCAGAAGGGCACTTGAGACCAGAGGCGGGCTGCGGTGGAGCAACACAAGATCATATTCACGGGCCCCGTCGGGGCGGGTAAGACCACGGCCATCAATGCGATTAGCGACATCCCAACGGTGCGCACGGACGCCACGGCCACCGACATGACGGCGGGCCGCAAGCGTGTGACTACCGTGGCCCTGGATTTTGGCGTCATGAATCTAGGACCGGACGAGCGTATTCATCTCTACGGCACCCCAGGCCAGGAGCGCTTCGACTTCATGTGGGAGATCCTGTCTAAGGGAGCCATCGGCCTCGTGCTGTTGCTCGACAACACCCGCGCCGATCCCTCCGCCGACCTACGCTTCTTCGTGCAGGCGTTCCGTGGGTTCATCGACCGCACGGAGCTAGCGGTGGGGGTGACCCGCATGGACCTGAGCCCCAAGCCCCGGATCGCGGACTATCACAGCGCCATCCGCGGTGTTGGACTCAAGCCGCCCGTCTTCGCGGTCGACGCCCGGGAGTCCCGGGATGTCGGGCTGCTAATTCAGGCCCTGCTCTACAGCCTGGATCCGGGTTTGGTGGCAGCCGATGAGTGAGCTTACTTTGGCCCCGGAGACCTATGTGGTGCCCAGTCCGGCGGGCGCGTACTACGCGGCATCCAACCGCAGCCAGGAGCCGGCCCGCGCCCTGCTGTTTAGGCTCATGAGCCTAGGGCAGACGCCGATACTCACGACGGATCTGCTGCGATCCTGGCTGGGGGACCAGCAGGTGCACACGGGGCTGGAGCTGCTGTGGCACATGCAGTCGCTGGGCTGGATTCAGGGCGCCCGGCAGGCCCGTCCGGCGCCGGCCGGGGCGCTGGACGAGATTCTTCTGGGGATGCTGGCCGAGCTCTCCAGCGAGAAGAAGGCGCTGCTGGCCGACGACAGCGGCTTCTACGTCGCCAACTACGGTTATACCCACGAGGCCGCCGAGGAGCTTTCGGCCCTGAGCGGGCGCCTGGCGTCACTCTACGAGCGTCATCGCGGCCTGCTCTACAACAATCTGGGAATTCCCTCGGCGGCCTGGGCCGTGGTCGACGCCGCCGGCAACAGCACGATCGGCTTCTGGCCACTGTACATCGGCGTCGAGCGCTTCGTTCTGGCCATCAGCGGCATGCCGCAGCTCAGTCAGCCGGCCTTCGTCGACCTGGTCTGGGCGCTGGCGCGCCGCTACGCAGATGTGCCGGAGGTCGCTCCCGACGCAACCGTCGTGCCCGTGCACGGTACCTGAGCAGGAATACATTTGCCCGCGTGGCGCCGGTGCACCACGCATTAGACCCACAGACTGGGAATAGGAGAGCCTACTCATGCGCGAAGACATGCTCACCTCCATACTGAATGATCTCAAGGGCACATCTGCGGATATCGAAGCCTCGGCGGTGATCTCCACCGATGGACTCATCATGGCGGCCCAGCTTCCGCAAGGCATCGACGGCGACCGGGTGGGCGCCATGGCCGCCGCCATGCTGTCGCTGGGTGATCGCACCGCCCAGGAGCTCAGCCGCGGACTGCTGGAGCAGGTCCTGATAAGAGGCAACAAGGGCTACGTGCTCATGACTCATGCCGGGCCCGATGCGGTGCTCTCGGTGCTTGCCTCCTCCAATGCCAAGCTGGGCCTCATCTTCTTGGATGTTGCGCGGGCCGCGGAATCCATCGCCAAGCTGGTTTAGCGCGGCAAGTAGAACGGAGACCAAATTATGGCCAACAAAGCGTTCTTTCTGCTGCGCATGAACGATCACGTCCAGTACCTGCACAAGATCCAGGCGACGCTGGAAGGTAGGGGCGACTTTCAGGGCACGGACTGGCACGAGTGCAAGCTGGGCAAGTGGCTCTACGGCGAAGGTGTCGCCGAGGCGGAGGCAGCCGGCCCCGAGGTCAAGGCTCTATTCGACAGCCTGTTTGAGCCCCACGAGGCCTTCCACAAGGCCAGCCACAGCGCCTTGGGCAAGCAACAGGACGGCGACGAGCAGGGCTCACGGGAGGCCGTGACCGAGATGTACCGGCTGTCGAACACCCTGGTCGAGATGCTGCTGTCCTTGGATCAGAAAAGCAACTAGCGCGCTGGCCTCGGCGGGCCGGCATGATGCAGACCCGCTGAGACATTGCGGACTCGTCCTCTTGATCCACGGCGCACCCCGGCCGGTGCGCTGTGCCTCCTCCTATCGCTTGCGTCGACTCGCCGACTGGGACTTGACTTCCTGGGGGGCTGGCCCGGCATCATTTGGCCTCGGCGCGGCCCGGGTCAGGGTGCAGCGATCAACGCCTAGACTTGGACGAGGAGGCCGTGGTCCATGGAGACCGGCGAGGCTCAACGAGACCGTGAGATCGGCGACTGCCCGCCCAGGGGTATGCGGCCGGGCGCATGATGAACAACAAGCTCATCCAGCTGCTGCGGCAGGAGACCAAGGCCAACCTGCTGAAGCTATTCGTCGGCTTCATCATCATCGGCGTGACCAATGCCCTGGTGCTGGTCATCGTCCACGATGTCACGGAGGCCCAAGGTCTCGACGTGATCAATTTCCGGCTCTTGATGCTGTTCGTCCTGTGCGTGGCGACCTTCTGCTACACCAAAAGAGTAGTGAACATCTGGCTGACCACCCACGTGCAGCAGGCCATCCTACAGCTGCGCTTGCGGATCCTGGACAAGGTGCGCAGCTCCAGGCTGATGTCCTACGAAGGTCTGGATCGCTCGCAGCTCATCAACGCGCTATCCGAGAATACCCTGGTCATCGTGGAGGGGGCCAAGTACTTCGGCGAGGGTGTGCCGGCGGCAATCATGCTGCTTTGCTCATTCATCTACGTCGGCGTGATCAGCAAGGCTGCCATGGTCATCGTCGCGGTGTGTGTGCCCGCGGCGGCAGTGGTGATCTGGGCTCTGAACCGCTCCATCGCCGAGGATCTCAACACGGCCATGCACAAGGAGGACGAGTTTCTCACCGCTTTCCATCAGCTGCTGGACGGGTTCAAGGAGCTGAAGATGAGCCGGCGCAAGAGCGGCGACTTGTTCGACAATTACCTGAGCCGGTGCTCCAAGCAGGCCAAAGACCTGAACACCAAGGCCGCCGTGAGCGTGGTCCGCTCCGATATCTACAACTATTTGTTCTTCTATCTGCTGCTGGCATCGATGTTGTTCCTGCTGCCCAAGCTCACCGTCATCAGCGCCGGGGAGACCATGAGCATCACGACGATACTGCTGTTCCTGCTGGGCAACGGTACCGTATTCGTGCAGGCCCTGCCCAACATCACCAAGACCGACGTGGCCATCGGCAACATCACCCGCATGGAGGAGGCGCTCGACGATCTGGAGCCGCCGGTGGACTCCAGCCTCGCCAATCCCTGGCTCCCCGAGGGGGACGAGCGGGACATTGTGCTGCGCAACCTCTATTTCAGCTACGCCGGGCCTCGGGACCAGAGCTTCTCGGTGCACGTGGACCACCTGACCGTCAAGGCCGGGGAGCTGCTCTATATCCAGGGTGGCAACGGCAGCGGCAAGTCAACGCTGCTCAAGCTCCTCACGGGACTCTACAGGCCTGCAGTGGGAAGCATCGAGTACGGCGGAACGGCGGTTTCGATGGAGAATCTGCAATACTACCGGGAGTGCTTCTCCATTATCTTTGCGGACTTCCATTTGTTCGACAGGGTCTACGGTCTGGAGGGTGTGGACGCGGGCAGGGTGGAGGAGCTGCTGGTGGAAATGCAGCTCAGCGCCAAGACTAGCTACGCCCAAGGGGCCTTCCGCAACCTCAATCTGTCCACGGGCCAACGCAAGCGTCTGGCGCTGCTGGTCGCGCTGCTGGAAGACCGGCCGGTGTGCGTATTCGACGAGGTGGCCGCGGACCAGGATCCCCAGTTCCGCAAGTATCTCTACGAAGTGATGCTGCAGAACCTCAAACGCCAGGGAAAGACCATCATCGCGGTGACCCACGATGATCGCTACTTTCACACCGCGGACCGGGTGCTGAAGATGGAATACGGACGGCTGCTCGACGAGCAGGCCGAATGAATCTCAAGCGGCCCGCTGATCCGGGCGCACCTTGTCCGAGGCGAATACCATGATGAGGCCGATGAACGGGGTGAACAGCAGAGAGGCGAAAAAGTAGCCCCAGAATCCGAACTTCCTGTGGTTGCCGAGGACGGCGACGATGACGCTGAGGAGTATGTACAGGGCTATCGCCGAGCTGAGCATGGGGCACCTCGCGGCCGGTGGGATTCATGGCCTGGCACCGCACCCACCGATGCCAGGCCACGAGGTGTCGCTGCTAGGCGGCGGCGCCGGTGGTGTGCTGCTTGACCACCAGCTTGCCCTCCTGGAACTGCTGGGCGAAATAATCCTTCACGGCTTCCGGGTCGAAGTTGAGGAAGGTGCCGCCGGATTCGAAGTGCTGGATAAACACCTTGCCCAGCGCATAAGTGGCGGCGCCGGAGAGGCTGGGCATGGTGAGGGCGCCCAGGATCGGTCCGGCAATCGGGATGACGCGCAGGGCACTGTAGACCGGCCGTGCCACGGCCGCCGGTGCTGCACCCGCCAACAGCGGCGCGATGATGTTCTTCACCATATCGTGCGAGTACGGGATTTCGTATAGCTTGCTCAGCCGGTACAACAGGTTGAGCTGAATGCCGGTGTTGCCCACGAAATCCAGCAGGGGCAGCGGAAGGACGCCCACGCCCACCGATGCGAGCACGTGCTTCAGAACTAGGGAATTGGCTTGCTGGGCCTTGCCGGTGCTGACCGGGAGCTGAGCCTCTGCTGCCGCGTCCGTCTGCGGCTGGGTCGCGCCCTGGTCCGATGCGGTTGATTTTTCTGTCATTGGCTGGCCTCGTTGGGGTGGTTACTACAGAGGCCGGTGAACCGCCGAGCTCATCGACCATCCGGGCTGTGAGCCTTATCACACGAGTCCTAAGGTTCTCAAAGCGGTGCGGCCGTGTCAATATAGCCCCGCGCCGTACGGCGCCATGCCCAGGGGGATTGGCCGGGGCGGGCGCCATGTCCCGGCGCGACCCTCAACGCTCGTGCCGGAGTGTGGCCGTGCCGGGACCGCCACGAGTCGGTGGCGAGGGGGGGGGCTGCAGGCACAGGAGCTCCAAGCTGATGACCACGATCGACGTTTTTCCGGGCCAGGGCTCTGAGAAGAAGGGCATGGGGGCCGAGCTCGAAGCATTTCTGGCCGGCGTCGACTTTGCGCCCTTGCAGATTCCGGTTGTCTCGAATGTCCATGCCAGGCCCAACGCGCCGGGCGAGATCTGCCAGAATCTCGCCAGCCAGATGACCCACCCCTTGCGCGGGACCGAGAGCACCCAGTACCTGCTGCGCCAGCCCGATCCGCAGATCGAGGAGGTCGGTCCCGGGACGGTGGGCGCGGGCCTCATTCCACAGATCAAGGCAGCCGCTTGAGCTCATGCTCCGGCGCGGCCGGTGCCATGGCAGGCGCCCATGAGGCGGCGGGACCGGCCCTGCCGCTGCTGCTGGAGACGCGCGATGGTCCGCTGCGGGCCGCCTTTGCGCAGGTGGGTGCCGGCGAATATGCAGCCGTGGAGCACTCGCGCCGGATCTGGCTGCACCCGACGGAGCTGCGCTACTTGGACACGCTGAGCGCGGAGCGCCGCCGGCGCAGTTATCTGCTGGGTCGCTGCGCCGCCAAGCGCGCTCTGGGCTGTCTGCTGCCCCAGGCGCCCGCAGCGCAGCTAGAGGTCGCAAACGGGGTCTTCGGCCAGCCGGTGCTGCGCTATGCGACCTCAGAGCCCGTGGATCTCAGCATCAGCCATACGAATCAGCTGGGCTGCGCGCTGGCATTTCCCGCCCTGCATCCCATGGGGCTGGACGTGGAGCAGGTGAGCGTCGAGCGGGCGCACGTCATGCAGAGCCAGATGGTGGCGGAAGAGCTAGCCGCCGCAGAAGCGGCGGTGGGCTCGGCGCCGGCGGCGTGTGCCCTGCTGTGGACCGCCAAGGAGGCCCTGTCCAAGGCGCTGCGCTGCGGCATGACCTGTCCCTTCGAGCTGATGGCCGTGGCCGGCATCGAGGGTGAGCCCCCCGCGCTGGGGGGACGTTTCCGCAATTTCGGCCAGTACCAATTCCAAACCTGGATTGGCGCCGGGACGGTGCTCAGCCTGGTGCTGCCCCGCAGCAGCCGGCTGTTGACGGACCTGAGCTCTGCGGCGGCCGGGATGCCGGCGTGAGTCCTGTCATTTGGATGTGCTCCGGTCAGGGCTCCCAGTATTACCACATGGGCAAGGACCTCTACGACGCCGAGCCCGTCTTTCGCGGCACCATGGATTCCTGCAGCGAGATCCTGCGACCCATGATCGGCTTGTCGCTGAGCGAGCTGCTGTACAGGCCCCGTGCCGATCGCTTCGCGGCCTTCGACCGGACCCTCTACAGCGGACCCGCCATCTGCTGCCTGCAGTATGCCGTGGCCCAGCTGCTGCGCGCCCGCGGCTGCGCACCCGACGCGGTGCTGGGCTACAGCATTGGGGAGGTATCCGCCGCAGTCATCGCCGGCGGGCTGACACTTGCAGACGGGTTGGAGGCAGCTGTGCGGCTTGCCGAGCTGTTGGAAGCGCGGATCCCGGAGGGCGGCATGCTGGCCGTGCTGGCCAGGCCGGAGATCCTACGGGCACGGCCGGATGTGTTTGCCGGCACCTGGGTCTCCGCCTGGAACTTCCCCGCCCATTTCGTCCTGAGCGGCACAGGCCACGCCATCGCCCGGGTAGAGCAAGGCCTTGCGGTCCACCAAATCGGCTGCCAGCGCCTGCCGGTGCGCTTCGCCTTTCATTCGCCCCTGATCGAGCCCATAGGCGAGGCGCTGATGGCGCATCTGGCACGGCTCGATTACCGGCAGCCGCGCATGGCGCTGATCTCGGCGACGCTGGGCGGTGACAGGCTGGAGCCGTCACCGGAGATCCTGTGGGGTGTGCTGCGCCAGCCGGTGGACTTCGCGCGCACCGTGCAAGTCATCGAAGGCTGGGGGCCCCACACTTATGTGGATCTGGGGCCGTCTGGCACGCTGGCGACGTTCGTGAAGTACAACCTGTCCGCGAGCTCCGAATCTAGGGTAGCGTCCACCGTCACGCCCTTCGGTCGGGCCGTGCAGAACATGGAGGGCGATCTGCTGCGACCGGTGCGACGGCAAGCCGCGGACCCCGGTAGGTCGTCACCCTAGCGGCTCTTTGGCGCCGTCTCCGGGACCGCCATGCACCCGGAGCTCGCACCGATGTGGGATGGGCATGCTCGACGGGACAAGCGCTTGCATGTGGGGTGGCGAATACCGAAGATCGGGCGGCCGGCATGCGGCAGCCACGGTGGTCAGGGTGATCTTGTGAGCCGAATGAGCAGATTCCTGGTACGCTTCTACCCGTCGCTCGTTGCCGTGGTGCTGGGCGCGGTGACTCTGGGGCTGCTCATGGTGCCGGGTGAGGTAGGACCCGAGATTCACGGCGTCCGCGGCTGGCTCTCGGTCTACGCGGCGCATATCACCGTGGTGCTGTTGGTGGCCGCCCTGATTTGGGCCAATGCGGCGCGCGAGCGACTGGCGGCCGTCAGCGACCGAGGGCGCCGCTGGGTGCGCCGTCAGATCATCCCACTGGCGGTCGTTGGGCTGCTCTTCGTCTGGCTGTTCATCTACCTCATCCCCAACATCTTCATCTTCGTCAAGCCCGGCGAGGGCGGGGTCCTGTGGCACCGCTTCGGCAACGGCACGGTCACAGACAGGTCCTACGGCGAAGGCACACACATCATCCTGCCGTGGGACCTGATGTACATATACAATGTCAGGCTGCAGAATCGGACCCAAGTATTCGAAGTGCTGTCCAAGGACGGCCTGCTCTACCACGTGGCCCTCACCATCCGCTTCAGGCTGATCCTCGAGGATCTGGGTCTGCTGCATCAGCACGTGGGACCGGACTACGTCAACACGCTCATCTTTCCCGAGCTCGGCTCCCATGCCCGGGCGCTGATGGCTCAATACCGCGCAGATGAGGTCTACACGACCCGGCGTCTGGAAATCGAGAACGAGATTCTCGCCCGGCTGCGCCAGGAGATGGTGGTGGGCTACATCCCGGAGGTCAAGCGGGAGAGCTACCTGCATGTCGAGAATGTACTGGTTCGCCAGATCATCCTGCCGAAGAAGGTGGCAGACGCCATCGAGAACAAGCTGGCTCAGGAGCAAATGATGCTGGAGTACGACTTCCGTCTCGGCAAGGAAATGAAAGAGGCCGAGCGCAAGCGCATCGAAGCTTACGGTATCCGCGACTTCCAGTCCATTGTGCGGCAGGGCATCTCGGAGCAGCTGCTCAAGTGGAAGGGCATCAACGCCACCCTGGAGCTGGCCAGGTCGAACAACAGCAAGATCGTGGTCATCGGTGCGGGCAAGGAAGGGATGCCGCTTATCCTCGGCGGCTTCGACAGCTCAGCGTCCGCAGCGAGATCAACGCCGGCGAATCCGCAAGGGAGTGTCGGCTCGTCCGAGGACGGTCAATCCACCGAGTCCCAGGGACTGGACTGGCTACAACCAGAAGCCTCGGAGACCGGCCTCAGCGCGGCACCGGATGGCAGCCGCGCCGAGCCTGCCTTGCCGGCGATGGACTACAAGCCGGCGCCATCCGCGGTCGCGCCGGCGGGGCGTGCCCCTGACGGCAACACCGCCGGCGGGCGTGCGGCCCCGGTGACACAGCCTCCCATGCCCTGAGACCGTCAATTTACGGGCGTTTCTCACGCGCACGCTCACGGCTGCGTATTGAGGGCGACAAGCTCTTTGAGCGTATCGGGATCGTCCCAGTCTCGCTTGCCCACGACGTGCATTGCCACGCGGCCTTTCGGATCCAGCACGTAGGTGGCGGGCAGCAGCTGTATGCCCCATTCCTGACTCACCGCCGCATCCGGGTCCAACAGCACGGGGAAGCTCACTGGGGAGTCATCCAGGAAGCGCTGGATTTGGTACTGCGTCTGGGCGATGTTGAGGGCTAGCACCTGAACGTCATTGCGTCGCAGCCGCCTCCAGGCTTGCTGCAGGCTTGGCATTTCCTCGCGGCACGGACCGCACCAGGTCGCCCAAAAGGTCACGACCACGACCTTGCCGCGATAGTCGCTCAGGCGATGGGTTGCACCGTCCAGATCGGACAGATTGAATTCCGGAAGCATGGATGCCGTGGTCGTCGGCACTGTTTCGGCGGCGTGGGCGCCGGCCGCAAATAGCAGCGTGGTCCAAAACATGGCGGTGAGCAATAGGCGCATCGTAGTATTCTCCTTTGACGTGCCAGAGGGTCCATCTGGCGGGCATCCCAGCGGCATTCGCCTACTAATCTGGAATTGTCTGCATTGAATACCGAATAGAGTTTTCGTTGCCGATCCAAGGGTCACAATGCAGCTAGAGATGCGCGCGTCGATGCAACTGCCGCATACTGCTGTTGTGACAGGCCCCACAATTCCTACTTTCGGTGTGACGGACGGCAGACTTGCAGGTAGGTCGGACGGGACCTAGGCGCCGAATGCCCCGCGGATTGTGACGCAGAATTTGCCGCGGGTAGCTGCGTCAACAAAGGCGGGTCGGGCGTGGCGATCGCGAGGCGCGAGCCATTCGTGACGTGTGTCACGTGAAGTTTGTGCGGGAATTCTTTTGGCACGTGCAATCCGTGCGCGCCGGTCAATCGAGAGTGGGTCTTCGCTTCGCGTGCTTTGCGGCTTGACCAGAGTGCTTTTTCTTCGGTCCGGAGCAAACGAGCGCTCTCGGCAAGGCGGAAGGATGGCAAGGAATTCTATATCGTGGTCCGTGCTATTCCCGGTCGAATGCTTTTGATTGCGAAGCAGCGCAAATTCGTCAATGCGGAATTGGTTGGAGCTAGTCCGCCGAGCGTCGCTGCAATTTATAGGCTTGAACCGGTACCGCGATATGTCTATTTCTGCACCCCGGGTACGGGGTTACGGCTTTGCTTTTCTTGTAGGTTCTTGCGTCAAGTCGATCCCGGGCAGCCACTATTTCGGCGGTACTCTGCCGAAGCCGCAATCGTCGCTGAGCAAGGGCCGCGGAAAGAAATAATTGTCCCAAGATTGCGCCGGATATGGGGACGGATTCAAGGCGCGGCAAGGGGCGCATAGCCCGGACTATGCAACGCTTGCCACCGCATCCCGCTCGGCCGCCTGCGAGCTGCCGGCCGGCAATCCACCGGCCAATAGGCGGAGCGCGCTTCGGTGCACGTCGCTCCATTTTGCGGTGTGGGCTTCCGTCGAGTGTCGCAGGGGCTCGATTGTCAGTCGCAAGATATATAATATTCAGCCTTCGCCTCGGCTACGATCAAGGCGCTGCAATTCCCTGGAGAGCACTATGAAACGGATTGCCGGCTGCTTGCTGATCTTTTTCATGATCGGGATGAGTGCCCGGGCGGAGCATTCCGAGTCGGATTTTGCGAGGGGTCTCAGCGCATATGGCAAAGGTGATTTCGCCGCCGCACTGGCAAGCTGGCGCCCATTGGCCGAGCAGGGCAACCCGGTGGCACAGCTCAACGTTGGCGTCATGTTTGCCAAAGGCGAGGGCGTGGCCCAGGACGATGGTCAGGCGGTCGAGTGGATTCGCAAGGCTGCGAGTCAGGGCTATGCTCAGGCCCGGCTCAGTCTGGCCAACATGTACTTCGCCGGCCGCGGGGTGTCGAAGGATTTGCCGCAGGCGGCCACACTCTACCGTCAGGCGGCTGAGCAGGGCAATTCTGTTGCGCAGCAGAATGTCGCCAACATGTACTACAAGGGCCAGGGTGTGGCGCGGGACGAGCAGGCCGCCGCCCAGTGGTATCTCAAGGCGGCGGCTCAGAACCAGGCACTGGCGCAGTACAATGTCGGTGTCATGTACGCCAT
>Ga0307417_10000554_pt1 | contig 15107 bp, 16 predicted proteins | sample SalMarWE160210MG_2_FD_202514 | JGI IMG/M metagenome (GOLD analysis project Ga0307417, IMG submission 202514) | Salt marsh sediment microbial communities from the Plum Island Ecosystem LTER, Massachusetts, United States - WE1602-10 | ecosystem: Environmental > Aquatic > Marine > Intertidal zone...
CAACCCGGCGCCACGAGCAACGATGCGCAGGTGTTGTTCTCCGCTCCGTCCGGGATGGAACCCTGCATGGTCCAGCACGGCCCCGACTTCGAGGCGTGGTCGAGCGAGATCGCCGTAGCGTGTCGTATCGATGAGCGCGGTGCCCGAGTCGGGGCGTGCCAGGCCGAGAAGCACCCGGAGGGTTGTCGTCTTGCCTGCCCCGTTCGGTCCGAGGAAGCCGGTCACGGCGCCGGTGGGTGCCGTGAAGCTCACCCCATCGACGGCACGGGTGGTTCCGTAGGTCTTGGTCAACGAATCTATCTCTATCACGTCCCCTCCTTTATGAGCGGTCGTTCACTATCTTGTCGGGGCATTATGAACGAGCGCTCATTACCTGTCAAGGTGTTGTCCGGAACCCGATACCCGCGATAGGGCCGGGGTTGGCCGTTTCCGAGCTAGCGAGCCGGGGAGTTCCGGTAGGCGGTGAGAGCGATGATGGCAAAGGCGGTCAGCTCGCCGATCCCGAAGGCGTAGGCAGCCCTGGTGAGCGGATCGGTTCCCGAGACAAGGAGCACCACCGCGGCGACTAGCGCCGCTAGGACCCATCCGACGGCCAGGTCTCGGGTACGGCCGCGGGCAACGAGGATCTGAGTGACGAACACGATGGTGAGGGCGGCTACCGCACCGGCGCCGCCGAGCCCGGCCACCAGAGGAGTCGGACGGAACTCGGCTCCATACATCACCTCGATGATCGTGGGGAGGATCGCATAGCTGGTGACACCACCGACGAGCGCAGCCGTCCCGCCGAGTGCGGCGAGTCGGGCCGCCCACTTGTGGAGCACCTCAGGTTGGTCGTCGCTCAGAGCGGTTGTCATCGCCGCAAGGAACCGTGTCGCCAGCGGGTACGACGCGGTGATCGGTCCGCGCAGCAACGTGAACGTGATGAAGTAGATGCTGACCTCGGCGGCGGTTCCGCCGATCAGGCCAACCACGAGCGGGCCGCCCGCCAGGATGAGCTGGGAAAGGGCCGAGGCGACGACGAGAAGCTGGAGCAAGCCCGTGGTCTTGGGAACCTCACCCGGGCTACGGTTCGGATGGATCTGCACGCGGTAGGGACGTACCAGCAACAGTGTCAGCGGGGCTGCTCCCAGCGAGAACGCAAACCAGAACGAGCCGGCGCTTCCGACCGAGAAGACGATGCCGAGAGTGACGAGAGCAAGCGCCTCGAGCATCATCGTGCCACCGTACGCAGTGAAGCGGCGTCGCCCGGCCATGACGCCCCGGGCGACGGTCATCAGCGTCCTGGCAAACAGCAGCAGGGCGATGGCGATGACGAAGATCGCACGACCCTCAAAGAAGCGGTCTATGCCGAGGGCAGCCACGGCGACCCCGATGGTGACCCCGGATCCCAGCGTGACGGCGATCTGACGGCGCGCATGAGAATCGAGCGCCTCGCCCGCCCGTATGGTCACGGACCGGGTCGTTGTCTGCTCGACCGGCAACATCACGATGGTGTAGACGAGGAACCCGATGGTCCACACGGTGGCGACCGGAGCGAAACCCTCGGCGCCGAGCGAGCGGCCACCCACGACCTGGAAAACGTATGCGCTCAGCGACGCAACGATCGCCCCCACGGCGATTGCCCAGGTGCCGTCGTTGGTGCGCGGCGTGTCGGTGCTGATTACCTGGTTCATCCGGGGGACATTAACCGTACCCGGACACAGCCGTGCGTGTCGGTTTGGCCCACTGACCGACGCTTTGTCAACGCGTCCGGCCGCGGTCTGTCCCGCCTCCGGGTTCGCAGGCGCTGCCTGGAACCGGGACGAATCTGCGGATAGCCCAAGCGCTACTCGAGAGGCGCGACGCAGGGTCGGAGTTTGGTGTCGATCTTGATGATGTGATCCCGTACCCGGTTGCTCACCTCTTGCTGGGTCTCGATGGCGAGCGCATCGGTGACACCCTCGGACTCGACCCGCTCGCTGATGCCCTTGAAGACCTCGAAAAAGGCGGCATGAGCGCGGATCGACCGATGTTGGGGAAGAGCCGATCTCGCCCTTATGCGATGGGTGCAGTATGCCGATAGGTGATGTACCGTAGGTAATGCCGTGTGAGGTGGCGCATGAATACCAAGAACTCGATAGTCATCGACCGTCCCATTGACGAAGTATTTGCCTACGTGAGCAACGTGGAGAATATGCCTCGCTGGGTTTCCGGCGTGCGCAAGGCCCGGCTGCTGTCGCACCGGTTGAAGGCAGGGGCCAAGTTCACCACCGAGTACGCCGAAGGGCTGCGCAGCACCCGGATCGATTTCAGCGTTGTGGAGTTCGACCCGCCCCGACGCTTCGTCGCCAAGTCGGAGCGGGGACCCTTCTCGTTCCCATTCCGCGGCACCTTCGAGTTCCGCCCTGTTGACCACGGTACCGAGGTGATCACGGACATCGATACCGCAGGTGACAGCCTCGCCAACCGGTTGGCCGATCTGCTATTCGGCCCGTTGGTGCGGCGGGGGTTTCAGCGCCGTCTCCAGGACGAGCTTCAGGCCCTGAAGGCCGGGGTCACTCGCTCCGCCCGTTAGCCGGCCGATCACCGGGCGCCAGGCTGATCCGTGCTGCTCTCCGCGACCGAGCACGACATGGCCACATGGACGGAGACGAGAACGACGCGGATCCCTACCGCTCAGGACGCTCCGGGTGCTCGAGTTTGGCGGTCCGATCGCGGCGATGCGGTCCGACCGGAGTCACCTGGCTCTGTCACGCGGGCCGACGTTTGTCGATGGTGCCGTGAACGGGAAAGGCCGGCGGCTGTTGCCACCGGCCCTGGTCGGGACGGCCGGATTTGAACCGGCGACCTCATCGTCCCGAACGATGCGCGCTACCAAGCTGCGCTACGTCCCGAGAGGGGTCGATTGTAGCGCCAACGCAGGCGATCTCCTATCCCAGTTTCTCCACACGGATGCGGTCGATGCGGTTTCGGTCCATCCGCATCACGACCAGCCGGTAGTCGTGGATGGTGAGCTGGTGCCCATCGCCGGGGATGTGCCCGGCGGTGGCCATGTATAGGCCGCCGATCGTCGAATAGGGTCCTTCGGGGAACTCGTGGTCGACCGCGGCATTGAAGTCGTCCATGGCCAGCCTGCCGTCGGCCATCCAGCGGCCCGGGCCGATCTTGACGATCGAGGGGATCCCCGGGTCGTACTCGTCCTGGAGCTCGCCGACCAGTTCCGACACGAGGTCCTTTATCGTGACCAGGCCCTCTACTCCGCCGTGCTCGTCGAGCACCAGCGCCATCGTGAACCGTCGGGCCCGCATGTCCTGTAGCACCCCTAGCACCGCAGCCGACTCGGGCACGTAGTTGGGTTTGCGGATCAACCCGGCGATCGCCCGTGGTGACGGGTCACCCGTGAAACGCAGTACGTCCTTGACGTAGAGGGTCCCGATCAGGTCGTCGAGGCTTCCGCCGGTGACCGGGAATCGCGAGTGGGCGGCCTTGTTGACCGCGTCTCTCACGTCCTCGATGGTGACAGGGTCGCCGAGGGTCACGATGTCGACCCGGGGCGTCATCACGTCGCGCACCGGCCGGTCGGCCAGGGTGAATAGGGCGTCGATGATCTCCCGTTCCGCCGCCTCGATCTCGCCCCCGGCTGCGCTCAACTCTGCCAATGCGAGGATGTCGGCCTCGGTAACCCCGCTATACGGATCGCCGTGCATCCGGAACACGCGCAGCAAACCTCTCGTCACCGCGGTGAAGAGACGGGCGATCGGGCGCATCACGAGCGACAGCCGCCAGATCGTCGGCGCGACCGCCAGTGAGAACCGCTCCGGGTAGCGGGCGGCGATCGTCTTCGGAGTGATCTCGCCGACTATGAGCACGACGACCGTCACGACCAGCGTCGACACCCACGGCCCCCATGGCTCACCGATGAGGTCGATGAACAGAGTGGTGGCCACCGCGGCTCCGAGAATGTTGGCCAGGTTGTTGGCGACTAACAACGTCGACAACAAGCGGTCGGGCTCGGCTACCAGTTGGGCGACGCGCTTGCCACGCCGCCCGGTCGCCGAGATCTGATGAACCCGCTCCCGGCCGATCCCGATCAATGCCGTCTCGGAGCCGGAGAAGAACCCCGAGCCGATCGCACAAACTGTAAGGATGCCGATATAGGCAATGTTGGTTGGGCTCATGTCGCTGCGCAGTCTATGGAACCGGAGGTTCAGCCGGCTATCGCCTTCTCGATGGCCGTGCGGAGATCGTACGCAGAGAAGGGCTTGACCACCGACGCTGCTGCCCCGGCTCGCTTGGCCAGGAACGAGTCGGCCGTGCGATCGAGCAGCAGTACCACCGGCACGGCCTGCATGTCGGCCATGGCCGCCTGCTGGTGGATTTCCCTGGCGATCGCCATCCCGCCCATGCTGGCGACCTGGAGGTCGATGACCACGACGTCGGCGGGGTTGGTTGCCAGCAGCTCGACGATGGTGGTGGGATCGCTGTGGTCGATGAGTGTGAAATCAGGTTCGGTCAGTGCAGCGTGGACCTCGTTGCGGGGCCAGGCTTCGTCTGCGATGACGATTACGCGAGATGCCATGGAGGAAAGCGTAGCGCGCCCGGTCGTCGGTACCGTATCCGAAATATGTACCATTCCCAGCCGTGTTGAGACGTATTCCCTTTTTCCTACTGTTGCTGGGTACCGCGTTGGCGGCCGTTCCTGCGCTGGCGCAGGAGGCCCCCGCCGCCGGTCCAATCGCCGTCGCCGACGTGCGCGGGCCGCTCGATCAGCGCGCCCTCGACTTCCTGGAGGACGTGGTTCTGAACGAGGACGCCCAGCTCATCGTGCTCAAGGTCGACAACCCCGGTGTTGCTTCCGGGGACATCTCTCCCCTGCTCGCCGACATCAGCGCCTCGGCGACACCAGTGGTTGCCTGGGTGGGTCCTGAGGGTGCGGTGGCGTTCGGCGACACCGTCGGGATTCTCGATGCGGTCCAGGTCGCCGGGGGCGCACCCGGTGCCAGGTATGGGTTCTCCGACCCGATGTTCCACGGCGTGATCGATCGCGCCACGCAGGAGGACTCGCAATTCAGCGATCTGACCGACTCGCAGCACGTGATCGAGGTGACCGACGACCGGCCCGGCTTCATCGTGCAACCGACGATCGGCCAGTTCATCGCAGCTCTCGACGGCATGCAGATAGAGACCTCGGCCGGTCCTGTGACCCTGGAGACCGCCAGGGAGGAGACCCGGCCCGGCGGCGTGGTCGTGATCACCTCCTCGGTTGATGTCCGGTTTCTCAAGCCGACGCTGCTGACCCGGTTTCTTCGGTTGGGGACCAGGCCCGATGCTGCGTTCTTCTTCCTGCTCGCCGGTCTGGCCGTTGCCGCATTCGAGTTTTACGCCGCCGGCGCCGGTGTTGCCGCCGCGGTTGCCGCGCTGGCGCTGTTCCTCGCCGGTTACGGGTTCGCCACTCTGCCGGTGCACTGGTGGGCGGTTGTCACCGCGGTTGCCGGCATCGGGCTGGATACGTGGGATTTCCAGCGTCAGGAACTCGGCATCCGCACGATTGTGGGCACCATCCTCATGTTCTGGGGCGGTCTGGCGTTTGTTGGAGGGCCCCAGCAGATCAGCACCAGCTTCTGGGGCGTGCTGCTCACGGTGATCGGGATCACGTTGTTCTATCTGTTTGCCATGACGACCATCGTCCGCTCCAGGTTTGGCACGCCAACCATCGGTAGGGAGCATCTCGTCGGTGCAGTTGGAACGGTCGAGTCCGTTCTCGACCCCGACGGTGTCGTGATCATCGAGGGGGCCAAATGGCGAGCCCGCGCTCATCGGGCGACGTCAGTTTCCGCGGGGGCCGAGATCGAGGTACTCTCGGTCGAAGGGATAACGCTCCAGGTGGCACCACACGAGGTCGCGAAATCCCAGCCAGATAATTGACGGAATATTCCTGGCGTAATCTGGAGTAGATGCCTAGCGTCCGGAATCCGGTACGTCCGCATTTCACCGTTGCGGGAGGAGGAGTTAGTGACGTCGATCGACCGTTCTTGGCAACCTGTAGCCCTCTGTCGGGGGAACCATTCTCACCTCTTCTTTCCCCCGACAACCTCAGAACGCAAAGAGGAGAGGGAGCGAAGAGAACTACGGGCCAAAGCGGTGTGCCAGGTCTGTCCGGTACAAGCCGACTGCCTGGACTACGCGCTGGAGTCGACCGAACAATACGGGATCTGGGGCGGCTTCACCGAGACGGAGCGCCGCCAACTCCCGGCCGCCCGCAAACGAGTCGCAGCAGCGGTCTGATCGGCGAAGCTCCGACCCTGGGTATCGCTACTGCCGCAGCGTCCTGACGTCGCCACGTCTGCGTGTAACGCCCTGTTTGTCGAGCCATTCCAACAGAGGCACAGCCTGGCGCCGCGTCACCCCGATCTGGTCCCGGAACCCGGCGACGGTGAACCCCTCCGGTAGTTGCCCGAGGGCGGCTCTGATCGTCTCCACCTGCTCGGGGAGATACACGAGATCGGCATCGATCCGGATCAGCTGTCCCTCGCGCACCAGGGCGTGCAGCAACTCCCGCTCCAACCCGAGGTGGCCGGCCCGGGGCACGTCGAGTCCCGCCCGCAGCATCTCCTGAGCGGTACGCCACGCCTCCTGTTCCGCAGAGGACAACCCGGGCTCGAAATCCGCACTGCGAATCGTCGCTCCTTGATCGATGAGCCCGGCAGAGCCGGCCACCACCAGCGCTATAGATTCGGGCTCGCAACCCAGGGTCGTCGCTAGTTCGGCCTTCGGGATTCCGGGTCGCAGCCGGTGCTCCGTCTCGAACCTGCGGGTCGCCTTCACTATCTGGTCGAGTAGGTCGGCGGCCGCGACATCAGCCATCGCCCGCGAGCCCGCCCGGTAGCGAGTTCGGGGAACACCGCCGGCCGAGTCGCGGGCCAGGTCATCCAGATCGGCGGTGCCTCGAATCGACAGCAACACGTCGGCAACTCGATCGGGTCCTTCGGCGAGAGCTGCGCTCAGGGAGGGAGCTGATGCGCGAGCCCGCCTCCCGGAGCGGGGCGGATGTGGGTCTAGGACAACTCCGCCGGCGACGACCGCCCGTCGCCCGGTTTCGCGCAAGATGAATCTGTCCCCGGCGCACAGCGGTACGGCGCGCCTGGTCTGGAGGAGCCCGAGACCAGGCTCCAGGATCCGAAGCCGAACCGGCCATGCCCCACTCCCCATGTGCAGGTGGTACGCCCCCCGTGCCGTGAGCTCATCATCGAGCGACCGCACCGCCCGGAGCGCCACAAGGAACCGATCGGTGGTCGTAATCGACCCGGGCGGGGCGAGGAGCATGCCGCGTTCGGCGGTCTCGGTGCCTGCGAGATTGAGCGCGGTGCGGCTCCCGGGCGGAACCCACTGCGCCGGGGCGTCGTGGTGTTGCAGCCCGCGTACCCGAACCGCTACCCGTCCCGGCCACAGAGCCAGGTCGTCGCCCATGGCCACCGGGCCCCCCGCCAACGTCCCCGTTACAACGAGTCCGGCCCCGGTGATGTGAAAAGCCCGGTCGATCCAGAGGCGGGGCCGTCCCCGATCGCCGGGCTCTCCGGCCGCCTCCAGTTGGGAGACAAGCGTCTGTTGCAGCTCGTCCATGCCGGTACCGGTCATCGGCGAGACCCGCACGATCGGCCACTCGCTTGCCGCCGTCCCCTCGGTCCGCTCCAGTACCTCGATCTCCGTGAGGTCGATGGTGTCGGTGTCGGTGAGATCGACTCTGGTCAGGGCAATGACTCCGTGCCCGATCTCGAGCAGGTCGAGCACGGACAGATGTTCCTCGGTCTGCGGCATCCATCCCTCGTCGGCGGCAACCACGAGGAGGGCCACGTCGATGGCGCCCATCCCGGCCAGCATGTTCTTGATGAACCGTTCGTGGCCGGGGACATCGATGAAACCCACGTCGAACCGGCCGAGCTGTGTCCAGGCGAACCCGAGATCGATGGTCAGCCCACGTTCTTTCTCCTCTGCCCAGCGGTCCGGGTCCCGACCGGTGAGTGCCTTGATCAGCGTCGACTTGCCATGGTCGACATGTCCGGCGGTGGCGACGATTGGCATCTCAGGCCAGGGTCTCCGCCACGAGCAAGTCGTCGCCGGGGTCGACGGTGCGCAGGTCGATGATCAGCTCACCCTCGCGCCGTCTGGCGAGAATCGGTGGGGTGGCCGAGAGCAATCTGGCGAACAGCTCGTCGGCGTCGCCGTGGACGTGGAGATTGGGGGAGGCGATGGTTGCCCCGGGCACGGAGCCGGCGCCCGGCACCGACTCCCCCCGGACGACGTCGCCCTTCCCGCCCAGCTCGTCGAGAAGTTGCCGGTGACGCCGCTCCAGCTCGTCGTAGTCGAGAGAGACCATCGCCCAAAACGGGATCTCCCCGCCCCGGTCGTCTGCATACAGCTCGAGGGTTCTCGCCAGCGCAGCGTGGGTGGCCCCGTCGATTCGCAATGCCCGCGCCAGCGGGTGGCGGGCCATCCGCTCGATGAGATCGGTGCGGCCGACGGCGATACCGGTCTGCGGGCCTCCCAGAAGCTTGTCACCGGAGAAGAGGACGACATCGGCTCCGGCCTCGAGAGTCTGGCGCACCGCAGGCTCGTCGGCGAGCCAGGCGGGTGGGCTTCCCGGCAACCAGGGAACGTTCGCATCGAGCAGACCGCTGCCGATGTCGGCGATGAGCGGAACGCCGTGACGCCGCGCCGGTTCGACGAGATCCGCGAGCGGCGTCGACTCGGCGAAACCCTGCACCCGGTAGTTGGAGGGGTGGACCTTGAGGATCGCCGCCGCGGTCTCGATCTCCCGCTTGTAGTCCTCCAGCCGGGTCCGGTTGGTCGTCCCCACCTCGACGAGCCGGCACCCGGAGGCGATCATCAGCTCGGGTAGACGGAAGGAACCGCCGATTTCGATCTCCTCGCCGCGGGACACAACGGCGCTTCCCGAGCCGGCGATCGCCGCCAGCGCCAGCAGCAGGGCCCCGGCGTTGTTGTTGACGACGAGGGCGGCTGCGGCTCCGGTCAGCGCCTGGAGCAGGTGTTTCGCATAAGCGGCGCGGCTGCCTCTGGCCCCGGTGCCGACATCGAACTCGACGTTGCTGTAGCCGGTGGCGGTTTCGGTGGCTGCCACCACGGCGTCCACGGGCAAGCGAGCCCGACCGAGGTTGGTGTGGAGCAGGACCCCGGTGGCGTTGACGATTCGGGTGGGGCGGGTAGAGGCGATCGTCGTTGCGATCTCGATTGCGTGGCTGGTCGGATCGGGGGAGCCGCCCTTGCGAATCTCGCTACGGGCCGCCTCGACGGCGGTGCGGGCGACGGTGGTGGCGAGCCTGCGGGGCAAACCACGCGCACCCAGCTCGGTGGCGAGGTCGTCGACCCGAGGAAGGTTCTGCAAATCCATGTGGCAGAGCCTACCCATACCGTTATCCTCGGATGTCATGCGTCCCCGAACCTCGCTGTTCCTAGCTTTCCTTCTCGTGCCACCCATCGAGATCGGTCTCTTCATCGTCGTCGGTGGCTGGATCGGGCTGTGGCCGACGGTCGGCATCGTCCTGCTCACCGCTTTCCTCGGTGCTCGTCTCGTGTCGAGGCAGGGGCGTGGCGTGCTGGGACAGTTGCGTGCCGAATTCGTCGCCGGACAGTTTCCGGCCACGACGCTGGCCCACGGAGCGATGATCCTCATCTCCGGTGCCCTGCTGCTCACGCCCGGTTTCCTGACGGACCTCATCGGATTCTCCCTGCTGTCACCCCAGATCCGGGAGGCACTCCGCAAATGGGCGGTGCGCCGGTGGTCCAACCGGATCACCATCCTGTGACGAGCGAACCACGTCCTTCGGCGACAGCGTGTGTTCTCCACCAGACGGCTGCGGGCATCGAGGTGTTGATGGTGCGCCGCAGCAGCTCCGCCCGGTTCATGGCTGGTGCCTGGGTATTTCCCGGCGGTGCCGTCGATCCCGAGGACCACGATCCTGAGAACCTCGCATTGCTCGACGGCTTCCCCGTCGGCTCCGAGAACGGACCGTGGTTGGCAGCGGCGTTTCGCGAGGTCGTCGAGGAGACGGGGATCTGGCTAACCCGACCGCCCCGTGTCGAGCCGCTCAACGACATAGGTGTCTTTGCGACGGCGCACCGACAGGGTCGCGCTTTCGCGGCCGATGCCGCGGTGTACTTCGCCAATTGGGTGACGCCTTCCATGGTCCCGGTACGGTTCGACGCCCGTTTCTTCATCGTCGCCATCGAAGATCGCGTCGTCCCGCACCCCGACGGGCTCGAGATAGACGCAGCCGAGTACGTCGCCCCCACAGAGGCGCTGCGCCGCGCCGCCGCCGGCGAGTGGCTAGTGCCATTCCCGACGCAGCGGACGCTGCACGATCTCGCTGGATTCCGTTCCGTCCCGGCCGCGCTCGAGGAGTGGCGGCACCGCCCTGTCGTTCGGGTCCAACCCAGGCTGCGCGTAGGCGATGGTGGGGCACTCGAGGTGGTGATGCCGGGCGAACCCGGCTTTGATGAGCTCGAAGATGCCGGCCCGGATCCGGAGGCACTGGCTCAGGCGGCACGCGTCGCTGCCGGAAACGGCAGCCCGGTTGTGGAGGTTGCCCGTGGCGAGGATTGAGCGGGTGCTGGCCCCAAACCCGGGGCCGTTCACGGGCCCGGGCACGAACACGTATATCCTCGAGTCCGGTGGAGCCGCGCTGGTGCTCGACCCGGGCCCGGTGATCGTCGAGCACCTTCGCGCCATCCGGACTGCTCTCACCGGGCTGCATCCTGTCGCCGTGGTGGTGACGCATACCCATCCCGACCACGCTCCTACGGCGAACGGGCTCGGCCGTGAGCTCAACGTCCCAGTTTTCGGCTTCGCCCCCGGCAGCGAGTTCGAGCCAACCGATCTCCTGGAGGACGGCGGAGAAGTCGTGTTCGGGGGCGATCGCCTGATTGCTGTGCACACACCCGGACACACTTCCGACCATCTCTGCTTCAGGCTCGGTCGCCACCTTTTCACCGGTGACCACATCATGGGCGGATCCACTGTGATCATCGACGATGCGGCCGCCTACATGAGGTCGCTCCACAAGATCGCCGCGCTCGAGCCCGATCGGCTCTATCCCGGCCACGGTCCCGAGCTGCCCGAAGCGGGTCAGGTGATCGCCGAGTACATCGACCATCGGGTAGCGAGAGAGCAGCAGATCCTCGTCGCCGTTGCCGGCGGTGCGGCGACGATCGGTGAGATCGTCGATGCCGTGTACGCCGGTCTCGACCCGTCGTTGCGGTTGGCGGCGACTATCCAGGTACATACCCAGTTGATAAAGCTAAGGGACGAAGGTCGGGTATCTTTGGGTGCCGGTGGTGCCCACGGGGCAACGGTCGTCGAGCGTGTGGAGACGCCGTGAAATCAGCCATACAACCGAGACGGTGGGGTCGGGTCTCTCGATACCTGACGGTGCTCATTGTCTTTTTGCTCGGTGTCGCCCCTGCCCTCACCGCATCGGCCCGGCTCGAGATCACACAGGACGACATCAAGGCGGCAGAGGCCCACCGTCGCGAGGTCGGTGCTCAGCTGGATGCCGCCACCAAGGACTACGACACCGCGGTGAACCGGCTATACGATCTCCAGGACACCCTCGCCTCGCTGGGGGCGTCGCTCTCCAATCTGGAGCGAGAGCTGGCCGTCGCCCGGGTTGCGGCCCAGGAGGTCGCCGCCCAGCGCTACATGTATGCGGATTCGGGGCAGTCGGCTCTTCTCGAGGCCGCCACCCTCGACGACGTCAGCCTGCGCTCCAGCTATCTCGATCGACTCAGTCGCCAGGGGAGCGATGTCATATTGCGGATGTACGGGCTTCAGGACAGCTTCGAGCAGCAGCAGAACGCCGTTGCCGACACGGCCAGCGAGCAGGAGGCGACCAACGCCGAGCTGGAGTCTCTGGCCGCAGGCATCATGAGCCAGCTCGACGATGCCAACAAGGCATATGACGACATAGTTGCGGCATACAACAAGCAAGAGGAAGAGCGGCGCGCCCGGGAGGAAGCCGCGCGGAAGGCCAGGGAGGAGGAGGCCGCCCGGCAGGCGGCGGCCGCGGCGGCAACGACAACGACAACGACGACGTCTGCCCCGTCCTCAGACTCAACGCCACCCCCGCCTAGCGGGTCGCTGGTATGTCCGGTCGACGGTGCTGTGAGCTTCACAGATACCTGGGGTGCGCCCCGTTCGGGAGGGCGCACCCACCAGGGTGTCGACATGCTCGCCTCGCGCGGCACCCATGTCGTGGCTATCGAGAGCGGCAAGATCAAGAGACTCGGCAACGGTGGTCTCGGTGGCATCACCGTCTGGCTCACCGGTAAAAGCGGGGACCTGTACTACTACGCCCATCTCGATGGTTGGGTCGATGGGTTGAAGGCGGGACAGTCGGTCACTGCCGGCGAGTTGATCGGCTATGTCGGCAACACAGGCAACGCCCGCTACACGGTGACCCACCTTCACTTCGAGTACCACCCCGGCGGCGGCCACGCCGTTAACCCCACGCCCCTCGTCGCCAGCCTCTGTCGCTGAACTAGGGATCGGGTCACTCCGGGGCGAGAGCGTCCCATCCGTCAGGCCGGCGTTTCTTCGTTAGCTTGGAGACAACCAGGAGATACGACTCGTCGACTGCCTCCCGGATCTCTTTGGAGGGGATGGCACCGTCGGTCCGTAGCGTGTTCCACCCGGAGCGGCCGATGTACGCCATCACCGAGGCTTCATCCGGGTACCTCAGCAGCCACTCGTCGGCTTCGTCACGGTCGGCACCGCATTTCACGCCCACCGACTTTTCGCCGACGAACGCAAAGATCTTCGCATCCACCTTGGCAACCGTCGTGTCCTCCCACGGCTCGTCCCGCCAGGCCCCGGGCTTGGCGAGGCAATAGGCGAGGAGGTCTTCGTAGATCACGACGACGAACCTACTCGCCGGAGCCGGAACGGTGTATCAGATGAAGTGGCCGATGATCTGGAAGAGAACAACGATCGCAATCACCGTCCAGAATCCGACGACGTAGGTCGCATACCCCTTTGCCACCTTGGTGACGACTCGAATCGGTGTTGAGGGGCTCTCGGAGAATGGGCTGGGGACCCGAACGAGAACTCGGCTCCGGAAGGACTTTGCGACCAGGATCGCGGCGACCATGGTGAATCCGAACCCGACCGCGAACACCAAAAAGCTGAGCGGATGGGGATCCGTCACTATCGCTTCCACGAGAAACAGGAGTGCGATCGGCAGAGCGAGCCAGCGTCGCCGCCGGAACTCGTTGTCTGTGTCGCGCCGATGACCGTCGTCTGGATCACGAAATGTTCCGTTCATCTCCACCACCGTATCACGACGCCATGCCGGCAATTACGGGCGATCGGTCTTCCAGGGTCGGTTGCCAGATCAGAGACGATCGATGAGAAACGTGGGTACGTCGAGAGCCGCGATCAGCGCCAACAATCCAACGGCGTAGATGGCAAGGCCCTTCGCCACCATCGTGAGAACCCGAATCGGCTTCGACTGGCTTTCGGTGAAGCGAGTAGGGATACGAGTGAGGACCCGCCGTCTGAGGTACATCACGGCAAAGACAACGGTCAGCACGGTGGCCGCAAGCCAGAGAGAACCTCCCAGGAAGGCCAGCGGCTGGTCGGTGGAAAGCAGAGCCACAGCTATCCAGATCGCTATATCCGCCGCCACGGCGAACACCAGGCGCATGCGATCTTGACGCTCACGATCGGATCTCGAGTCCTGCAATGGGTGCGTGCTTGGCATCTCATCACGACGCTTCGTTGCCAACTCGTGGCTACCGTCGTCCCCGCGGGCCAATGCAGCGCGGTGCATGATCTCGTTGGCCAGAGGTCGTTGCCAACCGGGATCGTGGAAGGGCATCAGAGATGCTCTGCCCGAATGGACGCCGACTTTCGAACCGTCGGTGAGGTACAGCTCCAGGAATCTAGAGCCGGCACGCCGGCCGGTGAACCGGGCGCTCGCTATCGACTCGTATCGGATCTGTTTCGTCGACAGAACCCGATACATAGACAGCTGAGATTCCCCGAGTACGACCCGTTGTCTCAGGTTGAGTTGGATCCCGCCGGCAAGAAGGAGTATCCCCAGCACAGACCACGCGGCTGTGTTCTCTCTCCCCGGCATCAAGTCGACGGTGCTCGTGACGATCCACAACGCACCGGCGAGCACGCCCACGCTCAGAATCGCACCGTTCCGGTACACCACGTCCGAATCTCGCACGTACTTCATGGAGCAACAACCAGAAGCCGGGGATCCCGCCGTGGATAATCAGATCTCATATCACCCAATGGTTGCGTCCTTCCCCTCGGATGCCTCGTTGGGGACGCTTCCTGTCGTTCATCGTATCACGACGCTCTGTCGGCACCAGCTGGCGTTTGGCCCTCTCCAAGCGTCTTGCACTCATGTGAACAATCCTTTACTCTGTGTAAAGAATCTTTTACACCAGGAGACCATCGTGCATTCTGAGGAAGTCCGTCTGCCCGACGACGACGAGCCCGTATCAATGGCAAAGGCGGAGCGAATCGCTTGGGCCTACCTGACGGCAGTGGTGAGCATCTCCGGCGTCTACTTCATCGTCGTGATCTCCCGTGCCGTGTCGCAACCGATCGATCAAGTGTCGTGGGTGGCTCCGATGCTGTTGGCGATCGGGCTGGGCGTGCTGGGCACGATTGTGGGTGCGATCATCGGAAGCGTGGTCGGTGGCATCGGGATCAAGCTCCGTGGAGGAGACGCGGCAGTCGAGTTCGCCTCCGACGCCCGTGATGAGGAGATCAGACGGGTCGGCGACCGCGCCTCGATGGGTGTTACCGCCGCCGGTTTCGGGGGGGCGCTCATCCTGGCGATGCTCGGTGCCGACACATTCTGGATCGGCAACGCGCTCTACCTGGCCGGTGCCGTCGGTGCGGTGGCAGAAACCGTCACCAAGATCCGGTTCTACCGGCGCGGCTTCTGATGACACCCAAGCCAACCCGCGTGACGAACCAGATCCGTGTCCTCCGATTCGAGGCCAGGGAGATGACCCAGGCCGAGCTCGCCAGACGGATCGGGGTCACTCGACAGACGATCATCGCCATCGAGCACGGACGCTACTCCCCGTCGCTC
>Ga0307417_10000556_pt1 | contig 15091 bp, 15 predicted proteins | sample SalMarWE160210MG_2_FD_202514 | JGI IMG/M metagenome (GOLD analysis project Ga0307417, IMG submission 202514) | Salt marsh sediment microbial communities from the Plum Island Ecosystem LTER, Massachusetts, United States - WE1602-10 | ecosystem: Environmental > Aquatic > Marine > Intertidal zone...
CTCTGCTCAGGCTTCTGTCGGAGTGCTGCCACTGCCCAGTGGGAACGACGTGTGCGCCGTCCACGAGGCGCCGTCGGTTACCCATAGAGCGATCTCCTCCGCCCGCGCCGCGATTGGGAGGTGAGTGAGCACGTCGTCGGTGATCGTTGCTGCGAGATGCTCATCGTCCACATTCTCGGCGACCGTCAGGTGAGGAACGATGTCGTTGAACTTGCCCTCGTAGGGACGGAGACCGCTCCAGTGTTTCATCACCCGTTTGGTCAACTCCCGAAACGAATCGGTGGGAGTCGGTGCCAGGTACACCACGCCGGGCCACTTGGCCACCGAATCGAGTGTGAACGAGAAGGAAGGCACCGACGAGGCGACTTCCCGGACAGCCCGCAAGGTGTGCTCGGTCACGTGGTTCAAGAACGGATAGAGAATCGTGATGTGAGCGGGAATGCCCATCACGGACACCGGATCGAGCAGGGACCGCCATCGCCCGACGGCCTCTTCGGCCTCGGGCACCTCCACGAGCAGCGCAGACTCAAACATCCTTCACCCATCGCAACCCTACCGTCCCGTGACCGGCACGGAACGGTAGGCTGTGTGGCGGCCACGAGCATTCCCCCAACCCGTCGCGGTGGGGAGAGAGGAGCCAACCATGGCCAACAAGATCACCGTTCCGAGAATCATCGAGAGAAAAGGCGGCGAGCGTCTCGCGATGGTCACCGCCTACGACACTCCGGGCGCCAGAATCGCCGATGCAGCCGGCGTGGACATCATCCTCGTCGGAGACTCGCTCGCGAACACCGTCCTCGGGTTCGACGACACGCTCCGGGTCGATATCGACGTCATGGTGCACCACACGGCAGCGGTCAGCAGAGCCAAGCCCAACGCCCTGGTCGTCGGCGACATGCCGTGGATGAGCTACCACGTGTCGAGAGAAGCCACCGTGGTCAACGCCGGCCGCCTGATCCGAGAAGGCGGGGCAGAGGCGGTCAAACTCGAAGGGGGCCGCAAGAGGGTACCGGTCATCGAGGCGATCATCGACGCCGAAATCCCCGTCATGGGTCACCTTGGGCTCACACCTCAGTCGGTCCACACAATGGGCGGCTACAAGGTCCAGGGCAAGCTCGGACCCGCGGCCAGGGAACTCATCGCCGACGCCGTGGCGCTCACCGAGGCAGGCGTGTTCTCGATCGTCCTCGAAGGCATCCCCGACCTGCTCGCCGGGATGGTCACGAAGGAGGTACCGGTTCCCACGATTGGCATCGGAGCGGGAGCCGACACGGACGGGCAAGTGCTCGTGTTTCACGACCTCCTTGGCCTCAACACCGGCCATGTCGCCAAGTTCGTTCGCCAGTACGCCGACCTCTACGGGACCGCGGTCGAAGCGATGCAGCGCTACGTCGAGGATGTGCGAACGGGAGCGTTCCCGAGCGACGAGGAGAGCTACCACATGGGCAGCGAAGCGGCGGCCGAACTGCTGGGCGGATGAGAGCACTCCTCGTTGCGCTGCTCATCGCAGCAGGATGCACGTCGTCGGCGGCCGGCTGGCACGGATTCCCCGTGCGACAGATCGAGGTGGCCGGTCGGACCCTGACGGTCGCTGTCGCATCCACCACCGCTCAACGGTCCCAGGGGCTCGGTGGCGTTTCGGCACTGGAAGGGATCGAAGGGATGCTGTTCGAGTTCCCGGACATCACAACGACGCGCTTTTGGATGAAGGACACGTTGATTTCCCTCGACATAGCGTTCTTCGCCAACGACGGGACCCTCATCGAGGCGCGCACCATGCCCCTCTGTGAAACCGACCCGTGTCCAACCTATGGGCCACCGGACCCGTACCGGTGGGCGGTCGAAGCGCCCGCAGGCGGGCCACTCTCCGCCATTCCAGTCGGGTCGGCGCTGCTCCCTTGACTAGATCGGGAAATCCAAGCCGGGTTCCCGCTTTCGGAGACGCCGCACGCCTGGCTACACTCCGACCGCTTCCCTCGGCGTATCGCCGAACCCTGCTCCGTCGAACGGCGGGGCCTTCCGCGAGGAGCGGATGTCCAAAGGAGGTGGAATGCGAAGCTATGAGTTGATGACTATTCATCGGCCCGAACTGGCCGAGAGCGACTACCAGAAGCTCGTCGAGCAGACGGAGGAGTTCCTTCTGAGCCGGGGCGGGATGGTCGAGAAGCGGGACTTGTGGGGCAAGCGGCGTTTTGCCTACGAGATCAATCATCTTCACGAGGGTTACTACTCGGTACTGAACTTCCAGGCCGAGCCCGACGTGGTCGACGATCTCGACAGGGTTCTGTCGCTGGCGGACCTGGTGGTACGCCACAAGATCATCCGACCCGACGAGTAACCGTCGTTCTTGTCCCACCCGCGTGCCACGATGCAGGTGGGATGAACGGCAAGGAGAGAGATTTCAATGGCGACCAACAACGTGACCCTCATCGGCAACCTCGTCGAGGACCCTGAACTTCGCTTCACCCCATCCGGCGTCGCGATGGCCAAGATTCGGATTGCAGTCAACCGGAGATGGCGTGATCAGGGCGGCGAGTGGCAGGAGCAAACGAGCTTCTTCGGTGGCACCCTGTGGCGTGAGGCTGCAGAGAACGCCGCCGAATCTCTGCAGAAGGGCACGAGGGTGATCGTCGCCGGCAGTCTCGAACAGCGACAGTGGGAGACCCAGGACGGAGACAAGCGGTCCGTCGTCGAACTTCGTATCGACGAGATCGGCCCATCACTCCGTTGGGCAACCGCATCGGTCACCAAGACCGCACGTGACGGCGGAGACTGGGGCGGCTCGAAGCCGGCACCCGCCGCGCCGGTCGCTCGGGACGACTACGGCCCTGACGAGGCGCCGTTCTAGAGAGGACACATATGGCACAGAAAGCGAAGTCGTCGTCACGGCGCAGAGGGCAGCAGACGAACCTGCGGCAACGCAAGCCGAAGCCCTGCTACTTCTGTAAAGAGAAGATCGACTACATCGACTACAAGGATGTAGCGGTGCTCAGGAACTACATGTCCGACCGCGCCAAGATCAGGGCACGGCGAGTGACGGGGAACTGCGCTCAGCACCAGCGCAAGGTCGCCCGCGCGATCCGCAACGCCCGTGAAATGGCCATTCTCCCCTACATCAAGCGATGAAGCTCATACTCATCGCCGATGTGCCCCAGTTGGGCGGAAAGGGAGACGTCGTCGACGTCTCGGAGGGTTACGGACGCAACTACCTGCTTCCGAAGAACCTCGCCGTGAAAGCCACTTCGGGCGCGCTGAAGAATGCCGAGGCATCGCTGCGTGTTCGAAGGGAGACGGACCGGCGGGAGTTCGAGGCAGCCGAGTCGATTGCCAAGACGCTCGTCGGGACACGAGTCGTCGTCGCTGCACGCGCGGGCGACGAAGGAAGGCTGTTCGGTTCTGTGACCCAGAATGACATCGCCGAAGGTGTCAAGAAGTTCACCGGCGTCGAACTGGACAAGAGCCGGATCCAACTGACCGAACCGATCAAGAGCATCGGGCTCTACGAGATTCGAGTGAAGCTTCACCCCGACGTGGAGTTCCCACTCTCCCTGGATGTGATCCCCGCATAGCATGACCGACCGCGCCACTTCGTCCGCTCCAAGCGGCTCAGTCCGCAGGATGCGGGTCGCCCCCCACAACCGGGAGGCGGAGGAGTCGGTCCTGGGCGCGATCATGCTGTCCGCCGAGGCTGCCAACCTCGTCATGGACAAGCTGGAGTCGGACGACTTCTACGTTCCGGCACACCAGGCGATCTTCGAAGCGATCATCGATCTGTACAACGCCAACCAGCCGATCGACGCCCTGACGGTCTCCGACGCACTGCATCGCAAGGGTGAGCTGGATCGTATTGGCGGTGCCGGCTACCTGTCGGATGTGATGGACGCCGTTCCTACGACATCCAACATCGAGTACTACGCCGGCATCGTCGAGGAGCATGGTCTGCGTCGCCGACTCATCCATGCGGGCGGAGTGCTCGGGGACCTCGCCATCATGACCGATCAGGAGATCTCGATCGTTCTAGACCAGGCGGAGCAAACGGTGCTGCGCGTCGCCGAGCATCGCGTCGGCGAAGGTCTCGTGCCCATGAGCCCATTGCTTCACGGTGCCTTGGAGACCATCGAAGAGATGGAGGCCCGTGGTTCCGAACTGACCGGACTCCCGACCGGTTTCAGAGACCTGGACAAGAAACTCGGCGGTCTCCAGCCGGCCAACCTCGTCGTCGTCGCCTCACGACCATCGATGGGCAAGAGCACCCTCGTGTCCAATATCGCCACGAACGTAGCGATAGGCGGCGGTACCGTCGCGATCTTCTCCCTCGAGATGAGCAGGGAAGAGATCGTCCAGCGCCTGTTGTGCTCAACAGGTCGAGTCGACTCGATGAAGCTGCGCACAGGGCAGCTGGGGCCGCAGTTGTGGCAAAAAGTCGTCCACGCCGCGTCGAAGATGTATCAGATCCCGGTATACATCGATGATTCGCCGCAGCTCACCGTGACCGACATCCGCGCGAAGAGCCGGCGGCTGCGGCGAGCCCACGGCCTCCAATTGATCATCATCGACTATCTCCAGCTCATGCAGGGTTCCGCACGGGAGAACCGTCAGCAGGAGATCGCAGAGATCTCGCGATCGTTGAAGAACCTCGCTCGAGAACTCGACGTTCCGATCCTTGCCGTCTCGCAGCTGAACCGCAGCCTGGAATCTCGGGAAGACAAGCGTCCCCGCCTCGGCGACCTGCGGGAATCCGGTGCTATCGAGCAGGACGCGGACATCGTCATGTTCATCTACCGGCACGAGTACTACCACCCGGAAGCCCAAGATACGAAGGGGCTGGCCGAGGTGATCGTCGCGAAGCACCGGAGTGGTTCCACGGGCATGGTGCAGATGACGTTCCTGCCCGAGTTCACCCTCTTCTCCGACCTCGGCCGGGATGTGGTGTAGGCCCGCTTTTGCGGGCCGTCTTGGTCATGGGTTGTCGGTAAGACCGTTGTCCTGGTGTCCCGTGTTGTTCGAGGTCGCGTAGGCCGGTCACAGCCTGCTGGAGGCCATCGGTACCGACCGACACCGAAACAGGCTCCTCGTTGCACGGGCCTGTTGGCCTCTTCGTGAGTGCAGCGTAGGGGGGCTCTCGTTGCGGTAGGAGGCTGTGTGCGGCAGCTGGTCGGCTGCCGGCTGAGAGAGGCTCGCCTGGCCCTGCGGTCTGGTGTGGTTCCAGGCTGCTTGCTGAAGACTGAAGACTGGCGGTTCGCTTGGCGAACCGCCGCTCGCTTGCTGTCGCGAACGGAATGGTCCGCGTATCCGATAGTGTTGAGGCATCTGATCATGGAGGACCGATGGGCATCAGCCGAGTGGCAGTACTGGGATCGGGAGTCATGGGACAGGGCATCGCTGCGCAGCTCGCAAACGCGGGCATTCCCTCCTACTTGTTCGACATCGCTCCGACAGAGCTGACCGACGCCGAGAAGGCACGAGGTCTCACGCTCGCCGACGTACACAACCGCATATCGGCTGCCGGGCTGGAAGCGATGCAGCGCGCGAAGCCGGCGCTGCTGTACCGCAAGGACTTCGCGTCATTCGTGACGGCCTGCAACTACGAGGACGATCTCGACAAGCTGGGAGAGGTCGACTGGATCGTCGAAGTGGTCGTCGAACGGCTCGATATCAAACAGAAGGTGTTCGCCATGGTTGACGAACATCGAGTGCCCGGGACGGTCGTTTCGTCCAATACCTCCGGGCTGTCGGTCGCTGCCATGGCGGAAGCGAGAAGCGACGACTTCCGGAGGAACTTCCTCGTCACCCACTTCTTCAACCCCGTGCGCTACCTGCATCTACTCGAACTGGTGCCGTGCGTCGACACGGACCCCGCCGTCCTGGCGGCGATGGCCGACTTTGGATCGAGAGTTCTCGGCAAGGGCATCGTCTACGGCAAGGACACCCCGAACTTCGTCGGCAACCGTATCGGCACGTTCGCCATGACCTCGGTGTTTCACTGGATGACCGAGCTCGGGGTCGGCATCACCGAAGTCGACAAGATCTTTGGACCGGCAACCGGCCGCCCCAAGTCGGCCATCTTCCGGACCGCAGACGTCGTCGGCCTCGACACGATGGTCCATGTACTGCGCACCATCGCGGACGGATCTGACGACGACCCGTGGCGCGAACGCTTCGTTCCCCCAGCCGCCCTGGTGACGCTCGTCGAGAGGGGTGATCTCGGTGAGAAGACGGGCACGGGTTTCTACAAGAAGACGCGCGACGCCGAAGGAAATCGAGAGATCCTCGTCCTCAACCTCGACACGATGAAGTACGAGACGCAGCCGAAGGTCCGGTTCGACTCGATCGGAGCTGCGCGAAACCTCGAGGATGTGCGTGATCGGGTGCGCGAGATCGTCTGGTATGAAGACGTTGCAGGGCAGCTCGCCTGGAAGACGACCGCCGAAACCTGCATCTACTCGGCCGGCCTGCTTGGTGTCATCTCCGATGACCCCGTCAATATCGACAGAGCGATCCGCTGGGGGTTCAACTACGAACTCGGACCGTTCGAGACGTGGGACGCGATCGGTGTCGAGGCCTCAGTCAAGCGGATGCGTGAAGAAGGCATGACGATCCCACCAGTTGTCGACACGATGCTCTCGGAGTCGGACGGCACGTGGTACGTGCGACGCAGCGGCGCCCTCCACTATTGGGATGTCAACGCGAACGAGTACCTGCCTGTCCCCGGGATGGGCGACATCATCTCGATCGCGGACCTCGGCATCATCGAAGAGAACGACGGCGCGACGCTCTACGACATGGGAGATGGTGTAGGACTCGTCGAGTTCCACACCAAGATGAACTCGATCGACGCGCAGATCATCGAGATACTCGACAAGGCCGTGGAGAAGGTGGACGGCGGAGAGCTGGTCGGGCTGGTGGTCGGGAGCGAAGCCGCCAACTTCTCCGTCGGGGCCAACATCGGCCTGGTTGGCATGCTGGTCATGTCCAACATGTGGGACGAGCTCGGTGGAGCTATCGCGGGTATCCAGAACGCCTACATGAGGATGAAGTACTGCAAGGGGCCGGTTGTCGTGGCGCCGCGAGGGATGGCACTCGGCGGCGGCTGCGAGGCGGTGCTGCACGGTGATCGTGTTCGAGCGTCTGCAGAGACATACATGGGGCTGGTCGAGCTGGGCGTCGGACTGATTCCGGCCGGTGGCGGATGCAAAGAGATGGCGTTTCGTCACTACGGCAGCGTGCCGGCCGGCGTCAACGCCAATCTGTTCCCGTTCATGGAGAAGATCTTCAGGACAATCGGACTGGGAACCGTGTCGACGAGCGCAGAAGAAGCCAGGGATCTCGGGTACCTGCGACCAACCGACATGGTCCACCTCAACCCGGATACCCTTCTGGCGGCCGCCAAGAAAGACGTGCTCGCCCTCGTCGAAGGCGGGTACAAACCGCCGAGGCCAGGCTCGGTGAAGGTGCCTGGGAGGGACGGCGCCGCGGCGGTCAAGATCGCGGCGCACGGCATGCGGGGCGGCGGGTACATCAGTGAGTACGACCAGCACCTCGCCAACAAGCTCGGGTATGTGATCTGTGGAGGCGACGTTGCTCAGGGCACCGAACGGACCGAGCAAGAGATGCTCGACCTGGAGCGTGAGGTGTTCCTCGAGCTATGTCACGAGGAGAAGACGATCGAACGAATCCAGCACATGCTGGCAACCGGCAAACCGTTGAGGAACTGAGGAAGCGAGAAGCACATGAGCGTTGTCGTCACCCATGCCTACCGGACAGCGGTCGGCAAAGCGTACAAGGGATCCCTGCGAGAGACTCGACCCGATGAGCTTCTTGCGCTGTTGATCCAGGGGTTCCTGGAGCGGACCCCTGAACTCGACCCGGCGTCGATCGACGACGTCATCATCGGCTGTGCAATGCCGGAAGGCGAGCAAGGAATGAACGTTGGCCGGATCTCCGCCCTACGAGCAGGCCTCCCACTCGAGACGCCGGCGATGACGATGAACCGCTTCTGCAGCTCCGGGCTGCAGACCCTCGCAACGGGTGCCGCGCACATCTCAGCCGGCTTCTCCGACATCATCCTGACGGGCGGGGTCGAGTCGATGACGATGATTCCCATGGGCGGTAGCAAGCCGGCGCCGAACCCGTGGCTTGCTGAGCACATGCCCACAGCGTACGAGTCGATGGGGATGACGAGCGAGAACGTGGCCGAACGCTTCGGGGTCGACCGCGGAGAACAGGATCGTTTCGCGCTCGAATCGCAACGACGAGCGGTTGCGGCGCAGAGAGCAGGCAAGTTCGCCGACGAGATCATTCCCGTCGCCGTAAGCGCCGACGGCAAGGGGTTCACGTTCGACACCGACGATGGGCCCCGGGAGAGCACCCTCGAAGGACTTGCCAAGCTGAGGCCGGCGTTCAAGATCAACGGAACTTCGACCGCCGGCAACTCGTCGCAGATGTCCGACGGAGCCGCTGTCGAGCTGCTCATGACAAAGGAGCGCGCTGCGGATCTGGGCTTCGAGCCACTCGCCGAACTCGTCACCTATCAGGTAGCGGGTGTCGATCCGGCGATTATGGGCATCGGACCGTCGGTCGCCATCCCGAAAGCTTTGAAGGCCGCAGGTTTGAGCCTTGATGACATCGGCTTGATCGAGTTGAACGAGGCGTTCGCGAGCCAGGCGGTCTACTGCGTGCGCGAGCTTGGCATCGATCCGGAGAAGGTGAACGTCAACGGCGGCGCGATCGCACTTGGCCATCCGCTGGGGTGCACCGGCGCCAAGCTCACGGCGACACTGTTGCACGAGATGAAGCGCCGTGACGTCGGGTACGGCATCGTGAGTATGTGCATCGGTGGCGGTATGGGAGCCGCAGCGATCTTCAAGAAGAGCTGACAGCGGAGTGGTTGGCCCATGGACCAACCACGTAAGGGGCATCTAGTACCTCGTATGGGCCCGGCCGCCCCGCGGTCGAAGAGCGGGTCGCGAATGTGGTACGAGGTACGGCTCACAACGTGAGCCTGTCGCCTCTTCCTGCCGAGATGCCTGCGGCGATCACCAACGCCACACCCACCCACGACCACACGTCGCCAGGCTCGGAGAGGAACACCGCGGCCCATATCACCGCGGAGGCCGGCTCGATGTAGGAGGCGATCGCGATGGTCGTGACGGGCAGGATGCTGATCAGCGACCAGTAGATGGTCAGGCCTAATCCGGTGAGGCCGATCCCGAGGAGGGAGATCTGCCACCAGTGGGCCGGTATCTCATGAAGGGCGGACACCGCCCAGGGGGTCGAGACAACCGCGGCGACCGCCATTTGCAGTCCTGCCAGCTTCAACCCGCCCACGGCCTGAGCCGCCGGCTTGCCTATCAGAACCATCACCGCGAACGTCGCAGCAGCGATCAGGGCTGCGACGACTCCTTCGACAGTTGCTCCCCCGTGTGGGCGGGCCACCAAGATCACGCCACCGAGAGCGACGGCCAGACTCACGACCGAGCCGGCACTGAGGGGCTCTCCGAGGATCCTCGGAGAGAGGGTGGCGATCGCCACCGGACCCAGATAGACGACAACGATGGCGACGGCGACGGTGGTCGTGTCGATCGCCCAGAAGAAAGCCGCCCAATGGATCGCCAAGAGCACACCCAGGCCGGCGATGCGCGCGAGGGGGTCGGTGCGGCGCAGCCGCAGGCCCCCGCGGATGGCGAGAACGCCCAGCACCGTTAGCGCACCGAACCAGAGGCGAAGCGCTGCGAGTTGCTGAGAGGAGAGGGGTACGGATCGGACGATCAGAGGGATGGTTCCCCATGCTGCGGCCAGAGCCGCCATGACGGCGACCAGCACAGGGCGGGATCGGTTCATCCGGTCAGCAGATTCGATCTGCTGGCAGGCTCGGCCTGTTGCGGATGTGGTCGTTCTCCGGGGCGAACGCGAACTCCCAGAACGCGGCCTGCGATCGCGTCGCCGGCCGGTCGGTGTCGCGTGCCAGATACAACGTGGTGGTCAGCTCCATGTCCTCGACAGACACGGGAACGACCGTACCCACCTTGGCCGCCTCACACGCGACAGAGGTCGAGACGAACGCAACGCCGATCTTCTCCTGTACCGCTGCACAGATCGCCTCCGAGTTGCCGAGCACCATGACGCGTTCGAGGTCGTCCAGGGACATGTCGTGCCACGACAGACCTTCCGCTACGGCCGATCGGGTTCCCGACATGGACTCACGGAGGATGAACTGACCCGACAGCAGTTCCTTCGGTTTCAGCGGTCGGTCGAGCGCTGCCCACGGATGATCCGGAGGGACGATCAGCACGATGCGGTCGGTCAGGAAGGGCCGGTACTCGATACCCTTGTATGGCTCCCGCAGGCTCGTCATCGCGAGGAGCACATCTCCATCGCGCAGCGATTGGAGTGCCTCGCGTCGACCCGTGACATCACACACCAACCCAACCTTCGGGTAGCGGGTGTGAAAGCCCGCCATCAATCGAGGAACCACGTACTTGCCGGCCGCCGTGCTGCAACCGAGCTTGAGGATCCCGACCACATCGCCTTGGAGTGATGCCATGGCCTCTTCCAGCCGGATCGTGTGGTCGATGACGTCACGTGCCATGGGCACCAGCACCCGACCGGAGTCGGTCAGGCTGACCTGCCTGCCCGTTCGGGTGAAGAGGGGGAGGTTCAGCTTCTCCTCGAGCGATCTGATCTGCATCGAGATGGCCGGTTGGGAGATGTTGAGTCGACGTGCAGCCTCCGAGAAGTTCTCGGTTTCTGCGGCGGCAAGGAATATCTGGAGTTCTCTCGGGTTGAGCATAACCAAACTGTATCAGAACGTTCCATGATGGCGCCACTCACTTCTGAGAGAGAGAGGGATTCGCAGGCATAAGTATCTGCTCGGTCAGAAGCATTGTCGTAATAAGCCCGTCGTGATAAAGTTGAAGCATCTCCGGATAACCCCGGCGAGTTCGAACGCAAGCACCCTCGGCCACTCCCTCCCGGCTGGGGGTGCTTCGTATACGCCTCAAGTTGTGGCGATTCCCTGCCGATATGAACGACGGCAGCGTCCTCGAAGAGAGCACTACGGAGTCCCCCTTCCTCCAACTCGCCGAGGACTGCAGGAACCCCCGGGATACCGGGGGTTCCTGCCGTTCCGGGTACCCTCTCCGGCGATGGGGTACCTCCTGGTGACCAACGACGATGGTGTCGACTCTCCCGCGCTGCTTCCGTTTGTCCGGGCGTTGCAGGACATCGAGGAGGTGAAAGTGGTGGTGCCCGACCGGGAACGAAGCTGGATCGGGAAGGCCATTACCCGTTTCGGGGAGATCAACGTTACGAGGATCGTGCGTGACGGGGTCGAGATAGCGGTCGCCGATGGGTTCCCTGCCGACTGCACCCAGCTCGGTGTGCACTCCCTGTTCGGGGAGCCGCCGGAGATGGTCGTCTCGGGAATCAACATCGGTCTCAACGACAGCCTTGCCTTCTTCCTTTCGAGCGGGACCGCGGGGGCTGCTGCTGAGGGTTGGATCGCCGGTATTCCTGCGATTGCCTTTTCTACAGGCGTGGCACATGATCATCGGAGTTGGGCGAAGCGCGTGTGGGCGGGCGAGGAGCCTGAGCAATGGGTTCGCGCAGCCGCGGTGAGCGCGGATATCGTTGCGACAACTCGGCGAGATGGCTTCCCTGGAGCGGATCTCTTGAACGTGAACTTCGACACGAACGCCACGATCGACACGCCCCGGGTGTTCACCGACCTCGCCAAAGTCGGATACGACCGGATCTTCAGGGAGGTGCGGCCCGGCGTCTTCATCCACGACTTCTCGACCGGATTACGGGTGCAAGGTGACCTGTCGGGAACGGATGTCGAGGCCGTCGGAAACGGGCTCGTGTCGATCACACCGGTTCGCCTCGCCCACGCGGTGAGGCTCACTCCGTGAGCCGGTTTTCGGTTCTCAGTTTCCGGTAGGACGCCCATTCTGCTTGTTCCCCGGCCGCGTGCTCACCGAAGACCGATGACTGACAAGAACCGCGAGCGAAGCAAGCACTCGCCCCGCGGTCTTGCGTTGTTCTGCGTCGCGTTCCACCTGATGACTGAAGATTGAGGGCTTGAGGCTCTCAGAGCGAGTCGGGCCATTCCGCGAGACCTTCGGCTCCCGGTTCGCCGTTCTCGGTTGCCGGTTCCGGGTTCTCGGTAAGACACTCGCCCTACGGTCTCGTGTTCTTCTGCGTCGCGTTCTCACCGATGACTGAAGACTGAGGACTGAAGACTGTTCTTCAGAAATCCAGATGGATTCTGCTGGGGGTTGGTCCTCGCTGGCCCTGGTACTTGCCGACGTCCCCGTAAGGGTGTTCGGCCGGTGTTGTCAGCTCGTAGAACGAGATCTGCCCGATCTTCATGCCCGGATAGATCGCGATCGGCAGCTTGGCGACGTTCGACAGCTCGAGGGTGAGGTAGCCGTCGAAGCCAGGATCGACGAACCCGGCGGTCGAGTGGATCAGCAGGCCCAACCTGCCGAGACTCGACTTGCCTTCAAGGCGTGCCACGACATCGTTGCCCAGGCGAACGCGTTCGAGGGTCGATCCGAGTACGAACTCGCCTGGATGGAGGATGAACGGCTCGTTCTCCGAAGTCTCCACCAACGTGGTCAGATCGTCCTGCAGCTGTTTGGGATCGATCTGGGGGTATCGGTGATTCTCGAAGACGCGAAAGAAACGGTCGACTCGGAGGTCAACGCTCGACGGTTGTACGAAAGACTCGTCGAAGGGATCGATGAGAATCCGGCCGGCCTTGAGTGCTTCCTTGATGGTTCGGTCCGAGAAAATCACGTGGCCCTCCTCCGTAGGATGGTAGATCACCGGCAGGACGGGCGCATCGGCGGCTGCGGTCGGCGCGGTAGGGTTGTCTGTCGTCGAATCGGGAGGATGTGGTGGACTTCGATGCGGTTTCAGTCGAGATCGGCGAAGATGCCGTCGGGGTCGTGACGCTCAACCGTCCTGACAAGCTCAACACCTTCAACACACCGCTCGCTACGCAGTTCGACGCTGCCCTGAGACGCCTCGACGAGGACGGGCGCGTGCATGTGATCATCCTTCGGGGAGCCGGCAGGGTGTTCTGCGCCGGTATCGATCTCAACGAGTTCCCGGGCAAGTCGGAGCAGGAATACAGGGCTTGGACCGATCTGATGGAGCGCCCGCTCGCCACGATGATGGACATCTCCAAGCCGATCATCGCCCAGGTGCATGGCGTAGCGGTCGCCAATGGGGCAGGCACGGTTGCAGCTGCCGATCTGGCGATCGCAGCGGAAAGCGCCCGTTTCGGCCTGACGGCGATCAACGTCGGACTCAACTGCGTGGGTCCGGTCATTCCGGTCTCCAGATCGGTTGGACGCAAGAAGGCGCTCGAGTTGCTCTATTTCGGCGAGCTGATCTCTTCGGCTACCGCTGCCGAGATCGGGTTGATCAACCGGGTCGTTCCTGATGACGCTCTCGAAGAAGAGACCCGATCATGGGCGAGGAAGCTCGCCGAGAAGAGCCCTCTCGCGCTGCGATCCGCAAAGACGTCCTTCTATGCGTCGGCCGATCTCGCCTTCGGAAGGGCGATGTCGTACATGAACGGCGCGTTCGCCGCCCTCTGCAGCACCGACGACGCGGCTGAGGGCATCGCCGCTTTCAAAGAGAAGCGACCGCCGGTGTGGCAAGGTTCCTAGCGGACCGAAACCGGCTCCGCTGGAAACCGTATCTCGTACCTTGTACCTCGTATGGTTGGCGGCAGTGGGGGAACGCGCACGATGGCGCGTGCGGGAAGCCGTCAGCTGTGCATTGACGGCTATCCAGGCGGGAACAGGACCTGTGCGGAGGTGTCGACCATCCACTGATCTCCGGTCTGGGTATCGACGACGAAACGGCGACCTATGTCCGGGTTCTGCACGTAGGGCTCATCGTCCACCGGCACCATGAGATCGGCGACGACGTAGCGGCCATCGAACGAGAGCGCAGAGTGGGTTGGCGACCCTATGCGGGCATCCGCGAGGATGGACCACCGATCGATCTCGCTCCCGTCGGCGGCCGACGCCAGGACGACGGTCTGCGGGCTGTGGAGTGAGACTTCCGCCGAGTAGACGAACACCGACCCGTCCGGGGCGAGTACCCCGCAACCGGAGGCCTTGTCGGGCTCGAACTGAGCGATCCGCGTGCCGTCGGCGAACGAGTAGAGGTCGTAGAACGTCGAGTCGCCGATGCCGCTCGTCACCAGGATCGAATCACCACCTACCGATGAGCAGTAGATGGTTGTCTCTTGGTCACTCGCATCGACGATCGTACGAAGGGTCTGATCGGAGATGCGGTAGGCGACGAGACGCGCTCCGTCTGTCACGACACCGACGGGTTCGCCCTGATCGAGCAGGACGCCCGCCACCGTCCATGGGGCTGCACCGATGACCGCCTGCACATCGACTGTCCCGTCGCCGAGTGTCGCCAGTTCGGCTCCTGCTGTCCCATCGAACAGCACGGCATCACCAACGATCTCGACGTTGCGGGCAGAGCGGACTGCCGGCCACGCGTACCAACTGTCGCTCTGAAGCGAGCCGTATCGAAGAAGCGCAACAGGCCCATCGTGGCCGTCGGGGAACAGGAGATCCTCCAGGGAGGGCGACTGCTCAGCCGGCGTTCCATCAGGCGGAAGCGCCTGAACGGTGAGCCGAGCATCGAACATGGAGACCGGCATGTCAACAGTGACGGGCCCGACACTGCTCGCGAAGCGCACTGTGTAGGTTCGTGCGGACTCCGAACTGGGCACGCTATCGAGGATCTCGTAGGAAGCGCCACAGAGTGCGGTCTGACAGAACAGGCCCAGAACATCGCTCGCGGAAGAGTCATGCAGATCCGGCAGGCGCTGCTCGACCTCGTCGGTGGTACCTCCGTTGATCAGGAGGCTCTTGGCGACGTCCCAGGCTCCGTCAGCGAGTGCGTCGAGGAAGTCGGCGAGCGTCTGGCGACCGGTGACCTCATCGACAGAGGATATAGGTTCGACAGTCACAGCACCGATCAGCACGTGGCGTTGATCGCCGGGTCCTCTGACGGTCTGTACGGTGTAGACCTCGCGCATCGTCTCGCGCAGCGT
>Ga0307417_10000557_pt1 | contig 15087 bp, 9 predicted proteins | sample SalMarWE160210MG_2_FD_202514 | JGI IMG/M metagenome (GOLD analysis project Ga0307417, IMG submission 202514) | Salt marsh sediment microbial communities from the Plum Island Ecosystem LTER, Massachusetts, United States - WE1602-10 | ecosystem: Environmental > Aquatic > Marine > Intertidal zone >...
TAGAGGAAATAAAAGTTCCAGAAGTAAGGACAAAAACACCAGAAATTTCAACTGACGCAGAGCTGTATCAAGACCAATGGGTAAATGATAAAGTTTTAATAAAAGGAAAAAGAGATTGCGAAGGTAGGTATGAAGCCTTAAAGAAAGTATTTGATAAATACGAGCGGCCATTTACAATACTTGATATAGGTGCTAATTTTGGTTATTATTCTATTAGAGCTGCTACAGATTATAATGCCATTTCAATTATGGTGGAGAACAAGGATAATGAGTGTGAGAGATTAATTGAACTGGCGGAAAAAAATAATTGCCGAGATAATTTAATAGTATTGAAGGATACTATGTCACTGGAGAAGTTAGACGAGTTATCCAAATGTGAACATTTTGATATTGTTTTAGCTCTAAATGTGATACACCATTTTAATGATGGTGTAAAAGAAATATGTGACGCTTTTAAAAAACTTGGTGATTATTTGATTATTGAAACACCGCCGCCAGATGATGAAGGCGCGTGCGGCCAAAAAAATCTACAAATTGTTTATGATTATTTTAACGATGGTGAATTTTTGGGGGAGTTCAAAAGACACACTAGTGATAAGTACAGTGAAGTAAAATACACACACACTCCTAAAACTGAAATAATTAATTCTTATTGGGGCTGGGAAGATTTATATAGTAAGGTTAGACCGGAACTTCATTACTTATTAAATAAAGAGTCTTTAAAAATAGACAGCACATTTAGAAAGAAATCAGTTTATAATCCAAGAAAAGAAAAAAGTTCGGCTTGGATCCATGGTATAAATTTAAAAACGTTTATAGCGCTTAATGGGGTTTATCCTACCAAAGATTATTTAATTAATAAACTAAAATCGCAGGATTTAATTACAGATTATAAATGGAATGATAGTTCTAATGATATAGTACTACACAACATAATAATGGAAGGGCATAAATTACATCTTATTGATTATGATGATGATAAAGTAATAGAGCCTATAAGACCCGATGATGAACAAATAAATGGAATTATTAAATTATTAAGCCCGCCTAAAATACGGATAAACGCGGCATGTGGTAATGATATTAAAGAGGAATACTTAAACGTAGATTTATATAATGGAAACGCGGATGTTCAATGGGATATAACTAATATGCCTGTTGAGGATGATTGTGTAGATGAAATTTTTGCAAGTCATGTAATTGAACATTTTAAACTTAGAGAAGTTTCCATAGCATTAGCGGAATGGAATAGAGTTTTAAAAATTGGCGGCGAATTAGTAATCAAGTGCCCCAATCTTGAATATGAAGTTAATAACTGGTTAAAAGCAAAAGATAAATGGGCATCATTACATTTAACAATATTTGGTGGCTCCAACCATGAAGGTAATTTTCATCATTGTGGATTTACTAAAGAATCACTACAAAATATGGTTAATATGTATGGGTTTGAGACTAAATCATGTGAATTTGATGGAGTTCAATTAATTTTACATGCAAATAAGATTTCTAGATCCATTACTATAAAACCGCTAATCAATATTCATTTTATAGATGGGGCTTATGTGCATTTAGCTGATGGAAATAAATATTATGAAGTTGATTGTATGGACAAGGGCGGTAATTTTATTCATTCGAGTACTTTGAGATCTGGTGGGTGGACTAAGACAAATAGATCTTATTTTACTAATTGGCATGTTAAAGTTCATCACGCCGGTAAAATATTATGGGAACATAAATTTGATCCAACCAATAGAAGAGTTTTAATAGAGTTTGAAAGTAAATCGCTTGGTGATTCACTCTGTTGGATACCCTACGTTGAAGAGTTTCGCAAGAAATATAATTGTGAAATATTTGTTATGACTTATTGGAATCAATTATTTAGAAGTGTTTATACTAATTTAAATTTTTTAAATCCAGGAGATGTTTATACTAATATTTACGCTGGATATAAAATAGGCTGCTGGGAGGGAAATTCTAATAGAAACCCTAAAGATTGGAGAACTATTCCTTTACAGCAAATTGCAACTGATATTTTGGGATTGGAATATAAAGAAATAAAACCTAAAATAGCAATACCTAAAGAAAAAGCGGTTATAAACAGTCCTTATGTTTGTATAAGTGAGTGGAGTACTTTATTAAGAAAACACTGGATGTATAAAGGTGGTTGGCAATCAGTAGTAGATTATTTGAATGAGGCTGGTTACAAAGTAATGGTGGTGTCTAAAGAACCGACTAATTTAAAGAATATAATAAATCAAACCAACCAGCCTATTGAGGCTACTATAAATAATATTAATCATTGTGAATTTTACATTGGGATAGGGCACGGACCAGCGTGGATTGCCTGGGCATTGAATAAACCAGTTATTATGATTTCAGGATTTTCAAAATCTTGTGAATTCAAAGAAGGATGTAAAAGGATAACTACACCAGAAGGGTTTTGTTCTGGATGTTTCAACGATACTAGCCTATCATTTGATAGAGGTGGTTGGGATAATTGTCCAAGGAATAAAGATTTTGAATGTTCGACTTCAATAACACCAGAGATGGTGATTGAAACAATAGATGAAGTAATTGAAGGAATATAAAATGAGGATAAAAACCTATTTTGAATCTTCTGGGATACCAGCTACTGGTTTATTTCCAACTATACGAATTAGGAACGTGGAGGATGGTGGAAATGTAGTGGCTAGTGGAACTATGTCAGAAGTAGGTGATGGTTTTTATAGATATGATTTTGGAGATTATGATATTACTAAGGATTATTGTATATTATGTGACGCAATCTCTTTATCTGGTGTAGAAAGATATAAATTTTTGGCGACCGGTGCATATGGAGCCCCAATAAATACTTTGAATGCTCTTAATAATAACATAGATGATAAAACACTTTTGCTTAGAAGAATTCTTACTAATAAATTAATACTTAATGATGGAAAGAACGCCAATTGGATATTATCTGACGATGATAATTCTGAATTACTTACTTGGAATGTTAGTGATAAGTTAGATGGTGGTATAATACAACGACCAAATCAAGTTTCGGGTAGAACAAAAGGTGAATAAATATGAGTATATCAACATTTGGTTGGGGGGCATATACAAGTTCTATTAGCTCATCAGGTTGGGGAAGTTTTACCCGTATATTTTTACCTGAACTTTTGGCTAGTTATATACAAAGTTCCAGTTATATTTGTGTATTAAGTAGAGATTACATAGAGGTAACTTCTAGAACAAAAGGCACGATAGTATTAAGAGTTCGTTCGGATAGTTTGTCGCTGCGAGAAAAATCTACTATATTAGAACGAGCTAAAGGAATCATTATTGATAGAAGCGATATTTGCTAAGGAGCGGTCATGCCCACTAAAAGAAACATAACTAAAGCTAAAGAACGTTTCACCAGATCTTGGAAGGGTCTTGCAAAAGGTTTAGGTAGGCAGATTTTAGTATATCAATCAGATATAGAGCATGAATGCCCTAATTGTTACTACGATAAAATAAATAGAACTAGTAGTGGTATATGCAAAGTTACTATAGGTGACCCCAACTATTTTGCAATAGGTAGATGCCCAGTGTGCTTAGGAAAAGGCGTGCTCGTGACCACTCGAAGAAGGTGCATAAATGGCATAGTTATTTGGAATCCTAGTGGAGATAATATGAACAACTTAACATTCACTGAAGCTGGATTTGAAGGGGCTACAAGAGTAGAAATTAAAATAGATCCTTGTAACCTTGAATTAATAAAAAATGCTAAGTATGTTGTGGTAGACGGATTGAAATGTAAGTTGTCTAATCCTCCTATACTTAGAGGTATAGGTAACAAAGATATTCTTGTTGCTCAATTTTTTACAACAGACAAGCCTAAAAAAAATAGTGGGGAACATTTATAATAATCTAACCGTATTATAGTAGGGACTTTATATATCTAAATTTATTGAAGTTTATTTGAATATGGGACAACAACAATGACCACCGGTTATATCACATTAAATAAATTTAAATTATTGCAATTACTTGAAAAAGCAGTAAAAGATGAAATTGATAGTATTGTAGATAAGCTGGTGGAAAGATTCGATAAAGAAATAGTGCCTTATGAAGATCCAGACGATCCTGCCAGGCCTTCTTTATGTCGAGACGAGTTCAGACAATTTTTGATAGATGATTTAAATGAAAATATAAAAATTGTAAATAATTTTGTAGAAATAAAGGCTGCCGACGAAAAAAAGCTAGGATTCGGCGACGAATTAGACGAAAATACTACCGATTGTATAAAGATCATCGGAACAATTTTGCAGGGCATATCTGGAGGACCGTACGTTTTCGTAGATATGGGAGGTGAGGGTAGGTTTGGTGGTGGTTTTTTGCTACCAGAGAAACAATATAGAGCTGAGGCTATTCAAAAAGGCTGGAATCCAAATAAGAAAATTTGGTCTTTTTCCGGGTTTCCTGGGTTACCAGATTTTTTTGCAGGGTTGGATTTGAAAGAAATAGTTGGTAGAATCACAAAGAAATTTGCTGAGCAGTTAAAAAAGATTTAATGTTTTATGTCTAAAAAATTAACATATGAGTTTGTAAAGGAACAGTTTGAAAAGGAAGGATACTAGAAGAATAAAATATATAAATCATAAAGTGAGTTGTTCCATAGTTGACTTTGCCGATAAACATCGTTCTGCTAGCGAACAAGGATCACGAATGGCACAAATCGTTTTATAGAATTGTTATGGAAAAGAAAGATAAAATAAAAAAATTTGTAATGGGCCTATAAGAAATGCAACGACTTCGCAAGGAGACTTTATCCCTTAATCATTTTATTCGATATAATATTCTAGATGTGTTTATAGAAACTGACACTAACGTGCCTCTTACGTATCTATCTGATATCTCTACCACCGGATCTTATGTATATCAGGCCGAGTCTACGAGAATTCCTTTACCAAATGATTTGGGTCGTGGAATAATTTACATAGATTCCTATGGGAATACGGCAGAACAACAGAATGCTGTGATTGTATATGATTCGTTAGGCAGCGTGATTAGTGGCACGGAATATATAATTGACTATATAGATGCCCGCATCGTTACCTCGGGAACTGTAACTCCGGCTACTGTGACTTATAAATATTTTTACGTCGCTCTGGTTAATGGGTGGGAGAGTATAGAATCATCGACAGTGCCTATTGTAGCAGTCAATCTTGAGTCCTTTGAGAAGGCAGGTTTCCAACTCGGCGGGGGAAAAAGAGTTCCAAGAAGAGGACATTTACACATATTTGCTAGTAATAGGGCTGAAAGATCAGATCTAATGGAATTATTATACGACGGTATAAATGAGAAGTGCTGTCCGAACCAGAATTGGACGAACGGTAGTATGCTTGATTGGGATGGTACATTTAATGAAAATTATGTGTACGAAACAATTCAATATAGTAGTAGTTTACATTTTGAAAAGGTAGTAGCAAGAAATGTTAACCCACCTTTAATGGGCGGAATTCCTCATAGGGATTTGACTATGTTAAGTGATTTAAATAGGTATCGTGCTCGGATAGACTTCGACATGTTTTATTGGAAAGAAGCTGGATAGTATCTAGCAAAATTGAGAAAGTATTCTATAATATATAAAGACGTACTTTTTAATTAATTACCGTTTTAAATAATAAAAAAATTATATAATGCCTCAAATACAAGCGTTTGACGCTTGGGCAAGGAAAAGGGGTTTAGGAACAAGGTTATGCCTCAATCTTAAAGTACTAAACATGCATTAGAAATAACTAGAACCAACCTCGAGCTAAACAAAATATTTAAGGAGGAATAATTTGTTATGGCTAGAAACCGAATAATTTATGGTTCACAAAGCGTGTGGTGTAATGGTGAAATTCTGTATCGTGTACAGACTCTCGGCAGTACTACTACGTTCACCTCCGAGGATGTATTTGAACTCGGGCATTTGGATATTGTGGATGTGGTAGATGACGTGCCGGCTGTTGCAGTTACCCTGAATACTAATGATTGGGGTGATGTACGCACCATGGCCGTTTTGGCCCAGGTTTTACCTGAAAAAATTGCTATGGATGCCACTGCTACTAGTGATAATGCTAACCTAGCCACTGTTAATAGTGCTGGGGTAGAGCAGTATTACCATCACGGAGCCTGTCTTGCTGACTTTGCTGTTACATGCGGGAATTTAGGGGGTGTTTCTTTATGGGCACCGGTGCAGTCTGAATGTGATCTTGGTACATTAGCTGATAATATTGATCAAACTCTTTATATGGACGAAGTCTATATCAATAGTCTTGAGTTTGGTTTTACTACTGGAGCTAACGCGACTGAGAATTATGGGGCTGTAACTGATCAAAAGATGTGGTTATTGAATGACGGTAGGTTTGTTAATTACGAAGAATTAGCGTACGCTGATTTTAGTGGCGGGTCTGCTACTTTAGCTTCTGGTGTCACTATTGCTACTTTTAGCGATGGTAGTCTGGGATTCCTAAGAACTGACACTGATGGTGCTAGAGGTGTGACTTATTATGTTGCTGCTACTAATGAAATGACTAATTGGGCGGTTGTCAGCGGTACTTTAGCTGCTACTGATACGTTTGCGTATGATGAAGCTACTGATGTTTTATATTTACCTACAGACATAACACCGGCTTCGGGCGATAAGATTTTTGCTCTTTATTCTGCCGATGGTTATGTTGCCGCAATGGGCAATAAGTACTTTGATATACTGGATGTAACAGATCGTCCAGACGGCGTAGGCGCTATGAGACAGGGTCAGGTAGAAATTTATATTGTATCTGATACTGATGTTGATTATAGAATTGCATGGAGATTGACTGCTTGTACTATCACTTCTACTCTTACACGTGAAGCTCTTGCGGAATTAGGGCATTTAGGTCCTTATGATAGACCGCTTACTGTCCCAATACCTATCACTGTTACTGTTGATACTACAGCTGGTGATATGGAGCACTGGACAGTATTTGCTGATAGGTATGGCGATATTGATACTATGAATGAAATTGATCTCGCCGATCTTTTCACTTCAGCAGATCTTAAGCTTGTTGTTAAAGTATTTGCCCAGACTGATGAGGAAGCTGGTGGAACTGGTTCTGGTAGAACCGTAGCTATTGGTTCTGATATTATTGGGCAAGATCAGTTTGTATCTGCGTCAGGTGTAAATTCTACTATGAGTACTATTGTGGCTGGTGAAAGAGAATATGCTCTTAAAACCATCGTAGTTGAGCATCTTAAGATTACTGATGAAGCTTATACATTGGCAGTGGGAACCAATGCTACACAAACATTTGGTTTCCGTTCTACTAATGACTTATACGTGGTTAAGGGTGATCTTGCTCTTAGTCATATTACAGGTGGGAATAAGATACGAAGAAGTGGGTAATTAGAACATATAAGGTAGTGGGGACTTTTGTCCCCCCTACCTATATAATTATGGAAAGGAGTAAAAGGAAATGGTTGATAAGGTGGATAAACATAAGGAGAAACTAAACAGAGCGATTTCAGATGAAATCACTGTATTATTTGAAAAAGTTTTGGATTACGCTGAAGTAGCTGTTCCAAACAGTGACCAATATAAAAAACTAAGATCAAAAATTTTGCGGGTGGGTAATAATTGTATTAGAAATGTTAAAAAAGAAGTAGATACTAGATATGATGTTAAATACAATCCACCAGCAGAAACAATTATAGAAAGTAAGATTGCTAGGGTCAAGGAATAAATACTAGGAGGTTTTTAAAATGGCAGAAATGGAAAAGAATGACGTAGAGGCTAGAAGAGAATTTAAGGATCCAGTAAGTGGTAAAAGTTTTTTTATAGGAATTCCTACTGCTGATGATGTAAGAGGAGCTGATTGGCAATATAGTAAAACATATACCAAATCTTTGGTTGAGGGAATAACGACTTCTGCTGAAATGATGGATATTTTGATGCGCAGAGGGATCATTGGCCCTGAATTTGAACAAAGACAAAAAGAATTAACTGATACATTATCTTTAAAAGTAGAATCGTTGGAGAATTCAGATAATCTGGATGATAAGCAGCAAGCGGCTGTTGATGTTGCTTCTATAAGAGAAGAATTATTTAATTGGAATCAAAGATTAAATGGTCCTATGTCTAATACCTGTGAGCAGATGGCGGACGATTCACGGCTTGAATATCTCACCTCTCGCATGATTCAACATGAGGATGGTACCACGGTGTGGGATGAATATTCCGATTTTTTGACAGAGAAAAACCAATCGTTAGCTATGAGATCAAGATTTGAAGTAATGCTCTATTTGCAGGGGTTAGATTCTGACTTTTTAGATAAGACCCCAGAAGCTAAGGCTATAAAAGAAATAGAGCAAGAAATACAAACTAAAGCTAGCGAGGCTATTGCGGAATTAGAAAAAACACAACTTGGTGAAGAAAAATCTCAGGATGAAGAAAAACCACAGGCCGAAAAAAGATCATACTCAAAAAAGGGTACTACTAAGAAAAAATCTTCGGAGTAATTTATGGATTTAACTCATGAAGAGGTAGAGAAATATTTAGAGCAAATATGTGCTAAAATAAAAATAGTTGACATCGAAGATAAAACTATTTTATTTAAATGTCCCGATGTTTATGCTATGATGAAAGCTAGAAGAATTTATGAGTGTGAATATAAACGTTCTTTAAATGAAGGGCTAGTTTCTATGGATGATATGAGGAAATTAGTTAAAGAACGTAAGCTAATTAGTGATGCAGAACAAAGAGAATTAAGTTCTTTGAAATCTAAACTAGAAGCTCAAACTATTTTACTGGCTAAAACTACTAAGGTCAAAGCTAATCAGGACAGAATAAAAAACATAATTCATGAGCTAGAATCTAAAATAAATACTATTGAATATAAAGAAAGATCTAAGATGGCTATGACAGCTGAGACTAAAGCTGAAGAGGCTAAGCTGCTTTATTTATGCTGGTCTCACTGTTATAATTTTGATACAGATGAATTATATTGGGTTGAACACAAGGATTTTCTTAATGATTCGAATCTAAATTTTAGAGAAAAACTTATTTCGCAGTTTATATTATTTTATGGTGGTGTTCCTACTCCTACGATTAGAGCAATAGCTCGTAATAATTTGTGGCGTATTAGGTACATAACAAGTTCAAAAACGTCGGAGCCTCTTTTCGGGGTTCCGACTTCTGAATACACTAATGATATGTTGAATTTGGCTTATTGGTCTCACTACTATCAAAATATTTATGAAATGATGCCAGAAGACCAGCCGAATGAGCTTATTATAGAGGATGATGAAGCGCTTGATGCTTATTTGAGTGATTATTACAAAGAGCACTCACAGGATGTGGCAGCCAGGAGAAGTAAAAAAAATTTAGGACGCGGTAAATTGTCAGCATTTAATAGTCAAGAAGTAATTGTTACAAAAGCTAATGAGTTATACGAAGATATAGAATATGATAAGCCTAAAGAATCTCAGGCTATCAAGGATAGGAATTTAATAAATAAAAGAACTCGCCGTGGTAGATAAACCACACATACGGTAAGGACAGGTCCTATATAATTTATCTAATGATAGAAGTCTGTGGAAAATCCATAGGAGGACTGTCTTTTGCCGGCCGATACGTATAGAATCCAACTAGAACCAATCAAAGATGCAGAAGCTGATGTAACTGCTAAGAAACTAGCGCTTAAAATGGCTACTTTAAATAATACCGTTTTAGCTCTAGAAAGGGCAATGCAGAAGTCTGCCTCTATTCAGAAAGACGCTCAAAAAACTGGTGGAACTGATCCTAGAGCTATTAGAGCAAATGTAGACGCTGCTGCTAAGCTGGTTGAATTCTCACGGCAAATTAAGGCATCCATAAGTGAATTAACAAAATCTTTTCAAAACCTACCTAAAGTTATAAGCGATGCGATAGCTACAGCTAGTGCGACTGCAACAAGATCTACTGGTAGTGTCACCGCGCCATCTCAAACAATTGTACTTGCACCAGAAATTAAAGAGCTGACAGCAGAGCTTGTCCAGATACGTAGAAATATAAATAGATCTGCGACATATCACACTAACAAATCGGATGTAACAGAGGCTGTTGATAAATTAATTAGAGAGTTGTCAGTTAAACAGCGTGATATAAATGCATTATCTGACTCTGTGAGATCTTTAGTAAAAGCAGTTGGGTCTAAGGAATCACCGCGAACTGGTGAAGTTAGCAAACCAGCATATAATCTTACCGCTGATGCCAAACTTTTTGGTAAAACTCTACAAGACATGGGCGGAGAATTTGAAAAAATTAAAAAAGAATTAAAAGATAAGATAGTAGTATCCATTGATTTAGAAACCTCAGCACTAGATAAAAAGTTAGCTGAAAAATTAGGTAGAACAGCAGCTACTGAATTTATAACTCAAATAGCCTATCAAAAAGGCACTTTAGCAGATATAATGTCTGGAAAGGCTAAACATGGAGAAATATTTGTACAGCCCCCTAAAGGCATTAGCACTGAAAAACAGTATTTAGATAGATTAGTTAGAGGGACTTCCCCCCAGGTGGCAACTAAGATACAAGCTGGAGCGGTTCCATTTAGTAAACTTTTACCTGAAAGCGGTGCTGTAGAGGCTAATAAAGCTCTGTCTGACATAGCCACCGTACTTAAAGATGCTACAACTGTTATAGGGCATAATATTGCTACATTTGATATCAGTGTTTTAGACCAACATTTTAAAGAAGCAGGAATTACCATAGATGCGGCGGTAAGTCAATTTGTAGATACTATAAAGTTAGCTAGACATAATTTTCCTGAACGAATGGGAGACAAGTTAGAATTTGGTAAGTACAACCCTCACGGATTAGAACAATTTGATAAAGACATGGAGTTAGCTGGTGTAGGAGTTAAATCATTAGGCGACAAAATGCATGATGCTTCTACTGATTTGAAAGTAACGGCCGCGGTACTAAGAGCTTTAGATAATAGTAGTAAAGAACTGGCCGCAGCTCAATCTAATACATCCGTTATGTTGAAGAAAGTAATAGATAATATATCCAGGACTACTATCGATGCTCACAGCCGTGTGAAGGGGGCTGCTGATAACATAGCTGCTGCTGGAGATGACTTTGTTAATCTTGGTACAGAAACTAGAAAAGCTTCTAAAGCGCTGGCGAAGCAAACAATAGAGGTAAATAATTTATCAAAAATTAGGTCTGCTATACAAACACGTATTTATAAAGAAGCTACAATACGCCCTAAAGCAGAGGCAGGTCAATATGCTGTTGAAGGAACGGCTGCTGGACAAGTGGGCGAAAAGATGCTTCATATTTGGGGGGATTTGGCTAAGTCACTTTATGATCTTCAGAAAGACATGGTTACTTCTTTAGAAAAAGGCATGCAGAGAGGATTAGAAATATGGAAAGATGTTTCTGGTAAAGCTTTTAAACTTGGTGAAGGCGGTAGAGAGTGGGAAGTTAAAATAGCAGACGTTGGCGGGCTAAGGCGCGAATTAGCAAGCCAATTTAGAGAGCACCCTGCTCCAGGAGCTAGTCCTGGAGAGCTAGTAAAAGCGTTTAAAGCAGCTTTTGTAAGACGAGAAATGAGCACCCCTGTTGATCTAGGAGACATGGCTGTTGAAGTGTATAAAGAAATAGGAAGTTTAACTAAAGAGTCTGTATCTAAGATGGGTACAGTTGTTGAAGATTTATATAAAGGTATACGAAACAAAACTGTTACTGAGAAAACCATAGAAAGTAGAGGCGACGTACAAGATTTATACAAAGATGTAGCGTTACAAGCTCAAGCTGGTCGCGAAGTAATGGATAGATTTGTAAAAATTATAGCTGTACCCGCTGCTAGAGTTACGCCGCAAGGTACCATGTCATTTGAAACTAAATATGGTTCAGAAAAAGCCCTAGCTAATTTTGCTACAATAACAACTGGTTTTGAAAAGATGGTTAACGAACTAGAGTTGCTTGGTGCGCCAGCTGTGGAAGTAGCACGTAATAGACAGCGAGTAAGCGAGCTTCCGTTACGACCACAGCCAGGTACTAAGCGGGGTGAGGATGCTTCTGTATTAGCTACAGAGTTAGAAAAAAGAATTTTACAGCTAGGTGGTAGAAAACTTCTAGAGGGTGGATATCGTAAATCTGTACGTTTGGGTGAGATGGATCGTGGTGTTTCATCTGAACAATCTTTAAAAGACGTAACTAACATTGGGTTAGCAGGCTTGATAAAAAAAGCTAAAGAATTAAATATTACAGCTCTTGACGTTGCTAAATCATTAGATGAAATAAAGTTCGAAAATTTTTACGATATGCTTAATAAATTATTTAAAGGCGGTAAAACACCTCTTCTTGAAAAACAGGCTGGTAGTATAATAAATCTTAGTCAAAGCGAGCGTAGTTTAAGAAACATAGGATCTGTTGCTAATGATTTAATGGGGTTAATGCCAGAGATATCGCCTGGAAAGCCTAAAAGACGCGAATATGATGAACAGTCTCTTAGAGTTTTAACTAAGCCCATGGGTGGATTGAAACCTGACGAAGCGAAAAAACACATAATAGATATTGATTTATTATGGAAAGATTTAGCTGCCCAATCTAAAAAACTGGGGGAGGGTATTTTTACTGATAAAAACTATTTGGGTACTCCAGTAGCATCATCTTTAGATCTTAGCGATGCATCTAGTGCGTCTTTAAAACAATTTAATTTAGATTTTGAAGGTAATTTAAGTGCACTAGATAAAACAATGAGTAATATGAGCCTTTCTGATGTAAGAGGTATAGTTCCTTTTCAGCAATTTGCATCTACAGAGAGACAGCAGTCTTACTCTACTAGTGCTTTGAGCGGTGGGTTGCCAGGCGACGAAAATTTTCAAACACCATCACTGGTTAGCAAAAAAGAAAGAAAGCTTATTGAATCTGGTAGGTATGGTTCTGGTGGTTATGGATTAAATGTACTAACTGAACTTAGAAATACTGCAGCAACGTTTGAAGATCAAATAATGATTTCTGGTAAGTTAGCTAAGGCTTTTACAAAAATAACTAGTAACTTAATACGACCAGGCGCTACTCTGTTGGAACAACAACATATATCAGAAGTTAGTGGTGGAGTACAACGTATGACGCCGAGGGCGGCTAAGATGGTTTCTGAAAGTGAAGCTGATTTTAAAAGAGTTTTGTCTGAAGTGGTTGATAAATTTCAAGAAATACTAGGAGTTCCTGAAAAATATAAAGGCCGGGCCGATATAGCTGAAATATCTAAAAAAATTGAACCAATAATCAGAGAACATAGAGGACAAACTACAGAAGTTCAAAGTGCTAAGCTAGCTGAAACATTTCTTAATTATTTTGGACGTAAATTATCTACTAGATTTGGAACAAAGGGCGTATCGGTTACTCCTAGATATGGGGAATTACCACAAGGAATATCTAGCACGGAGGACGTATCCAAGTTTATAAATCAAGGTTTTAAAGCTGGTGTTGCACCAGGCCCTGGTCTTGGGGCTGCTAAGATGCCTAAAAGTGTAGGTCAAATGGTTTCAGAAATGTTGGAAGAAGAATTAGGCAGCCTACATACTTCAAAAGCATCTATGGAATTACATAATAAATTAATAGATTCTGGTAATAAATTTGTAATAGATATGTTTAAAGATGCTTCTGAAGGGTTGGTTACTGAAGAGGAAGCAAAATCTCAAGCAGAATTATTTAAGAAAGCTTCTGAAGCTTGGAAATCAGTTTTTGGAGCCGCTTTACCTACAGGGGCTGAAGGCATTAAAGAAATTAAATCATTGTATACAGAAAGAACCGGTAAAGAACCTTTTGAAATGAAACCAATAGAAGCTAGGATTAGTTCTAGAGGAATTGCTAAAAGAGGATTAATGCCAGAAGTTTTGGAAGGCCTTGTAAATAATTTAATTGGAAGTACCTCTGGTACAACCACATTAGTAGATAAAATAGGTAAGAACGCTTTAGTAGAGACTACGCAAGCCAGAGAAAGATTGAATGAATATCTTTCAGCTATTGGGTTTGAAGCTTTCAAAGACTTAGATAAGGTTGTAAAAAATTTGAAGTTTGAAAAGCCTGATATAGATAAATCAACATTAAAAGGTTTGAAAGAATATGAAGAGCAGTGGAAAGTATATACAGACGCGGTAGATGAATTTGGTAAGAAAATACAAAGTTTTGTTTCACCAAAATTTTTGCAAATAATTGAAGAACCGCATAGATATAAATCATGGTCTCCAACAGAAATATCCAAAGGAGTAAAAGGTGAGAAATTAAATTTCCAATCTTTTGCTGCTATGGCAGGAGTATTTGGTAAGGGATCTAGTATGATGAAGGAATTAGCTGAAGGCACTACCCTTGCGTCTAAAGAAGGCTGGGAATTATTGAGAGCTTTTAAAATGTTAGATCCTGCTATGAAGGATCTTAAAGATAGTATGCTAAAAACTTTGCCTGCGGTAAAGTTGTCTGATATCAAAGGGTTTGAAGCATCCACTGGTACTATAGAAGATTTTAAAGACACTCTTTTTGATATTGGTAAATATCCTACCCCATTTAAATTAAAAATACCTACTGCAAAAGGACCTTATGAAGACCTACCTATGCCTGGCGCAGCTCTACGTAGTACGTATAGAGAAAAGCTTGTAGGTAAAGGCGCGCCTACCGATGTTGCACGTTATTTAGCTAACTTAGTTAATGCTGCCAAAGCAGTGGAAGATCTTACAGCTGCTGCTGCTAAGGGCGGGGTTGGGCTGAGTGACGAATTACAAAGAAAATTTGCAGATACCATTAGAAAAGAACTAACCACTTCTTTAACTGAGGCTATAAAGGAGTTCAAAAAAAACGAAGACAATGGTGCTTTTACTCCACAGAATATCAAAAATATGGAGGACACGATTAATAAATTTAAAGCGGCTTTGTCTCCTACAAGAAATGCTCCAAGTGTTTATCAAGAAGTGGGAGGAACAAGCGAACTAGGGTCAGCGGAGGCTTTTGCAGCCAAAACTACTGGTAAAAATAAGTATAGCCAAACACTTGGAAGGGTAGCTGATATATTGATTGGCGCGGACCCCAACTCTTTAGTAAAAGATATGAAT
>Ga0307417_10000558_pt1 | contig 15086 bp, 14 predicted proteins | sample SalMarWE160210MG_2_FD_202514 | JGI IMG/M metagenome (GOLD analysis project Ga0307417, IMG submission 202514) | Salt marsh sediment microbial communities from the Plum Island Ecosystem LTER, Massachusetts, United States - WE1602-10 | ecosystem: Environmental > Aquatic > Marine > Intertidal zone...
TTTTCTTTACCTGCGAGTGAAGTTCGTCACGCAGATCATTCCTCGCTTGTGGACCGAGATTATTAGATTCATCGAAAGGGTCGCCCATTGCTTTAGATTTCATTTTTTCAACAAAAAGTTTTTCGAAGTCATTATATATTGATTCAACTATGATGAACCTTTTTGCTGCAATACAGCTTTGTCCGCCATTAAGTAGTCTCGAGTTCACACAAGTATCAGCAGCTTTATCAAGATCAGCATCTTCAAGCACGAGGTAAGGATCGCTTCCGCCTAATTCAAGTATAGTCTTCTTTAATTGTTCACCGGCAGCTTTAGCAACAGAAATTCCTGCAGCAGTGCTTCCTGTAAGTGTAACAGCTTTAACCAATTTATTTTTGATAGCATCACTAACTTTTTTAGAAGATATAACCAATGTTCTGAAAAGATTTGGGGGAAATCCTGCTTCCTTAAAAACATCTTCAATCGCAAGAGCACAGCCCATAACATTTGAAGAATGTTTTAGCACACCGGCATTCCCGGCCATCAGGTTGGGAGCAGCAAAACGAAATACCTGCCAGAAAGGGAAATTCCAGGGCATAACGGCAAGCACAACACCTATTGGCTGAAAAGTTACAAAGCTTTTTGATGCATCCGTTTCGATAATTTCGTCCTGTAAAAATTTTTCTGCATTCTCAGCAAAGTAATCACAAACCCAGGCACATTTTTCTACCTCAGCTCTTGACTGCGCAATAGGCTTGCCCATCTCTAGTGTCATTATTGCTCCCAAATCTTCTTTTTTATTTCTCAGAATTGATGCAGCCTTCTTCATTTTTTCTGACCGCTCTTTAAAATCCGAACCTTGCCATTTAACAAAATCATTGTGTACTGAATCAATTATCTCACTTACTTCTTCAGAACTCATTTCTTTATACTCTTTCAGTAATTCTTCACTGGCGGGATTTATAGATTTGATCATAGCATACCTCAGTTTTTATCATTTAGTATGATAAAAAATAAGTAATTATAAATTGAAATTCTAAGGAAGGATTTTTAATTAACCAGAGTTAAAACTTTTAATTCCTCTTTATAACAACAATTGTTTTATCATCATTATAAGAACCGCGTTTTGAAAATTTTATAACATCTTCAAGAACTGCATAATTTATTTCCCTGGCTGATTTGTCTTTTACTTTCTTCAAAAGATCCAATAATCTCTCTTCACCGTAATTATTGAACTCTGAATCAGTAGAATCCGTAACTCCGTCTGAATAAATAAACAAAACATCGCCGGGATGAATCTTTATATTATCTACAAGGAATTTAGCATTCGGAGTCGGTCCCAATACAGGGCCGGTGGTATTCAACAATTCAACCTGGTTAGAATCGCCCTTTAAAAATATAGGAGGATTATGCCCTGCATTTGAATAAAGAAACAACCCGCTCTTTTCAGTAGATAGTTCACCATAAAACATAGAAGCAAATTTATCGTCTGCAAATATTTTGTTAACAAGCTTATTCATTCTTTTCATTAGAGGCGAAATTTTTATCTCAAAATTTGCACCCATTCTTAATGCTCCTGAAATATACATTGCCTCAGCCGCCGCGCTTACTCCTTTGCTTGCCGCATCTCCTACAATAACGGCAAGTTTATCATCTTCTCCCATTTCGATGTAATCAAAAAAATCACCGCCAACTATTTCCGCAGGATTTGTAACTCCAAATAGTTCATAGTCATGAAAATTATATTGATGTTCAGGCAAAATACTTTTCTGAAGTTCCCTAGCTTTATCAAGGCCCGCTTTCATTATATTAGCTCTTGATGAGACACTTCTCTGTTTGATTCTTGAAGTCAATGCCGTTGAAATAATATTCAGCGCTAATCTCAGTTCTTCATTAATCTCATCGGAGTTCAGTGCTAGTAAATATTCATAATAAGGTTTGTCGTCAAGTTTAACCTTGTAGCCAACTCCGGATGCTGAATATCTAAATATTCCCTTCTCTCTCAGAGTAGCGTTGGTTTCGCTTCCGAGTACTGTACGTTCCTTCGCTATATAATCGAAGATTGGATAATCGTTAATTTTCAGCGAAAAGTTTTCTGCAATTCTTTCAATTTTACCTGTCTGATAGAGTAGTTCATAAGACCTTTCATCTGTATTCAGCCGCCACATCCTTCCGCCATTTATTTCAATCTGCTGGTTGAGCACAATCTGGTTCAATACTTCGATCAACATATCTTTATCGGAATCAAAATTTCCCGAAGAAATAGTTTCTATAGTCTTATATAATTTTCGCTGATCCATTTATTCTGATATCAATTTAAAGTTTCTTAATAAATCCAAATTTTGAACGACAAAGATACAATTTATTACAAATTTTATCTAAAATACAGTTACCGGCTAAACCGAAATATATCCAAAGTTAATACCAAGGAATCACTTTGTGTAATAGTCTATCATCTTTTGAATAGCAGCCTTACAAACAGGACAAAAATGATTAAACACAACCTGGTTCATTGAGCATTTCTGTGCCGGACGATAAACTCCTTTTGCAACATAACCTCCGCCTTCAAAAACTCCAACCACATTTTTATACTCCGGTGTTGCGGGTGTCGGAATTGGAATGGTATCCGCAACCATTGCTTTCCACTTTGATTTAAAGTCCACAAGTGTGGTCAAGTTCGGTTCGAGCGGTTCCACGTCAGTCGGGAAAAAATCGCTGTAGGCTACTGAGGAAGTATAATATTCATCGCCAAGGAAAGCGAACCCATGACCAAATTCATGCGTAAAAACGAAAGGTGAATTTTTATTATCAGCAGTACAAACTGTACAGAAATTATAAAGTCCGCCTCCGCCGTACCTATCAGTGTTAACTAAAACGTATATCTGGTCATACGGTGCGTTCGAAGCAAGATCACGCACTGTTTTATCATCGGAGGTCAGGCAATATCTTGCTTCATCAAAAGTATAAAATGAAGTATTTAATAAAGTATTTCTCCATATTCCCTCGCCAGGAACATCTGTCCCTGAGTCCTGTGATGCTGCTTCCACACCCCATATATTAAATTTATCTTTATTCTTATCATAAGGCGACGTTTCAAAAAGATAACCTGCAAATCTTTCGCAATCTTTTCTAAATTTACCAAGCTGATCTTTCGTATATCCGTCAGGCAGTATTACAATATCAACCTTTGTAGCCGGGTCCCCCGAATAATGAACCTTAAATGTAGGAAACCTGTAGTTATTATCCGGTTTGATGAAATAACTTTTCGGATCAATTTTGTATTCAAATTTCTTAACCGGAACGTGTTCTTTATTCCTGGTATAAAATTCAACTCTGACTTTTCTTTTGGGGAAAGGCATAGTTACTGTTTCATAAAATGTTCTCACAGTTTGTTTCGCCTCCGGCGTAGTCTGCCACTCATTCAGCAAAGACGAATAAGTATGATAATAAATTAATGTGTTTGTGCTGTCATCAAACGCTTTGAAAATAAAGGCACCGTAGTTGAATCCTTTATCCAGATTCGTTTTTCTCCCTCCCCAATATGGTTCAACTTTAAGTTGATCTATCGAATATGAATCGTGAGCAGAGTCAGCAGTATGGAAATAATCTATTCTCAAAAATTTATCGATGAAATAATCATTGAATTTTATCTGAGCAAAGACTGAACCAGCTAAAACGACACTAATAAGTAATGTTTTCATTTTTAATAAATAATTTTAGGTAAGTAAATCAATCGTCCTTTTTCATATAAACAACTCTTTGAGGGAAAGGGATTTCGATTCCTTCTTTGTTAAATTCCTCATAAATAGTTTCACGAAGTTCGCACTGCATTGTCCATGCATGCCTGTAATCATCCGTCCTTGCTGCTAATCTCAGGTCAAGTGAGGAATCCCCGAACGATAATAGCACAACATCAGCAGGAATTTCTTTAGAAATTAGAGGATGAGCATTTGCAGCTTTTAACATTATTTCTCTCACTTTTTTCAGATCAGTGCCATAGGCAACACCTACTTCAATTATCACTCTTGTTAAAATGTTCGGATAAGTTACATTAATAATCTTTGACTTAACAATTTCATTGTTTGGCATAATAACCAGATTATTATCGAAGTCGAGTATCTTGGTACTTCTAATACCGATCTCAGCAACATCACCAATATCATCCCCGTACCTTATCCTGTCCCCAATCCGGAACGGACGATCTATCATTATTATAAATCCGGCGATCATATTTGATAAAGTATCCTGAGCTGCAAGGGCTATTGCCAGCGAACCGACGCCAATTGAAACTATAAAGGCGCTGATATCAACCTTAAAACGGGATAAAATAATTACAATCGCAAGTGCGCCAATAATTATATTGGAAACTTTTTTCAGCAAAGGAAATAAACTACCGCTAAGATTCCTGTTTTCGCCCGCATTAATTTTTTCGGCATACCAGTCGAATAATATTGTTATTACACGGTAGGATAAAAGCAGAATAATTAAAATCAGCACGAGGTAAAGTATATTATCAGCCAGGCCCAAAGATTTATCAACAAAAGGATATGATTTCTTAAAGAGGGTATCTGCATTTTCTTCGTATAAAAAATATCCGTATCGAAGATTATTAACTGCAAAATAAAATCCGCCTAATATTATCAATCTGAAAGTGCCTGTTTCAGCTACCTCAAGTATTTTATCATCCAGTTGCGATTTTGACTTCTCGACAAACGGTTTGATTATTTCTTTCAGTAGATAGCTAATTATCTTTGCGACAATAAATGAAAGAACTATTATCACAATAGAAACTGCAATTTCAAAAATAAGATCGTTACCGATCAAGCCTCTTATATAGTTAAAGAAACTGGTCACGTTTTTATTTTCCTTGAACCTGGTTTTACTAAATCGCTTCCCTCTTTACACAATTTACATTCTTCCGGTGCGTATGAAATTACTTCCATTTTCATTGCGCTGAACTGCGGATAACCAAAATTAACTTTTCCGTTGCTTCGGTCAACAATGAATCCGACACCAGCAACATTTGCCCCCTGTTCTTTGACAATATCGATCACTTCAAATACGGAACCGCCTGTTGTTACGACATCTTCGCAAACCAAGACATTTTCTCCTTTTTTTAGAGAAAAGCCTCTGCGCAGCGTTAATTTTTTATCTTCACGCTCTGCAAATATTGATCTTTTATTTAGTTGTCGCGCTACTTCCTGGCCAACAACTATTCCACCTATTGCTGGTGCTATCACGGTATCTATGTTGTAGTCTTTGAAATGTTCTACAATTTTTGCGCATATCTTTTCAGTGTATTCTGGATACTGAAGAACTTTTGCACACTGGAAATACTTATCACTATGTCTTCCGGAAGTTAGAAGAAAATGCCCCTGGAGAAGCGCTTCAGTTTTAAGAAAAATTTCATATATCTCTTTTTCAGTCAAGCTCATCTAAAAATTCCTCCATTTCCTTTGTGGCATGTTTATCCCCGTTTTCTTTCGCGATTTGTATTCCCTCTATATATAAACCTTTTGCTGCCTCTATTTCGTTTTGTCTTTCTTTGAGTTGTGCATATTGCATATATGCAGGTACATATTTAGCATCGTTCTTCAATAAAAATTTGAAATATTTCTCAGCCTCCTCAAAATTATTGGCCGACATATATTCCAGCGCAATTCCATACAACAGAAACGAATCATTCGGTTCTTTCTCTAATAGTTTTAACAATGACTCAAGCCTGTTATTCAATTATTTTATTCCTTCAATATTTGAGGCAAGTTTAAAATCTTTTTCAGTCACACCGCCTTCACTGTGTGTAGAAACTGAAATTTTAACTTTGTTCCAAGAGTGCATCAAAATATCAGGGTGATGATCCATCGATTCAGCTTCGGCTCCTACTTTATTTACAAACTCAAGTGCTGATTTAAAATCCTTCAACTCAAATTCTTTGCCGATTTGTTTATTCTCAAAAGTCCAACCTTTAACCTTGCTCAATTGTTCATTTATTTCACTCTGACTTAAAACAGCCATAATGCCTCCTTCATTTATCATTTGATCGTTTAAAAGATACAAAAAAAAAGCGTATTAAAAATAATACGCTTTATAACAGAATTTGTTTTCAGGATCAGCTTTCACCACCTGTATCAGTTTTTTCTTTTTCTTCATCGTTGATGTCAAGATCCATATTTTCATCCATAAATACCAGTTCTTCCGTGCCTTCAACATATTTAGCAAGTATCTTAGCACCTTCCTTGAAAGAACCTCTCAGTATTTCTTCAGCCAGCGGATCTTCTACATATTTTTGTATTGCTCTTCTTAACGGTCTCGCTCCGTATTTCTGATCGAAGCCTTTATCAACCAGGAAATTCTTTGCTGTATCATCAAGTACGATTTCCATTTTATGCTCAGAAATATTTTTCAGCAGATCCTGTAATTCAATATTTATGATCTGGAGAATATCTTCCTTCTCAAGATTTCTGAACACGATTGCCTCATCAATCCTGTTCAGGAATTCAGGATTAAAGAGCTTCTTCATTGCTTCTTCAAGAGTATTCTTCATTGAACTGTGCTGATCGCCAGCTTTTTCACCACCAAAACCAAATGATCCTATATTTTTGATGTCTCTGGCACCAATGTTTGTCGTCATTATAATAATTGTATTTCTGAAGTCGACCCTTCTTCCAAGGCTGTCAGTAAGAACACCGTCATCGAGTACCTGCAGTAATATGCTGAAAATATCCGGATGCGCTTTTTCGATCTCATCAAAAAGAACAACTGAATATGGTTTCCTTCTTACTTTCTCTGTCAGCTGTCCGCCTTCTTCATAACCTACGTATCCCGGAGGCGCTCCAACCAATCTTGAAAGAGAGAATTTTTCCATATACTCACTCATATCAATCCTGATAAGAGAATTTTCAGAATCGAATAAATATCTTGCGAGAGCTTTGCTTAACTCAGTTTTTCCAACACCTGTTGGGCCAAGAAATATGAAACTTCCAATTGGCCTGTTTGGGTTTTTAAGGCCTGCTCTTGTTCTTCTGATCGCTTTTGTAAGTTTTGAAACGGCTTCATCCTGTCCAACAATCTGCTTCTTAAGTTCTTCTTCCATATTAAGAAGCTTTTCAGATTCAGTCTGAGCAACTCTGTTAACAGGAATTCCCGTCATCATTGCAACAACTGTAGCAATATCTTCTTCATTTACATCGTGAACTATGTCTTTGGTTTTAGCTTCCCATTCGTTCTTAGCTATTTCAAGATCGGACTGAAGATTCCTTTCTTTGTCTCTTAATCTCGCAGCTTCTTCATAATCCTGTTTTTTAACTACCTGAGATTTTTCTAATCTTACTTTATCGATATCGCCTTCAAGTTCAAGAATTTCTTTCGGAACTTCAAAATTTCCCATATGAACTCTTGAGCCAGCTTCATCAATTACATCTATCGCTTTATCTGGGAGATGCCTGTCGGTAATGTACCTATTGCTTAATTTTACAGCTGAGTCAATTGCATCTTTTGAATATTTAACGTGATGATGTTCTTCGTATTTGAACTTGATGTTATCCAATATCTGAATTGTCTCATCATAACTCGGTGGTTCAACCATTACTTTTTGGAATCTTCTGTCCAGTGCGCCGTCGGTTTCAATATATTTTCTGTATTCATCAAGAGTAGTAGCGCCAATACACTGAATATCACCGCGTGAAAGCGCCGGTTTAAACATATTGGAAGCATCAAGCGAACCGGAAGCACCTCCGGCTCCAACAATTGTATGAAGCTCGTCGATGAATAAAATTACATCGCGTGCTTTTTCAAGTTCGTTCATCAATGCTTTCATTCTTTCTTCGAACTGTCCGCGATATTTTGTCCCGGCAACAAGTCCGGCAAGATCAAGAGTAACGACTCTTTTATCCTGCAGAATTCTCGGTACTTTTTTCTGAACTATTCTTAAAGCAAGGCCTTCTGCAATTGCAGTTTTGCCAACACCCGGTTCACCGATCAGAACAGGATTATTTTTCTTTCTTCTGCTTAATATTTGTGCTACTCTTTCAATTTCCATATCCCTGCCAACAACCGGATCAAGTTTATCTTCTGCAGCAAGTTTGGTCAGATCACGTCCAAAATTATCGAGGACAGGAGTTTTTGTCCTGTCTACTTTTTTGTCCGGAATGGCTGTTCCGCTACCCGGATCCCTGGGGTTTTTACTGCTGAGCATTGCATTCAATTCTGAACGGGCAGCATCGTAAGTAACGTTAAACTGATGAAGTATTTGGGTAGCAATATTGTCTTCATCTCTTAATAATGAAAGCAGCAAATGCTCTGTACCAATTACATCAGCTTTATAAATTTTTGATTCAATTTGAGTTATCTTTAAAACTTTTTCAGCCTGTTTCGTTAAAGGAATATTCCCGATCGTAAGGGTACCTCCGGAAGTTCTGACAGTATCTTCAATAGCCTTTTTCAATTTCATTAAATCACAATCAAGGTTTCTCAAAATTCTGACAGCTACTCCCTGTCCTTCCCGGATTATTCCAAGAAGCAGATGTTCGGTTCCTATATAATCGTGACCAAGCCTTAAAGCTTCTTCACGACTTAATCTTATAACATCCTGAAGTCTGTCTGAAAAATTTCCATCCATGTTATGTCCTTATTTTACTGAGGAGGATTAATTCTAATTTGCACCGTATTAAAAATAAAGATTGAATTTTCTTCAATCAAGACAATCAATAAAAGCTTAATACCCTTAATTTTTGCACTTATTTTTAATATAGCGGCTTCAAACCTCATTGTTTCTGCGTAATATATACTAAGATATTCATTAAATCCAATAGAAATTATTTTACACTTTCAATTTTATCTCACTTTATGTGATTTCAGTCTAAAATCAAAACTTTCCCTTAATAAATTATTTTAAATGAACAACAATATAACCAGTGAAAGCTATATAACTTCACAGGGTTGTATGTAGTTGATCCTAACATCATGTATACTATTTATATGTCAAACAATATCTTACTGACATAAACAGTATGCAAGAAAAAACTTTACTAATTCTAACCAAGAACTTCTTACCAGATTTGTTTCCTTAGCCTGCGCTAAATACAATCTCAATTATTTGCTTAAAAATTAAATAAATGGTAAAATGTTACGCTATTAATTAAAATTTGGAGTCATCTAAATGGAAGCGATAACGGGGTTATCAATAGTAATAATTATTGCAATTATATTCTTTTTAATAATATTCTTTTATTTCGTTCCAATTGGGTTGTACATAACAGCGTTTTTCTCAGGCGTAAGGATGAAAATCTTTAAGGACCTGATCGGAATGCGACTCAGAAAAGTACCCCCTGTAGTTATTGTACGAAGCATGATAACTGCCACAAAAGCGGGAATTAAAGTTGATCAGGGAAAGCTTGAGGCTCATTACCTGGCGGGCGGTAACGTTGTTAAAGTTATTAACTCTCTTATCTCTGCCGATAAAGCAAACCTAGGTTTAACATTTGAAAGAGCTACTGCAATCGACCTGGCAGGGCGAGATGTTCTTGAGGCTGTAAAAATGTCTGTACTTCCAAAAGTTATTGAAACGCCGATGATTTCAGGTGTTGCAAAAGATGGAATTCAATTAAAAGCAATTGCCAGAATTACTGTAAGAACAAATATTGAACGACTGGTTGGTGGAGCTACCGAAGCAACAATACTGGCAAGGGTTGGAGAAGGAATTGTGTCTACTATCGGTTCGAGCAGCAGTCATAAACACGTTCTTGAAAATCCTGACAGTATTTCTAAAAGTGTTCTTGCTAAAGGTTTGGATTCAGGAACTGCCTTTGAAATTCTTTCAATAGATATTGCAGATGTAGATGTGGGGGTAAACATCGGAGCTAAGCTTCAAACAGACCAGGCAGAAGCAGATCTCAAAATTGCACGCGCAAAAGCAGAAGAAAGAAGAGCTGCCGCCGTTGCTCTTGAACAGGAAATGATTGCTGAAGTTGCAAAACAAAGAGCAAAAGTTGTGGAAGCAGAGGCTGAAATTCCAAAAGCAATGTCTGAGGCTTTTAGGTCTGGTAATCTTGGAGTGATGGATTATTACAAATTAAAAAACGTTCAGGCTGATACAGATATGCGTTCTTCAATTGCAAAGCCTGAAGAAAAAAAGGATAAGAACTCAGGTGGATAATTTTTTTCAGATATTATTTATTCTTTTTATCATATTCAGCTTTCTTGCTCCTTTGTTCAAGAAAAAGCCTGAAGAACAACAGAAGAGAAGACCCCAGCAACCGGTTGATGATGACTTAAATTCATCCACAAGCCATCCCTCTTATTCTACTTCTACGACTTCAGAAAGAGATAAGGTAAATTATGATATCCTCCAGGAAATAGAAGGCATGTTCAACAAACCTGCTGAAACAACGCCTGTTACAGAAACCAGTGTTAATGAAGAAAAGGAAGTAGAACATTACAAAACTTCTGAATGGCATGAGCCGAGCAAATCGGAAGCAACAATTGATGATGAATGGCACAGACCCACTACTTTGGCAGATTATGAAAAAGAAAAAGAATTTATGGATGAAAAAGCGAAAGAATTTGAAAAACTTTTAAATAAGAAAAAAGAAGTGAATATAGTTGCCAGAAATATTAGGAACTCGATCAGGAACCCAGAAACGCTTAAAGAATATATTGTTATTTCTGAAATACTTGGTAAGCCCAGGGGATTTGAATCATATTGATCGCTATTCGCCCGGATTTGCACTTAAACAAATCCGGGTATTTTTTTGTGCAAACCTGCTTTGAAATTATAACACCGGATATTTAATGACAGCAATCCTTTTAATTTCAATAATTTTTATAGCTTTTATTTCTCTAATACTAAATTCAATAAAACGAATTTTTACAAACCATTATTCTCCATCAAAAGCCAATATAATACTTTCCGTAATTGTAGCAGCAAAAAATGAAGAAGAAAACATCCCTGCTTTAATCGATTTCCTTTCAAATCAATCTTATTCATCAAATCTATTTGAAGTAATCATTATTGACGATAATTCATCTGATGGCACTTTTAATAAAGCCACATCTCTGACAAAAGGATTTGACAATTTTTCAGTTTATAAAGCTATTGACAAAAAATTCCCCGGTAAAAAAGGAGCTTTGCAATTTGGGATTGAGAGAGCAAAAAATCCATCCATTTTAATAACAGATGCCGACTGCCTACCTGAAAAGAAGTGGATTGAATCATTTGCATCTAAATTGGACTTGGGAAACGATTTTGCTTTTGGTGTCGCCACATTCATTCAGAATAAAAAGCTAGTAAATAAAATCAGCTGCTTTGAGAACCTGCGCACACATTTGTTGACTTTTGGTTCTGCAAACCTTGGCCTTCCCTATTCCGCTACAGCGAGAAGTTTCGGATTCAGAAAGGATTCGTTCGAGAAGCTTTCAGGATACGAGAATACTACCGAAACACTAAGCGGCGATGATGATTTGCTGCTACGAGAAGCAGTAAAACATAAAATGAAAATTGGCATTGTCGCAGATAATGATACCTTTGTCTATTCGGAAACGCCTAAATCATTTTCAGATTATTTGAAACAGAAAGCCAGGCATACATCAACCTCTATACACTACCTTTTTTTTCACAAGTTAATTCTAAGTATATGGCATTTAATAAATTTAATTATGCTGTTTTCACCACTATTAGTTTTTGTTAATACTAAATTCCTGATTTTATTCTTAGTTAAGCTATTTGGCGATATATATTTAATCTCTTCTACAAAAAATTATTTCAATTATAAGTTTAATTTTTTGGGAATAATTTTTTACCAGGTTATTTATGAAATCCTGCTGATTGTAAATTTCTTTAATGCGATATTCCGAAAAGTAAAATGGAAATAAAGGAAAACCTAAATGTTGCCTGGCTTGACGAAAGCCACCCCAATTATGAACGCTGGAAACGTGCACGCGAAATTTCATTAGAGCGAGGTAAGTTTGTCCGATCAATAGTCGCGCAGAAAATCAAATGTGAAAATTTGACTATTCTCGATCTCGGTTCCGGCCAGGGCGGAACGGCAAAGGTACTTTCCGAAAAAAACACAGTTATCAGCTTAGACCTGAACATTGTCAGATTAAAATCGCAGGAAGATTTTAAAGATAACATTTTAAGAATTAACGGGGATGCTTTAAATGTTCCGCTTAAGACTGATTCATTTGATCTAATTGTTCTGCAGGATGTGATAGAACACGTAAACAACCCACAAAGTCTGCTTAACTCTTTGCATACCTTACTTAAGAAAAACGGCACACTTTATTTAAGCACACCCAATAAGTTTTCGGTTTTTAATATTATCTCCGATCCGCATTGGGGATTTCCAGTTGTCTCATTGCTTAAAAGAGAAAACATCAGAAAATACTTTTTGAAAGGGTTTAGAAAATCTGAAGCAGAAAGAAATGATATTGCTGGGCTACATTCTCTGGAAGAACTATTAAAATTGTTCACAAGTAAATTTACATTTACCCTTTATACAAACTATTCAGTAGAAGAATTATTAAAAGGAAATAAGGGAATCATCTGGAGTGATTTTCATCTTACAATGTTAAAGTTAATTAAATTTGTAAAATTTGATCAATTGATAATTGGTCTTGCAAATGATAAACCGGGCATTATAAATAAATACTTCACTCCAACGTTTTATTTTCTACTAGAGAAAATTTAATTCTCATTTTCCAATTTGATTTGAAAATCAAAAGCTCTATTTTGACAGTAAAAATTAGCGGTAATTTAATGAACGATAATCTTCTTGCCGAAAAAGCCATAGAATCAAAAGCAAAAGCACTGCCCACTTATTCTAAATTTCATGTTGGAGCTGCATTACTTACAGAAGACGGAAAAATATACCAGGGCGGGAATATTGAAGTCAGTTCATACGGGCTTACAATTTGTGCAGAAAGAACTGCTGTGTTCAAAGCTATTTCGGAAGGGGAAAGAAAATTTAAGGCCATAGCCATCGCAAGTGATCTTGATGGCTTCTGTTCACCGTGCGGCGCGTGCCGGCAGGTAATCAGTGATCTTTGCGGGGACATAGATATTATTTTGGTTGACAGCAAAAAAAATATTCAAAAGCATAAAATGTCTGAGCTGCTTCCTCTGGCATTCAGTGAACAAGACTTAAAATAATTTTTACCCCGTGAATTAATGTGGCGGGATTTTCAAGTTAACGAAATATTTTTCAAATAATTAGAATTGAAATCTTTAATTTTTCTATTTCATGGGATAAACTTTTAATTTATTATGGAATACGCACCACACTCACTCCCAAAAGAAACAGGCTGGATAGAAGTAATTGCCGGCTGCATGTTCAGTGGAAAAACCGAAGAACTTATCAGAAGATTAAGAAGGGCCCAGATAGCAAAACAAAAAGTTAAAATATTTAAACCTAAAATTGACACTAGATATTCAGAAAGCGACATCGTTTCTCACAGCGAACAATCTCTCCCGTCAATTTTAATTTCAGATATAAATGAAGTAATAGAACAGGCAAAAGATGCCCAGGTAATCGGAATAGATGAGGCCCAGTTTTTTTCAAATGATATTATCGATATCTGTAACAGCCTTGCAAGCGACGGCAAAAGAGTAATAGTTGCAGGACTCGACCAAGATTACCGGGGAATTCCTTTTGAGCCGATGCCGCAGTTGCTTGCAATTGCAGAATATATAACAAAAACTCTTGCCATTTGCATGAATTGCGGAAATCCAGCAGACAAAACGCAAAGGAAAACAACTTCCTCTGAAAGGGTAGTTGTGGGCGCTTCAGAAATTTATGAAGCGCGCTGTCGAAAATGTCATTACATCCCAAAAGAAAATTAGAGGAGAATTATGGATATCATCAGAGGAATTCTCGGACTTATCCTCCTATTAGGAATTGCTTTTCTTCTTTCCAACAATAAGAAACGAATTAACTGGAGACTTGTCGGCGGAGGACTTACACTTCAAATAATTTTTGCATTTTTAATTCTTAAAGGTGAATATCTCCGCTCAATTTTTAGTCCGCTTGGATGGGTAAAAGATTTTTTCAGCTGGGTCAGCTACTTTTTTGTCGTACTTTTAAATTTTACAACCGAGGGAGCTAAATTTGTTTTTGGTAATCTTGCAATAAGCCCGGGACAAACAGACAGTATGGGATCATTTTTTGCTTTCCAGGTTTTACCTACAATTATTTTCTTTGCCAGCCTGATGTCGATTTTATATTACCTCGGAATTATGCAGAAGATAGTCCAGGGTATGGCATGGGTTATGGCAAAAGTTATGGGAACGAGCGGCGCTGAATCTCTTTCCTGCACTGCAAATATTTTTGTCGGACAAACAGAAGCGCCACTGATGGTTAAACCTTTCATTAAGGGAATGACAAAGAGTGAAATTCTCACAATAATGGTCGGCGGAATGGCTACAATTGCGGGCGGAGTAATGGCAGCCTATATTCAGATTCTTGGAAACTCGTACGCCAAAGTGCACGGGATTCCACTTGACCAGGCGCAGCAATTATTTGCTACTCAACTTTTAGGTGCTAGTTTTATGGCTGCACCGGCAGCAATGTTGATCTCAAAAATTATGTATCCCGAAACTAGTGAGCCTGAAACTAAAGGAACGGTGAAAGTTAAAGTTGAAAAGAATGCTTCTAATTTAGTTGAAGCTGCTGCAAACGGAGCAGGCGATGGATTAATGCTTGCGTTAAATGTCGGCGCTATGCTGATTGCATTTATCGCGTTGATTGCTTTGGTAAATTATCTTCTGCAGGGTCTCGGTAATATTACCGGATGGAATACGGGGCTACAGGCAACTTACGGTCAACCGCTGAATTTTCAACTGATACTTGGATGGATACTTCAATTCCTAGCTGTTGGCATCGGAGTTCCCTGGCATGATGCACTTAATTTCGGAAGCTTGCTTGGAACAAAAGTAGTACTGAATGAATTTGTTGCCTACCTTGAAATGGGAAAAATGATAGCTGCAAATACATTAACAAGTCCGAAGGGAATTTTGATGGCAACTTATGCGCTTTGCGGATTTGCAAATTTTAGTTCTATCGCGATACAAATTGGAGGTCTTGGCCCATTGGCTCCGAGCAGGAAATCTGATA
>Ga0307417_10000559_pt1 | contig 15084 bp, 12 predicted proteins | sample SalMarWE160210MG_2_FD_202514 | JGI IMG/M metagenome (GOLD analysis project Ga0307417, IMG submission 202514) | Salt marsh sediment microbial communities from the Plum Island Ecosystem LTER, Massachusetts, United States - WE1602-10 | ecosystem: Environmental > Aquatic > Marine > Intertidal zone...
CTCCCGCGCCAGGCCGTGGACCACGTCTGCCAGGCCGCCGACCTTGGCCGCGGGTGCGCATTCCGAGGCGACCATTGCGACATACACGCTGTACTTGCTCCTTCAGTGGTGGGCGATGGGGGGAATCCACCCCCGCTCAGCAGAAGACGGCTGGATCCAGCCCGGGAAAGATCTGGTCCATCACTTCAAGCGCCTGCAAGCGGCGCTCGTCGATGGACGCATGGCGAACGCAATCCTCGAGGTAATCGAAGCGCGCCAAGTGGTCCCGGATGCGACGCTGGGCGTAGTCCTCGGCGGTCTGCGCCTTCATGATGAAGGGCCAGTCCGATGCCTGGGCAAGGAGCAGGGAGCGTCCCGCCTGCTGCAGGGCGCGGCCGGTCAGGGAATCCGGGAGGGCATCGCCGTGCTGCCTCGCCAGCGCGTTCATGCGTCGGGCGGCATCGTGCAGCAGGGGATAGATCCAGTCGTTGCCGGGGTTGAGCCAGAAGGCATTGTAGCCACCGTCGCCCCAGCTGGAGGCGGAGGGCGTGGCCGCCTGCAGGCTGCGATTGTCGGCGAGATACGCGGACGGCGTGGTCAACGCCACGATTTCCGATTGCTCCGCGAAACGGCGGACGACCGCCTCCAGCCATTGCGGCCCCTCGAACCACCAATGGCCAAACAACTCGGCGTCGTAGGGTGAGACGATTAGCGGTGCCAAGCTGGCGCGCTTGCCCCGGGCGGCGATGTTGCGCCGGCTGCGTGTGGCGAAGTCCGAGGCGTGCGCGTCGATGCGCTCGCCGGCCGCGGCAGGATCGTAGGGCAGCTTGTGATCGCCCGGCCCCGTCACGCGATAGTACTTGAATCCGGTGTGTATGCGGGTGTGCCCGTCGAGGATGTAGGGCTTGATGTAGTCGAAATCGAGGTCGAACCCGATGTCGCGATAGAAGTCGCGATAGTAGTAGTCGCCCGGGTAGCCCTCATCACGGCTCCACACCTGGCGCGAGGACTCCGGATCGCGTCCGAAGGTCGCCACGCCGTTGGGGCAGGCCAGGGGCGCGGACAGGCCGTAGTAGGGACGCGGCGTCGCATTCAGTATGCCGTGCGAATCTACGAAGAAGTAGTTGTAGCCTGCCTCCTCGATCACGCCTTCGAGGCCGGGATAGTAGCCGCATTCAGGCAGCCAGACGCCTTTGGCCGGAAACCCGAGCATGGTCTGGAAGGTCTGGGCACCCACCAGCAGTTGTGCCCTCACGGCGGCCGGCTCCGTCTTCAGGAGTGGCAGGAAGCCGTGGGTGGCGGCCGTAGTGATCAGCTCCAGCACGCCCTCTGCCTGCAACTGAGCGAAGGCTGCCACCAGGTCTCGCCCATGCTCCTGCTCGAACACCTCGACCGCTTCCTCCAGGCGTTCCTGATAGAGTCGAGCGAGCGGCGCAAACGCCGGGTCGCCGCGCGTGCGTCGCACCTCTTGCCGGGCCAGTTGGCGCAACTTGTCCAGGTGGGCGAGATACCGCTGCTGCAGAAACGGATCGCGCAGCATGGTCAGCAAGGTCGGTGACAGCGACAGGGTCAGGCAATCCTTGACCCCGGCCGCGCGCAGCCGCTCCAACCCGAGGATCAACGGCAGGTAGGTTTCGGTGATGGCCTCGAACAGCCAGTTTTCTTCGAGAAAACTCTCGTATTCCGGGTGCCGGACGTAGGGCAGGTGTGCATGCAGCACGATGCACTGAAAACCTTGAGGCATCCGGTCTCACTCCTTGCGGTGCCGCTCCCACACATGGTGGAGAAGCGCCACGAGGTCCGGACCGCCCTCCAGCGGCAGGCGCACTGTGAGTCTGCCATCTGGCTGCAGCAGCACGGGCTCGCCGAACAGAGACAACGGCGCATCAGGCGAGCCTTGCCCCTCAATCACGATGCTTGCCGACACGGCGACGGCGGCATCCATGGCGCTGGGCGAGAATACGGTCTTGCCGAGTATGGCCTCCAGCGCCAGAGGTGCGGGCGGGTGCTCGGGCCCGGCGGAAGGCCTGGCGGCCTCGGCGACCCGTCCGTTGGACGCCGTGTCGCCTGCAGCCACGACCGGCAGGATCGGAAGGGGGTGCGAAACCAACTCGAAGTCGGCCGGGGCGATCGTCTCCACTGCCACCGGAGGTAGCGGAGGAAGACTCGCTTGAGCAAGAAATTCGGTTTTCGTCATGCGGGCGAGGTGGTGGTAGCGACTGATCTCGGTGGGCGCGAGCACGGGGAATGCCATGGCGCCGGATGACCCTTGGTCAACCTCCGCGCGGCTTGGGGCTTCCACCGTGGCGGGCTCGAGCGCCTCCCCCGCGCGCAAGGCGGCGGTGGCGGCTCCCTCGCTGGGCACCTCTAGCCTGGGAAATGCCGGTGCCTCGAGCGGGCGGTCAGAGGCTTCGGGCATGACCAGCGGAAATTCTTCCACGGGCGGCCGCCGTTGCGGGAACAGTTCCCTCAGCAGGGTGTCGACCGGCGTCGTGCTGCCGCCGGCGGGCGCCGCCTCGGGCGCGCGCGGAGTGCGTACCTCGACCTGGAGGAAATCCAGTCCCGGCGACGGACCGCCACGCGGGGTGGCAACTTCGTTGGAGCGCGCTAGGGGGACGAAGTCGCCATCGGCGGCGCGAAGCCCGATGTCGGCCGAATAGCGCTTGGCATCGCGCCAGAGATTGACGTACCAGTTGTTGCTGTCCTCCCGCACCTCGATGTCGAAGGGCTCGTAGGCCCCTGTCCCGTTTTGTCGCGGCGAGACGTCGCTGAACCGCAGCACGAGGCGCGCATCCCGGGCATTCTCGGGCAATCTTGCACGACCGGCGGCCATGTCGGCGGCATCGATGTGCCAGTAGGCATGCACGTTCCAGGGGTCAATCTCCATCAACTCTAGTCGCGTTGCCTCCACCGCTGGGAGACCCTTTGCCGAGATCTCCGAGGAAATCCGCCGTAGCTCATCGGCGGAGAAAGGCACCGGCGCAGGCTCGACCCGGTTGCGCCGGGTCGAATTCTCACTTGTGGCCGTGGCTCCCGGCGTGGGACGCTCGCCTGTCTGGATGGCGCCGCTGAACTTAAGCTTCTTCTCGCTCATCTGGGTCGGGTCTACATTCCAGGGTTGACGGCAATCCTAAGGGGTATGAAAGGCGTTTGTACACCCGCGTCCGCGGTGCCTCAGAAGCGTGATCTCCGCCACCTCATCTTGTCGGCACATGGCCAGATCTACCTGACCGGGCTCTGGCCGTCTTTCGAGAAGCGGGCCTTTGACGAATGGGCCTTTTCGGGGAGACCGATGTTTCCGGCGGTGGATGGGCCTGCTTCGGCTCAGTGGGCTTAACCGCTACCTTCGGCTCGGGAACGGGCGCTGCAGGCTCCGGGGCGGGCGGCACTCGCGTACCGATTGCCGCCTGGGACGGCTTGACGGTCATGAGTTGCTCGGCACGCGTCAGCAAGTCGAGCAATTGCCCGCGCTGCGATGCGTCCCCCAGCAGCAATCCACTATCCTCTGCGCGCAACAACAACTCCCTTGCCTGCAGGAGCGCGTGCGACGATGGCAAAGGCTGCCCGGATGCAGATCTTGCCAGCGACCAATACCGGGCCGACGTTTCGGAGAGCCGCTCGCATGCAGCTCGGCCAGCATCATCCAGAGCCTCGACATCGAGTCCGGGGTCCGCGCGCAGGCGGACTTCGGCCTGAGGAGGAAAGCGGCGCAGATACTCGCTGAGGAACATCGCCCGCACTGGGAATTCCCCCGTTTCACAGAACTCCATATAGGGCGAGAAGAACTTCCCGAAGAATCCCTGCTGTTCATCCTCGCGCCGGAACCATTCGCCGTTTTCTCCGTCGGACCAGGTGCCGAGGAGGCAAGGCACGGGGGACGGTGGCGCCTGGGCCACGTCATTGCGTACCGCGTCGGCGAACCAGGGGGCCTCAAGGCCGAGCGCCTGGGCCTGGGAAAAATCCTTGTCTAACGGAACGACCGAAATGCAGGACCGCTGGTGGCAGAGCCGGTAGGCCCGGTAGGGATCGGCGTCGCCGCCATCCGGCGTGACGAGCATGGAGGCGGGGAGCAGCAGGTACTCATACCCTGCTTTCTCCAAGGCCGGAGCCAATTCCGCGGCGAACAGGCTTGCCGGCGGCCAAAAGCCCTTCAACACGCGCCCAAACGTCGCTTCCATGAGCTCGCGCTCAAGCTGCAACTGTTCGTCCCAGTCTTCGCGAGGAATCAGCGGTAGCGGGGCATGGCGAAAGCCGGTGCCGACGAATTCAATTGCGGCAGAGGTTCGGAGGCCTTCGAGTATCGACGGAATGTCTGCAAGATCTCGGCACGCCTCGATCAGATCAGGGTCGCGCAACTGCTCGATCAAGACTGGGGAAAGCGCCACATGCAGCCGGGCGACGCCTGAGTACTTGTGGGCATGCCGACCCAGCCGCTCGTAGCACAGCAGGATTCTCCTGAGCTCACCGGGATTCTCGCCCAGCAGCTTGCGCAGGTTGCCGGCAGGTTGATAAAGATGCAGGCCCAAGGCGTGCAGGATGGTCTCCATCCACATGACTGAGGCTCCCCCAGTTAATCGTCCACTACCGGACCGGATTCATGCTCACCAGTTGGCCTGTTGTCGACCATGTACTGTCCTGCCGGTGGGCCAGTGGGTCCTGTCCCTGCCTGAGCGACCGCAGTATCGCTGCCACCATGACACGGAGGCGCTCAACAGCGCCCTGCAAGTCCTCCCCGACGCCATCGAGCGCCACTTGCGCAAGCGCAGTCCCGGGGCGCGATCGCAGGCGCGGGCCGGTGCCGTCGCCTTCCCCCATCGGCTCGGACCTGCCCTGACCACCCATATGCCTGCCCACGTAGTCGTCATCGATGGCGTACTCGAGCCCGACCCGGACCACGGCGTGCACCTCCCCGAGGCGGGGGATCTGGGCGTAGTCGCCGCCGAGACGGTGCAAACCGGGGTCCGCCGCCGCATCCTGCCGCCTATCAGCGGCGTGGATGGCTGGACAAGGAGAATCGCAAGACGATGGGGCTATGGTACCACGGATGTGGCTTTTCTCTAGATGCCTCGGTGCGCATCGAGGCCCATGACCGGCGGGGGACTCGAACGGCTGCTGCGCCCGACCGCCATTCGCCGCCGATCGGCCGGAGGAGATTGACCCCAACGCCTGGTCTAGCACCTGCCGAAGCCCGGCCCTGAGGGGCGCGCCCCGCTCATCCTCTCCCCCTGGGGCTGCTGGGGCGCATCGCCGCCTTGGCTCTGCCGTTGAGACGCCAGCGTCACCGGTACGACGGCTGCCCCCAACTCGCCGCTGCGCCCGCCAATCACCGTCCTGGCGCCCCTGGCCGTGGGGCCGGAGCCCGCATCCCAGCCCACGGTAGGGGCGACCCCCGATGACCCACCGCAAGCCGGCGGATGCTCGCCCGCACGGTATCACTGGGCGCTGCTCCTTGCCCGCCGCTACGAGGCGTTTCCCCCGACCAGTCCGATGCGCGGGCGATGCTGGTACACATCGGCGAGCCCGCCGACCCGCCGCGAATTGCGCCCGCCAGGGGACGCCCCGCCAGGTAGGAGGACTCTGCCGGGGTTCCGATCTGGAGAGACGACCGGGCGACATCCGGCGATCCGCTCGCCCAGCCGGAGCCCGGAGTACGAGCCCGAATCAGCGCATGAGTTGGTAGCGGCCACGGCCGGCTGCCGGGACCGCCGTCGCCGCTCGCAAGAGATTTGCCGCGTTTGCTCCCCTTTCTCTGCGCAAGTCCTGCCTTCAACCCCCCAGAACTCGAGTATCGGCCTCGCTGGCCGCCCCAGGTGGGCCGAAAGGGCGCATTCGGGACTTGACGGGGCTCGGCAGACGGGTTGAGGCTGCCGCCTAAGCAGTTGAATTTCCTCGGCATCTCTCCGACGGTCACCTTGTTTCTGTCCGTCATACCCGCCACAGGTCATCGGTATGCGGGCGGTGCGCACCCATCTGCATCAATCGCTCGATTCTTGTCTCGATGGGTGGATGGGTGTCGAGCATAGTCCGCAGCCGAGCCAGAACCGAGCCGTCGGAGCGGCTGCGTAGCGGCGGCAGGATGGTGAGCGAGCCGAGCGCGCGCGGCAGAGGCGATGCGGCTTCGGCGCTGGCGCGAATCTTGACCAGCGCCGAGCAGAGCGCTTGGGGATTGCGCGTCAACTCCACCGCCGTCGCGTCGGCCTGGAATTCGCGGTTGCGCGAGACGACCAGCCGCATCAGCGCGAACAGGCTCGGCGCCAGAATACCGAGGATCAGGATGGCCGGGCCGATGATCAGGCCGCCCGGTACGAACAGCAGCAGCGCCACCCAGGGATAGCGCCCGAGATTCTCGCTCACCCATCGTCCGAGGCCGGGCATACGATCGCCGACAAGCTGCCAGAGGGCGAAAATGCCCACCAGCCAGGGGAAGAGCACGATCAGCATGCCGTAGAACAGAAACAGCGCAATCGAGAAGGCGACACCGCCGACCAACAGCAGCAGTGCGACCAAGGGCGTAGCCAACACTGCCATGACGGTCTGGCGCGCGCTCCAGTCGCGCTCCCAGAACGACGGTTCAGCTTCGGCGGCCTGAGTATCGGCAACTGGCTCGCCATCGCTATCGGAGCTCATCGCCGCATCGAAAAACAGCCGCAGCGGCCCCAGCGCCAGAACCGAGATCAGATGGAACACCTTTCCGAGACCCAGCAGCAGCGTGATCAGGCGCGTATCGCCGTTGCGAATGTGCCCCATTTCGTGCGCCACCACCGCCTGAATCTCGTCGCGATCGAGGCGATCGAGCAGGGCGCGCGTCATCGCAATCGACGCCTTGCCGTCGCCATCCGCGCAGGCGAAGGCGTTGAGCTCGTCGCTCTCTACGATCCACAGCCTCGGCGCCGATAGCCCCGCGGCGATGGCCATCTCGGCCCCCGTATTTTCCAGCTCCAGCTCCTTGAGCGGCCGGGCATCGACCATCGAGAGCACGGCTGAATGGCCGCGACGGCGCATGCGGCGATACTGCGCCCAGGCCAGCAGCAGCAGGGCGAAGGCGACAGCGTTGACGTAGTTGAGCCATCCGCGCTCGGCCGGCTGGCCGGTGTAGACGTCATAGTGCTCGGCATAGTATGCATTCGGGTCCGCGAGACGCTGGAAAGCTTCGCCGGTGATCCGCCCAGCCGCCAGCGCCAGCAGGAAATAGACCGCCAGCACCAGCCACAAGCGCCAGCGGTTGCGCAGCTGCTGCTCGCGGAATCCGCCCCCGCGAAGCGGCTCTCGTCTCCACTGCCACTTCCCCATTGTCGACTTCCTGCCACCGGAGCGCGATTCGCTTGCGCCTTTCCCACTAGGGCACACTTCGAGCGGCCTTATGAGCAAGCCAATGGTCTGTAAGCACTGCAATAAAGTGACGAGCCCTCGCCAGAGTCATCGTTTCCTTAGGTGCTCCACCTTTTAGCTTGCCATGTCTAGCTTCGTCTCCTGACACACTCGCATTGTTGGCAGACCCCGTGAATGCGTTTATGTCGCCTAGCGTCGCCCACCCTTTTGCCGCGATCTCCCTGTCACCGCCAGAATCTTCTCGTATTACTTCGAAGATACGGTAAAGATTCATCCAATCATGCTGACGTTCCTGAAGGCGAAGAAGCTTTGCAATACCTTCATCCTTCAGAGATGCCAGAAGCAAGGAAGCCGCCGGATGGGTAGCTTGTGGTTTCTCGACGCTGTGCCTACTATTCTTGCTCTGAGTGCGTTTGTAGGCATGCACATCCGGGGATTCGTAGACTTCAAGCGAACCAGTAATTGGAAACCACATTTTCTTTCCGTCTGATTTGATGACCTGCATGTTCACGAGACTAATTGGCGTCCAGGGGATCCGGCACTGCATGGCGGCACCGTTTATTTGCAAGATATATCTACGTACAGTTTTCCAAGCGGCACTGATCTCGGCAAAACTTCTCTGATCAAACTGAGTCGGCACGAGCTCAGAAGATTCTAGAACTATTTGATCATTTTCTGTTCCCACCATGGCTCCTGAGAGTTCTACAATATCGCTCAGGATTTGTGATTGTGACTGCGGACAATCTGTAAGTAAGACTAGCTTCATGGGTTCTGATACGGTTCAGCCAATTCAGTGCCATAACGCTATGGTAAGCGGCGGCCAACGAAGCCGGGCGTTCGAGTGAGGAGCAGTGCCACGAACGATTTGACCATCTTGTTATGAGCCTTTGATTCGATGAGGCGGAAGACAATCCGAGAACTTTCGTTGCAACTCTGGGATTCGCCCTCGTTGTGCCGGGTCATAGGCATTTTTTCGGCCTTTCTGGCGGGCTCTTGGGTTAACTCAGCGGAGATCTTTTCTACGGCCACGTCGGACGCCGCATACAGCAGCCAAATTGCTCGAGCCAGCGCTTCATATTGGAGGCGGAGTAGACCTGCGGCAGAAGTGAAATTACCTGCGACGATAAGCATCTTGGCGCTTTCGGCATGCTCGAACGCGACACTGCAAAGAACTCGGCATGCCGATAGTCGCGCAGAGTTGTCATAAGGTTTTAGGGCCATGAATTCGCTCAACACAGCTTCGAGCTCCGCGGATCGGCTCAGTAGCTCGTTAACGTGCAAACTCTCTTGTGCTCATAGGACTAAGCTCACCCGCCGCCGCTCGGTCGCAAAGCGGTTTTCGGGTGCAGCGCCGTGTGTACGCCCAACATAGGCGTGAACTGATGGGGTGAAAGTCCCCTATAGAAGTCCCTGAGATCCCCACGACGTGGGTAAATATAGCTACTAGCCGACGGTAAGCGCAAGAGAGCCCGCAAGAGGACGTCTGGATGTTGAGCGGCGGGATAGAAGCTGCGAACAAGCGCAAACGTGCCAGCCGACGGACAGACAATATCGCCGGGGGCGATTTTGAACAGCCGAAGGCTGGCCGGAAGGGCGAACCGCGGGGACGCGGTGAGCAGGCCGCATGGAAGGCTCAGTCGCCGGGCGAGGCAGCATGAGATGACGAAGCCCATAAGGTGCAAGTGACTGAGCAAATGCCCCGGCTATGCGTAGAGAGCTCTGGTCCTTATCCGGGCCGGTGAGAAGCAACGCTTCGAACGCGAAGGCAGGATGTTGAGGCTGGGCTTCTCTGCGAAGCAGGGACGCGTAGCAGAGAAGCCTGTTCAAGAGACGACGAGGAGGGCGGTGTCTGGGTGGCTGGGGCTTGCGTCATTGCCGTCGGTTCGGCCCCCCTGGCTTGGCCGCGTCACCGATTCAGCCGTCTTGAAAGTCGAGCAGTCGGTATTCAGTGAGGGAGATTCGCTAGGCGTCGCGCTGCAAGTGGGTCACCACCGCCTCGGTGTGCACTCGGTGGCGTAGATCAAACTTGAGGGTATGCTGCGATACGAGACCTGTTGGCGCACAAGTTGCTAGGCCTGAGCTGCGAGCCACCTCCGGGCAATCAAGTCCAAAGCCCCGCGGTCAAGCAAACGGGGTCACGAGAATTTTTCTGTTTGTCCAGGACATTTTTCCCTGACCTCTGCTATACATTCTTGTAGCGATGCGTACACACGAGCCCGGGCCGCAATTTCGACAAGACATCAAGCGGCACGTGCGCTCGTCGCATCCGGACCGCGCGTCGCCCTGGTCTTTTTTGGCGGCATTCTGGTACCGTCGCCCAGAAATGTTCCTGATTTTCTTGACGAAATTTCGCGCAGAAGAGGACGCGCGAGCTTTGTCGAAGAATCGCTGGCCCCTCGTCGGCGTGCGTACATCCCAATACACGGAGACGTTGTCGGTCTGCCATCAACCTTTGGCAGGCCCCGCAAGAGCATACCGACACCGAGCATCGCGGGGTTTGCTCCCGGCCCAGCGTGACGCCCCGCCCCTCACAATCCTGGGGCGGAGACACAAACAGCACGGGTCTCCCGCGCAGTCGCGGTGCGGATAACCAGGAGGCAAGGACATGGCAGATCGCTTCCACGCTTTGAGCATCAATGAATTCGCCGTGTTGCTCGGCAATTTCCCCTTCACCCGCCGCATCGACACCGTCCATCTGCACCACACCTGGCGCCCCGAGCACCGCGACTACCGGGGCCTGCCCACCATCGAGGCGATGTGGCGCTACCACACCCAGACACTGCACTGGAGCGACATCGGCCAGCACGTGAGCATCGCGCCGGACGGCACCATCTGGACCGGACGTAACTGGAACCGCTCGCCCGCCAGCGCCACCGGGCATAACGGCAACAGCCGCTCGGGGCCGTTCATGATCGAGATGATCGGCAACTTCGACCGGGACCACGATCCTTTCGAAGGAGCCCAGAAAGAGGCCGCACTCAAAGTGGTCGCCTTGGTGCAACGGCAGTTCAGCCTGCCCCCCGAAGCGTTGCGCTTTCACAATCAGATGTCCTCCAAGACCTGTCCGGGAACCTCCGTCGACTACGCGCAAACGGTCGATGAAGTGCGCGAGGTCCATGCGAGCGTGGCCGAAACCGGCGGCACGCGCGAGGTGGGGGCCGGACTGCCCTTCGGTCCCGAAGCGCTGGCCCTTCAGGATGCCGTGCAGGCCCTGGGGCGGGTCGCGGGGCCCGACGATTCCGCCGACGCGGAGCCCCCGGAAGAGGAAACCCCCGCCGCCGAGCGGGCACTGGTGGCGGGTGTGGAGAACGCGGTGGTCGCGGCACCGGGCGCGGCCGAGCGCGCGGCGCGCGGTTCGGGGCTGAACCCGGCACAGTTAGCTGCACTTAGGCCTCACGTGATCAATCTGCGTCAGGGGAGCTTCTCGGACAGTGGTGAATACCAGAGCAAGGCCTCCGACGTTGATGCCATCTTCGCCGACCACCTGCCCCGCGCCCTGCGCCAAGCCGAGGCCCGCAACGAGCCCCTGCGCCTGGTTTTCTACGCCCATGGGGGGCTGGTCCCGGAGTCCAAGGGACTGGCCATGGCCCATGCGCATGTCTCGTGGTGGCTGGCCAACAACGTCTACCCCATCTACTTCGTGTGGGAGACCGGGTTCATGGAGACCTTGCTGCAGCTCCTGGGGCGCGGGCGCGCCCTGATGCCGCAGGCCGCCGCGCGGGATCTGTGGGACCACACCACCGACCCCATCATCGAGGCCCTGGCGCGCACCCTGGGCGGGGTCACGGTGTGGGGAGGCATGAAGTACAGCGCGCAGTTGAGCGCCGCGCAGCCAGACGGCGGCGCATGGTACCTGGCCGAGCACCTGCACCGCTTCTGCCAGGACAACCAGGGTAAGGTGGAGCTCCACGCCGTGGGCCACAGCGCCGGCTCCATCTTCCACTCTCGTTTCATCCCCGCCGCGATGCAGCTCGGCGTGCCGGACTTTCGCAGCGTGCAGTTCCTCGCCCCGGCGGTTCGGGTGGATGCGTTTCATCAGCGCCTCGCACCGCTGATGGGGCACGGCATCGAGCACCTCACGCTGTTCACCATGCAGCGCGATTGGGAGCGGGACGACAACTGCGGGCACATCTACCGCAAGTCGCTGCTCTACCTCATCTATTGCGGCCTGGAGCCGGAGCATCGCACGCCGATTCTGGGTCTCGAGGACGCACTGCGCGCTGACGGCAGGCTGCGGGATCTGTTCGGCCTGAGTGGCCACCGCTCGCCGGTCGGCGAGGTGGTGTGGTCCAAGTCCGTGGCCACCGAGGGCCGCTGCGCCAGCACCTCCACCAGCCACGGCGGGTTCGACAACGACATGCCTACCATGAACAGCGTGCTGCGCCGGGTCCTGGGAAAGAGCGACCACGACCCGATCCAGGGCTTCGTCGACACGCTGGGCCGCGCCTTGGCACCTAGTCTGGAGGAAGACCCATCGCGCTGGCCCGAGGGCCTGGAGACCTTTGCCCGCCTGGGTTATGGACCGCAGGGTCCGACCGTCGCGCCCCCGGCCGTGGCGCCCGTCCCCGCCGTCCCGGCCCGGCCCGTCACCACGCCCGGAGGCGGGCGGCGCCGGGCGCTGTGTGTGGGTATCGACGACTATCCCACCGCGCCGCTATCGGGCTGTGTCGCGGACGCCCGCGCCTGGGCACGCACGCTCACCGGACTGGGCTTCGAAGCGCCGCGCATGCTGCTCAACGGTGAGGCCAGCCAGCAGAACATCCTCACCAGTTTCCGTGAGCTGGTCGACGGGAGCCGCCCGGGAGATGTGGTGGTCATCCAGTACTCCGGTCACGGAACACAGTTGGCCGACGTGAACGGGGACGAGGAGGACAACATGGACGAGGCGCTGTGCCCCCACGATTTCGCCAGCGGTGCGTTCATCCTGGACGACGACGTAGCCGCGGTGTTCGCGCGCATTCCCGAGGGCGTCAACGTCACCTGTTTCTTCGACTGCTGCCACTCCGGCACCAACACCCGCTTCGCGGTCGGCGCCTCGCCGGCTCCCGGCGGGGATGTCCGGGCTCGCTTCATGGTCGTGCGACCCGAGATCGAGGAACGCCACCGTAAGTTTCGCGAGGCACGCGGCCTGACCCGGGCCGTGCCCCGGCGTGGCACGGAGGATATGCGCCAAGTGGTCTTCGCCGCCTGCCAGGACGCCGAGGTGGCCTACGAGCACAGCGGTCAGGGGGACTTCACCCGCCACGCCGTGGCGGTGCTGGCCCAGGGGCTGGCCGGACTCACCAACCGGGCGTTCCAGGAGCGGGTTGCCAGCGCCTTCGGCCTGCGTCCCTCTCAGCACCCGCGCCTGGACTGTGCTGGCGTGTCCCAGGCTCGTGTCTTCCTGGGTCCCCTGGTTGCAACGACCGGTGCTTCGGCTGCGCCGGTCATGACCCCGGCCGCGTCGCAGTCCGACCTGGAGCAGGCGATCCAGCATCTCATGGCCCTCCTCCAGAGCTGGCGCTGACATGGACGGCTGTCAGCCCCACCCCCGGGTGGAGACGGACTTCCAGATAGGCCCGGGGGTCACTCGCCCCGCAGCCATCCGCCGCTACCAGCGCGCCCACGGCCAGCCACTGGAGCGGCCGCTGCGCGTGTACGCGCTCGACCCCACCTTGCAGCGCCTGGAGGGCTGCATCTCGGAGCTGCGCATCCCCTACGAGCCGCTGCTCCCTGGCCCCGTCGGCGCGTTACTGGAGGTTGACAACCGTGACGGCGAGCAGGAGGTAGCCTACCGGCGCGCCGACCTCGATGACCCCATGGTGCTGCTTCGCGACGGCTACGACCCCTCGCCAGCGGACCCGCGATTCCACCAGCAGATGGACTACGCGGTATGCAGCAAGGTCTACGACAGTTTTCGCCACGCCCTGGGGCGAGAGGTGAGCTGGGGGTTCGACCGGGCACCGGGGTCGCCCGCCAGGCTGCGCCTGCGCCCTCATGCCTTCCGCGAAGCCAACGCCTTCTACGACAACGAAAATGGGGAAATCGCCTTTGGTTACTACCCGGCCCCCGAGAGCCAGGTGGTGGGCCGCAATCTGCCGGGGGGATTCGTATTCACCTGCCTGTCCCACGACATCATCGCCCATGAGATGACCCACGCCTTGCTGGACGGCCTGCGCGCCCACTTCTGTGTGCCCAGCAGCTCCCAGGTGCTGGGGTTCCACGAAGGGTTCGCCGATCTGGTGGCTCTGTTCCAGCACTTCTCCTGCGACCGCCTGGTGGACGAGGCGGTGCGCGGCACCCGCGGCAAGCTGGGCGAGACCTCGCGCCTGGCCGAGCTGGGGCGCCAGTTCGGTGAGACCACGGGGCGCAACGGGCCGCTGCGCAGGGCATTCGACAACCTGGGAAGCGGCGCCGCGCCCACGCTATTCGATCCCGACGCGGAAAGCCACGCCATGGGTGCCGTTCTCGTGGCCGCGGTCTTCGAGGCGTTTCTCACCGTCTACCGGCGTAAGACCGCCCGCCTGGTACGGCTTGCTACGGGGGGCAGCGGCGTACTTCCGCCCGGGGAGATCTCGGCCGATCTGCGCGACGCGCTGGCCGCCAAGGCGCGCAGCCTCGCCGCGCAGTTCCTCAACGTGTGCATCCGCGCCATCGACTATTGCCCGCCGGTCGATATCGAGCTCGGGGACTTCCTGCGCGCGGCGATCACCGCCGACAGCGACCTCGTCCCCGACGACCCCTGGGGCTACCGTGACGCCTGGCTGGACGCCTTCCGCCGGCACGGAATCTACCCACGCAGGGTGGAGAATCTTTCCATCGAGGCCCTGCGCTGGCGAGCACCCGAGCGTCCGCTGCCGCCTGTTCCGGGGTTGAGCTTCGCCGAGCTGCGCTTTGCGGGAGACCCCGGTCACCCGGCCAGTGCCGAAGAGCTGAAGCGCCAGGCCCACGCCTTGGGCCAGTTCGTGGCACGCCCGGAGCATCGAGACGTGTTCGCGCTGGCCATGCCCGACGACCCGCGCCTCGCCGGCGACCCGGTGGAGCCGCCGTGCGTCCAGTCGGTGCGCGCCCTTAGCCGTGTGGGACCGGACGGCCAGGTGGTCTTCGACCTGGTGGCCGAGGTGACTCAACGGCGCATTGCGCGCCGCGGCAACAGCCGCTTCGAGCTCTATGGAGGCGCCACCGTCATGCTCGGTCCTAACGCCGAGGTGCGCTACCTGATTCTCAAGCGAGTCACCAGCCCCAATCGCATCGCCAACTGGGGCCGGTTCGCCTTCAGCCGCGAGGGCGCCCGCTTCTGGCACAGCCGCGGCCGCCGCCGCGTTCCTCGACCACAAATGTTTCGCCTGGTCCATCACGAGAGCTCGGCGTAAGCACGTCCCTCGGGTTCGAGATGGATAGGAAGTCCAACCGTCCTGTGGCTGGAATGAGGGAAACGCCGCCATCGAAGCAGCGCTCAATCAAGGGTGTTTTCGGGGGCGCAAGGCGGGAAAAAATCCGCCGACCCGGCGGCCGATGGGCCTGTGGGGGAGGTTGGGTTCGGGGTCGGGAGCGGCGCTCGCGCAAGGGTGTACGTCCCGCCCGGAGAGCCGGGTGAGGGAAGCCCGCCTCGCCGATGGCTTCTCCGATCTGCAGGGGCTTTGCCGCTCGGTAGCGGTTGGCGAAAAACCCGAAGGGACAAATGCGTGCTATCATTCGAGACCTGATAATCATCTAGCCGCCTCCTCAAGGAGCGGGTATCGTCGAAGTGGGAAAACGAAGACGAGCCGCACACATGAGGAGACGAGCAATGAGACT
>Ga0307417_10000563_pt1 | contig 15003 bp, 12 predicted proteins | sample SalMarWE160210MG_2_FD_202514 | JGI IMG/M metagenome (GOLD analysis project Ga0307417, IMG submission 202514) | Salt marsh sediment microbial communities from the Plum Island Ecosystem LTER, Massachusetts, United States - WE1602-10 | ecosystem: Environmental > Aquatic > Marine > Intertidal zone...
ACGCCGCACCAAGCCATCGACGCGTATGGTCCAGTTCTTGACGATGTCGGCGGGCGGCTGTCCGGTCGTTGCGTACCAGGCCGCATCACCCTCGTGGGGGTAATGGTAACGGCTGAACAGGATCTCCTTCGGCGTGTGGTCGTACTTGCGCAGCAACGCGATCGGTGTCTCGGTGACGCCGAGCTTCGCGTTGTGGACAATCATTTCAGCTGACTTGCCGTGGATGATCTCGTCGGCACTCATCGATGCCTTCGCGAGCGCCCGACCGGCGATCGCCGGGACGATCCCGAGCGCGACACCCGCGGCGCCCGTTAGTGCATTAAATCGGCGACGAGAAATGGGAAAACGATAAGTGTCTCGTGGCATATTCCTCTCCTAAAACTTCCGCTGCTTTTTTCCCGCATCGCGGGATAGTTTATATCAAAACATATTAACATTCGAATATGTTCATATGTCTAGGCAATATTGGGAGCCCGTGCAACGCAGGAATGGCCGCAGGCACGGTGTCGGATCAATCCAGGCGATTTCCGAAATGTGGGCGAAGGCCGATCGATGACACATCGAACCGTACTTTTGTTGCGACGTGTCTCGTCAAGATGTCGTCACTTGGCTGAGGCTGTTGAAAAAGTCGGCTGCTAGGAGGCGCGAGAATTCGCCTGATTTTTTTTTGCAAGGGACGAATGGCACCAGAAGCCATCTAAGAGGCTCTACGAGCCGTCAGGAGAGGGTTTGCGGTGCATCTGCCAATCCCCTTCGTATCGATGATGCGCGATATCGCTCAGCGGGCAAGAAATTTTGTGCGTTGCGCGTTCACACGACTTTTTCAACAGCCTCGGCTATGAGCCGCCATACGGGTCTGTCAGATCGGCATCCGCTTTCCCCCTGAGAGCCGACACCCATTCAGCGAAGGCTGCTTTGCAACCGATTACGTACCCTTCAGCCCAAGGAGTGGACGTATCGGCATTCTAGTAATAAGGGGAAAATGGCATTGGGTGTGACGGCCCTCACTGCGCCATCGCTAAATTTGAGTAGGCTATCCACACTCTGAGACACAAATCTTTTCAAAGCGGCTGCGTCCCGTCGACAACGCGGCCTCTTTGTCTTGTTTATTCCAACTGATATTCCTCAATACCCTGACTGATGATCGTGAATGGCGGCATGTCCGATAGTGGCTATTAGTTGCCACTCCGGCCCATCAAATCTGCGTCCGCTCTGGCCCCTATAGCCGACGTCAGTGCGGCGTTGCCCGCTTTCCCGATCACGTCGGCTTAGGCCTCGGGAGCGGACGTAGCGGGCCGGTGTAGCTGGCTTCCGCTTATGACCGATACCGTTGATAAAGTCTGGATTGGAAGCTGTTTTGGCGTCGGCCGCTTTTAGCGGCGGATGTTTGGGTTCCGCCTCGGTGCGTTGCCGGGGCGGTTTGTTGTCTCTGGACGGCCCCGGTTCGGCTTCTGCGCATCGGATCAGGCTATTGCGGTTGCGGGCGGCGGGATTGCCGCGAGTTTCGCCAGCCGGCGGAGGTTCTGGACGGTAGCGGCGAGCAGGAACTCGTCGTTGGCGCCCGATAGTCCCCGTAACCTCAACCTCTCGAAGCCGAAGTGGCGCTTGAGATGGGCGAACAGCATCTCGACCTTCTTGCGTTCACGGCGGGATCGCTCGTAGGGCTCGGTACCGACCAGCGACCTGGCATGGTCGCGTGCCGCTTCATGGAGGTCGCGCGGGACCTTGCGTTGTGGCGTGTTGGGGCAGCATGTCGGTTTGAGCGGGCAGCGCCCGCAGTCGGCCGTGCTCGCACGATAGAGAAGCGTCGTGCCGTCATGCACCCTGCCGGTGGTCCTGAGCGTCTTGCCGCCGGGGCAGGTATAGACGTTGGCCTCGGCATCGAAGGCGAAGTCGCCGCGCGAGAAGGTGCCGTCCTTGCGCTGGCTCATATCGCGGACAGGAACGTGTGGCTCGATCGTCCGTTCGATGAGCCAGTCGAGCATTCTGCCGGTGCCGTAGGCGGTGTCGGCGGCGATGCGGTCGGGCCTGAGGCCGAAGCGCCTGTCGGTGCGCTCGATCATGGTCCTGGTGGCGACGACCTCGTCATAGGTCCTCGCTGGCGTCGCTTCGACATCGACGATGATGGCATGGTCGTTGTCGATCAGGTAGTTGAGCCCGTAGCCGAACTGCACCCGCTTGTTGGCCTTGGCGGTCCAGGCCGAGCATGGATCGCTGGGCGAGATCACCTTCGGCGGCTTGCGGTCGGGATCGGGCGACGGCTCGAGAGCCGCGAGATACTCGCGTACGGCCCGGCTGTTCAATGCCGGATCGGTCCAATCGATCTCGTCCGGCGCCACGCCATGATAGCGGCTGGCGTCGGCCTCCATCACGCTGGCATCGACGGCGAAGCCCTCGCCGCCGACCAGCCCCGCCGCCATGCAACGCTGCAACACCGCCTCGAACACCAGCCGGAACACGTCGCCGTCGCGGAACCGGCCGTGCCGGTTGAGCGAGAACGTCGAGTGATCGGGAACCCGGTCCTCAAGACCAAGGCGGCAGAACCAGCGATAGCCGAGGTTGAGATGCACCTCGTCACACAAACGGCGCTCGGACCGGATGCCGAAGCAGTAGCCCACGATCAGCATCCGGATCATCAGCTCGGGATCGACCGACGGACGGCCCATCGCGCTGTAGTGCGGCCTGAGCTTCTCGCGCACCATGCCGAGATCGAGCAGGCCGTCGATCCGCCGCAGCAGATGGTCTGCCGGCATCGCGTCTTCGAGACAGAAATCGTAAAACAACCGGCGCTGATCCGCAGACTGACGACCCATCATCACACCGCCCTCCCGACCAAAACCACCGGAAAGACAGAATCACGGCAGACGCCCAACCTCAACAGACTTTATCAACGGTATCGACCCGATGCGGACACCTGCTATATTGCGACGCGTGGCAGATCACTTGTGCTTTGACCTAAATCAAACCATTTCCGAACCGCCAATATCATTCTAACTACGGCATTTTTTGAGGCGAGAAGATGGAACGAAGGTATCTAGCCACACCCCTGTCACGTTCCTTAGTATGGCGCTCCCCTGACAATTTGCCACGGCACAAACACCATACTGTACGCATTTTAGGAAGTGAGAACATTGGCAGTTTCCCGCTCATTGCCGCAATTGACGCCGCGCCTCGGGCCGTTGGTGCGCACACGGCTTTGGCTACAGGTCTTGATCGCGATGGTGCTGGGGGTCGCGTTCGGTGTCTCGATTGGTCCGACTACAGGTTGGATCGACGCTGATACCTCTGCGGTCATCGGCGCGTGGGTAGCCTTGCCCGGCAGGCTTTTCCTTCTGGCAATTCAGTTCGTTGTCGTTCCGCTGATCGTTGCTTCTGTCATTAGGGGTATTGCAGCGGGTGAAGGTTCCACCGGCTTGGGCGAACTCGGTATGAAGACCACTGTGTTCTTTGTGTTTTCTACCGTCATTGCCGTATTTCTGGGGCTGGGCATGGCGTTGCTGATCAGACCCGGCCGGTTCGTCGATAGCTTCGCCGTAAGGGCCGGTTTGGCCGAAGGTCCTGGCGCAGCAGCAGAGGTAACACCGGCCAGACCGCCAACCTTGGGTGAATTACCGGAGTTGATTACCAGTCTGTTCCCGGGTGATCCGCTCACCACGTTCACCAGCGGCAACATGCTGCAAATCGTGATCGCCGCCATCATTATCGGCGTTGCCGTGGTCATGACGCCAGGCGAACAACGGCGGCCACTTCTCGATCTGCTGGCGTCCGTTCAGGCGGCCTGCATGGTCATTGTCGGTTTCGTCCTGCGATTGGCGCCATTTGCCGTTTTCGGTTTGTTGGCGCAGATCAGTGCCCGCATCGGACTCTCGGCCTTGCTCGGCACTGGCATGTATGTCTTGACGGTGATCAGCGGCCTGGCGTTGCTACTTCTCGTCTACCTGGTGCTCGTGCGTACGATTGGCGGCCGTTCTATAAGGACATTTCTTGGCGCAACGCGCGAGGTGATGCTTCTCGCTTTTTCCACGTCAAGCTCGGCCGCCGTGATGCCGGTGACGCTGACAACCGCTGAGCAAAAACTTCGGGTGCGTAGTCATGTCGCCCGCTTCGTTATTCCACTTGGCACCACGATCAACATGGCCGGCACGGCGCTCTACCAGGCTGTCGCAACGTTGTTCTTGGCCGAGATTTTCGCAGTCGACATTGGGCTCTCCGGCATGATTCTGATCGTCGTTATGGCAACCGGCGCTGCAATCGGTTCACCGGGAACGCCCGGTGTTGGAATTGTCATATTGGCAACAATTCTGACAAGCGTCGGCGTACCCGCAACCGGCGTGGCCATCATTCTGGGGGTTGATCGCATTTTGGATATGTGTCGGACAGTTGTTAACGTCACCGGCGACATGGTCGCCAGCGTCGTAATCGACCATCTAACACGAAGTGAGGCCGAGCGGGCGGTGGAACACCTTGGTCAGGTCCCAACCCCCGCTATGCGCCGCGAGTAGCGAAAGTTTGTATCGCCGCAATGAATGTCCGATTCTAGCCGAGACTGTTGAAGAACTCGATTGAGCGGCTTGTCCGACCGTGATTCCCTGAACTGGGACCGATAATGGGGATCCGGGCAATGATGGGGACGGCTGTCAGCCGGCAAGATCGGCTGTTTTATTCCTTCAATCTCGAGGATCGGGTGCCTGCCGATCATTTGTTGCGCCAAATCGATGCCGTCCTCGACCTGAGCTGGCTGCGCGGCGCGTTGGCTCCGTTCTACAGCCACACCGGTTGTCCCTCGGTTGATCCGGCGCTGCTGATCCGGATGTTGCTGGTCGGCTACTGCTACTCGATCCGCTCGGAGCGGCGGCTATGCCAGGAGGTCGAGCTGAACCTCGCCTTCCGATGGTTCTGTCGGCTGGGTCTGGAAGACGCGGTCCCCGACCACTCGACCTTCTCGGTCAACCGGCACGGCCGGTTCCGCGACAGCGATATCCTGCGCCGGGTGTTCGAACGGGTGGTGGATCAGTGCGTGGCTGCGGGCCTGGTCGGCGGCGAAGGCTTCGCCGTCGATGCCAGCGTGATCGAGGCGGACGCCAGCCGGTACAAACGGGTCGAAGGCGCGGCGATCGAGTGGACGGAAGCCGAGCGAAGCCGGCGCCCGGTCCGCGAGTATCTTGCTGCCCTCGATAGCGGCGAGGCGCCGACCAACCCCGACCGCGCGCCCAAGGCGATGTCGCCGACCGATCCGGCGGCGGCGTGGACAACGCGGGGTCGCCATAAGGTGATGTTCGGCTACAGCCTCAACTATCTGATCGACATGGAGCACGCGGTCATCCTCGACGTCGAGGCGACGCCGACCCGTATCTCGAAGGAAGTCGATGCCACCGAGACCATGATCGAACGGACCCGGGACCGCTTCGGTCTCAAGCCTGACCACCTGGCTGGAGACGTTGCCTATGGCACCGGCGAGATGCTCGGCTGGCTGGTCGACCACGACATCGATCCGCATATCCCGGTCTGGGACAAGGGCGCCCGTCAGGATGGCAGTCTCTCGCGCACCGACTTCACCTACGACCGGGAACGGGATGTCTACCACTGCCCCGAAGGCAGGACGCTGAAGACCACCGGCCGGGTCCATGGCGGAAAGACGCGGCTTTACCGATCGAGCAAGCTCGATTGCGATACCTGCCGGCTCAAGCCCCGATGCTGTCCGACGACGCCATTCCGCAAGATCCCGAGGGACGTCAACGAGGACGCACGCGATCTTGCACGCGCCTTGATGGCAACTGACGCCTATCGCGTGTCAGGATTGAGGCGTAAAAGGATCGAGACCCTGTTCGGTGAGGCAAAGCGTACCCTCAGGCTTGACCGGTTGCGCCTGCGCGGCCTCACCGGGGCACGCGACGAGTTCCTGCTCACCGCCACTGTCCAGAACCTGAAGCGTCTGGTCCGGCACACCGCCATCTCGCCGCCGATGCTCGAACCCGCCTGACCGATGCCGAAAAACAAACCCGGCAAATCGCTACGGTCCCAACCCGCCCCGAGGGCGGGTCGAAACAGCTCCGCTACCAAAAAAAATGGGACGACCAAAGAGCTCGCTAACGAGAGTTCTTCAACACCCTCAGCCATTAGCCGACATCGCGTGGAAATTTGTCGCCGTGAACGCTCCGTTTTTCGTCCCTGATCGCAGTACCGACCGCTTAAAAAAAGGGATCGAACCATGATTGATTCGGTCCCAAGTCAGGGTAGTTCGGTTTGGTTACGTGCCGTGCTCTGAACCATTCCGAGCCGCTGTTCGAAGAAAGAGAAACGCGCCTCACCTAAGTGTTTCGGTCGCTCCCTCAGCTATTACCTTGACCACCGGTTTGATTTCATAGGCGATGCCGATATCCGGCGGCTCGAGCCCGTCCGCATCGAATACCAGGCCCCGGGTGTGGGAGCCCTGCTCTTCAGCAAGACCATTTACCGGGTCAGGAAGTGCATAAGCGAAGCCCTCGTCGGGAGCGTTCATCCCGTCCGGATCCGACAGGAGCGCCTCCAGTTGCGGCCAAAGCGCGTACTCCTGCGCCATGGTTTGGGGACTGACGGGTATTTCATAAGCGATGCTCGCATCGGGCGGCTCCAGTCCATCCGCATCGGCGAACATGGAAGCCTGGTCTTGCGCCCGCAGGCCGTTGATGCCGGCAAACAACGCAATTGTTGCCGCCGCGAAGGTGATGCCAATTCGATTGATGGTCCTGATCATATCGATCTCCGCTGATTGCGTGCTGTTGGTGTTGGCCCGTACCAGCGATAAGCTAGGAGAAGGCGATGAACCGGCGGTGATAAGCGACATGATTTCCGAATGAAAAGCTGGTGAAATCAGCGGTTTGTCGCTTTTCACGCGCTTATCGGCAGTGAGTCTGCCCTGCGAAGCCGCGGTCGATACGATGAGCCTGACGCTAAAAATGTTGGGAGGGTTCGAAATCCGCGATGGAGGTGGCGCAGAATTGTCGCTGCCGACGCGGAAGATGCGCGCGCTGCTGAGTTACCTGGCCGTCAACGCAGATAAACCCCAACCGCGTGAGCGTTTGATGGCCCTGCTCTGGAGTAACAGTGGCGAACGACAAGCCCGGCAGAGCCTTAATCAGGCACTAATGGCGATCCGGCGTCTCGGTGAGCATGAAGGCGTCCAGTTGCTGGACAGCGATGGCGATCGTGTGATGCTGCGTGGCGACGCTCTGGAATGCGATGTTGAACAAATCCATGCACTGGCTGCAGCTGATCCAGTCGATGCGGCAAAATGTTACACCGGTCCGTTCCTTGAAAATGTTTCAATAGCTGAGCCATCCTTCGAGGAGTGGCAGCGTACAACTCGCGCCCAAATCCAAGATCTAGCCTGTGGTGCCTTAAGGGAGGCAGCCAAAAGGGCGGCCTTTTCAGGGGAATTCAAGCCAGCGATCGAATTTGGCAAGCGCTTGATGGCGCTGGATCCGCTACGTGAAGACTCACACCGGCTCTTGATGCGGTTTCTGTATGAGAATGGCGACCGCACCGCGGCGCTGCGACAGTACCAAGTTTGTGCCGAGATTCTGGAAAAGGAACTGCAAGTCGAACCGGATGCAGAAACGAAGGCATTGATGAACCGAATTCGGCTGGGCACGGGAAGCGAAAAACAAATTCGATTTACGGCGGCTGAGCCAAAACCGCGCCCGCCGGAAAAGCCTTCAATCGCTGTTTTGCCTTTTGAAAACCTGAGCAAGAATCCGACGGTCGAGCTCTTGGCTGACGGGTTGACGGAAGACTTAATCATATCCCTTGCGAAGACCCAGGAACTGCTTGTGAGCCCGCGCCATTCTACCGTGACTTACAAAGGCCAGACGGTGAATTTGCAGCAGGTGGCTCAAGCGCTTGGTATTCAATATGTCCTGGGAGGCAGCATCCAAACATCGGATGACAGGATGCGTTGCTCCGTTCAACTCATTGACTGCGTCCATGGGCATCACCTGTGGGCGGAACGCTATACCAGGCGAATAGATGATATTTTCTCGGTTCAGGATGAAGTCGTCTGGAACGTATTGATTGAACTTCAGATCAGGCTGACGGAAGGCGATATTGCTGCTGTCGCTAGCCGCGGCACTCGTAGCATCGATGCTTGGCTGTTGCGCGTTCAAGCGGCCGCCGAACTTAAAAAATATACAAGGGAGGGCACAGGTCGTGCCCGTACGTTGCTCGAGGCGGCGCACAGAGCTGACCCCGACTGGGCGCGTCCCCTAAGTGGCCTCGCTTTTTGTGACTATATGGACGTCAAATTTGGCTGGAGCGTATCTCGCGCAGAATCAATCAAGCGTGGGATAGAGTTTGCCGAACAGGCGATCACGATTGATCCGGATGACTCGCTCCCTTATCAGGCCCTTCGAAACTTCTATATGGTTCTTGGAAATCAAGAAAAAGCGCTCTCTCTTGCGGAGAAAGCAGCAGCGCTTGCGCCAAACGACCCACAAGCGGTCGGTATATTGGCAGCCACCTTGCTCTACATGGATGAGACGGCGCAGGCCATCGCTGCTTTCGAACGCGCAGCGCGTTTAACGCCAAGCATGTTCCGGGACCTGCTACGGTTGCATGGCCTTGCTCTCCATCTTGTCGGAAACATTGATCACGCGGTCGCGGTCCTTGAGACGCTTGCGCGGCAGTATCCTGAATGGTCGGACGGCCTTGCCCAACTCGCCGTGGCCTATCAAAGTGCTGGACGAGTCGATGAGGCGCAGGCAACGGTCCAACAAATCCTTGAGCGGGATCCGGGCTATCGCGCATCCCACCACCTTGCGCCGCTTCGCTTTCGAAATCAGGACCGCATCAACTGGCTGCAGGAACAATTAATCGAGGCAGGTTTGCCCAAATAGGAAGTTGCATCTCGGTCGAGATGACCGCTTTGGGTCACAATCGGTCTTCGGCGGTCGCCGCCCGGATGTCCGCTTCCTGCGCAGAACCGGTCGTCAGCGGACGGAAAACGGACATCGCTGCGCTGAGGTCCGCTATCGCGGGCAGAGCCGACATCGATCTGATGGGCGGCGACTTCCGTTCATAGCCAACAGGAGACATTGAATTACGGGCGATATGCAGTTCGAGTGAAAATTCAGCGTGCCGCTTCCACGATATGTCCTCGGATCTTTCCTGATACTGGGCCCCCGCCAAACCGAGCTGCAATTGCTTCTGCTGCCAGTGCAGTAACATGTTCAAGAAGGCTGGCATCCCGGGCTTCAATCTCGTTCCTTAAAGGCGTGCCTTGGCAGTACGCAATGGCGGGATGATGTGGCGACGGCGCGGCGCTCGTTTCCTCAAGCGTGGTAATCGACACTTGCGAAAATCCGGCCTTGACCAATTCATCTCGGATCAATTCCACATCATGGTAGCCGTGCGGCGTTCGGGCGAGAAAACGAGGCGGATCATCTGGAAACACAGAGGCCGCAGCCTCCGTCACGACATCGGCAAACTCGTTTGCACCGATATGATCCCAGACATTGAAAAGGAAGCGACCGCCCGGTTTGAGCACCCGCCGCGTCTCCGCATAGCCTGCGACCCGGTCCGGGAAAAACATCACACCGAATTGGCAGACTGCGGCATCAAAAGAGGCGTCGTCGAAGGGTAGTTTCAGGGCGTCCGCCTGCTGCCAAGTAATACGGTCGTCCGGGTCTTGTTTGTTCGCGGCATGATCGAGCATCGGCTGGTTGAGGTCCGTCACGACATAGCTGGTGTCGGCGGCTAAGCGGGCCGCCAGGGCACGCGTAACGACCCCGCTTCCCGCCGCTGTTTCCAATACAGTCTTTGGGCTGAGCGCCGCAGTGCGTTCGGCAAGGTCCTTCGCATACGCCTCGAATATCAGGGGCACCAGATAAGTGTCGTAAAGCTCAGGGATCGACCCAGCGAAAATCTTGTCGCTTTCGGTCATTTCAAGTCTCCGTCAGAGCAGCTTCCATCCAAAAAAAGAATAATCCGGAACTTCGGTGCGTGACTATCATGAAGGCAGGTTCTCACGTCGGCTTCGGGTCAACAGCGGTCTTCGGCTGCCGCTGGCGGAAGGTCCGCTTACGGCGCGTGATCCTCCCCCATTGAACTGGTCCACCCTGATAGTAAGAAATCGGAAGGAGTGGACCTGCCCCCAATGTTGCTCCAGATCCTACGCAACTTTCCGGGCTGATTTAGCTTGGGTGATGAACTCTTTTGGCGTCAAGTTGCCAAGGGCCGTATGAGGTCTCAGTTCATTGTAGTCGATCCTCCATGCTTCGATTCGGTCCCGGGCATCCGCCATCGAAAGGAACCAGGATGCGTTCAGGCATTCCGCCCGCAGGCGGGCGTTGAATGCCTCGATATAAGCGTTATCCGTGGGTTTGCCGGGCCTCGAGAAGTCGATCTCCACGCCGTTGAGATAGGCCCATTGGTCGAGCATCCGGCCCGCGAACTCAGGCCCATTGTCGGAGCGGATACGCGTGTCAACGGCACGGCAGCATATTGCTTTGGGCGATCCATAAAATTCGCATACTGCCAAACGTCGGCTTACTTTAATTTGATATCGGCTTTAGGGGGCAGAACGGACGTCGAGCCGGAGGGCCGCAACTTTCATTTCTGGCCATCCCAACCGATCAGGTTTCAGCTACTGACAGGTGGCCGACCCTGTTGATGGTGTTCCGTCACGCTTGGTAAGTCGACCCACGGGTGCATTGCTTCCTCCCATACGGCAGATGTTGGTGGAGGGAAGTTCCGGTCAGCGAAACAGCCCGCGGCAATCCCATAATCATCCGGCCGCCGATCGGCGTCCCAAAAGACGTTGCTGCCGCACTGTGGGCAAAAATGGAACCGGATCGTTGTCCCCACCTCAGTGAAACGCTCGTACGTCTTGAAGTCGCCTTCGATCCGCACCTGCCCTTTTTGCCAAAAGGTGCCGACATGAAACGCCCTACCGGTGCGGCGCTGGCAAGCCTTACAGTGACACACGTATACGCGTTCCGGGTCTCCCGACGTGATCACCTGCAATTGCCCGCAATGACATTCTGCTGTTCGATCCATATCAATCCTCGGGACACGTCGCTTTGGCCCACAAGCCAACTCTATTCCCCGAATAGAAACGCGGCTAGAGTGTCCTTTAAGGCAGGCTACCGAAACATGTCTGCTATCGCGGGCAAAGTCGACGTCGGGAACACTGGCCAGGATGCCCGTTCATAGCCAAAGTCGGACGTGGGTATCTAATCTACCTTCAGAATGTAGGGCTTTTGCGTGCCCGCCTCGGGATCAAACTCCGAGCGACCGGTGTAATTTATGTGCTTTCCGTAGGCATGAAGCGTGAGCGAAATTTCATCGGTGTGATTCAGTACGGTGTGAATATCGTCTGGCAGAAAAGCCGAAACGCTACCCGGCTTCAATATGTTTTCGGATTGCTGTTCCAGTTTTGCTCGACCCGGCCTGCTTCCATCATCCAGACGGCGCCACCAGGTTTCCGTCTCCTCGCCCTTGAGACCGACGACGACGCCCCATGTCTTGTGATTGTGGGCCCGGGTACCGCGCCCTGGTAGCCAGGCAAACAGAAAAACCGCGTTACTGTGATCTTCCTCCTCATGCAGCATGTGCAGACTGAACCCCTGCTCATTATTGCTTTCAATTAAATTATCCGTATTGAGGTTGAGAGTCGCCGCAAATTTCTGAGCTAAAGGAGCAACGGCGTCGATAATTTTCTTCTCATCCTTAAATGTCTCGACAATTTTCCGAATGTCACCAACAAACCGAGACAATTCGTATGTTTGACAAGGCATGATATTCCTCCCGTATGGTAAATGTTTCGTGCCACTAATTTAAATAGCTGGAAAAGTGAGAAGCGTAACGCCCATGAGAGCGGATCATTACCCCCAAAATTGGCACGTCAAATGTTTTTCACATTCGACCTTAAACATTGATCGATTGGCCTTCAGGTGGGTTCACCTGGACGCCATAACCTAGAGATCAAGCGACTACGATGTGAACGCATGCGTTGCGTTCAATGCCTGCAAGGGCCCCGGTTCTGACCGACGCCTTTGCATCATCATGTCGGTAATACATTCAAACGCTGGTGTGGAAACGGCTTGTAATTGTCGCAACTGTAGCGGCCGCAAAGCTGACGAACCCGGACCACACACCACGGATGTTTGCAACGAAATCCCGAAATACCACCGCCTGGTGTTCGACCCGGGCATAGTCTCGTGCCCGTAGCGCCCGTAGCAGCGCGTCGCGTCCGTATTCGGCAACGACGCCGTGGGGCATCTCGTAATCCGGGGCAGCGCTCAGCGTCCTCAGGTCGTCGATCGTATGAATCGTATACATTGCCTTCCCTCCATTCCGCTGGTGGCCGTGTGCCTTTTCGTGATGGATGAAAGGTAGCGGGTGGCGCTCAAGGCGCTTTACAGCTCGGACTGAAAAGGCTCTTAAAAATCACTCAAAAAGGGTGCTGCTTTTTACTTTCCACGGCTTAGCTCCAAAATGGGCTCGGAATCGGAGCAAGAATGCAGCGGAAGCGGGCTAGTCTTTCCAGCCTCCCTTGCGCAGGCCGTCGATCAGATGATCGGTGTGCTTGCTCTCAGCGAACGGCAACATTCCAGCCAGGTCCTCGGCGGATACGCCGGGGAAGAACCGCCGTAGGCGGTCGGCGGGCTCAACTGCCTGTTCGTGTTCGCCCTTTTGCCCCAGCGCGGCAAGCAGCATCATGTTGTTGAGCGACCACTGGGGATTTATGGCCAGCGACTGGCGCGCGACGGCCTCCGCGTCGTCGTACGCTCCGATCTGATAGTGGGCAACAGACTTGGAAATGATGCAGCGGAAGAGAGCGCGATTGAATGGCTGGAGCCTGACCGTTTCGTTGGCTGCGGGCAGGGCTTCGCTGAACTTGCCGACGAAGTCCAGGGTGAACGCGAGGCCGGAATAAGCACTGGCGTAGTTCGGGCAAATTTCGAGTGTCCGTTCTATTTTTTCCAGCGCTTCCTTTTGCCTACCCCGGAATGCGCTGATCGCGCTGGAATAGCGCAAGGCTCGCGGGTCATCTGGCGCAAGCGTAAGTGCTCGTTGAGCCAGTTCGTCGGCTTCGCGAAGTCGATCCCCATAAAGTCTTAGCCTGTCCGCCATTTGCGCGCGGCGATACTTGACATACGCCAAGGCCGCGTAAGCGGGCGCGTAGTGTGGATCGAGCGCCGCGGCCTGTTCGAAATGGTGCTGGGCCGTCGCCATCGGATCGTCGCCTCCGAACGGGAATCCCTGGGCCAAATACCAGTAGCCGCGCTGGACAAGATCGTAAGCCTCGAGACTACCAACAGGACGAGCCATTGCCCGCTCCATTTCGATGGCATCCAGCTTCGCTTCTGCGGCCGCCACGATCTGACAGGTGATGTCGTCCTGAATCTCGAACAGGTCGTCAAGGTCACGGTCGTAGCGATGGGACCAGAGCTGCTCACCTGACTCCGTGTCGAGCAGTGCGGCCCCAACTCGAAGCCCCGAGCGGTATCGGCGGACGCTGCCGTCCAGGACATATCGCGCACCGAGCTCGATGCCGATGCGACGCGGGTCGATATCGGACCCGCGAAACTGAAACGACGCGCTCCGGCCGAGCACGGAGAACCAGCGGAACGCCGACAATGAGAAGATGAGATCCTCGCTCAAACCGTCCGCGAAGTACGCCTGATCCGGATCGTCGCTGAGATTTAGGAACGGAAGGACAGCCAGTATCGGCCGACCCCGCATCTTGGGATCGTCGGGAAGCGACGGAGGGAACACACGGGACGCCACCCCTTCCGGCATGATCGCGGCGTCTTCTTTGGTGAGCTCGTCCAGAAGCTGTTTCGTTTCCGGTGCGGGCGACACGTCCAACTCGTCCCGAAGCAGGGCCTCGCAGCGTTGGTACAAACGAACTGCTTCAGCGCGATTGCCGGCGCCGGCATGAAGACGCATCAGCTGGCGGGTCGTTGCCTCGTTGTAAGGTTCCAGTTCAAGCAGGCGTTTGGCCGCCTGAATGCCGGCATTGCAGTCTCCCGCCTCGATCGTCTCGGACAACTGCTCACTGAGCGCGTCGCAAATCAACGCGTGCAGATTGCCTCGTTCACTCTGAGCCCATTCCTCGAAGGCCGGGTCGGAAATCGCAAATCCGTCCAGAAGCGGACCGAAATAACACGGTATAGCTGCCTTCGGATCAGATTTGAGAAGGGCGCGCAGATCGTTTGCGTCTACTTTTATTGCAGAACCGAGGAGACGGACGCGGCTTGGTTCGCCCTCCAGGATCCCGTCGCCAAGCTGCCGGATCGCGTGCAGCGCCTGATTCAGGCTGTGCCGTGCCTGGGCTTCGCCCCGGTCGCTCCAAAGCAATGCGGCGAGACGTTTGCGGGCGTGCCATTCGTCAGGACGTAGCGCGAGATACGCCAGCAAAGCACGCGCTTTTCGCGTCGGAAGCGCGACCTCGCGGCCGTTCGTATCCAAGAATTCGCAGCCACCCAACAACCGCGCGTTCAAATAGGCCATCGGGAATCCCCGTATACGCGAACCGGTTTCGGCGGAAACTATGGCTATTTTAGACTATTTCTACCGGCACTGGCGACCCTCGCTGTAAGGAATTCAAACGCATCAATATTTGGATTGTTTGGGGAGGGCGAATATTGTTGCGAATACACGGCGAAAGCGACCGTCGGCGCTAAACCGATTGAAACCTACGGAATCGCGTGCAAACAGCCAGACGGCAGCTGGAAGCTTATGAACCGCCCCGTGTCGGTTGCGGGGCTGAATGTCCGCTTTCGGGGGCTAAGCGGACGTCAATCTGACGGGGCCGAATTTTCGCTAATAGACATAAGCGGACGTCAGGCAATCGATCACAGCTTTTGGGTTAGGCAACCTCTGCGAAAAATTCAACGAGTGCCGGATTGACGATATCCAGACGGTCTCGATACAGGTTATGGCCCGCCTCATGAACTTCTATCAATTGCAGATCGGGCCGGTGTTTCTGCCCACTGCCGGCAATAATGCTCTCAAACGCAT
>Ga0307417_10000565_pt1 | contig 14984 bp, 11 predicted proteins | sample SalMarWE160210MG_2_FD_202514 | JGI IMG/M metagenome (GOLD analysis project Ga0307417, IMG submission 202514) | Salt marsh sediment microbial communities from the Plum Island Ecosystem LTER, Massachusetts, United States - WE1602-10 | ecosystem: Environmental > Aquatic > Marine > Intertidal zone...
GTTTCAACCGGTGGGGATTACCACCTTGGTGCTGGACCCGCACGGCCTGACGCCAGCCCTGGGAGTGGCAGCCGGGCCCGCGCCGATGGTCAGCGTGCAAGTGCTCAATAGCGGCAACTACGTTAGTTTGGGCACGGTCGTCTCTCCCTTCGGACGGGGCAAAATGGGCCGGCCGGCGGTGCGCGTTCGGCTGGACCTTGAGAGCGGCGGCGACGGCATGGACGGCGAGGTTCGCGCCGGGCAGTTGGTGATCCTGCCGCTTCGGCTGGGCGAAGCCGGCCGATTGACTCTGCGGCCGGAGAAGGATTTTGACGTGGGGTTTGGCGGACCCGGCAAAGCCGGCGCGTTGCGGGTTTCTGGCGGCGTTTTGGGATTGATCATCGATGCGCGGGGCAGGCCGCTGGCCCTGCCAGCCGATCCCGAAGCGCGTCGGGAATTGGTCGGCAAATGGCACTGGGATATTGGGGTGCGGGAATGAGGCCTGTGGCACCGTTCTTGCACCATTGGGCCTGAGGTTCTATGGCTATTACTTATCTTCCTCCAATGCGGCATGTCATGCCGCTGACCACTATACGCCGAACACGGGAGTTGCCCGCGGCCGGCGCTATCACTGTGCGTGTCAACGAAAAGGTCCAGGCCCAGGACGTCCTGGGTGAAGCCGAGGTGGCACCCAGGCACTTCTTCCTCGATCTGGCCCGCGGCTTGGGGGTGCCAGAAACTCAAGTTCAGAGGTACATCGTCAAGCAGAAGGGCGACGTGGTCAACGCCGACGAGATCATCGCCGGGCCGGCCGGTGTGGCCAGGCGGACGGTCCGCGCCCCTTCAGACGGACGGATCATCAGCTTCAGCGGCGGCAGAGTCTTGTTTCAATCGCGCGGTCGGATAGTCGAAGTGCGCGCCGGCTTTCCTGGCTTGGTGATCGCCACCGACGGTGTGAGGCGCGTTACTGTGGAGACCACGGGGTCCTTAATCCAGGGTGTTTGGGGCAACGGCAGGCAGGACTATGGCCTGATGCGCATGGTCGGCGATGGCCCTCGGAGCCGCTTGCAGACGCGTTTGATGGACATTCAACTGCGAGGGGCAGTAATCGTTGCAGGTCAATGTGACCATCCGGCGCCGCTTCAGCAGGCTGGAGAGCTTTCCCTGCGGGGCCTCATCCTCGGGGGCATGGCAGCCGCCCTGATCCCCATGGCCCGCCGCCTGCCATATCCAATTGTCGTCCTGGGTGGGTTTGGGGATTTCCCCATCAGCGCCCCAATTTTCAACCTGTTGGCGGGAAACGCCGGCCGGGAAGTTGCGGTCGAAGGAAGACCGCCCGCTACGTATGAAACCTATGGGCCCGAGGTGATCATCCCGCTCCCATCCGATCGCACTGTGGAATTGCCGGAAGATATCATTCCCCTTGAACCGGGAGTTAGGGTGCGCATTTTGCGCGCGCCTCTGCAAGGGGTCATCGGGGAAGTGCGCGAAATCCTGCCCAGAGCGGAAGAAATGCCCAGCGGCATGCTGGCCCGCAGCGCCGTTGTGTCGATCGAGGGGTCGGGGCCCGCACGGGTCCCCCTGGCAAATCTGGAAGTGCTGGGTTAAACAGCAGCGTCAGACGGAGCGTTGACGTCCGGCTGAAGCGCGAGGAGAGAAGACCATGGCAGAAGATTTTGAAGTCGGTGGCCCGCTTCCCGAAGAGTCATCCAACAGGACCTTCCTGATTGCGGCGGCCGGGATCGGTGGTCTGCTTGTCCTGAGCATGATCTGCTTGGGGGTGTACGCCCTTGTCCTGGCACCGCGACAGCAGCAGGCGCGGGTGGAACAGGCAACCCAGATTGTGCTCCAGAACACCCAGGTTGCCCAGTCCTTAACGCAAACGGCGGCGGCCGGTCGGGCGAGCCAAACGCCCACGCCTTCGCAGACGCCGACGCCGTCGTCCACGCCGACGGCGACCGTCACCCAGGTGGTGGTCATTCCCACGGACACGCCTTTCACCACGTTTGGCACGCTGGCGCCTTTGACGGCCACGGCCAAGGCGCAGCTGACTTTGGACGCAGCGCAGCAGATAACGCCGACGGCGACGCCGACCGCCTTGCCAACCACGGGTTTCGCTGATGAGGCCGGGTTGCCCACGCTGTTCCTGCTTGCACTGGGCCTGCTGGCAGTGGTCATCGTCGCTCGAGGCATACGAACCAGAACTTCCTGACTCCGTCTTCTCGCCCGCAGTCTAGGACCTTCCCCGCAGGGCCAGCTTGTTTTGGCCCTGCGGTTGCCTTGTGGGATAATGTCGCCGGCCATGTTGGCTTGTTTGCCTGAGGATGAACCTGTGACACCCAAATCGACTTCCCTCGCTTGGGCCGATCTGCCGTTCCCCAACCTGGCGCGCCGGGTGCTGGAAGACCTGGCGGCAGGCCGTTGCGCGTCGGTCGTCGGCCTGAGCAACACCGGCAAGTCCACTTTCATGCGCGGCCTGGCCACCCCGCCGGCACGAGCGGCCTACGAGGCGGTGCGCGGGCGGCCGGGACGTCTGCTGTACGTCGATTGCAACCGAGCGGTGGCGATCTCGGTCCAGGCCTTCTACGAGGTGGTGCTCCGCTCGCTGCTGGAGGCGCTGGCCGGGGATGCCTCGGCCGAGTTGTACGATCGACTGCGCGCTTACCACGCCTCCATTACCGAAGCCGGCAACGAGTTCGGCGCCTCGCTTTCCTTCAACTTGGCGCTCAGCGATCTGTGCCAGGAGCTGGGGGCGGATCTCTGCTTGCTGGTGGATGAATTCGATGAGATTTACACGTCCCTTGAAGACCGGGCTCTGCTGAATATGCGCGCGCTCAGGGATCGTTTCCCCGATCGCTTGTTGTTTGTCACCGCCACTGTCCGACGGCTGCCGGGGCTTCGAGGGCGGGTGGTCGAAGACGAGTTCGCCGAGATGTTTTCCCAGTCAACGCATGTCGTTCCGCCCCTGGCGCGCGACGACGTGGATTTGATCTTGGCCGATTTGGGTTTGAGCCTCCCCGATCCCCAACCCGATATCTGCTATCAGTTGTCTGGAGGACACCCAGGACTGCTGATTGCCGTGGCACAGGTGCTGTCCGGCACCGACACCGACGATGTGGCCACCGGATTGACGCGGGTCAGCCGTGAGCCGCAGCCTCGGGCGGAATGCTTGAAGATATGGAATCAACTCAACGACGAAGAACGCGTTTGGCTGGCGGCCTTGGCCACTCAGGCCGAGAGCCGGCTTCCGGCGCCTCAAATGGCCCAGCTGGAAGCCCTGGGGTTGGTGCGCAAAGGGGAGGTGTTCTCGGCGGTGCTGTCGGGATTTGTCGGCCGGCGATCCCGCACACCCGGGGTGGAGGACCAGGGGATCCAGGTCGATCCTGATTCGGGCGATGTGTGGGTGGACGGCGTGCGCATCCCCGTCCTCACCGACCTCGAATACCGGCTGATGGCCCTGTTGGATGAACGGCGAGACAAGGTCACCGACAAATACAAGATCGTGACCACGGTTTGGGGAGAGGACTACCTGGGGGATGTGGATGACGCACGCGTGGAGAAACTGGTCAGCCGGTTAAGGGGAAAGATCGAAAGCGACCCGTCGAACCCGCGTTACCTTGTCACCTTGCGTGGAAGAGGCTACAAGCTCCTCACCCGGCCGAAGAAGGGATGACAGCTCTAGGCTGAGGCCAATGCCGCGCCGTAAGCCATCAGAGCCTCGGTCCGCTCAGGTTGGAGCGCTTCGGCATAGATCCTCAGGACCGGCTCGGTCCCCGAGGGGCGTATCAGCAGCCAAGAATCGTCGTCCAGAATGTACTTTACGCCGTCGCTGTCTTCGACTTTGAGGACGTTGACCCCTCCGATACTTGAAGGCGCCTCCTGGGTCAACTTGGCTACCATCCTGGATTTGACAACCGGGTGGGACAGACGCTGGTCGAGGCGGGCGTAGTGGGACGGGCCAACCTCTTCGAGAAGTTCCGCCACCATCTGATCCAGGCTCTTCCCCATTTTGGCAACCATTTCCAGCACCAGTAGACCCATCAGCACGCCATCCCCTTCCGGGATGTGCCCTTGGAACGACATCCCCCCCGATTCCTCGCCACCAATCAGCACGCCGCCTCGCAGCATGTGGTCGGCAATGTGGTTGAAACCGACCGGGGTCTCGATGATCTCCAGTCCGTAGTGCTCGGCAAGCCGGTTGATCATGCGCGTGGTGGAGACGGTTTTGACGATCTTGCCCCGCATCCCACGAGTTTCGACCAGGTACTTGACCGCCAAAGCCATAATGCGATGCGGGTCGACGAATTGGCCCCTGCCGTCCATGGCACCGATCCGGTCGGCGTCGCCGTCGGTGGCCACGCCCAGTTGTCCATGACCGGCGGCAATGGCGCCAGCCAGCGCCCCCAGGTACCGGGCAATGGGCTCGGGATGGATGCCGCCGAACCCGGGATTCATCTCACCGCGCACCTCGAACACCTCGCAACCGGTGCCCTGAAGGATGCCTTTGATCTGGCCGCGGCCCGAGCCGAACATCGAATCTACCACCAGATGCTGCGGGTTGTCGGCGATGGCCTCGAAATCGATCAGGTTGCGGAGATGGGCGTAGTAGTCGGGGGTCGGATTGAAGCGCTGGATGAGGCCGGCTTCCTTGGCTCGGTCGAAGTCCATTAGATTGGGGCCGCGGCCGCGCGATTCATTGTCGTTAAGGTAGACCTCCACCCTGCGGCATTGCTCAGGAGAGGCCGCCCCGCCGTAAGCGATCTTGAGTTTGACCCCGTTGTAGCGGGGGGCGTTGTGAGAGGCGGTGATCATGATCCCTGCCACGGCCTTCAGATGGCGAACCGCGTAGCTGATGGCCGGTGTGGGCGCGTCGGCCGTGGACAGATGGACCGTGTAGCCGTTGGCCGCTAAGACGCGGGCCGCCTCTGCAGCATAGCGGTCGGATAGGAACCGGGTGTCGAAACCCACCACCATGCGTTTTGGGTCGGGTGCCGGCAGGTCGCTCGTCCCGTTGAGCCACTCTTCTGCGTCCACGGCGTCGGCGATGGCCTGCGTCACCAGACGCAGGTTGTGGAAAGTGAACGTATCGGAGATGACGCCTCGCCAACCATCGGTTCCGAAGTGAATCGTCATAGGTGTACTCGGGCGAACGCCTTTCCTTGAGAATGGAGGTCCAAATCTGGGGGTCGCCGCCGCCTGGGGAGTTGAATGGCCCGGCGGTCAGCGCGTCCCTCACCGGGCCGTTGAACGACCGGGATTGTAGCAGGCGCCCCTGGGGGCGTCAACCGGCCGGAAAGCCGGATCACTTGTGAAGAAAGTCACAAATTGGAGGACGGGTCAGGGGTTCTGGACCGACTGGGCGGCGGTCAGGGCGGCCGAATCGGGAGTCCCTCCTCCGACGAGCACTGTCTGCACGGCGGACAGCAAGGGTGGTCCGAAGGTTGCCGTCCCCTCGGCGCTCGGGGCGACCGTGGCTGCGCTGGCCAGCCGACGGACCGCCGAACGATCCGCTTCTGATGACCAGGCGTTCAGAGCTGACACCGTCGGAGGCATCAAGCCAAGAGCCTCGGTCCAGGGGCCGAGAAAAGTCGGCTGGCTGAGGAATGCCAGCAGCTCTTTGACCAGCTCCTGTCGGCCGGGGTTGGCGGTGGCGACCGCCCACGACCAAGGATAGGCATAGGTGATGCCCTCGCCGTTTTGGGTGGGCAGGGGGACGATGGACAAGTTGCCCCGGTTGTCGGCCAAGAGATAGGTCTGCAGGGAGACGACCGCCGCGTCGACCCGACGCTCGCGCAGCGCCTGCCACGAATCGTCGGTGGTCGTGACCTGGGGAGCCGTCGGGGGCAGGTATCCCGTGCGGTCGGCCGACGCGTAGAAGGCTAGCACCCGGGCCAGGGTCGTGGGATCAAGACTGGGCCGACCATCGTCGCCGACCAGCGGGCCGTCCAACGCCTGGTAAAGCGCTAAAGTGACACTGGCTTGAGGATCGCCCAGCGGGAGCATGAACAGGTGGGCCGCATCCAGCAGGGATTGCAGTGACACCGGGGGGTTGTCGAACCGGTCGGTGCGATAGGCAAAGGTCAGAACGTCGCTGGCGAAGGGCAGACCATAGTAGCTCTGGTCTTCAGCAGAGACATCGATGGCGAAGGGAAGCCAATCCGGGGCGTTGGGCGCCGGAGCGATGGCGCCCAGAGGCACAATCAAACTCTTGACAATGGCGGTGTTGAGGGTGATCGGGTCCAGGGCGATGAGATCGGGGACGGACTCCGGGGCCGCCACACGGGCCGCCGAAAGCGTCTCGAGCAGGCCCGCGGGACCAGAATGATCTTTGACGCGGACCTCCAACCTCAGGCCGGGGTGGCTGTCGCGAAACGCCTGGAGCCGTTCGGCGAACATGGCGCCAGCCGTTGTGCCGGTGTCGGGGGTCAATTCGGGCGGCACCCACACGGTCAGCCCCGCCGCCGAGGCGGGTTTGCCAACCGTGGCGGTCGCGATGATGGGCGTCGGCGCAGGGCTGGAGGGGAGAGCGGGCGGCGATGGGTTGGTGGCGCCGCACCCACATAGGGCCAGGACCACCGGCACCAGCGACAGACGATGAAGGGCCTTCATAGACGGCGATTATAGCATCCGGGGCGGCTCAACTCGCTGTGCTAAAATGCCGAGGCCATGGCCACATCACCGGACGTTGAGCTCATGCTCCAGGGCCTTCCCGACAAACCCGGATGCTACCTGATGAAAGGGAAGCACGGGCAGGTCCTGTACGTGGGCAAGGCGATCAGCCTCAAGAATCGAGTGCGTTCGTACTTCCACGCTTCGGCCAACCACTCACGCAAGGTGGCCGAGTTGGTCTCTAAGATTGAAGATGTGGAATGGATCATCGTCGGGTCTGAGCTGGAGGCGCTGATCCTCGAAATGAACTTGATCAAGCGCTATCGGCCCAAGTACAACGTACGCCTGAAGGACGACAAGCGTTATCCTTACATCAAGATTCATTGGGCGGATGCCTTTCCCAAGGTGACGATGACCCGCCGGCTGGCGGACGACGGGTCGCGCTACTACGGCCCCTACACCAGCGTCTGGGCGGTGCATCAGACCCTGGACGTGCTGCGCAAGATCTTTCCCTACCTCACTTGTGACCGGGTGATCACCGGCCAAGACAAGCGGGCGTGCCTGTATTTCGATATCAAGCTGTGCACGGCGCCGTGCATCGGGGCCATCGACCAAACCAGCTACCGGTCGATGATCGAAGATCTGTGCCGGTTTCTGGAGGGACACACCGAGCCGATCGTGGACCGCCTCAAGAAGGCGATGGCCAGCGCGTCGGAGGCCCTGGAGTACGAGCAAGCCGCCGCCATCCGGGATCAGTTGGCGGCGATCGAAAAGGTCGTCGAAGGGCAGCGGGTCGTCTCGCGGCAGAAGATCGATTCGGATGTGATCGCCTTCGCCAGGGAACAAGGTGAAGCCTGTGTGCAGGTGTTCTTCATCCGGGCGGGCAAACTGATAGGACGCGAGTACTTCATTTTGGAGGGCACGGAAGACGCCGAGGCGCCGGAGGTGCTCGAGTCGTTCCTCAAGCAATTCTACGACGAGGCCCCGCACGTTCCGCAGAGGGTGCTGCTCCCGGCCGAGATCGAGGAAGCCAAGATTATCGAGGCCTGGCTGACCCAGCGCCGCGCCGGCCAGCGGAAGGTCAAGCTGGTCGTGCCCCGCCGCGGCACCAACCGCCAACTGGTGGAAATGGCCGCCGAGAATGCGTCCGACACGCTGGCCATGCTGCGCACACGCTGGGAAGCCGACCGGAGCCAGCATGTTCAGGCGCTGGCTGAGCTCCAGGAGGCGCTCCACCTGAATGTCCCGCCCAACCGCATCGAATGCTACGATATTTCCAACCTCCAAGGGACGGCTGCCGCTGGTTCGATGGTAGTCTTCGAGCAGGGTGCTCCCAGCAAGAGCCTCTACAGAAAGTTCACCATCAAGAGCGTTCAGGGACAGGATGATTTTGCCAGCATGGAGGAAGTGCTCCAGCGCCGGTTCCGACGCTGGAAGATCGCCCAGGATGAACAGGACAAGCCCGGGGGCAAACTGGACCGAGGCTTCGGCCTCCTGCCCGACTTGCTGATCGTCGATGGCGGCAAGGGCCAGTTGGGGCGGGCGGTGAATGTGCTGCGGGCGTTTGAGCTTTCCGAACAGGTGCCGGTAGCGGGCCTGGCAAAGGGCCATGAAGAGCTCTACCTGCCCGGGAAGGCGGACCCATTGATCCTTCCCCGTCGATCATCGGGATTGCATCTCATCCAGCGACTGCGGGATGAAGCCCATCGATTTGCGGTCAGCCACCACCGGACGCAGCGCCGAAAGGCCGGCATGGCCTCGCGGCTGGATGCCATCCCGGGCATTGGCCCGGCGCGCCGCAAGGCGTTACTGCGCGCCTTCGGGGACCTGAAAGCCCTGCGGTCGGCCGAGACCAAAGATCTGGCCGCGGTGCGGGGCATGAGCGTAGAGCTGGCCGAGCGCGTTAAGGAAGCTCTCTAGCAGGAGGACCGAGTGCACTCCGTTTGGATTGTTGACGACGATGATGAGATGAGCCACGCGGTCAAGCTGATGCTGGAACTGCTCGAGTTCCAGGTGCACACGTTCCGCGATGCCCGCACTGCCTCCCGGCAGCTTCTCGCCGGCCGCAGGCCGGATGTCCTGCTGCTCGATATCAACATGCCGGAGGTCACTGGCATCGACATGCTCGAATTCGTTCGGCTGCGCAAGGAGTTCAAAACGCTGCCGGTGGTGATGCTGTCATCCGAGACCACCGATGTTCAGGTGGACGAGGCCATGTCACTGGGAGCGAATGGATTTGTCTTCAAGCCGGTGACCATCGACGAGTTGGAAGCCGTGCTCAACAGGGTGCTTCCCCAGCGCAACGCCTGACCTCGGGGTCGCCGTTCGACCTAGATCGGGTGCACATCGGCACCCTCCCCGGCCCGACAAACCCATGTGGCGGCCTGATGTCCCGTCTCAGCCAGGTAGCGGCGGGCGAGCTGTTGGCAGAACTGGTCCGCCCTGGCTTTTTCGACCAGGCTGACCGTCGCCCCTCCGAAGCCGGCTCCCGTCAGGCGCGAGCCATACGCCCCTTCCAAGTGATCGGCGAGGTCCACCATGGTCTCCAGCTCGGGGGCCGAAACCTGGTACAAATCCCGCAAGCTGGCATGAGAAGCCCGCATCAACCTGCCGAAGCCGATCGCATCGCCCTGTTCCAGGCAAACCACCCCCTGACGAACGCGCTCGATTTCTTCGACGACGTGCTGTGCTCGTTGGCGGGCCGGCAAGGAAATCCGGTGAGCCAGGGAGGCAAATGCTGCCGGAGTGATTTCGCCGAGACTGTCCAGCCCGGGAACAAGCTGGCGCAACTCGGCTTCGGCCTGGCGGCATTCTTGGACGCGTTGGTTGTAGGCCGATGCTGCCAGAGCGCGGCGAACTCCCGTGTCCGCGACCACGATAGAGATTTCAGGCGGGATCGGTACGGCACGCAAGGTCAGCTCCCGGAAATCCAGCAGCAGAACATGATCCTCAACCGCGGACACCGACGCCCATTGGTCCATCAAGCCCGAGCTGACCCCGGCCATTGCATGTTCGGCCGTCTGGCACAGCCTGGCCAGATCCAGATTCTGCAGATCGACCGCAACCAGATTCCGCAGGGCGGCGGCGAAGGCCACTTCGATGGCCGCCGAAGAAGACAGGCCCGACCCAGAGGGCACGTCGCAGATATAGGCGGCCTCCCAGGCTGGCAATCGATAGCCTGAACGGACCCATGCCCAGCACACGCCTACGGGATAACGAGCCCAGTCCGGCGTGGCAGCGCGCAGTTGATCCAGCGGTAGCTCGAGATCAGCCGTCCGGAAGGCGTGCTCAACTCCAAGATCCAACGCCGCCAGCCGAATTGGTCCACTGGTGCTTTCCGCCATCGCCACGCGGGCTTCGAATTGGATACCGCAGGGAAGGGCCAGTCCGTGGCAGTAGTCGACATGCTCGCCGAGCAAGTTCACTCGGCCGGGCGCCCGGGCCACCAGGCTGGGTGTCCGCCCGAAGATCTGCTCGAAGCGCGCCGAGAGATTGCTGCCGATCATGGCGAGTCGTTCACCGCCGGGCCGCCGGGCTGGATCCAAACCCCCAGCCGCAAGGACAGGCGCAGCAGGGCTTGAAGGTCGGATTCATCGATCAAGTAGGCGTGTTCTCCCATGGGGTGTTGGAGGAAGCGCGCGGCCTTACGTTCACGCCGCAGGCGGTCAAGCGCATCCGGATGAACCACGGTGAAGAGCAGCTTGCGCGACAGGTTGGCGTCGGCGCCGCGGGCCTCAAATCGACCCAGGGCCTGGTCGAGCCCCGGCGGCAGATCATCGTCGACGAGCTTGTTCAACAGAGCCCGGATGTGCGAGATCTGCAGGCCCTGCGCTCGGGCACTCTCGAGGGACTGCGCCGTCAGTTGATAGCTATACGTATCCCCTTCGAGCCCGATCCAGGTGCAGATGCGCGCGATCTGATACCGCAAGCTGACATCCGTCGAACGTGGCACCTTGAGCTTGCCATCCATGCTGATCGAGGCGCGCCCCTCGACCGGTTCGATCGTGGCCCGGGTTCCTGGGTTGGACAACGCCTCGAACCAGGGCGTCAGCCGGAAGGCCGTCGGCGCTCCCCCGGTGTGGACCCCGCCCAAATCTACCGCGCCCAGCCAATGGAGCGGGCCGGAAATCATGCTGGCCAGCAAACGGCCGTCTATGGCGTCCCAATGCTCGAAGCCGCGCAGGAAGCGGCCAGAGCGAGCGTCTTGAAGGTACCAAGCATCAAAATCGCCACCGGGGCGTTGAAAACCGGGGCTGCGTGCCTTGACGTCGGCCTGAAAGGCGGCCATGTCCCACCATGTGCGGGGTGGCATGAGGCTGAGCATCTGCAGCGCGGCCTGACGGGCGCCGAAGGGCTGATTGGGCCAAGGAAGCGTGGCATGGAGCAATCCAGGAACGTGAGCCAGGTCATTCCACTGCCGGCTTGCGAGCCAGGCACGGCCCAAGGTGACCAGGGCGGCCGACCGATCCTGGTCCAAAAACCGCCGAGCGGCATCAGGCTGAGGCTGGAGCGGGTTCTCGGAAAGGACCCCCACCTCAAGCAGTAGCTGATTCAAGAGTTCGAGGGACCTCGGCTGGAGAAGATAGCTCGAGAGCCGATCACGCCGCTGGCTGGAAAGGCCACCCTGGGCGGCGGGGCGCCGGCGGAATGCCGACATCAAGGTTACGGCGTCATCGACTGCCCGGGAGGATGAAAGCTGAACCGTATCCGGGGTGTCGGCCGGGTGGCCGTAGGGCGGCTCCGTGGGATCGGATGCGGCTTGCAGACGAGCCAAGATTTCGTTGGGGATGTAACCGAACTCTTCAAAGCCGACCGGGGTGTCGGCAAAAGCTCGGCCCACCAGGCCCCGGTACCACAAGCTCTCGAGGACGGAGACGGGATGTCGCCAGGGCTTTTCCCGATCCCGCCTTCCCGGGCCGAGGCTCCGCACGGGGCCGAAGCGCCGTTCAAGGTCTGCCCAGGGAAGCTTGCCGCCGGAGCCGACGAGGTGGCTGATGACTTCCATCAGAGGTGGTGCCAGGGCGTCGATTTCCTCGTCGAGGGCGGCGCTCTGCAGCATGGCTGAGGCGACCCACTTGGCGGCCTCGGGCGGCGGCCCAGGCGGTGGATCCAATCCCCAAAGCTCCGCAAGGGAGCGCAGGAACCCGATGTCGTGGTCTTGGAGCGATTGGAGGAGGTCTTGCATGCCTCAGCCGGTATCTCTGGCAGATGCGGCGGGTCGTTGCCTACACTCGAACTCGAAGCGCCTTGGGTACGATCGTAATTTTCAACTGCGTGACCTGAGACGTGAAATCGGCGTAAATTTCGCCGTCGGTGTGGATGGGTATCGGGCTCTCCGAGATGACTTCGAGCTCCGTAAACTCTCCCAGGCGCACCTGGCGGAATCGGCCGTGCGTACCGCGCATGACTTCTGGTATCAGCCGGAGCATCATCAGCCGTGAAATGCCTTCGATGGCAGCGTAATTGAGGGCACCATCATCCGGAACGGCATCGGGGGAAGTAAGAAAGCCGCCCCCCTCTCGTCGGCCGTTGTTGATGGCGAGCAGTAGAGTCGGCTGCTCGAAGGTCTCTCGATCGGACTTGATCTTCATCATGGGTGCGTCGTGATGCCTGAACACGGTCTGCAGCACCGCCCAGAGGTACATCGGGTAGCCGCGCAGGCGCGTGATCTGGTAGGAGTAGATCGCCACCGAGGCCCCAAAACCAACGTTGATCGTGTTGTCCCAGTATTCGGTGCGTCCGGTGTTGTCGGTAATCGTCCCAACGTCCACGGCGCGCTCTGTGCCGTTAAGCGCCTTGAGGATAGCGATTTCGGGATCCGTGGATATGCCAACGTTGGCGCAGAAATCATTGCCGGAACCCACCGGCACGGCGCCCAGTGCAGGGCGGCGATCGGCGGGGATGCCCATCAGGCCGTTGACGATTTCGTGGATCGTGCCGTCGCCGCCCAAACCGACCACGGTGTCAAACCCCTCATTGGCGGCCTCGGCTGCCAGCTTGGAGGCATGCCCCGGATACTGTGTGGCAGCCCACTCCCCACCGCCGTGCCGATCGATGGCCGCCTGAAGGATATGAACCAGGTCCCAAGCGTGGCCCCGATCGGCGTGTGCATTGAAAATGAGTTTTGTCTTTGAGCTCAAGAAGACTTCTCCATAACGCGTTGTTCAGAGGCCACAAGTTCTTTCCAAGAGCATTCAGCTCACCACCCACAGGCGGCTCATCCAGGCTTGGGCGGTTGGGGTAGGGCTCCCACCAAGGAGAGCCAAGTGGATTTGGAGCGTCGATTATAGCCCAATCGGTTCTATCGAACCGGGGACCGCCGAGGGTGGTAGTACATTCTTTAAGCAAAGCGGTCCTTGACTTTCAAGCGCCGCCTGCATAAGGTTACTGTGAACGGAGCCTCAGGCCACCCGAAGGCTGCACGGCCCCCGTCGGCCATGGGATCATTCAACCGGCTGCCTGTCGTAAGCGGCAGTTTGAAGTACGCAAGCGCCGCGGTTGGATAAGCGCCCTTCCCTATGGCCCTCAGGCGCGGGTCACCCGGCGAGAGTGGAAAGCCGGCTGCCTAAAGGCGTGATGGGGCTCTTTCTTTTCCCCGGCGCTGGCCGCCCTGGCGTTTTCCTCCATCAACCACCCAAAATAGCGTTCAGTTCTGCCATGGCCTGTGCGGGATCCCTAAACCGAATGGCTGGCATTCCCAGTTGGCGGGCGGCAACAACGTTGTCCGCGAAGTCGTCGATGAACACGGCGGCCTGGGCGGGGAGCGACCATTCATCGAGCAGCAGCCGGTAGATGGCTGGGTCCGGCTTGGCCAGCCCGAGTTCGGCAGAGATCAGGATCGAATCGAACACGTCATCCAGGTGCCACACGTTCTCGATGGACTCTCGAGAATTCTTCCATCCGTTCGTGATCATGCCGGTCTTGTAACTCGCACGCAGCAGTCGAATCTTTTCGACCAACCCGAGGTCGAGCTGATCCCCACGCCAGAAATCCTGCCGCAGTTGCGCGGCCTGCTTGGGGGACAGGTCGAGGCGGCGAGCCACGTCGTCCCAGATGTCCTGAACGTTGGCTTCGCCGATCGTCGCCTGTCGACTGACCGTACTGCCGAAGACCATCTCGTCCAGTGAGTGCTGCTCCAGCCCCAGTCGCCGTTCCCAGGCCCGCCTCGGCTGCCGGTCGCCGGTGCGGACCAACACCCCACCCAGATCCCAAACCACGGCTTGTATTGGCGGCATCCCTGGCCCTCCGTCTCATGCGGGCGCTAGCTCATGCGGACTGGGGGAGCGCCTTCCGATAGGCGAAAAACTTCCACCGAGTTTCATACCCAAGCCCAAGATAGAGATCCAGCGCGCCGTTCTCGTTGTCCGAGTCCACACCCAATGCGGCTTCAGTCATGCCGGCCTGGGCAAGGATCTTCAGGCTGTGTGCAATCAGTGCTTTGGCGAGCCCCTTCTGTCGCCAAGGACGCCTGACACAGATGTCTTCCGTGTATCCGCGCGCCCGATCGTAGCGCCGGTTTTCGTCCTCGTCAATGAAGTTGAGGACCATCCCGGCGACTTCGTCCTGCGCCCACGCGACTTGCCACAGGTCCGGATTGGCCTTCGGATAGCTGTTCCACAGTTGATAGTCGTCTTCGGAAACCGGCCGTGTGCCCCAATGGTCCAGAAAGGCCTCTTTCATGGCGGCGTAGATCGCCCGGTGGTGCTCGGGCTCGACCTTGCGAAGCTCCAGGCCCGGGGGGAGCAGATGGTCAGGGATGTTCTTGAGATCACTTCGCACCATGCGGTAGAAGGTGCGCGTCGGTTTGAAACCCCGGGCTAGGACGACCGCCCGCAGAATATCTTCGCTCTCACCCAGCAGGATTTGGAGGAACTTGGGATGGACCTCGCGATGTGTGGCTGCGATGGACTCCAGGCGATGGACCACGCTGTTGAGAAGTCGGACCGGAAGGCCAGTCGTTCGATACTCGGGCAAGACGTACATGTCGGCGCGATAGATGCGGCCGCCGGCATTCTCATCGCTCCAGGAGGCGTCAGCGTAGGCGACCAGTCGGCCGTCGGCCTCGGCAAGGACGGTGTCTTTGCTGGGATCGAAGTGCGGCGTGCGCTCCAGGCGGATGCGCACTTCTTCGGCATTCCTGACGATGTCGATCCCGTCAGCAGCCATGCAGGCGTTGGTGACGGAGGCGATCGCCTCCAAATCGGACTCGTCCTGCCATGGTCGGAGGACAATGGCCGAATCGTGCGGCTGCCGCCGACGGTGGGTGTCTTTGGTTGTCATGTGGATCTCCCTCACGCGGCGTAGGTTTTTTTGGCTTGGGATCGGCTTTTTGAAGCCGATCCGGGGGAGGCAGGGCCCGCGAGCCTTGGCCTGTAGCCTCCCCCGGTTACTTATGG
>Ga0307417_10000566_pt1 | contig 14980 bp, 17 predicted proteins | sample SalMarWE160210MG_2_FD_202514 | JGI IMG/M metagenome (GOLD analysis project Ga0307417, IMG submission 202514) | Salt marsh sediment microbial communities from the Plum Island Ecosystem LTER, Massachusetts, United States - WE1602-10 | ecosystem: Environmental > Aquatic > Marine > Intertidal zone...
CCTCCGAGGACGCGAAGCCGATTCGGGGCGCACCTCCGAGGCTGCGTAAGCCGCTATCCCGCCGCTGCGAGGGCCGCGTCGAGCTTCTGGCGGATCCGGGACACCAGGTCGAACAGCTTTTGGGGCGGAATCTCCCTCCCCTGCACTTTGAATGCGTCCACCCCGCAGGCGATCCACGGGGCGAGCTCGTCCTCGATGGAGTGGGGCTCCCGGGAAAGGGGGATCGCACGGCAGACGAGATGGCATCTGCCGGTACGTTTCGCGGACGCGGGCGTCCCCGTTTCCGCCAGGTACGGGCGCTCGGGAGATCTCTTTCCTTCCCGGGCGTATCCGGGCAGTGCGCATTTTCCCTGGAGGAGGATTTCCGGCCGGCAGCGCACGAAAACCTCCACCTGGAGGCAACTTTCCGCCTTGATCGCGGGGACTTCCTCCGGGGTCAGTGCGGTTGGCAGAACGACCGCGTTCGCCCCGACGTCCCGGTAGAACCGCGCCTCGGGGGGGTTGAGCGTGGAGACCCCGACGGATGCCGTGATTCGCATGTCAGGCAGTGCCCGGCGCACGAGGGCGATCACCCCGGGATCGGACAGGATCACGGCGGATACGCCGTCTTCCGCAAGACGCGTGACCGTGGCCAGAAAAGAGGGAATTTCCGCGGCGCCGGGTATGGTGTTGAGGGCTGCGTGCAGGGCCACCCCGTTCTTCCGGCACTGCGAGGCGGCTTCCCGTACTTCTTCCTGGTGGAGTGCGGAACGCTCCCCGTCGCGACTCCATCCCCGGCAGCCGACGTATACGGCGTCGGCACCGGCGGACAGGACTGCGTTCACAGCCGCGAGACTGCCCGCGGGGGCAAAAAGTTCCGGGGTTCGGTTTCCGGGTCTCATCCTCGCTATTATACTCATTATCGGATATCGATCGGTCTGACGCCCTTCTGGTCCGACCATCGGACCGGGCGAATTTTTTCAGTTGACTTGACCGGGCGGATGAGTAATGTAGAGTGTCGTCTGTATACATAGCATTCCCGATATGAGGCGATCTTCTCGCCCCTCTATCACAGGTAGAGGGGTTCTGCTTTGACTTGAACATTTAGGCGGTGATCCTCGGATGCTCGATAATTACGCAACAGTTCTTGTGTTTGTCGTGCTCGGCGCGGTGACCGTGGCCCTCATGCTGGGGATCTCCCGGCTGCTGAGTCCGCGCAACCCCTCTCCGGTCAAGCTTTCCACCTATGAGTGCGGCGAGATCCCGGTCGGCTCCTCCTGGGTGCAATTCAACATCCGCTTCTACGTTGTGGCCCTGATCTTCATCATCTTCGACGTGGAGGTGGCGCTGCTCTACCCGTGGGCCGTGGTCTTCCGGCGCCTGGGCCTCCTGGCGTTCGTGGAGGCGTTCGTCTTCATCGTCATCCTTCTCACGGGCCTGGCCTACCTGTGGAAGGAGGGAGACCTCGATTGGGTGCGCACCGTCCAGGATTCTCCGTCCCCGAAGGAAGGGAAATGAGCCACGATTCTACACGGATCAGTCCGGCCCCCGTTTTGGCCCCGGGGACGCTCGGCCCCGAAGCGCACGTCATGGTGGGCAATGCCGACAAGTTCATCAACTGGTGCCGGAGATCCTCGCTCTGGTACCTTCTGTTTGCGACGGCCTGTTGCGGTATCGAGCTGATGCAGGCCGGCGCCTCACGGTACGACCTCGACCGTTTCGGCGCCGTCTTCCGGGCGACCCCCCGGCAGTCGGACCTGATGATCGTCGCGGGGACCATCACGCACAAGATGGCGGAACGGTTGATCCGCCTGTACGAGCAGATGCCCGATCCCAAGTACGTGATTTCCATGGGGTCCTGCGCCAACACGGGTGGCCCCTTCTACAAGGATTCGTACTGCGTGGTCAAGGGAGTGGACCTGCTCATCCCGGTGGACGTTTACGTTCCCGGATGTCCCCCCCGTCCCGAGGCGCTGATCGACGGCATCATCAAGCTGCAGAAGATCATCGATCAGAGGAAAAATTTCGCGGCGAAGGCGTAAAGGAAACCGTTGGAACCGAAAGAGATCTTCGAGAAGGTTCAGGCAAGGTTCGGAGAGGCGGCGGTAGAGCTCCAGGAGGAGGGATTCCGTCCCGCGTTCCTCGTTGTGTCCCCGGAGAAGGTCAGGGAAATCGGACGGTTCCTGCGCGACGACCCCGCGATGAAGTTCGACTCGCTGATGTGCCTGTCCGGCGTCGACTACCCGGACCGGTTCGCCGTTGCCTACCACCTCCACTCTCTTGCGATCGGACATCAGATCGGGGTCAAGGCATACCTCCCCAAGGAGGCTCCATCGCTGCCGAGCGTCGACGAAGTGTGGCCCGCGGCGAATTTCCAGGAGAGGGAAGCGTTCGATCTGTTCGGAATCGTCTTTGAGGGGTCCTGGGACCTGCGCCGCATCCTTCTCCCGGAGGACTGGGAGGGACACCCGCTTCGGAAGGATTACAAATACCCCGAGTTTTACCACGGGATCAAGGTATGAAGTCAAACGCCACAGCGCTCCCCACGGAGGAGATGCTCATCAACATGGGTCCGCAGCACCCGAGCACCCACGGGGTGCTCCGGGTGATCCTGCGGACAGACGGCGAGGTCGTGGTCAACGCCAAGCCGGACGTGGGGTACCTGCACCGGGCGCTGGAAAAGATCGGCGAACGGGTCACGTACCCGCAGTTCATGCCCTTCACCGACCGGCTCGACTACCTCGCCTCGATGAACTGCAACGCGGCTTGGGCCTGGACGGTGGAGAAGCTGGCCGGCATCGAGGTTCCCGAGCGGGCGGAATACATCCGCGTGATCGTGTGCGAGCTGAACCGGATCTCCTCGCATCTGATCGCCTTCGGGTCGTTCACCGCCGACATGGGGGCCTTCACGCCGTTTCTCTACGCCATACGAGAGCGGGAGCGGATCAACGACCTGTTCGAGGACATCTGCGGCAACCGCCTGACGTACAATTACGTCCGCATCGGCGGCGTTTCGGCCGACCTGCCGGACCGGTTCCTCGAGAAGACGAAAGAGTTCCTCGACTACTTCGAGCCGAAGGTTCCCGAGTACAACAAGCTGATCTCCTACAACAAGATCTTCGTCCACCGCCTGGCCGACGTGGCGGTCGCGACGCCGGAGGATGCCGTCGCCTACGGGCTCACGGGGCCGAACCTCAGGGGCTCCGGCGTTCCGTTCGACCTTCGGAAGAACGAGCCGTACTCGGTCTACCCGAAGTTCGACTTCGACGTCTGCGTCGGGACGGGGGAGCGGGGAACGCTGGGGGACTGCTTCGACCGGTACATGGTGCGGATCAACGAGATGAAGGAAAGCGTGAAGATCCTGCGCCAGGCGATCGCCCAGATCCCCGAGGGGCCCGTGATGGCCAAGGTTCCCCGGATGTTCAAGCCCCCTGTCGGGGAGGTGTACTTCCGCGCGGAGAACCCCCGCGGGGAGACCGGGATCTACCTGATCAGCGACGGAACCGTGAACCCGTATCGCCTCAAGATCCGCGCCCCCTCCTTCGTGACGATGAACATCTTTGAGAAGATCACCAAGGGGCTGATGATCGCCGACGTCGTGGCGGTCATCGGCAGCTTCGATATCATTCTTCCGGAAATCGACCGGTAATCATGATGGAATCCCTTGTAATATCGCTGGTAAACGCCGTTCCGGTGCTCTCGGGCGTTCCGCTGTGGTCGATCACCCTCCTGGTCATGGTCGTGGTCGCCGCGGTTGTCCTCACCTTCGCCCTTACGTACGCGGGGCTGGCGACCTACGTGGAGCGGAAGGTGGCAGGCGACATCCAGGCGCGCGTCGGGCCGAACCGGGTCGGTCCCGTGGGACTGCTCCAGTTCCTGGCCGACGGGATCAAGCTCCTCCTGAAGGAGGACATCATCCCGACCCATGCCGACCGGTTCCTCTTCGCCCTGGCGCCGTACCTCGTGTTCGTCGGTTCCTTTGCCGCCTTTGTGGTCGTCCCCTTCGGGATGGGGCTGATCGCTTCCGACCTGAACATCGGGATCTACTACGTGATGGCCGTCACCTCCCTCGTGGTGGTGGGGGTATTGCTCGCAGGGTGGTCGTCCAACAACAAGTGGGCCCTGCTCGGGGGTATGCGTTGTTGCGCGCAGATCGTCTCGTACGAGATCCCGGTGGGGATGGCGCTCCTTCCCGCGGTCCTCATCGCCGGCTCCCTCTCCCTGCAGGACATCGTGCGGTCCCAGGGAGGGCTGTTAGGGATCTTCGGGTGGAACCTCTTCCACAACCCGTTCACCTTCTTTTCCTTCTTCCTGTATTTCGTCGCCGCGCTCGCCGAGACCAACCGGACCCCCTTCGATATCCCGGAGGCCGAGTCGGAGCTCGTCTCCGGTTACCATGTGGAGTACTCCGGGATCCGGTTCGCTTTCTTCTTTCTCGCCGAGTACGGGGACATGTTCGTCGTGTCCGCGCTGGCGACCTCCTGCTTCCTGGGGGGTTGGCACGTGCCGTTTCTGAACGGGGAGGCGCTTCCCGCCGTCTGGGGCAACCTGTTCTCGCTGGGCGTGTTCCTCACCAAGACGCTGGGTCTTGTCCTGCTCATGATGTGGGTCCGGTGGACACTGCCCCGGCTGCGCGTGGACCAGCTGATGCGCATGGCGTGGAAGTACTTGGTTCCGCTGACGTTTTTCAACCTCCTGGGCGTCTCCCTTTGGCTTCTGCTGTTCCACGGGAAGGGGATCCCCCAGATGATCGTATCGCTTATCGGATGACGGGATGGGACTGAAGGCATATTTTTACGACATCTGGGAAGCCGTGGCGACCACCGCGAAGGGAATGCGAATCACCGCGCGCTACGGGGTGGATCCGAGGGAGACGATCACCCTCCAGTACCCCGAGGAGCGCTGGGAGCCCTCGGAGCGGTTCCGCGGATTCCTGTACAACGACATCAAGAGGTGCACGAGCTGCACGATGTGCGTGCGGGTATGCCCGGTCGACTGCATCTCCCTCGAGGCCGTCCGGGGGGCCGACAAGAAGATGGTGCTGGCCTCCTACGATATCGACGTCGGACGCTGCATGTACTGCGGGCTCTGCGTCGAGGTGTGCCCCCCGAAGTCCCTCAAGCATACCAGCGGCTACGAGAAGGCCTCCGTGAACCGCGGGGAGCTGATCCTCCACTTCGTCCACGAGGATGCGAACGAGATCAAGGCCCGCGTGGCGAAGCAGGTGGCGGAAGCCGCGGCGCAAGCGGAGGCGGAGAAGGCCGCAAAGGCCGCCGAGGAACCCAAGGCCTCCGGCCCGGCTTCCGATAACGGAGGGAAAGAGGCGGCAGCAGGCCAGCCCGCATCGCAGCCGGCTGCGGCGGCGAACCCTGCAGAGAAAGACGCCGCGGAGAAAAAGCCCGCGGAAGGAGCGAAGGGGGAGCCCGGAAAGCCGGGAGAGCCCCCGAAAAAGGGCGAGGGGGAGACACCATGAAGGGACCGGTGGATCTGATCTTCTACGTGCTGGCTGCCCTCACGGTCGGCTCCGCGATTCTCGTGGCGACCCTCCCGAACATCATCTACGCAGCGGTGGCGCTGCTGTTCACATTTGGCGGCGTGGCGGGGCTGTACGTGCTCCTCTCTGCGGACTTCCTGGCGGCCACGCAGGTGCTGGTGTACGTCGGGGGGATTCTCGTGCTGATCATGTTCGCGGTGTTCCTCTCGAGCCGGATCTCCTCCGTCAAGCTGTCCAACCCCGTTCATTTCCGGATCCCCGCGGCGGTGACCTGCCTTGCCCTGTTCGGTGTGCTGGCGTACACGGCGGTTTCCCCGGTCTTTGTACCGAAAGCGCAGATCACGTACCAGCCGACCACGGCCGAGATCGGCGAACTTCTGATGACCCGGTACCTGCTCCCGTTCGAGGTCGCCTCCGTGCTGCTTCTCGCCGCCCTCATCGGCGCGGCGCTCCTTTCGCGCCCCGATCGACCCGATATCCCGAGACCCGACATGGAGGAGCCGAAGTAGATGACCCTGGACAAACTGCTGGTCATCGGCGCCGCTATTTTCTGCTGCGGCCTGTACACGATCCTGACGCGGCGCAACGCGGTGGCCGTCCTCATGGGGGTGGAACTGGTCCTGAACGCCGCCAACATCAATTTCGTGGCGTTTTCGCACTACGTGTCACGGCTGATCGGGGGGCAGATCTTCGCCGTTTTCGTCATCGTGCTCGCGGCCGCCGAGGCGGCCGTCGCGCTGGCCATCTTCCTGCGGCTGTTCGCCACCACGGGCACCGTGGAAGTGGACGCGGCCGACCACCTCCGTGGTTGACGCCGCATGCGAAATGAAAGGGTGAACCGTTGATCCGATACGCCTACATCATCCCGTTCCTGCCGCTGCTCTCCTTCTTCATCAACATCGCGGTCGGGAAGCGGCTTCCCCGCAAGGGAGACTGGGTCTCCCTCGCCACGATCGGCGCAGGGCTCGTGATGTCGCTCGTGATCTTCTTCGAGGTCTTCCGGATCTACGATCCGAACTTCAAGTATCACGTCGTGGTCCCGTGGCTGTCCCTGAACGGCCGGTTCGTCATCAACGCGGGGATCCTCGTCGACAACCTGACGGCCGTGATGCTCGTCGTCGTGACCCTCGTCTCGTTCCTCGTTCACCTGTTCTCGGTGGGCTACATGCACGGGGACCCGAAGTACAGCCGGTTCTTCGCCTACCTCTCGATCTTCTCGTTCTCCATGCTCGGGCTCGTCCTGGCCGAGAGCTTCTTCTTCATCTATATCTTCTGGGAGCTGGTCGGATTTTCCTCCTACGCGCTCATCGGGTTCTGGTTCGAGAAGAAGTCGGCCGCCGACGCCGGGAAGAAGGCGTTCATCGTGAACCGGATCGGCGATTTCGGGTTCCTGCTCGGGTTCCTGCTCCTGTTCGCCACGACCGGGGTGCTGGGGTACGACGAGGTGTTCCGGGCGATCGCCGACGGCAAGATATCGGGGACGCTTCTGACCCTGGCGGGGATCGGGATCTTCTGCGGCGCGATCGGCAAATCGGCGCAGTTCCCGCTCCACGTCTGGCTCCCTGACGCGATGGAAGGCCCCACGCCGGTCTCGGCGTTGATCCATGCGGCGACGATGGTGGCCGCGGGCGTTTACCTCGTCGGGCGCGTATACCCGATCTTCACGCCGGACGCCTTCCTCGTCATCGCCTACATCGGGCTCATCACCCTGTTCATCGCGGGCACGATCGCGATCACGGCGACCGACATCAAGAAGGTCCTGGCCTACTCCACCTGCTCCCAGCTCGGATACATGATCCTGGGCCTGGGGGTAGGGGGCTTCACTGCGGGCCTGGCGCACCTGACCACCCACGCCGCCTTCAAGGCGTGCCTGTTCCTCGGCTCCGGGTCGGTGATCCACGCGGTGCACAGCCAGGAGATCACCGACATGGGCGGGCTGCGAAAGAAGATGCCGATCACCTTCATCACCTTCCTCATCGCCACGCTCGCGATATCGGGGGTCCCGTTCTTTTCCGGCTTCTACAGCAAGGACATGATCCTGGGCGCCGCTCTCGAGTTCGGGATGAAGAATACGCAGCACATGATCCTGTTCGCTGGAGCGCTCCTGACCGCGGGGATGACGGCCTTCTACATGTTCCGGCTCGTGATCCTCACGTTCCTGGGAAAGCCGAAGGACCAGCACAAGTTCGATCATGCCCACGAGTCGCCTCCCAACATGTGGGTTCCCCTCGTGGTCCTGGCGGGGCTGTCGTTCTCCTTCTGGTACAGCGGGTGGTTCGGCGACCTGGTCAAGAAGCCGGCTCCCGTGATCCCGGTCGTCGCCGCGGTTTCCGCGCCTTCCTCGGGGGGGCACATGGGGGAAGCGGCGTCGACTTCGCACGCCGGGGTCCTTGAGACGCCCTATGCGTGGAGTTCCTCCGCCCATGCCGCGGAACCGGTCCGGCCCCCGGATGCGGTGCACGCCGCAAAGGAAGGCCACGCCTCCCCGACAACCCACGAGGGTGCGGCGACGGCGGGAGAGCACGAGGCTTCTGCGGGACACGCCGCGCAGGGAACGGAAGGGGGAGGTCACGACGAGCACCTGGCGCACGTGGCCCACACCTGGGCGATGCGTCTTTCGATTCTCTTCGGTGCCCTGGGGATCGGGCTTGCGTTCGTCGTCTACCTGTTCGGGTGGATCAACCCCGACAAGGTGGCCTCCGCGTTCCGGCCCGTCCACACGTTCCTCCTGAACAAGTGGTACTTCGACGAGCTGTACGAGGCGACGGCCGTCAACGGGACGAAGGCCTTTTCCCGTGCGCTGGGGTGGTTCGACCTGCACGTCGTGGACGGGCTCGTCAACCTCTGCGCGCAGATGGGCGTCTGGATCTCGTATCTCACGGGAAAGTTCGACAACGGTGTGGTCGACGGCGCGGTGAACGGCATGGCCGATGTCACGATCGGCAGTGGATCCATCTTCCGCCGTTTCCAGACCGGGAAGCTCTACCACTACGTGTTCGTGCTGGCCGGCGGGGCGCTGATCATTTTCCTGATAAAAGTTTTCTGACCGGAGGAGGTCTTCCTTGGACTTTATCAACAACCACATCCTGAGCCTGATGACGTTCCTTCCCCTGGCCGGCGCGGCGGTGATCCTCCTGATGCCCGGGGGCAGGGACGAATCCGTCAAGAGAATCGCCGCGGTGGCCTCGTTTCTTCCCATCCCCCTCGCGGTCCAGCTCTGGTTCACCTTCGACCGCACGGTGGCCGGCGTGAACGTGGCGAGCCAGTTCCAGTTCGTCGAGCACTATTCCTGGATCCCTTCGATCAATGTCGAGTATTTCCTGGGAGCCGACGGGATATCGATGCCGATGATCATCCTCACGGCGATCATCTCCTTCCTGGCGGTGATCGGTTCCTGGAATATCGCGAAACAGATCAAGGGATACATGGCCCTTCTCCTCCTGCTCGAGACCGGCATGATGGGCGTTTTCTGCGCCCTTGACTTCTTCCTGTTCTACGTCTTCTGGGAAGTGATGCTCCTGCCGATGTACTTCCTCATCGGGATCTGGGGCGGACCGCGCAGGGAATATGCGGCGATCAAGTTCTTCCTCTACACGCTCCTGGGCTCGGTCCTGATGCTTCTGGTGATGCTGGCGCTCTATTTCAACACGGTCAACCCGGAGACGGGCGGGCACACCTTCAACATGCTCCACTTCATGCAGCAGACGACCCACAACGGGTGGCTCCAGGGATTCGACATCCGGGTTCTCATGTTCCTCGGTCTTTTCATCGGTTTCGCGATCAAGGTCCCCCTCTTCCCGTTCCACACGTGGCTCCCCGACGCCCACGTCGAGGCGCCGACCGCCATCTCGGTCATCCTGGCGGGGATCCTCCTGAAGATGGGAACGTACGGGCTGATGCGGATCTCCTTTCCGATCTTTCCCGACGTGACGAAGTGGTTCGTCATCCCGATGGCCGTCCTGGGGGCGATCAACATCGTCTACGGGGCGCTGTGCGCCATGGCCCAGTCAGACCTCAAGAAAATGGTCGCCTACTCCTCGGTAAGCCATATGGGGTTTGTCCTCCTGGGGATGGCGGCGCTCACGCCCGCCGGGATGATCGGCGCCTCGTTCCAGATGTTCTCCCACGGCATGATCACGTCCATGTTGTTCTTCCTGGTCGGCGTCGTCTACGACCGGGCGCACCACCGGGACATCGACGGGTTCGGGGGCCTGGGGGCGGTCGTCCCGGTCTATACCTTTTTCATCACCGTGGCCTTCTTCGCGTCCCTTGGCCTGCCGGGGTTCTCCGGGTTCATCGCCGAAGCCATGGTCTTCATCGGGTCGTTCGACGCTTTCCGGACGATCGTGATAATCGCCGCCTCGGGGATCATCATCGTGGCAGCGTTCCACCTGTGGGCTCTCCAGCGCGTCTTCCTGGGGCCGCTCAACCCCAAGTACGCCCAGCTCGAGGAGATCAACGCACGGGAGATCTTCTGCCTTGCCCCGCTGGCGCTGATGACGCTTATCCTCGGCGTGTACCCGATGCCGGTGCTCAACCTGATGAGCTCCTCCCTGAATCATCTTGTCGATATCGTGAAAATGGTGATCTAGATGTTCCTGGGGAACTTCGACAGCCTCCGCTACTTCCTGCCGGAGCTCGCGATCACCGCGACGATCCTGCTGCTCATCATCGTTCACGTCGCAGGGAAGAACCGTCGCTCGCCCGCGGCGGCCCTCCTGTCGCTCGTCGGGACGGGCACGGCGATCCTCTTTGCGTTGATGACCCCTCCCCCCGCGGGAGGAGGGATGGGGCTCTTCGAGGGGATGGTCGTCCTGGACGGCTTCGCGGCCTTCTTCAAGGTGCTGACCGCCCTGGCGACCGCCATCGTGATCTTCATGTCGATCGACTGCGCGGAGCTCTCGGAAAGGACCCAGGCCGAGTACTACGTCTTCCTCCTCTCGGTGCTGCTCGGGATGTTCCTCCTTTCCTCGGCCACCGACATCGTGATGCTCTACCTGTCGATCGAGCTGGTCTCGATCCCCTCGTACCTGCTGGCCGGATACCTTAAGGGCAAGGCGTCCTCCACCGAGGCGTCGATGAAGTATGTCGTCTACGGGGCGACCGCCTCGGGCGTGATGATCTACGGGTTCTCGCTTCTGTACGGCATGACGGGGTCCACGCAGATTTCCGTGATCGGGAACGCGCTCGCCACGGGGGCGGTGCCCCTGCCCTTGATGCTGGCGGCGATACTGGTGACCGTGGGGTTCGGGTACAAGATCGCCGCGGTTCCGTTTCACATGTGGAGCCCCGACGTGTACGAGGGGGCGCCCACTCCCGTGACGGCCTTTCTTTCCGTGGGCCCCAAGGCCGCGGGGTTTGCGGTCCTGGTGCGCTTCTTCTATACCGTCTTTGCCGCTCCCGACGCCGCCGGGGGGATGTGGCACCTGACCTCCTCCGTGGACTGGACGTTCATGTTCGCGGTCCTGTCCGCGGTGACGATGACGGTGGGGAACCTGGTCGCCATCAGCCAGAAGAACGTGAAGCGACTGCTCGCCTACTCCTCGATCGCCCATGCAGGGTACATGCTGATGGGGTTTGTCCTGCTCTCCGCGGCGGGGTTGAAGGCGATCCTGTTCTACCTTGTCGTGTATCTCTTCATGAACCTGGGCGCCTTTTACGTGGTGGTTCTGGTCGGAAACGTCAGCCGGGACGAGGACATCTCGCACTTTTCCGGACTTGGCACCCGGGCGCCCTTCGCCGCGATCTCCCTGGCCGTCTTCCTGTTCGCACTGACGGGGATTCCGCCGTTTTCGGGGTTCATCGGCAAGGTCTACCTGTTCGCCGAGGTGATCAACCAGGGAGTCTACTGGCTGGCCCTCGTGGCGGCGATCAACAGCGTGGTTTCCCTGTACTACTACGCCCGGATCCTGAAAGTCATGTTCCTGGAGGATCCGACACAAGCGGAAGAGCTCTCGATCGGCTTCGTGCCGAGGATCATGCTGGCCATTCTGGTTGTCCCCACGCTTTTGCTGGGGGTATACTGGGAGCCGGTGATCCGCATCGCCGAGTCGTCTGTGCGCATATTGATCAATTGACAGGAAGGGGCCGGTGGCGAACCTCGTTTCCTCCATCCCGTTTGCCGACCCGTACTTCTCCGTACTCCTTCTCCTGATCATCGCCATCGGAATTTCGGTGGGGTTCGTCTTCCTCTCGCAGGCCCTGGGACCCAAGAAGTACGAGCGGGTCAAGTACAGCGTCTACGAATGCGGCGTGGACCCCCTCACGTCGGCCGCCGTGCGCGTTTCGGTGAAATTCTACCTGATCGCCCTGCTCTTCCTTCTCTTCGACCTGGAGACGGCGTTCCTCTACCCGTGGGCGGTCCTCTTCCGGAAACTGGGCCTGTTCGGTTTCATCGAGATGGTCGTCTTCGTGGGGATCCTCCTCGTGGGACTGGTCTACGCCTGGAAAAAGGGAGCGCTCGAATGGCAGTGAACCACGCGAAAGACGGCGCGCCGGGTTTTCTGACGACCCGGTTCGAAGCGTTGCTCGCCTGGGGGCGGAAGTATTCGATCTGGCCGTTCACGTTCGCCACCGCATGCTGCGGGATCGAGGTGATGGGGGCGTTCGGGACCCATTACGACATTGCCCGGTTCGGGGCCGAGGTCATCCGGTTCTCCCCCCGGCAGGCGGACATGCTGCTCGTGGCGGGGACCGTCAACTACAAGATGGCGCCGGTCCTGGTGCGCATCTACGAGCAGATGCTCGAGCCGAAGTGGGTGGTGGCGATGGGGGCGTGCGCCTCCTCGGGGGGCTTCTACAACAACTACAGCGTCGCCCAGGGGATCGACAAGTTCATGCCCGTGGACATCTACATCCCGGGGTGTCCGCCGATCCCGGAACAGATCATCGACTCCATCGTGCTCATCCAGAAGATGATCGACAGCGGGGGCTCCCGGGCCCGGGACCGCTGGCCAATCAAGATCTGACGCGGGCGGAAAATGACCGACAAACAACCCAGCCTCGTGCTTGCGAAACTGATCGAGCGGTTCGGGGACGATATCGTGGCGACCCACTCCGATTTCGGGGACGACACCGCCCAGGTCAAGCGGGAGAGAATCGTCGAGATCTGCACCTTTCTCCGGGACGACCCGGACCTCCTGTTCGACTTCGCGATGGACCTGACCGGAGTGGACTACCTGGGGGAGGAGCCCCGATTCGAAGTGGTCTACCATCTCTATTCTCTCGAAAAGAAGCACCGGGTGCGCATCAAGGCCCGCGTCCCGGAGGAGGACCCGGTGATCGATTCGGTCATCCCGGTCTGGGTCGGGATGGACTGGTTTGAACGGGAGGCGTACGACATGTACGGCATCCTCTTCCGGGATCACCCGAACCTCAAGAGGATCCTCATGTACGAGGCATTCGAGGGACATCCGTTGCGGAAGGACTACCCGAAGGCGAAGCGCCAGCCGACCGTAGGGGTGGAGGAGTAGAGGGAGCATGGCGGAGATCGAGGCATACCAGAGGGAATCCGGGACGCTCGACATGCAGGCCGAGCCGATGATCCTCAACATCGGCCCGTCGCACCCGGCCACGCACGCCACCCTCCGGCTCATCGCGGAACTGGACGGGGAGACGATCCTCAAACTCACCCCCGAGTTCGGGTACCTGCACCGGTGCTTCGAGAAGGAGTCCGAGAACGCCACCTGGACCCAGGTGATCCCCTACACGGACCGGCTGAACTACGTCTCCTCCCTGATGAACAACGTCGGGTACGCGATGGCGGTCGAGAAACTGTGCGGAGTCGAGGTCACCGAGCGGTGCCAGTACATCCGCGTCCTCATCTGCGAGCTCTCCCGGATCATCGACCACATGGTCTGCATCGGGACGAACATGGTCGACATCGGGGCGCTGACCAACTTCTGGTACTTCTGGAAGCCCCGCGAGGAGGTGTACAGGCACCTCATCGAGCCGTTGACGGGGATCCGGCTGACGACTGCATACACGCGGATCGGCGGTCTCATGTGGGACCTCCCCGACGGGTGGGTCGAGAAGTGCCGCGACATCTGCCGGAACGTGATCGTGCCCGCGATCGCGGACGTGAACGCCCTCCTGACGAAGAACCGGATCTTCATCGAGCGGACGATGGGAGTGGGAGCCATCACTCCGAAAGAGGCGATCGCCCGCGGGTTCACCGGCCCCTGCCTGCGCGCCGCGGGGGTGCCCCTGGACCTCAGGAAGGACGAGACGTACCTCGTGTACGACCGATTCGACTTCGACGTGCCGATCGGGGAGGAAGGGGACACCTGCGACCGGTACATGGTCCGGATGGAGGAGATGCGCCAGTCCCTCCGCATCATCGAGCAGGCCCTCGACCAGCTTCCGGAAGGGCCCGTGAACGTGGACGACCCGAGGTTCATCCTGCCGGCGAAGAAGGATGTCTACGAAACCATCGAGGCCCTCATGAACCACTTCAAGCACGTCATGGACGGCGTCCAGGTTCCCGCTGGCGAGGTCTACTCGGCCACCGAGGCCGCGAACGGGGAGCTCGGGTACTACATCGTCAGCAAGGGGGGCGGAGGGCCTTTCAAGATCAAGGTGCGGCCGCCGTGCTTCCCCCTGTTCCAGGGGATGCCGCACCTGTGCGAGGGGGGAATGATCGCGGACCTGATCGCGGTGCTGGGCAGCATCAACATCATCGCGGGGGAGCTGGACCGGTGAGTCTCGCCTTTTCCGGGGAGACCCGGGCGAAACACGACAGGTTGCTCGCTCGCTATCCCAACCGGGAAGCGGCGATCTTGCCGACACTCTACCTCGCGCAGCGCGAATTCGGGCACCTGTCCGACGAAGCGATTCTGTATGTCGCCGACCTGCTCGGGTTCACGCCGGCGCGCATCTACGGGGTCGCCACCTTCTATACGATGTACAACAAGAAACCCGTGGGGAAATACCACCTGCAGGTCTGCCGGAACCTCTCCTGCTCCCTGATGGGCGCGGAGCACCTGATCGAGCATGTCGCGAGGAAGATCGGGGTAAAGCCGGGCGAAACGACCGCCGACGGAAGATTCACCCTCTCCACGGTGGAGTGCCTGGGAAGCTGCGGGACCGCGCCGGTCATGCAGGTGAACGACGACTACTACGAGAACCTGACCGAGGAATCGATCGACGCGATCCTCGACGGGCTCGGGTGACGGCAAGCGGCGGGAGACGATGGAACTCGTCCTGACAAAACACTTCGGCAACGAGCGGTACCGCTACCTCGACACCTACACGGAGCTCGGGGGGTACGAGGCCCTTCGGAAGGCATTCTCCATGTCGAAGGAGGCGATCGTCGAAGAGGTGAAGAAGGCGAACCTGCGCGGGCGGGGTGGCGCGGGGTTCCCGGCAGGGGTGAAGTGGGGATTCCTCCCCAAGGACCTCTCGCGGCCGCGGATCCTCGTGATCAACGCGGACGAGGGAGAGCCGGGGACGTTCAAGGACCGGCTGATCATGAGCCGGGGGCCCCACATCCTGATCGAGGGAATCGTC